>Ga0335074_10007846_pt1 | contig 14820 bp, 11 predicted proteins | sample Lox_Sample_23_FD_206715 | JGI IMG/M metagenome (GOLD analysis project Ga0335074, IMG submission 206715) | Soil microbial communities from Loxahatchee National Wildlife Refuge, Florida, United States - Lox_Sample_2.3 | ecosystem: Environmental > Terrestrial > Soil > Wetlands | place: USA...
TACGATTCGCATCACGTGGCCGAACGGGCTGATCCAAAACGAAGTGCATCAGAAGAGCGGGGAAGCGCTGAAGATTGCCGAAGCGCAGCGGCTATCGGGATCGTGCCCCATGATTTTCGCCTGGAACGGACAGGCGTTCCAGTTCATCACGGATGTGCTGGGCGTCGCGCCGTTGGGAGCGAGCTCGGGGGATGGCAATTATTTTCCGGTGAACCACGTCGAGTACATTCAGATTCCGGGTTCAGCCCTGAAGCGTGAGGGCGGCGAATATCAGATTCACATCAGCGAAGAGCTGCACGAGGTTTCGTATCTGGACCAAGTGCAATTGATTGCGGTGGATCATCCGGCGGATACCGATATCTATACGAACGATAAGTTTAAGTCGCCGCCGTATCCGGAGTTCCGGTTGTTCGGCGCGCGCGAGAAGATTCACCCGATCCACGCGCTGGACGATCATCGCAAGGATGTTGCGGCGAGCTTGGCGAGCATTGATCATTCTTATCCCACCGGCTTTGCGCACGACACTGCAGGAGTTGCGGAGCTGCACACGTTGACGCTGGATTTCGGCAACGTGGCGATGGACAATCATGCTGCCCTCGTACTGAACGGCTGGGTAGATTGGGCGGATGGGAGCACGTTTCTTGGGCAATCGCAGAACGGCAAGGGCGGCCTGGTGTTCCCCTATTTGCAGGTGAAGGATGCGCAGGGCAAATGGAAGACCGTGGTGGAGGACATGGGGATTCCGTCGGGCAAGCCGAAGACGATGGTGGTGGACCTTGAGGGCAAGTTCCTCTCCCGTTCGCGCCAGGTGCGCATTGTGACGAATCTGTGTGTCTATTGGGACGAGATCTTTCTCATTGAGGATGCGAGCGCGCCGGAGGCGCGGCTGACGCCGGTGGATGCGAGCGCGGCGGAGCTGCATTTCCGCGGTTTTTCGAGAGTGGTTATTGATTCGACCCGACAGCAACCGGAGCAGTTCGTTTACGATGACGTGCGGCCGATTTCGAATTGGAATCCGACTCCTGGACTTTATACGCGCTACGGGGACGTGCAGGGGCTGGTAACCAAGGTGGACGATCGGCTGGTGATCATGGGCTCGGGCGATGAGTTGAAGCTGCGGTTTCGTTCCGGGCAATTGCCGGTGCTGCCGGAGGGTTGGAAACGAGATTTCCTACTAAAGGTAGATGGGTGGGCGAAAGACGCGGACGCGAATACAGCATTCAGCCAGAGCGTCTTGCCCCTGCCGTTCCATGGAATGAGCGCGTATCCGTATAAGCCCGGTGAACATTTTCCGGACGATGAAGAACACAAGCAATATGTGGAGGATTATTTGACTCGGCCGGCATTGCGGCTGATCCGGCCGCTAGCGGGCGATTAGGGGCTATTCGGGTTGCCAGTACGGCTCAGGCGTAACCACGAACTGGATCGGCACATCGTGAATGAATGTCTTGAGCCAAGCGGCGCAATAGGCCATGCCCGCTTGCTCCGACTCGATGTGCCCCATTAAGATGAGTGCCTTAGGACGACCTTGGGCGGCCGCATCTGAAACGTATTCGATCGTTTCCCATTCTGGAACCTCGCCGATGACCAGTGCCTGCACATCGTACCGTCTGAGCATCGCCAGATGACGTTCTGTCCCTGCGGCGCCAGGTTGCAACGCGATGTTTGTCACTTCGAGATCAGGATTGCCCACTACGCGAAGCGTCCCGATGCCTATCCGCTGCTGAATCGTTCTGGCCAGGTCGCGTACCTTAGTCGGCGGCAGAACGAAGAGATTGGGATCAGTAACGCTCTCGTTGCCCTCCCACTGCAGTGCGTCGGCCATGCCTCGCAGAATGCCGTCCGGTTTCATCATGTGCCAGTGGTCATGAAAGCGCCAGATTACGAGATGGTGTTCGGCTATGAACTTCTCTTTCTCGCGCCAAACGGGGTCGTTGGCGGCCTCGAACGATTGAGTCGCATCGAGGTGACTGTAGAACGTGGGCTCGTGCGTGATGATGAAATTCGCGTTCTCAGCAGCGGCTGTTTTCAGCACCTCGAAGGTGGCCATCATAGCGGTTGCAATACCGGTCACAGGTGTATCCGGATCGCCCGCCTTGAAGGTATCGACAGTTTCCCCCTGCCATGGGATCTTAGTATTTTGCTCAATCAGAGCGACGATTTCCCGTGCTGTGGGGTGGGTCGCCGCCTGGCCGAACAGACACGCTGAGGCGGCAAACGATAAGAGGACGATCCGGCTTGTCAAACGCCCATCATAACCTCAAACCTTGCCTTCACCGTTCGAAGGTCCGTGTCTTACTCCTGCCGCAGAGCCGCCAGCGGATCGATTCGGGACGCTCGCCTGGCCGGTGCGTAGCCCGCGAGAATCGCAGCGCTTAGGAGGACGACACACGCCAGCGCCAGGGTTACCGGATCATTGGGCTGTGTTTCGAACAGAAACGATCTGACAACCCTGAACATGACGAACGCGGCAGGCACGCTGATCGCGAGTCCCACCGCCGCCAGCAGCAGAACGCGGCGTAGAACCATCCAAACCACGGCGCCGCGTTGCGCGCCGAGAGCCATACGGGTTCCAATCTCCCCCACCTGCCGCGTGACGTTATACGACATCGTTCCGTAGAGCCCCACGCAGGCGATTAGCAGAGCTAGAGCCGCGAAACCTGTGCACAACCTCGCGAACGTGACCTCCCGGCTGATCGTCCGATCGATTTCCGCAGCCTGAGTGATTGTGTTTGTGACAGGTATGCGTGGATCTGCCTCCCGCACGATCTCACGCACACTCTGAACAAACCTCAGCGGATCACCCGCGGTGCGTAGCGCGTAGGTGACTCGATCGGGAGAAAACTGGCTGACCGCTACGAATACCGTCATTGCATTCTCCTCTTCATTTTTCAAGCCACCGTACCGCAGGTTACCCGACACGCCGATGATTTCCAGGTCGCGCTTTTCGTCCGGGAGAGTGATGCGCCGGCCCACCGGATTCTCGTTCCCGAAGTAAGTTCGCGCCAGCCGTTCGCTGATCACCGCAACCGGCGGCGAGGCCGGTTGATCGCGGTCGTCAATCTCACGCCCGGCCAGGATTGGAATCTGCATCGTCGTCAGGAAACGCGGTCCGGTGGACATGACGCTTGCGCCATCCAAAGTAACAGCGCCGATCTTCATTGTCCCCTTGATTGGCTGCCCGACGCGGGCGGCGTCGATGATCGAAGATTGCGAAAGGGTCGCGCTGCTTACTCCAGGAATCGATTCGAACCTTTTGCGCAGGTTCTCGTAGAAATTGGTGATCTCCGGGTCTCGATGCCCGGCCTGGCGCGCATTCAACGAGAACAGAAGGATATTCTCGCGGGCGTATCCAAGTTGCACGGAGTGCAGCTTGTTGAGTGTCCGGACAAACAGACCCGCGGCGACCAGCATGAGAAAAGAGATCGCGATTTGGACGACAATCAGAACGTGCTGCGCACGGCGGCGCGGCCCGACCCCGCGGCCATCCTTTAGCGCGGGCAGGACGTCCGGACGCGTGGATTGAATCGCCGGAGCGAGGCCAAATAACAGGCCGCAAATCACTGAGAGCGCCAGCGTCACGGCCAGCAAGCTCCAGTTCAGTTCCGCGTGCAGCATAAAGTTTTCCCGCCCATTGGAGAGCAGAACGGTTAGCCATCGCATGCCCCAGAGCGCAAACAAAACCCCGAATGCTCCGCCGAGCGATGCCAGCATCACACTCTCGGTAAGCAACTGCCGCACTACGCGGAACCTTCCCGCCCCGAGGCTGAGCCGGACAGCCATTTCGCGGCGTCGCGCAGCGGCCCTTGCCAGCAGCAGATTGGCGATATTCGCGCACGCGGTCGCCAGAATCAACGCCACCATCATCAGGAGCACGTACAGAGGCTTGGAATACTGGCGGCGTAAGCTATCCAGACCCTCGGCTCCCGGATTCAGGATCAGCGCCGGCAGTTTGGCGCGTTCACCTTCGGTTGTTGCCGTCGTGGCAACCCAACGATGAAAACGAGGACCCAGCGCTGCCTGTGCCCGGGCGATGCTGACGCCGGGATGCAGGCGGCCCATCATTTCGATCCAGTAGAAGTTTCCGTCGCCATACATACCGGCCGCTCGGGCACCGTCTACGAGCAGATTCGTGTGCAACGGAAGGTAGAGGTCCGGCGCCGCCGCTGGGTCTACTCCGAAGAATTCCGGTGGCGCGACGCCAATCACTGTGAAGGGAATGTTATCGACGAGAATCGACTGTCCAATCGCATTCGGCGGCCCACCAAAGCGATTTAGGCTTGCCGCAAAACTGATTACGGCGACCGGCGCTGCGCCGGGGCGGTCGTCTTCGGAATCGATCAGACGTCCCGCGGCGGGCGACACTCCCAGGCCGCGAAAATACTCACCGGTGACGTACTCTGTACTGGCAGTCGTGGCCTGCCCGCGGATAGACAGGTTACGGTTTTGTCCGTTGAAGTATCCGAAGAGCGTGGAAAAAACGGGCTCCACGCGAAGCGTCTCGAATGCGCGGTACGGGAACATCCCGCTGACCATGACGCCTTTGCCGCCCGGCCAGGCAAGACCTTGTACCCCGTGCATGACGTGGACCCATTGCTTGTCGGCGTTTTGCGGTGGCGGGCTCTGCCAATTCAGGACCACTAGCGACTCGGGATCGGCTACTGGCAGCGACCGCAGCAGAATCGACTCCATAAGGCTGTAGATCGCAGTATTGGCCCCGATGCCGAGCGCCAGCAACAAGACCGCCAGGACGCTGAATGCCTTGTTGGCCATCATGGTGCGACCGCCATAGCGGACATCCTGACCGAGTTCCGAGAAAAGCCGTGTCATCCAAATCTCCCGTGACTCTTCGTGCTTCAACGCGATGTTGCCGAATCGCCGGCGCGCTTCCGCCTGGGCCTGCTCCGCCGTCACACCGTCTGCTTGCAGTTCCGCGGCCTTTTCCGCAAGGTGGAGTTCCATTTCCTCGCGTAGCGCCTCGCTGCGGCTGGCATTTTCCACCCAATACTTCAGCCGTCTAAACACTTCCGTCACTCCGCTCCCATGACGCGCGCGATCGCCAGCGTAAGTTTGGCGTACTGCCGGGTTTCAATGGCAAGCTGTTTGCGGCCGGCCGCCGTGATCTTGTAGATTCTCGCCCGCCGATTATTCGACGTCAGGCCCCAGACACCCTTGATCCAGCCGTTTAGCTCCAGCCGCTGGAGAGCGGGGTACAGCGAGCCCTCCTCGACCAGGAGCTCATTGCCGGACGATTGTTGAATGAACTGGACTATGCCGTATCCATGGAGATCACGCCGCGACAGGGTCCGCAGAATCAACATGTCGAGTGAACCGGGCAGGGAATCGTTCTTTTGCGCCTTGCGTCCCATACCAAGAATTCTTAGCTTAAGGCGACGAGATTACGCGCGTCAAGTTCAGATTGGCGAGACCCCGGCGCCGCGAGATGGCTCGGGGCGTTTACGCGCGCTGGATGGGTATGGCGCGCGTTGCCGCTGTCGACCAACAGGCTACGTCCGAACTCAACTGGCGTAAGGGTCAGAGCGGCTCATGCGAGTGGTTGGCAAGCCGGGGGTGATCCAGTCGGACGAGAAGTCGGCGTTGCTGCCCCCCTGCTTTCGATCTGCGGGATAGCAGCTCGAAGTACCAGATCCAGCATCAGACAAATGGCTGCTGATTGCTCTACCCTTCGCGGCTACTCACCTCCTATGGCTAGCGGGAAATGCGCCGAACTTTCAAATCCATCATTTTCTGCGGCGCGCGATCGCCGATGGTTAATTCTCCATGCTCGGTCCATTCACCGTTTTCATTGATGCGAAGCACAGTAGTCGTCTTGAATGCGCCAAGTGCAAACCCCCAAGAAAGAGACTTTCCACCTTCAGCCAGTTTGACCTCGGTTTCGAGCCACCTTCCATCGTTGAAGGCTCGCATCGAATACGTTCCTGTTTCATCATCGAAGGAAATTAATCCGAGGGCTTGAAGCGAGATCTTCCCGTCGGTCTTCGCTCGACCAACACCTTCGATCATCAGCACAAGTCCATCCAGTTTGAACTGCGCCGATTCGGTCTGCGCCATCTCAGCAAATTGACCAGGTCCCCGCAGAACAGTAGCTTCACCCGACCAGTCGCCAACAAGGAATTCAAGTTTCTTCATGGCGGTCCGTTGCGCCTCAACGTTTGGTGCCCGGGGTGTTTCTGCCATACATACACCTCCTAGCAGGGCCGCTAGTAGGCAGAGGGAAATGATGCGGACCATGGAAATATTAGATACCAGTTGTCCAGAATGATTCAACCTGATACGCGTGTTCCGTCAAAGTGGAAGAGGCCGTGCTCGAAACGGTAAGTATTGGCATGCACTGACAAAACCCCGGAAAGATTTGGGCTCGAGGAAATTTGGCCAGGACGCTGGGAGTGACTCAGTTGTCTGTTGCCTCAACACCGAGTTGCCTAAGTCGCTCAACGCCGTCCTTCATGGTCTTGAGCGCTTCTGGGGAGTGCCCCTTCCAATCCGTAACCTCACCCACGACCCGTAGAGGCGTCCGGGAGCGGTATGATTTCGTCGGATTACCAGGATATTTTTTGTCCGTCAGATTGGGGTCATCCATAATCTCGCCGGTTGGTTCCACTATATAGATTCTGCCGGGACCTTCTCCGAATGCCAATTCCGCGCCCCAAGTGGCTGCATCCAAGGTGGCGGTCAGGTAGACGTAGGCCGCTTTCCTCCTCTTACCGAAGTTGGAGGCGTACCCGGGCTCGATTAGATCTCCCGGCTTCAGGTCAGCCCGTGTGTGCCATGGTATAGCCACTGCGACCTGGAATCGCCGGCGGTCGCCAAAGATTGCGTTGCAATCGGTTCAATATCGTCACTTGTCACGATTACTCCAGTAGCTGTCGTAAGCGGGTTGCGAATGTGCTGCCATCTGGTCAGCCCTCGCGTAAAGCCACTAATGGATCGACGCGGCTTGCCCAGCGCGCCGGCAGATAACAGGCCAACAGGGCGACTGCCAGCAGCACCACTGCCGCTCCCACCACGCTAATGGGATCGCCTGCGCTGACGCCATACAGCATCCGGCTCACCAGGCGGCCGGCCAGGAGCGAGGCCGCGAAGCCAATCAGCACGCCTGTCAGGACCAGCGACATACCTTGCTTCAGAATCAGGCGAAGCACGCTTGCCCGCGCCGCGCCTAATGCCATGCGCAATCCGATCTCTCGTTTGCGCTGATTGACGGAATACGCCAGGATGCCGTATAAGCCGATATTTGCCAGCCCCAACGCCAGCAGCCCGAACACGCTTAGCAAGGCGACGCCTATTCTGGGCCCAAACAAACCTCCGTCGATAATTTCACGTCCGGTTCGCGGACTGGTAATCACAATTTGCGGCGCGATGGAATGTATTTCGCGTTGCACCGGGAGCAGGATCTGTTGTGGATCTCCCCGGGTACGCACATACAAGTTCATCACGCCACCATAGTTCTGTTCCAGAGGCACATAGACGCAAAGCTGGGGCGGCTCTCCCCAATTGGTATAACTCGCGTTTCGCGCTACGCCCACGATCTGCCGCATCTGTTTCTCGCCCGGAAGTTGAATGCGCTTCCCTAATGCGTTTCCGCCTGGCCAATAATCGTGCGCCAACTTCTGATTGACAATTGCTACCGGCATAGAGTTCTCCCGGTCCAAGTTCGTGAACTCGCGCCCGCTTTCGAGCGCCACGCCGGCGGTCTCGAAATAATTCGTGTCTACTGTGTCGACAATCGTCGAGATTTTTTCTGCTTGCGACTGTGCTTGATGGCCTTCCACCTGCAACCCGCTCACGCTGCGTGCCCAGAGCGGCAAGTTCGACGCCCAGGAAACGGACTCGACGCCGGGAATTCTGGCGACGCCCTCGCGGACTTCCTTGCCGAATGCTTTGATCTGCGGTTTTCCGTACCCGGCCTGCTCCGGATTTGTAAAGAAGACCGCAAGATGCGCGGTCTGGAAGCCGGGATTCATATCGTAGGCTCGCCCGATGCTTCGCAAGAACAGCGCGGCAGTCACCAGCAAGAGAAACGAAAATGCTACCTGCCCCACCAGCAGAACGTTCGCGAGCGTAACCCTTTTTCGGCTTCTGCCCGTTGTGCGAGCTTCTTCCTTAAGCGTTTCCGCCACGCTGACCCGTGAAGCCTTGAAAGCAGGGATGGTCCCGAACAGGAAGCCGGTGGCGAGGGAGACGACGAGCGCAAAAGCGAAGACGGTGATGTCGAGCTTAGGCGTCACGAAATTGGCCGATGAAGGCAGAGCTCCGAACAAGAGATGGAGACCCGCATAAGCGATAAAGATGCCCGCGACGCCGCTGAGCAATCCAAGGAGTACGCTCTCTGTGAGGAGCTGACGCACCAGCGCGCGGCGGCTTGCTCCCAGGGCGAGCCGGACAGCCAGCTCCTGTTGCCTTGCCGCTGAGCGTGCAAGCAGCAGATTGGCGACGTTCGAGCAGGCGATCAACAGAACGATCCCCACCACGATCAATAAGCCGGCGCCGGCGACGAGAATCTGCGTGGAGGTGCTGCCGGTATTGGCCAACAGAACATCACGGATTGGTCGCACCATGACCGCGTGGCCCTCATCGCTGGCCGGGTATTCGCGCGCCAAATCCGCCGCTAGAGCCGTCATATCGGCTTGCGCCTGGGCCCGGCTGACACCTGGGTTGAGCCGCCCCACGGCTTGAAAAAACGCTTTGCCGCGATCGCTGAACGCACCCCGCATCTCATTCGGCAATAACTGTTCGGCCATAGTGGCCGGTACCCACAAATCAGGACCGAAAATCCCATTCACTCCAATGAAACGGGGCGGAGCGACACCGATGACCGTAAAGTCAACATGATTAAGCCGCAGGGTTTTGCCAACGATGTCAGCCGCACCGCCGAAGCGCGATTGCCAAGTCCCGTAGTTCATGACTGCAACAGCGTGCCCGCCAGGAGTGGTGTCCTCTTCGGGCAAAAAGAAGCGGCCGGTAGCGGGCTTGAGGCCCAAAGTGGAGAAGTAATTGCCTGTTACTAACTCGCTGAACATCCCTTCTGAAGCGCCAGCCGCCTGCCAGGTGATAGGTCGCGCAGACGTGTAACCGGCCAGCGAGCGGAAGACCCGGTTCCGAGCTTGATAATCTTTCAGATCCGCGTAGGAGAGCGGCAGGGGCGCGCTTGAGTTTGACGTACTCCGCGCTTTCATCAAACCAAACGCCGTCAACCCGGAAGAGTCCGGAACCGGGAGCGAATTCAAAATCAGCGTGTTGATGACGGTGAAGACTGTGGTGTTCGCCCCAATCCCAAAACCCAGCGTCAGAACCACGAACACAACGAACAGGGGGCTTTTCCGCATCATGCGGGCGGCATAGCGTAGGTCCCTCCACAGGGCCTCCATGAAGTTACCGAGCCCTAAGCTGCCTGGTCTTGCCTCGCCGGCCGGCACCGGGTCATATTTCGGCATGCGCTGCGCTCTTCCCGACTCTGCCCGTAGCGGATAGGTGTCATCCAACTCCGAGATGGCGTTTCGGTACGCCTCTTCATCGCTTGCTCCGCCGCTTCGTAATTCGCGATAGCTATCTTCGAGATGCTGCGAAAATTCCTCGACTAGATCCGACTCGGCGGTTGCTTCCAGGCGCAACGGCGCGATCCGATCTTGAACGATACGCTTCCAATCAGGCATGTTCGACTCCTGTAACCAGACTCATGGCCGTGACGAATTCCTTCCAGCTCTTTCGTTGAGAGCGAAGCACTTTTCGACCTTCCGGGGTCAGGCTGTAATAACGCCTTCGTCGCTGCTCCGCCTTTTCCACCCAACGGCTCGCGATCCAGCCCCGATCCTCCAGCCGGTACAGCAGCGGATAAAGGGAGGTGACGTGAAATCGCAAGAAACCGCCCGATCGGATCTGGATCAGCTTTGAAATGTCATAGCCGTGGCGCGGCTGATCCTCGAGCAACGACAAGACCAGAAGCTCGGCGCTTCCTTTTTTCCATTCCTGCTCCGGAGAAGTAGTTGCGCTCATATTTGTTGGTCCCTAATATAGGACTCACAAATAAGACGAGCGCCCCGGGCGATTTGTTCCGTCGAACTGAAGAAGATCGGACCGGCTTCGGGCGCCGATGAAATGTCACAGGATTTATTGACGTTTCGCTCACTCAGTTGAAAGGTAGCGATTACGTCACAGCGACTTTGGAAGATTCGTTCTCGGGAGTGACATCCACAAGGCCGAATAGTCGGCTGTGCTGCCCGATGGTTTCGATCTTCGGTAGTCTAGCTTTTGCAAGTAGAGCTTTCGCTGAAAACAGAGTTTACGAGGTGCATCGCGGTCATCACGTAACCCTCAGCATCGAGTTCAGGCTCCCACGCCTGTTGCAGGATGAAGCCCTGCACGAGCGCGAGCAATACGCGTGAAAAAGCATCTGTGTCCACATCTACGGGTAGTTGCCCAAGCCGCTGAGCATTGCGAAGCGCCGCAGTCAGCAGGTCGCGTTGCCGGATGCCGCGCTCCACGATTTTTCTTATGCGTTTATCTCGAAGCGATTCGGCCCATAGCTGGATGGTTACTTTCCGCCTTTTTTTTTCCGCTGGATGCTTCAACATCTCGAAAAATGCCCGGGCCACACGTTGTATGCCCTCTCCCACATTGTCCGACGCGAGCAACTCAGCCAACAGGGCTGATTCGCGAGCATGTCTTTGTTCAGCGATAGCGGCGACGATATCGTTCTTTCCGCGAAAATAGCAGTAAACCGCTCCGGGGCTCGACGCCAATTCCCGGATGATGTCCTCCATGGTGGTGCGGTGAAAACCCTGCCGCGCAAAGCATCGAGTAGCTGCCTCGAGGATCTCAAGGCGGCGAGCTTCTCTTTGCTCTTCGGTGATCTTCGGCACCGTTATGCTCCAACACGAATCATGCTCGCAACCCTGTACAACTCGGAACCGCTCTCAATTCGGCCGTTCGTAGCGTAGTAACGTGCGGCATCAGCGGTTGAGACGTCGCTTTCGAGTTGAAAGCCGAACTGACTGAGTGTGTTCGCCAATGTAGCCGGATCGAAACCAAAAATAAAAGGTTCACCGCTTCGTCGGACCCAGCATTTCCACCGTTTGGAGCCCTGGAACATCACCGAGCCATCAAGCACCCCTTTGTGCACGTAGGTCAGGATAAGTCGGCTCCGCAGCGCAAGTAATCGAGATAGAAGAACAAGGTTCGTGTTTACCGCCGGTTCCGAAAGGTAACTCACAACTCCTTCCCAGAGCACGAGCGCAGGGACATTCTCATCAAATCCTGCCTCTCTCAACTTAGATTCCAGATCGTCGTTCTCGAAATCCACCTCCACGTAATGGACATTTTCCGGCGGACGTTCGAGCATGGCCTTCAGCCTTTCGCGTTTTGCCCTTTGGGTAGCAGGATGGTCAACCTCGAAGGTCCGTATGCCCCTTGTCTCGCCAAGACGGTAGGCACGGCTGTCGAAACCTGCGCCGAGAAGAACCATTTGCTGAGCGCCCGCATGCATCGATTCGCATACCAGGTCGTCGATCAACCGCGTCCGCACCACGCCGGAGCTTCGTGTGTATGGCCATCCAAAATCCAGAAACGCGCGTACAAGTCTGCGCACCCCTGATAATTGCGCAATCTGGGCGAGTGTCTTGATCGCTCCTGAAAGAAGTGGGATCGCGTAGGGGTCTTCAAAGAGACGGCGGCCCGGACGTTCGGCGGTCTCGACGGCACGAAATAGGGCCATGTATTCGGCAGTTCTACTTGGTCGATGGTTGCGCATATAAAACAGAATACTCATTCTGTTTGGTTCCTGCAAGCTTGTCTTCGGACGGCCCCATCTCCAGGTATTTTCGGTTTCCCGGGCGGCCAGCAAACAGAAATTGGAACGCAGGGCTTGGCGGCTTCCGTGATCGGCCAGTTGACGGATAGCGCGTTAATAGAGAAGCAATCCTGGAGACCTGAGTTAAAGGGGCGCTGGCCTCCATTTTCTAATGCAGGTAAACACGCAAATCAGAACTTTCGATCCCGGGTCTCCGTTAACATGTGGGGGGACGGAGGATGTCTAGCGCCCTTGCCCGAGAGTTGGTTCTGTCTTATGGTTGGAACTCCACTTCCTACCAGATTCTCAATCCCGGAATAGACCACTGGTTTTCGCCTACCATGCGCGCGGTGGTCGGCTACATACGCAAGGGCAATGTGTTTAATGTGGCCGGCGCGCCCGTATGCCACCCTCACTTTCTGCCCGCTGTCTGCGCCGAATTCGAGGCTGCGGCCGATCGCCAGCGCTGCCGTGTTTGTTATGTGTGCGCCGAAGACCGTTTGCATGATCTGTTCGCAACTTCGGCGAACCATGCGGCTATCGTTATCGGAGCGCAGCCGGTTTGGAACCCGCAGACGTGGCCTTACATTATCCAGCGACAGGCTTCCCTTCGGGCGCAGTTGAATCGCTCTCGAAATAAGGGAGTCATCATCGAGACCATATCTCCCGATCAAATGGTTTCGCATCGCGGTGTCCGGCGTGTGCTTCGGGAATGGATTGCTTCGCGGCGCCTTCCACCGCTAAGCTTTCTTGTTGAGCCCGACGTGTTGGACGGCGTCATGCAAGATCGTGTGAGTCTTGTGGCCATGCGCCATGGGAACCCGATTGCTTTCCTCGTCGCGTCACCAGTTGTTGCAAAAAATGGCTATTTAATTGAGCTTCTTGCACGCTCGCCCTACGCTCCCAATGGTGTTAGCGAGTTGCTTATAAATGCCGCGATGCGCTTGTTCGCCAGTGAGAACTGCAGCTATATCACGCTCGGTCTGGTGGCGCTTGCAACTGCAGCCCGCCGCGAAATGCATCTCAATCCTATTTGGCTGCGCGCTGCGATGAACTTTGCGCGCGCTCATGCGAATCGATTTTATAACTTTCGCGGCTTGGAACAATTTCGGTTGAAAATGCTGCCAGATCGTTGGGAGACAATCTACGCTATTTCTAACGAAAGAAGCTTTTCGCCTCGCACTCTGTATAGTGTGGGCGCGTCGTTCTCCAGCATCTCTCCATGGCTCGCTATCGGAATTGGATTAGCCAAAGCCATTCACCGTGAAGTTTTAGTTGCCTTTCGATGATCGGTGGTCTCGTCTGAGCAGATAGCCGGCCAGTCGGAAATAATCGGGGCGCTCAGTTGATGGTATGCCGGCGTTTCTTCCCGGAGCTTCGGTTTCGATATACCTGGGCTCCAGCCTGAGCAAGTGAGTCCGTGGGCATAGGAGAATGATGCTAGAAGCTGGATCAATGAAGCTCTCTTCGTACTGCGTCATCTCAACACTGCTGCTGGCCGGCTCGCTGCCGGTTATGTCAATCGCTGACGACACAAACCTGGCATCACGAGCCGGGCTGCCACTTGAGCAAACCGCAAGCCGGGGAATCGTTACTCGCGATCCGTCAACGATCGTGAAGTGCAAGGACGAGTTCTGGGTTTTCTATACCGGGCGTGGCATTCCTTCGTTTCATTCCAAAGACCTGGTGAAGTGGGAACCCGGGCCGCCGGTCTTCGAGACTGCTCCCGAGTGGATTGCCGCTACCGTTCCTGAGAACCGAAACATGAACTACTGGGCACCCGACGTCATCCATCTCGGCAATCGATATCTGCTCTACTACGCCGTCTCCAGCTTCGGAAAAATAACCTCGGCAATCGGGCTCGCGACCACCCCCACTCTCGATCCAGCCGATCTGGCCTATCACTGGACCGATCACGGCATTGTCGTCGAATCGCGGGAGGGCGGCGATTTCAACGCAATCGATCCCTCTGTGTTTGCCGATGACGACGGAACATTGTGGCTTGCATTCGGTTCCTATTGGAGTGGAATCAAACTCGTGCAACTCGATCCGCAAACGGGTAAGCGGTTAACGCCCGACGCGCCGTTCACACCGCTGGCTTACAACAAGTCTGTCGAGGCGTCGTGCCTTTATAAGCATGATGGCTATTACTATCTTTTCGTCAACTGGGGCACTTGCTGCCGGGGTGTGAACAGCACCTACAACATTCGCGTTGGACGAAGCCGTAAAGTTACTGGCCCATACATCGATAAGGATGGCGTCGACATGCTAAAAGCCGGTGGGACCCTCCTGCTTTCCAACAGAGGACCCCTGTTTGGACCCGGTCACGCCGGCATTCTTATCGCTAACGGAAGAAGCTGGTTCACCTCCGATTTCGAGGGCGATACCCGCATGGGAGGGAAAGCAACCCTCGCCATCATGCCGCTTACCTGGAAATCAGGCTGGCCCGAAGTTGAAGTGGTCGACAAATGACGCCGTCCATCCCGGCAAGGTACTCACAAAGGTCGGCGTTCTCGTCCGGAGCCTTGAAGCTTGCGCTTCTTCAGCAGGTACGCCTGGTAGCGTCGAAGGTTATCCGGTCCGGGTTGGAAGACTTCACATCCCATCAACTCGGACATGTCAAGTTAGCGTGACGGCCCCAGCAAACTTGCTGGCAGCCCTCCCGAAGCAGTCGACGGCCGCCCTCCTCACCAAATAAACGGTACCAGCGCTTTCACTTGGCCCTTGTACGCCATATACGCGGCCCCGAATTGCTCGGTCATGTATCGCTCCTCGACCAGCGATTTCAGCCGCCAGCCGATCGCGGCTAACACCAAGCCTATGAAGCAGCGAACCTGCCCGAATACAATAGCTGTCCCTAACAGTGCGAACAAGAAACCCGAATAAATGGGATGTCGTACGATCGCATACGGCCCCGTGCGAATAAGTTGGTGATCTTTCTTCACCGTGATCTCGCCGCTCCAGTTCCGTCCCAGGAAAAAGCGCGCCCATAAAGCGAACGACAGGCCTGCCAA
>Ga0335074_10007847_pt1 | contig 14820 bp, 12 predicted proteins | sample Lox_Sample_23_FD_206715 | JGI IMG/M metagenome (GOLD analysis project Ga0335074, IMG submission 206715) | Soil microbial communities from Loxahatchee National Wildlife Refuge, Florida, United States - Lox_Sample_2.3 | ecosystem: Environmental > Terrestrial > Soil > Wetlands | place: USA...
ACCGCTACGAGTTCGATTACGACCGGTGCACCGGCTGCTCCGCCTGCTATGAGCAGTGCCCAGTGCACGCTATCGAGATGGTCCCGGAGGAGAGCTGATGACCCGCGTGACGATCGACGGTAACGAGGCCGCCGTCTCCGCCGCCTACCGGCTGAACGACGTGTGCTGCATCTACCCGATCACCCCCTCCTCCCCGATGGCCGAGCTGGCCGACGAGTGGTCGAGCAAGGGACGGCCGAACGTGTGGGGCGGCGTGCCGACGGTTGTGGAGATGCAGAGCGAGGGCGGCGCGGCGGGCGCGCTGCACGGGGCCCTCCAGGGCGGGTCGCTGACCACCACGTTCACCGCGTCTCAGGGCCTGCTGCTGATGATCCCGAACATGTACAAGATCGCCGGGGAGCTGACACCCGCGGTGTTCCACGTGGCGGCGCGGTCGCTCGCGGCGCAGGGGCTGTCGATCTTCGGCGACCACTCGGACGTGATGGCCGTGCGGCAGACCGGGTTCGCGATGCTGTGCTCGGCGAGCGTGCAGGAGGCCCACGACCTGGCGGCGGTGGCGCAGGCGGCGTCACTGGCGACGCGGGTGCCGTTCGTGCACTTCTTCGACGGGTTCCGCACCTCGCACGAGCTGAACGAATGCGAGCTGCTCTCCGATTCTGACCTGCGCGAACTCGTGTCCTATGACCTGGTGCGGGCGCACCGGTCGCGGGCGTTGAGCCCGGAGCACCCCGTGGTTCGCGGCACGGCGCAGAACCCGGACGTGTACTTCCAGGCGCGGGAGACGGTGAACCCGTTCTACGCGGCGGTGCCCGCGGCGGTTGAGGCGGCGATGTCCTCGCTGGCTTCCCTGTCTGGCCGGCGGTACCGGCTGGTGTCCTACCACGGTCATCCTGAGGCCGAGCGGGTGATCGTGATCATGGGGTCAGGGGCGGAGACGGCGGCCGCCACGGCCGGGTACCTGGCGGCCCGCGGTGAGCGGGTAGGCGTGGTGCAATTGCGCCTGTTCCGGCCGTTCCCCGCGGCGGCGCTGCTGGCCGCGCTGCCGGCGACGGCGGCGCGGATCGCGGTGCTCGACCGGACCAAGGAGCCAGGCTCGCTGGGCGAGCCGCTGTTCCTCGATGTGCTCGCCACGCTCGCGGAAGCCTCGGCGTCGCCGGCGGACCCGGGCCGCCGGCTGCCGCTGGTGACCGGCGGCCGGTACGGGCTGTCGTCGAAGGAGTTCACGCCGGGGATGGTCGCGGGCATCTTCGCCGAGCTCGCTCAGTCGGCGCCGCGCCCGCGGTTCACCATCGGGATCAACGACGACGTTTCGGGATCGAGCCTGCCGTACGACGACGGCCTCGACATCGAGGACCCGGCGACAACCCGGGCGGTGTTCTTCGGCCTGGGCTCGGACGGGACGGTGAGCGCGAACAAGAACAGCATCAAGATCCTCGGCGACGCCGGGCAGCACGCCCAGGGATACTTCGTCTACGACTCCAAGAAGTCCGGTTCTGAGACCGTCTCCCACCTGAGGTTCGGGCCGGATCCCGTCAGCGCGCCGTACCTGATCCGGCGCGCCGGGTTCGTCGGCGTGCACCAGGCGCGGCTGATTGGCCGGGCCGAGGTGCTTGACCGCGCGGCGCCCGGCGCGGTGGTGCTGCTTAACACGCCGGTGCGGCGGGAGGCGGTGTGGGACTCGCTGCCCGCGCTTGCCCGGTCGCAGATCCAGGCGAAGAAGCTCACGCTGTACGTGATCGACGCCGGCGCGGTGGCCCGGGAGGCTGGCCTGGGCGGCCGGGTGAATACCGTGCTGCAGACCTGCTTCTTCGCGATCTCCGGCGTGCTGCCGGCCGCCGAGGCGATCCCGGCGATCAAGAAGGCGATCGCGAAGAGCTACGGGCGGCGCGGGCCGGACATGCTGGCACGGAACAACGCGGCCGTGGACGCGGCGGTGGCCGGGCTGCACCGGGTGGAGGTCCCGCCGGCCGGAGTGCCGTCAGCCGAGGTGACGGACGCGCAGTCCCCCGTTCCCGCGGAGGCTCGCGAGTTCGTGCGCACGGTGACGGCGGCGATGCTGGCGGGCCGCGGTGACGAGCTGCCGGTCAGCGCGCTGCCGGCGGACGGCACGTATCCGACGGGCACCTCCCGGTACGAGAAGCGCAACATCTCCGACCTGGTCGCCGTGTGGGACCCGGAGCTGTGCATCCAGTGCGGCAACTGCTCGTTCGTCTGTCCGCACAGCGTCATCCGGTCGACCTTCTATCCGGACGGCCTGCTTGACGGAGCGCCGGAGGGGTTCGAGGCGGTGCCGCTGGACTCGCGCGGGCTGCCGGACAGCAGCTTCACGCTGCAGGTATACGCCGAGGACTGCACCGGGTGCGGGCTGTGCGTGGAGGCCTGCCCGGTGCCGGTGCGCGGCGCCGCCCCGTCCGGGTCCGCGGACGCCGGGGCGGCGCCGCACAAGGCGATCAACCTCGGCCCCTACGACCAGGACCAGGTGCGGCGGAATGTGGCGTTTTTCGAGACGCTGCCGCTCGCCGACCGGTCCCGGGTGGACTTCGGCACGGTCAGGGGCGCGCAGTTCCTCCAGCCGCTGTTCGAGTTCTCCGGGGCGTGCGCCGGGTGCGGGGAGACGCCGTACTTGCGGCTGCTGTCCCAGCTGTTCGGCGACCGGCTGATGGTCGCGAACGCGACCGGCTGCTCGTCGATCTACGGCGGCAACCTGCCGACGACGCCGTGGACGACGAACCGCGAGGGCCGCGGCCCCGCCTGGTCGAACTCGCTGTTCGAGGACAACGCGGAGTTCGGGCTCGGGTTCCGGCTCGCTGCCGACCAGCAGCTCACACTGGCCAGGACCCGGCTGCGCGAGCTGCGGGACGCGGTCGGGGCGGACCTGGCGGACGAGATCCTCGCGGCCACGCAGCGGCGCGAGTCGGAGTACGCGGCGCAGCGGGTGCGGGTCACCGAGCTGACCAAGAGACTCGTGGCGCTTGACGCGGAGAACCCATCCGTTCGGGATCTGCTGAGCGTCGCCGACCACCTGGTACGCCGCAGCGTGTGGATCGTCGGCGGCGACGGCTGGGCCTACGACATCGGCGCGGGCGGACTCGATCACGTGCTCGCCAGCGGCCGGGACGTGAACGTCCTTGTGCTCGACACCGAGGTGTACTCCAACACCGGCGGGCAGGCGTCGAAGGCGACGCCGCTCGGCGCGGTCGCCAAGTTCGCCGCGGCAGGCAAGCGGGTGCCGAAGAAGGACCTGGCGTTGCAGGCGATCGCCTACGGCAGCGTCTACGTGGCGCGGGTGGCGATGGGCGCCGACCCGCAGCAGACCCTGCGCGCACTGCGCGAGGCCGAGGCCTATGACGGGCCGTCCCTGATCATCGCCTACAGCCACTGCATCGCGCACGGCATCGAGAAGGACGGCCAGCTGCTACGCAACGGGATGGACCAGCAGTACCGCGCGGTGGCCAGCGGCTACTGGCCGCTGATCCGCTACGACCCGGTTACCCGGGCGTTCCTGCTCGACTCGCCGCGGCCGCGGCTGCCGCTGTCCGCCTACACCGGGCAGGAGCTGCGGTTCCGGATCCTCGCCAGGACCGACCCGGACGAGGCCGCCAAGCTCGCCGAGCTGGCCCAGCAGGAAATACGCCAGCGCTGGACGACCTACGAGGAAATGGCGGCGCGTGGGCCCGAGCGGTACCCCGCGGCGGACGGGAGCGAGTGATGGACCTGAGCACCAGCTATCTCGGCCTGAACCTGCGCAACCCGCTCATCGCATCGGCTGGCCCGCTGACGTCCACCGCCGACGGCGTACGGAGGCTCGCGGACGCCGGCGTCGGCGCGGTCGTGCTCCCGTCGCTTTTCGAAGAGCGGCTCAGGCACGACGCCGACCGGGACTCCTTCCTCGCCTCGGCTGGCACGGACTCCTACCCAGAAGCGCTCAGTTACATGCCCGAGGCCGCGTTCGACCCGTGGCCTCACCAGTACCTCCGCCTGATCACGCAGGCCGTGAACGCGGCAGGTGCCGGCGTCCCGGTGATCGCGTCACTGAACGGGGTCTCACCGGGCGGCTGGACGGAGTTCGCGGCAGCCATGCAGGAGGCGGGAGCCGCCGCGATCGAGCTGAACATCTACTACCTGCCCGGCGACCCGCTGATCCCGGCACGCGATGCCGAACGCCGCTACACGGAGATCCTCGTCTCGGTCAAGTCCGCGGTGCGGATCCCCGTCGCGGTCAAGATCGGGCCGTACTTCAGCTCCCCCGGGGAGATGGCCGCCGTGCTCGACCAGGCCGGCGCGGACGGGCTGGTGCTGTTCAACCGGTTCATGCAGACCGGTATCGACCCGGAAACGTTCACGGTCTCGACCGGGTTCCGGCTGTCGTCGCCGGGCGAGGCGTCGCTCCCCCGCGCCTGGATCAGCCTGCTGCGCGGAAAGGTGCGCTGCTCGCTGGCCGCGACGACCGGTGTGGAGACGCCCGGTGACGTCGCTGCGTACCTGCTGGCGGGCGCGGACGTGGTGATGACCACCTCCGCGCTGCTGCGGCACGGCCCGGGCTACGCGGCCGAACTGCTCGACGGGCTGGCAAGCTGGATGCACCGCAAGGGCTTCGCGAGCGTCGCCGAACCGCGCGGCCTGCTGTCGGCCGAGGCCGGCCTCGCGGTTCCCGGCCGGGCCGGCTACCTGTCAGCGATCGAGCAGGCGACTCACGCCTTCGGCGGGGCCGCGGTGATCTGAGGTCAGCTCTTTTCCGGGACAATCGCGACGGGGCCGTGGGCGTGGTTAAGCACCGCATGCTGGACCGCGCCGATGGCCGGGCCGGTGTCGCGTCCGCTGTGCCTGGCGAGCACGACGAGATCCGCGCGGGCCGCGTAGCTTGCGAGCACCCGGCCGGGGTGACCGTGCACCACGTCCTCCCGCACTGGCACACCGGGGTACTTCTCCCGCCATCTCCGCAGAGTCTCCGCCAGGTTCCTGGTGGCGTCCGCCGAGATCTCCTCAGGCTCAGCCAGGTGGTGCGACGTCCGTGCTGCCCCGTGGCCGCCGAATGCCGAGGGGAAGCAGTACCAGGCGTGGACCGCGACCAGCGTCGCGCCGCGCAGCGCCGCTTCCTCGAACGCGAACGGCAGCATCACGGAGGTGTCGTGGGGTTCGCGGATGCCGACCACAACCTCACGGTGCACGGCGCCGGTCTCCTCCCGGACCACGACGACCGGGCAGGACGCGTGCATGGCCGCGTACCTGCTGACCGAGCCGAGCAGCATGGCGGCGAACCCGCCCGCGCCGCGGGCGCCCACGACAAGCATCAGCGCGCCCGAGCCGCTGCCGGTAACCGCAAGCGCCGGCGGGCCGGTCAGCAGGTCGGCATCGATGAGCAGGTCGGGAGCGACTTCGCCGCACCGCGTGATGGCTTCACCGAGCGCACGGCGAGGTACGCTCCCCAGCACCTTGGCGACCGTCTGCGGGGCCGCGTCGTACGCGTACATGCTCGGCGGCATGGCCGGCGCCGACACGATACGCAGTGGCGACCCGTGCCGCCTTGCTTCCATGGCGGCCCATTCCGCCGCGCGCAGCGACTCCTCCGATCCGTCGACGCCGACCACGACAGGCCTCGTTGCCATGACGCCTCCTCACCCACTCAGCCGGCTTGCCTACAGCTGGCTGCCCACGAGGGCAGCCAGGTCGGCAAGGCGGGCGGTGTAGCCCCACTCGTTGTCGTACCAGCCGAAGACCTTGACCAGCGTGTCGGCGGCCTGGGTGAGCGCGGCGTCGAACACGCACGACGCCGGGTCGCCGATGATGTCGCGGGACACGATCGGGTCGGTGCTGTAACGCAGGATGCCCGCCAGCGGCCCGGAGGCCGCCGCGGCGAACGCGTCGTTGACCGCCTGGGAGGTGACCTGGGTGCCGACCACGACCGCCAGGTCCGTGAGCGAACCGTCCTCCACCGGTACGCGGACGGCGACCCCGTCCAGCTTCCCGGCAACCGCGGGGATAACCTCGCCGGTGGCGCGGGCCGCGCCGGTCGTGGTCGGCACGATGCTCAGCGCCGCCGACCGCGCGCGCCGCAGGTCCTTGTGCGGCCCGTCGAGCAGCATCTGGTCGCCGGTGTAGGCGTGCACCGTGGTCATGAACCCGCGCTCCACGCCGAACGCCTCGTACAGCACCTTGACCATCGGTGCCACGCAGTTCGTGGTGCACGACGCGTTGGAGATCACGTCGTGCCGCTGCGGGTCGTAGTCGCCCTCGTTGACACCGAGCACGACGGTCAGGTCGACGCCCTTGCCGGGCGCGGAGATCAGCACCTTACGCGCCCCGCCCTTCAGGTGCGCGGCCGCGGCGTCACGGGTGCGGAACTTGCCGGTGGACTCGATGACGATGTCCGCGCCAAGGGCGGCCCAGTCGATCAGCGCGGGATCCCGCTGTGACAGCACCGCGATCCGCGTGTCGCCCGGGATCAGCGTGTGGTCGTCGAATTCCACCTTCCGGCCAAGCCGTCCATAGGTGGAGTCGAACTCCAGCAGGTGGGCCAGCGTCCTGGCATCGGTGATGTCGTTGACCGCCACCACCTCCAGGTCCGCGCGGTCAAGAGCCAGCCGGGTAAACGCGCGTCCGATCCGGCCGAAGCCGTTGATCCCGATCCTCGTCGCCATCTCGTTCCTCCTCCGTGAATGCTCTATTTCAGACTGGTCCCGCTGCGGGTTGACGGGTAGCCGCGATGGTCCCTGGCCCCCGGGACCTTCGGCCCGCGACAGGGCGAAGGTCCCGGGAAACTGGGAGCTAATGCCCATCCGCCGCCCGGTCTGATCCCGGTCGTGACGAATGCCGGTGTACGCGCGGGACCTCAGTCCCTGCCACCGGTCATGACCTGGGCGGAGACTAAAGGCATGTTCAGGAAGCGTGTACCCGAACGTGAGGCTGTTCCGGTCGAGCAGCCCATGTTCGCCGCCCCGTCTGTTCCGCCGACGGCCTGCTGCTGTCCGGCCCGGCCGGCCGTGCGGGTCATCATGCCGCCGACAGCGTCCAGGGCGCATCCGGTGGACCTGTGGCTATGCGGCCATCATTACCGCGCATCCCTTCAGGCGCTGCTCGCGGCCGGGGCGACCGTGGAAGAGCTCACCGTGAACGTTGCCGATCAGGGCCAGGTCTGTCACGCGGCTGCCGCGGCGCAGGAGCGACGATGACAGCACAGGAAAAGCGGATAGTCGTCGGGGTCGACGGCTCGGACTCATCGAAGGCAGCGTTGCGCTGGGCGATCCGCCAGGCACGGCTGACCGGCAGTCCGGTTGACGCGGTGACGGCGTGGCGAATGCCCGCCACCTACGGCCTGGCGCCCGTCGGCGGCGAGGGTATCGACTTCGAGGGCGATGCGAGAAGAGCCCTGGCCGCCGCGCTCAACGAGGTGAGCGGCCTGGATCCGGACGTGCCAGTGCACCCCCTGGTTACCGAGGGACGGGCCGGCGAGGTGCTGGTGCGCGCCGCCAAGGGAGCGGACCTGCTCGTCGTCGGCTGCCGGGGGCACGGCGAATTCGCGTCAGCCCTCCTCGGGTCGGTCAGCCTTTACTGCGCACTGCACGCCGCCTGCCCGGTCCTTGTCCTGCGGGACGGCCGCGAGCACCACCCGGCAGTTGCCTGAGGCGGGGAAGGCGGTCAGGCCGACGGGACAGTGGCGACCGGGCCCTGCGCATGGCTCAGGACCGCCTGCCTGACGGCGCCCGGCCCTGGCAGTCCGGTGTGCCTGGCGTGCCGTCCGATCACCACGAGGTCGGCCCGCGCGGACAGGCCGACAAGCGCCCGGGCGGGATGCCCGTGGACGAAGTCCTGGGTGACCTTGACGTCCGGGTACTTGCTCCGCCAGCTGTCGAGCAGTGCCCCGAACTGCTTGCGGGTCTCTTCCTCGGCGCGGCGCAGGCCCGGCGCCGTGCGCGGCTCTCCCGCCCGTGACACGGCGGCCTCCAGCGTGTCCCAGCCGTGCACGGCTGTGAGGCTGGCCTTCCTGAGGGCGGCCTCCTCGAACGCGAACGTAAGGGCGTCGGCACAGTCGTCCAGGTCACCGAGGCCTACGCCCACGTGAAGATGCGGGGACGGGGGGACGTCGCGCACGACCACGACCGGGCAGGACGCGTGGGTGGCGGCGTACCGGCACACTGAACCGAGCACCAGCGCGGTGAACGACCCCGCGCCGCGGGAACCGACGACGAGCATCTGCGCGCCCGACCCGCTGTCGGCTACCGCCTCAGCGGGCGCGCCGGTTAGCACGTCGGTGTCCACCAGCAGGCCGGGAGCGGCCGTGGCGGCGCGGGCGGCAGCGGCGGCGAGGGCCTGGTCGCGATTCTCTCGCAGAACGTCGGCCACCGTGTCGTAGTCGGACTCGCGATGCCTGACGACCATCCTTGGCAGCAGCGCCGCGGCGGACACGATCCGCAGCGGGGCGCCGCGAAGCGCCGATTCCGTCGCGGCCCATTCGACCGCCCGCAGTGAGTACTCAGAGCCGTCTGTTGCGGCCACGATCGGCTTGGCAGTCATCGCTGGTCCTCCTTGTGCGTCTCGGCTGCGCCGGGGCAGGACGACTTATTCGCCCCGCGTTCATCGTGACCGCGCATGGCCGGCGCGGGCAAGAGTTACCGACCTGGCGGTTCCGGAGCCAGGGTCACCTCACGGTGAACGCTGGCCGTGCCGCTGCCGACGGCCAGATGACCCGGACGACGGGAACGAAGACGGCCCCGCGGGGCCTTTCAGCTCTAGCCGCCGCGGCTACGCCGGACGTGCGCTGGCGGGCCAGCTCGCTGGCGATCCCGTCGGCGACGGAGTCGGTCATGGCCTCGCTGCCCGGCGGGCACACCGGCCGGCTGCCTGATTGCGCTGCTGGCGTTGCCTTCCCGCGCACCGGCACCGGCAGAGCGAGCTGACGACGCCGATTAACGTCCGCACGCGTCGTGAGCCTAGGCCTCGATCCGGCGGCCGCTGATCTCGTAGGGGACGATGCGCACATAGGTCTCGCGCTCGCCGCCCGGCCATGGCACAACGCCGACGGCTTCCCGTACGCGACGCAATTCACCTGGCTGGAGGATACGGTGCGCTGGTCCGCGCACCAGGACGCTCCAGCCCTGGCCCAGTGCCTCGTCGATGTGGTCGACCTCGAACGCGACCTTGTCGTCACCGTGTGCCCCGATCACGGTGCCCGCCCCGGTCCGGAAGACAATGGTGCCCGCTACCACGGCGAAGTTGACCGGCAGCACCACCGGGCAGACGGCTGTGCTGAACGCGATCCGGCCGACACCGCCTGGCGCTATCAGGCGACGGCACTGAGCGGGGAAGAGCTTCGTGACAACCGGGTGGACACCGAGCCCGCCGTGTCCAGGCGGCACCTCCGCGCCGCCCCCGAGCAGCGCGGCAGGTGTCGTCCGCAGCGCGGCGGCGAGCTTGCGCATCATGGCGGGACGCGGAATAGACGGGAAGTTCTCCAGGTACTCGAGGTACCGCACGCTCATCCCGGCACGCTGGGCCACTTGCGCTCTGGTCAGCCGCAGTTCCGCCCGGCGCTGCGCCACCCGCCTGCTCAGGTCACCAGGATCGGGCGGCGAGGGCCAGCTCTGATAGGTGCCCGGTTGCTGACTCGCTGATATGTCCCTCATAGTCATCGGCCTCGCGGCGCAGGCACTGGCACTGGCCGTGGGCCAGGCCAGGAAACGCCGCTTCACCTCCTCAGTTGCCTCGGCAGGGCCGGGCAGGTGCCCCGCACTGGCGAGCCTTGCCTAGCGGCAGCCAGCCGGCAGCGGCCGAAGGTCCCTGGATTCGCTGCCCGACGGCCCAGGCGGACGGCCGTGACCGGCGGGACGCTTGCTGTGTCAGGGACAATCGTGGCCTGTGCGGCTGTCCGGTGAGGAGGTGCGATGTCTGTCAGACCGATCGTGGTAGGCGTGGACGGGTCGGAGGAGTCACTGCGGGCTGTGGAGTGGGCGGCCAGGGAGGCGGAGCGGCGCCGGTCGCCGTTGCGTATCGTGTCAGCGCTCGCCATGCCGCCGCGCACGTCTCCCCATGACTGTCCGGCGATGACCGCCAACGTGCTGCGCGGGTTCGCAGGGCGGGCGCTCGGCGGGGCAGCGAGCCGGGCAGAGAAAATCGCACCGCGGCTTCGCGTAGACGCGGACCTGCTGTCAGGTCCGCCGATGCTAGCCGTACCCGAGGCAGGTTCCGGAGCGGCCATGCTCGTGGTAGGTGCCCGCGGGACAGGCGGGCTCGGCGCGGCGGGCCTGGGTTCCGTCTGCAGGCACGCCGTGATCGACGCTCCGTGCCCGGTGGTCGTGGTACGGGACGAGCCCACGGCTGCCGGTCTTCCTGTTGTGGTCGGCATCCGTGACCCGGAGAACGCGAGCCAGGCGCTGGCATTCGCTTTCGAGGAGGCCGCGCTGCGCCATACCGAACTGGTCGCCGTGCACACCTGCATGCCGCTCGCGCCGCTAACCGGGTCGGGACCTGACAGCTCGGCCGTGACGGGTGACCCGGAAGAGATTTGCGTGCAGGCCGCCAGCCAGCTCGGCCAGGCCCTGGACCGCTGGCAGCAGAAGTACCCCGGCGTGCGTATCCGCCAAGACGTCATCAGCGGCTACCCGGTGCGGGTGCTCTGCAGCTACTGCGCCCGCGCGGACCTCGTCGTGCTCGGCAGGCACGACAACCCCGGGGCAGCGGTCCGCACCATCGGATGCATCCACTACGACGTGCTCAATCACGGCCGCGGTCCGATCGCGATCATTCCTTCGGCAACTGATGCGCGGGATGTAACTGACGGTTGGCGTCGGCCTTGGCGATAACGGCTCGATGAAGATTCGCCGCGGCGGACGCCCGCGTGCCGTGCGCACGGGGCAGTACCGCCGCCTGGGCGGGTGCGGCCGGATGGCCTGGCCCGCGCGCCGTCCGCGGCACGGGCGGCGTGTCTGGCCGAAGACCTGATCCAGGACGGACCACTCAGGCGGCGGTTGTCGCTGACGGTCACGCACGCTCGGCGGGCGGGACGATGAGGACCGGGCAGTGGGCGTGCTGTACGACCTGGCTCGCGGTCGAGCCCATCACCAGCCGGGTAAAGCCGCCGGCGCCGCGTGAGCCCAGCACGACCATGTCGGCGTCCCGGCTTCCGTTCACCAGTTCCTCGACCGGGAAGCCGTGGACCGCCTTGACCGTGACCGACTCGGGATGGGGCCCGTCCAGCCCGGCCAGTACCTGGTCGGCTTCGGCCTGGGCCGCCTTCTGAGCCTGATCCGTCCGGGCCGCGTCGTCCGAGAACAGGGCGACGCCGCCGTAGTAGCCCCGGACCGCCTCGTGCACGGTAAGCACGGTAAGCGTCGCGTGCCTGATCGCCGCTTCCTTCATCGCCCATTCCAGTGCGCGCTGGGAATGGCCGGAACCGTCGACGCCGACGATAATTCCCGACATCTCAGACCTCCTTGTCAAGATGTATCCGAATTTGATTTCGGTATACATCGCGAAATATCCTCGTTGTTTACGTTAGCCAGCCATAAATCACCCGATCAGGGTCGTCCGGGCTGCCCGTCGGGGACCTTGGTCCTAACCAGGCTCGCCGGACCTGCCTCGGGCGAACGTGAGACACGGCCCCGGCCCGGCGGACAGGATGACGGTGCTGTTCGGCACCGACGGGGAAATGAATCAATCCCACCCGCCCGGTTAGACAGGGAACGCGGCAACCCGCCACGGCTGCCGTTCCCTGGCGCCCGGCCACGACCGTCTCCGACGCCTGACCACGACGGCAAGCCTGACCGGTAACGCCTGCTCTTAGATTTCTGCCCAACCGCCTGGTCCGAAGTCTTTCGCCGTGCCTTTCCGCCATTCGGATGGCGGGAGTGCGCTCCTCGGACTAGCCTGCCAGGGGACACCCGAAAGGGACATGATGGTTGATATGGATGGTTGGTGCCCGTCCTGCGGGTACTCGGTTGAGCCGGGTACCCGGTTCTGCGGCGGCTGCGGGGAGCAACTGGCGGGGCCGGCCGGCGCGGCCGCGGGTCAGTCATCGACGGTCACCATGCAGGCCCCGGCGGCACCGTATCCTGGCTACCCGGCGGCACCGCCGGCACCGTCCGTTCCGCCGGCGGGCGCACCTCTGTCCGCGCCGGTAAACCCGCCCGCGCCGACCGTCCCAGCCGCCCCGCCGCCTCCTGCGGGCAGCCCCCTGCAATGGCTGCCCCCGCCGGTGCCGGGGCCGCCGGCAACGACGGCGAACCCGTCTGCGACGGGGTTCCGCCAGCCGCCCGCGCCGCCGTCGGACACGGTGGACCAGATGCTGCGGCCGCAGGGCCTGTTCCAGAACTCCCAGCAGATGCCCGCCACCTGGCAGCAGCCGTACCCGCCTGGCCCTGGGGCCTACCCGCCCGGCGGCCAGTACCCGCAGCCAGGCCCCTACCCGCCCGTGGCACCGTACCCGCAGGGTGGTCAGTACCCGGCGCCCGGCGGGTACCAGGAGGCCGGGCCGACGCAGGCGTGGGGCCCTGCCCCGACCGGCGGCTTCCCGTCCGCGCCGCCCGCTCCCCCCGGACTTCCGGCGCCGCCCGCGGCTCCGGCACTGCCCGCGGGCCCCGTCCAGCCCGGTGCCGGCTACTACGGCAACGGACAGTACCCGGGCGGGCAGTACCCGGGCCCAGGGTACGGCGACGGCCAGTACGGTCAGGGCCAGTACCCGCCCGGGCCGTACGGTGACGGCGTCCAGTACGGTCCGGACGGCATGCCGCTCGGCGGCCCCGACGGTCCGGCCGGGCCGGCTGGGCCCGGCCTCTCCGGCAAGCTTCCCTTCCGGCGTCCCAAGGGCAAGATGATTCCCGTCGCCGTAGCGGCGGCACTGGTGATTGTCGTCGTCGTGGCGCTCGCACTGTCCTCGCAGGGCGGGTCTTCCTCGAACAACACCGGAGGCACGGCGGCCGGAACTACGCCGACCGTTACCGCGTCCGGCTCCTCGGCCCTCACCCAGCAGCAGGCGGCGAGCGCACTGTCCGGCCTGCTCCAGCAGAGCGGCGGCGACCGCGCGGACGTCAGCGCCGCCGTCGTCGACGTAGAAGGGTGCGGCAACAGCCTCAGCAAGGACGCGCAGGTCTTCAGCAAGGCTGCCGCCAACCGCAGCGCCCTGCTAGCCAAGCTGGCGCAACTGCCGGGCCGGTCGGCGCTGTCGCCCGCGATGCTCTCCGACCTGACCACCGCGTGGCAGGCCTCCGCCACGGTGGACTCGGACCTGGCGAAGTGGGCGCAGGACCAGGTCGGCCAGTGCAAGAAGAACAACACGAAGGACCCGAACTACACCGCTACGATCCCATTCGACAGCAAGGCGACCAACGCGAAGAACGCGTTCGTCGCGCTCTGGAACCCGCTGGCGAAGAAGGACGGGCTGCCAACACGCCAGTCAGGAGACCTGTGATCGCGAAGACGGAGCCGGACGGCACTCCTGCCCTCCGTCCGCCCGACCTCGGCGCCGCGGTGAGGACGCGACGCGCCTACATAACGAGGACACCGCGGATGTTCTTGCCGTCGTGCATGTCCCGGTAGCCCTGGTTGATGTCCTCTAGGGCGTAGGTCCTGGTGACCATCCCGTCCAGATCGAGCAGGCCGTCCTTGTACAGGTTGAGCAGGCGCGGCACGTCGGCGCGTGAGTTCACCGACCCGAAGATGCAGCCCACGATCTGCTTCTCCCACTGCGCGAGCCCCGACAGCGCCAGTTGCGGGCGGGTGTCGGTCACCGGGTAGATATTGGTGACCACGACCCGGCCGCGCTTGGCGGCCAGGGCCAGGATGGAGTCCATCAGGTCCGCGCGGCCGGTGCCCATGGTCAGCACGACCACGTCGCACATCCGGCCCCACGTCACCTCGCGGATCAGGTCGAACGCCGCCACCACGTCGGTCGCGGTGTGCGTCGCGCCGAAGCGGAGGGCCGAGGTCCGCTTGAACTCGACCGGGTCGACCGCGAAGATGTGCCGGGCCCCGGCCAGTCGCGCCCCCTGCACCGCCGCCGAGCCGAGTCCGCCGACGCCGACTACGGCGACCGCGTCCCCGGGCCGGACACCGCCTGCGTACACCGACGAGCCCCAGCCCGTCGCCGCACCGCACCCGGTGAGGCAGGCGGCCTCAGGCCGGAAGGACGGGTCGACGGGGATGACCGATGCCTCGTTGACCACGGTGTGCCTGGCATAGCAGCCGACCAGGCAGGTGATCGTCAGGTCATGGCCGGCCAGGTTGCGGTGCCGCGCGGTTCCGTCGAGTATCTGAACGCCGGCCATGATGCCCGCCGCCAGGTCGCACAGGTTCTGCCGGCCGGTCGCGCACGACGGGCACCGCCCGCAGTTCGGTATCGAGGAGAAGACGATGTAGTCGCCCGGCTTTACCAGGGTGACCCCGGGGCCGACCTGCTCGACGAAGCCCGCCCCCTCGTGGCCGCCGATCATCGGCGCCGCGAACGGGACGTCACCCACCCGGTGGTGCTCCTCGGAATGGCACAGCCCGGCGGCTGCCACCCGGACGAGAACCTCTCCGGCCCGCGGCGGGTCAAGCTCGATGTCCTCGACCTTCCAGTCGCTGCCCGCTTCGTAAAGCACCGCCGCCTGCGTCCGCATCTCCCGACCCCTCTCCGTCTTTGTGGTACCGCTGCGGCGGTTGACCGCACAGCTCCCGCGCGCAGCGCCTGTTGCTGTTATGTGTTCATGGCCGGCGAGGCCGCGCGTTCGGCGGAAGGGCCGGCCAGTTTCAGCACTTGAGGTGGTTGCCCGCGTCGACGGGCAGCGTGACGCCGGTGACGTAACGGGCCGCGTCCGAGCACAGCCAGACGATCGCGTTGGAGATGTCCAC
>Ga0335074_10007848_pt1 | contig 14820 bp, 18 predicted proteins | sample Lox_Sample_23_FD_206715 | JGI IMG/M metagenome (GOLD analysis project Ga0335074, IMG submission 206715) | Soil microbial communities from Loxahatchee National Wildlife Refuge, Florida, United States - Lox_Sample_2.3 | ecosystem: Environmental > Terrestrial > Soil > Wetlands | place: USA...
CTGACGGCCAAAGCGGCGGGGCAACACCCGGTCCCATTCCGAACCCGGCAGTTAAGCCCGCTGGCGTTCCGCGCGGTACTGAAGTGCGCGAGCCTACGGGAAACGCGGAAAGCTGTCAGCCTCCCCTCTCCGCTAGCCTAATCGCTCCCGGCCGGTAGCCCGGACGTGTACCTCGGCGCGCATATCGGCATCGCCGACGGATTGCCCGAAGCCGTCGCCACCGGCCGGGCGCTCGGCTGCGACGCGATCCAGATCTTCTCGAAGAGCCCGCAGATGTGGGACGGGCCCGCGATCGCCCCCGCGGCGGCCGAGGCGTTCCGAGCGGCGGTCGCGACCTCCGGCCTGCGGGCGACCGCGGTCCACCACGGGTACCTCGCCAACCTCGCGAGCCCGAAGCGGCCGATGCTCGCCCGCTCGCGCCGGGCGTTCCTGGACGAGCTGCGCCGGGCGGAGCTCCTCCGCGTGGACGCCCTCGTGTTCCATCCCGGCGCGCACCTGGGCGCGGGGGTGGAGACCGGACTCGCGACGATCGCGGAGAGCCTCACCGGGGCGCTCGCGGCCGTCCCGGAAGGGCGCGTCCGCATCCTCCTCGAGAACGCGGCGGGTCAGGGCACGACCCTCGGGCGCTCGTTCGAGGAGCTGGCGGCCGTCCTCCACGCCGTCGACGCCCCCGACCGGCTCGGCGTCCTGCTCGACACCTGCCACCTGTTCGCCGCGGGGTTCGACCTTCGGACGGACGAAGGATACGGGGCGCTCACCGACGGGATCGAGCGGGTCCTCGGCCGCGCGACCGTCCGGGCGTTCCATCTGAACGACGCGAAGGCCGAGCTCGGCTCCCACCTCGACCGGCACGAGAACATCGGCAAGGGCCAGATCGGGACGGAGGGGTTCCGCCGGGTGGTGAACGATCCGGCGTGGGCGCGCGTGCCGGGGTACCTCGAGACGCCGCTCGACGACGACGGCTACGCCCGGTACGCGGAAGATCTCGCGACCCTCCGGTCGTTGGTCCCGGGCCTGCCGGCCCCGCCGCCCGCGCGGGCCCCGCGCCGCCGGCCGGCGGCGGAGAGGTCAACCGTCAAATAGACCGCCCTTCCTCCGCGCCCGCTGGCATGGGCGAGGAGGTCCCGGCGTCGCTGGTCGCCTCGCTCAAAGCCCAGGCGCTCGAGATCCGGCGCGACATCGTCCGGATGACGTACGCCGCCGGGAGCGGCCACCCGGGCGGCAGCCTGTCGGTGACGGACCTCCTCACCGCGCTCGTCTTTCACGAGCTTAGGATCGACCCGAACCGGCCCGACTGGCCGGACCGCGACCGGCTCGTCCTCTCGAAAGGTCACGCCGCGCCTGCGCTCTACGCCGCGCTCGCCGAGCGCGGCTATTTTCCGCGGGAAGAGCTCCTCACGCTCCGGCAGCTCGGCAGCCGGCTCCAGGGCCACGTCGATCGCGGCAAACTCCCGATGATCGAGGCGTCGACCGGTTGCCTCGGACAGGGGATCGGCATCGCGGTCGGGATGGCGCTCGACGCTCGGGTCGCCGGTCGCGGGAACCGCGTCTACGCGGTGCTGGGGGACGGCGAGTGCCAGGAAGGTTCGACCTGGGAGGCGCTGATGGCCGCCGGCCATTACCGGCTCTCGAACCTGGTCGTCGTGCTCGACCGCAACGGGATCGAGACCGACGGACCGACGGAGTCGATCATGGGGATCGAACCGGTCGCGGAGAAGTTCCGGGCGTTCCGGCTCCGGCCCATCGAGATCGACGGCCACGACTTCCCCGCCATCCTGGGGGCGCTCGCCGACGCCCGGGCCCACCCCGACGGTCCGACCGCGATCGTCGCCCGAACCGTGAAGGGCAAGGGGGTCTCGTTCATGGAGGGCCAGCACTCGTTCCACGGGAAGGCGCCCAGCAAGGCCGAGGCGGAGCGCGCGCTCGTCGAGCTCGGCACCCGGTTGGAGGCCCCGTTCCCGTGACCGACGGACGGAAGCCCGAGAGCCTGCGCGACGCCTACGGCCGGACGCTCGTCGAACTGGGCGCGAAGGACCCGCGGCTGGTCGTCCTCGACGCCGACCTCTCCGGCTCGACGCGGACCGTGCTGTTCGGCCAGAAGTTCCCGGACCGGTTCTTCAACGTCGGCGTGATGGAGGACACGATGATGACGATCGCCGCCGGCTTCGCGCTCGAGGGCCGGACGGCGTTCGCGAGCACCTTCGCGGTCTTCGCCGCCGGCCAGGCGTACAACTTCGTCCGCCAGTCGATCTGCTACAACCGCGCGCCGGTCAAGATCGTGGCGACGCACGGCGGGCTCCTGGTCGGGCCGGACGGCGGCACCCACCAGATGGTCGAGGACATCGGCCTCATGCGGGGGCTCCCGGGCATGACCGTCATCGTCCCCGCCGACGCGCCGACCACGCGGGCCGCCACGTTCGCCGTCGCCGAGCGGCCCGGACCGGCCTACGTGCGCCTCACCCGGGAGAACCTGCCCACCGTCACGGACGGGACGTTCACCCTCGGGCGGGCGGCGGAGCTTCGGGCCGGCACGGACCTCACGATCGTCGCGGTCGGGGCGCTCGTCGCCCGCGCGCTCGAGGTCGCGGAGGAGCTCGGGAAGGTCGGCGTCGCGACCCGGGTGCTCGACTTCGCGTCGGTGAAGCCGTTCGACGAGCCCGCGCTGCTGCGGGCCGCGCGCGACACCGGGGCGATCCTGGTGCTCGAGGAGCACTCGGTGCTGACGGGCGTCGGCGCGCTCGTCGCGGCGACCACGAGCGAGAACTACCCCGTCCCGGTGCGGCGGGTCGGGGTCCCCGACGTCTTCGGCGAGTCCGGCGAGGCGTGGGCGCTGCTGGACCGCTACGGGATGTCGGCGGAGCGGATCCGCGACGAGGCCTGGGAGCTCCTCGAGCTCCGGGGCAAAGTTCAGTAACGGGACGCACGTCGGGGGAGCAAGGTCACCATGGAGCTGTTCCTGGACACCGCGAGCCTCGCCGAGATCCGCACGATGTGGGAGATCGGGATCCTCGACGGCGTGACGACGAACCCGACGCTCGTCGCGAAGGAGGGTCGGCGCTTCGAGGAGGTCCTGCGCGAGATCTGTGCGCTCGGCGTGCCGAGCGTCTCCGCGGAGGTCGTCGCCACCGACACGGACGGGATGCTGCGGGAGGGTCGGCACCTGCGGGAGATCCACCCGTCGATCTACGTCAAGGTCCCGATGACCCCCGCCGGGCTCCGTGCGACGAAGGTCCTCGCGAAGGAGGGGACGCGGGTCAACGTGACCCTCGTCTTCAGCGCGAACCAGGCGTTGCTCGCGGCGAAGGTCGGCGCCGCGTACGTGAGCCCGTTCATCGGCCGGCTCGACGACCAGGGCCAGGTGGGGATCGACCTGATCCGGGAGATCGTGACGATCTACCGGAACTATCGGTTCCCGACCAAGGTCCTCGTCGCGAGCGTGCGGCACCCCGTGCACGTGCTCGAAGCGGCGACGATCGGCGCCGATATCGCGACGATGCCGTTCGCCGTGATGGAGAAGCTCGCCCAGCACCCGCTCACCGACCTCGGTCTCGCCCGGTTCCTCAAGGACTGGGAGAAGGTCCCGAAGGGGTAGGCCCCCGGGCCGGGGTCCTCACGGAACGTTCCATGACGGAGCCGAGCCTGCTCGAGCGGTACCTCGTGCTGACGCGCGAGGCGCTCGCGCGGGTCACCGAGGCGCCGCCGCCGCGCTCGTTCCTGCGGGGCGCCTCGACCGACTTCCTCGCCATGGCCCGCGCCTACCTCGCGGACGCCGAGCACTTCCGCGAGGCCGGCGACGCCGAGCGGGCGCTCGCGGCCGCGAGCTACGCGCACGGATGGCTCGACGCCGGCGTGCGGCTCGGGATCCTGGACGGAGGCGATGACGACCGACGGTTCACCCTCTATCGCTAGCGGGGGTCCGGCGACGTCGCCCGGCGTGCCGGACGCCGTCCTCGGGGCGATCGAGGCGCACCTCAAGCAGCGCGAGCTCACGCGCGAGGAGCTGTTCGAGCGGGCCCGGCGCCTGCGGCGCCTCGCCCAGGCGACGATGGTCCACCTTCACGCGACCGGTCCCGCGCCCCGCGAGATCGCCGAGATCCGGCGCGAGGCCGGGGAGCTCACGGCGTTCGTGCACCGGGAGGCCGGGGGCGACGCCCCGCTCGCGGTCGATGCGATCCAGGAGGCCGTGGAGGCGATCCTGCTCGATGCCGTGCGCGCCGCGGCCCCCCTGCCGGGTCCCGCCGAGCTGGGGGTCGATCCCGAGCCGTACCTGCTCGGGCTCGGCGACGTCGTGGGGGAAGTACGGCGCCGCATCCTCGACGCGCTGGGCCGCGACGACCTCGCCACGGCGGAGGCGGAGCTCGCCCTGATGGAGCGGCTCACCCGCAGCCTCGCCCGCTTCGACACGACCCGGGCGATCGTCCCGCTCAAGCCGAAGCAGGACACGGCGCGGGCGCTGCTCGAGCGGACGCGCGGCGAGGTCGTGATGGCCCGCTTCCTCGCGCGGGCGCGTCCCCCGGGAGGGGCCCCGTGAACGCCCCCGTGCGGCGGACGATCGGCGTGATCGGCGGCTCCGGCGTGACGCAGCTGTTCGAGGGCGGCGCGCGGCAGAGCCATCGGGTCGCGACCCCCTGGGGGGCGCCGTCCGGGCCGATCGAGGAGGGCGAGGTCGCGGGCGTCCGGGTGCTGTTCCTGCCCCGCCACGGGCCGGGCCACACGATCCCGCCGCACCGGGTGAACTACCGGGCCAACGTCGACGCGCTCAAGTTCCTCGGCGCCGACGCGATCGTGACGGTCAGCTCCGTCGGGTCGCTCAAGGAGGAGCTCCCGCCCGGCACGTTCGTGCTCCCGAGCCAGTTCGTCGACTTCACGAAGCAGCGGCCCACGACCTTCTTCGACGGCGGCCGCGTCTACCACGTCTCGCTGGCCGACCCGTTCTGTCCCGACCTCACCGCCCGGGCCCAGGACGCCGGTCGGGCCCGGGGCGTCGAGTTCGCGACGCGCGCGACGTACGTCTGCGTGGAAGGTCCGCGGTTCAGCACGCGGGCGGAGTCCGCGTACTTCCGTGGGTTCGCGGACATCATCGGGATGACGCTCGTCCCGGAAGTGACCCTCGCCCGCGAGCGCGGGCTCTGCTACCTCTGCCTCGCGATGGTCACCGACTTCGACGTCTGGGCCGACCGACCGGTCGAGACGGCCGAGATCCTCGCGACGATGCGGCGGAACGTGGACCGGATGGCCGGGGTCCTCTCCGCGCTGCTGCCCCGCGCCGTGGGGCCCGTGACGTGCCGATGCGCCCGGGCGCTCGACGACGCCGGCGTCTGACCGGGTCAGACGGCGGCGCCGCGGCGGACCGTGATCGGGATCCGCTGCGCGGCGAACTCGAGCTCGGCGATCTGGACCGGATCGACGAGCGTCGGCGGCACTTCGATCAGGATCGGGGCGCCGAGCGAGACCTGCAGCGCCCGGGCGCCGAGGATGCGCGCCCGCTCGAACCGCGTGTACTCGTCGGGCCCGAGCGCTCGCGGGCTCGGACGGTCCGATTCCATCGAGTTCCCCGCGGCCGCGGGCACTGCGGCGGCCGTCAAGGGCGAGCCCACCCGGGGGGCCGTATTTACCAATTGCGGCGCGGCTTCGAGCACCGTGCCTCGGCCCGGTCGCCCGCGCGGGCGCCCCGAAATCCTTAGGCGCAGGGCGGGGTGACGCGCTGTGGTCTCGCTGCGGCTCCGCTACGCCGGTCGGCTCCTGCGCCGGCTCTGGATCTTCCTCGCCGGGTACGCCTCCCTCTTCGTCGTCACCGGCGTCGGCTTCTTCCTGCTCGAGAAGGAGGCCGCGACGCCGATGGACTGGCTCAACTCGTTCTACTTCGCGATGGTCACGCTCTCCACGATCGGCTACGGCGACATCGTCCCGACGAACCCGAGCGCGAAGCTGTTCGTCATCGGCGTCGCCGCCGCCCAGGTGTTCCTCGCCGCCTACCTCGTCTCGGTGGTGATCGGCGTCGTGCAGGAGGAGCACGAGCACCGGGTCCTCGGGACGCTCGGGACCGAGCTCAGCGACCACATCGTCGTGCTCGGCTACTCCTCGGTCGGGCGGGCGGCGGTCCGCGAGCTGCTCGCGCAGGGCGAGAAGGTCGCCGTCGTGGCCGAGAACCCCGACGAGGTCGCCTACATCCGCACCCTGGCGCCGGAGAAGCAGATCTTCGCGACGTACGGACCGATCGCCGACCAGGAGATCCTGAAGCGCGTCAACGTGGTCGCCGCCCACTCGGTGATCGTCGCGAGCGCCGACGACACCGCGAGCCTGATCGCGGCGCTCAACACCCGGGCGCTCAGCCCGCACGCCCGCATCGTCGTCTCCGTCGGTCGATCCGAGCTCAAGCAGACGCTCAAGGCGGCCGGCGTCACCTACGTCGCCTCGCCCGGGGACATGGGCGGACGGCTGTGCGCGGACGCCGCGTTCCGGCCCGAGGTCGCGAACGCGGTCGAGGAGCTCACGACCACGGCCTTCGGGGCGGACCTCGAGGAGTTCATCCTGACGCCCCACACGCCGGTCTCGGCCCAGCCGCTCGCCGAGGCGGAGGCGCTCGTGCGGAGCGCCTCCGACTGCCTCGTCATCGGCTACGCGCGGCCCGGCCCGGACGGGGAGTACGTGACGGTGATGAACCCGCCCCGCACCTTCCGCTTCCAGCCGAACGACGCGATCATCGTGCTGGGCACGCTCGCGAACCTCGAGCGCCTGCGCCGGTGGATCGGCGTCGAGCAGGGCCGCTAGGGCGCAAGCGCGATACGCCCCCGGGCCCGTGGGCCCGCGTGGTCGGCTCGTACCTCTCCTACTTCGGGATCCGCGTGACCGACGTCGAGCGGGCGCTGCGCATCTACGCGGGGATCCTCGGCCTCCAGGAGATCTCCCGCGGGGACCGATCGGCGGACGGCGGCGGGACGATCGTGCTGTTGAAGGACCCGTTCTCGGGCCAGAAGCTCGAGCTCAACTGGTACCCACCCGGTTCCCGGTTCGCCGTGCCGTACACTCCGGGCGAAGGGCTCGACCACCTCGCGTTCCGGGTCGCGGACATCCGCGCGACGATCGCCCGCCTCGCGGCCGCGGGCGGCCAGCTCGCCCTGCCCGAGTACCCGGTCGAGCCGATGCCCGGGTTCCACGTCGCCTACGTGAAGGACCCGGACGGCAACTGGATCGAGCTGTGGCAGCAGCCGGAGCCGATCCCCGAACAGGCGCCCGAGGCGTACTAGTCCGGACCCGCGGTCTCACAGGAGACCGACGAGGAACAGGCCGAGCAGGCCGATCGCGGCGACGCCGCCCCCGAGGACCGCCCAGAAGACCCACGACGGGGGGTCGGTCGACGTGCCGACCAGACCGGGCGCGTAGGCCCAGTTCGGCAGGCGCGTCGGCGACGGGCGGCCGCTCGGCGGGGGTGCCGACGGCGGTACCTCCTCCATAGCACCGGAATTAAGGCGCCGAAGGGGAGATATAGGCCGACTTGCGCCTCGGGCCGCGTGCCCGCCGCTCCCACGCGCCCGAGGACCGCGACGACACCCGCGGGACCGCGCCCGGGGCGACCGCAGACCGCGTCCGTCCGGCGCCGGCACCTCCGCCGCCAGTTCGACGCGGGCGCCGGCGCCGAGGCGCGGCGGTACCGGGGCGAGGCCCGCCGCCGGCTGCGGGGCGCGCTGCGCGAGCGGTTCCTCGCGGCCCAGCTGGTCCGTCCGGTCCGGCTCGTGGTGGAGGTCGGGGGCGGGCCGGGTCGGTTCACCCCGACCCTCCTGGGGGCGGCCTCCGAGCGGTACGTGGCGGTCGACCTCGCCCGGGAGGGCCTGCGCCGGGCCCGGCGGGCCAGTCGGGGCGCACCGGGCGCCGAGCGCGCGGCGTGGGTGCAGGCCGCCGCCGAGCGCCTGCCGCTCGCGACGGGGCGCGCGGACGCGGCCGTGCTCCTCGGGAACATCGTGTCGATGGCGAGCACCGACGGGCCGACCCTGCTGCGCGAGGTGGCGCGCGTGCTGCGACCGGGCGGCCGGATCATCGTCGACTTCGCCTCGGTCCCGTCGGCGATCCAGGAGTTCCTGACCCTCGGCGCCGAGCGCGGGTTCCTCCTCCGGGTGTTGCGGGATCCCCGGTACTACCTCCTCGACGAGGTGATCGCGACCGGCCGCCAGCCGTACGACCCGCGACGGCTCGCGCGTTGGGAGTTCCGCTTCTACGCGTATGCCGAGGCGGCCGCGCTGCTCCGACGTACCGGGTTCCGCGTCGTCGACGCGATGGCGATCGCCCCCCTGAGCGCCCACCACGCCGGCATCGCCCGCCGCGCCGCCCGGGAGCGGCCGACCTGGGCGACGCTGCTGCGGCTCGAGGAGGCGATCGGGCGCCGCCCGGGCGTGCTCGACACGGGGCACGGGTTCGTCGTCGCGGCGGTGCGCACCGGTCGGGCCCCGCGGAGGGCGTCGCGGCGTCGGGCCCGGCTCACCGCAACGGCCGCGGACCGGCGGTAGTCGGCGGGGGATACCGCCGGCCGTAGAGCACCTCGCCCGAGACCAGCATCATCCGGCTGCGCAGCCCCCACGCCCCGAGGCCGCCCTCCCGGTACCCGAGCTCCTTTCGCTCGACCTCCCGAAAGCCGCGCGACCGGAACAGCCGGAGGGACGGCGTGTTGTCCTCCTCGACCGCGCCGTAGATGACCTCGGCCCCGCGGGACCGGAACCGGCCGATCGCGTCGTCGAGCAGGATCCCGCCGAGGCCGTGGGCGCGGTACGCCCGGCCGACCGCGAGGTAGTAGACGTAGCCGACCTCGGGCGCGAGCCGTTCGAGCATCGCGAGGCCCGCGAGCGTTCCGCGGTCGTCGGCCCCCCGGACCTCGGGGATGCGCCAGAGGGTCCGCTTCGCGTGCCAGCGGTAGATCCCCTCGAACGATTCGAGGAGGATCGGGATCGCGCGTTCGCGGGCGTCGCCGACGAGGTCGATCAGCGAGAACGTCGGGGCCTCCGTCATGGGTCCGTCCGGGCCGGGAACGAGTCGGGATCGGCAGAACTAGCTATCGACCGCGCTTGCCGGGGGCCCCCGACCACCGGAGGCGCTCGGGAAGGCGGACGAGCGTCGCCCGCGGGCCGGCCGTTTCGATCGGGGGCACGAGGCCCGCCGGGATTGGGGTCGCGCTAGGGGGAGGCGAGCTCCGCCTCGAGGGCGGGGGCGAGACGGGTGCGCCAGGTCGCCGCGTCGGACCTCCGGTTCGCCTCGGACTCGCGCGCGGCCTGCGCGGCCGTCAGCGGCCGGGGGCGACGCTCGAGCTTGAGGCCCCGGAACTCGAGGTGGGAGCGTCGGGGGCCGTCCGCGACGATCCAGTACCAGAACTGCGAGTGGCGGAACGGCCCGGTCAAGTGGGTGTTGGTCCACGCGCGCTGTTCGGGGAACACCCGCACGAGGCGGGCGATCCGCAGCGGCCGTCCCGCCGGGTAGGTGGTGTCCGTCAGGACGAACGTGTCCGGGGCGATCCGGCGCACCGTCCTCCGACGTCGGTCCCCGAACAGGCCGGCGTCCCCCGCCCGGAAGTCCGTCGCCCACGCGAACGCCGCGCGGGCCGGTACGCGGAACGCTTGACGGAAGGAGTACCGCAGCGCGACGAGCTCCATCGGGCGACCCTCGGCCGGGGCAGCGCCGGCGCGTAATGAAGGTTGATAGCTTTCGGGCGGCCGCCGATGCCGACGCGAACCTACCGGCTCACGGCCATCGTGCGCAGCGCGGAGCTCGACGCGGTCGGGGCGGCGTTGCAGTCGTACCTGGGGCGCGAAGCGGCGATCGTGCGCGAGCCCGAGGAGATCCGGGTCACGGCCGCGCGTGCGGGGACCGACGCTCGAACGCTCAACCGGGACCTCCTGTCGACCCTCCGAAGGGTCGAGCGACGGACGACGTTGCGGGCGGAGTGGACGGCCGGCGATCGGACCGAGCGGTTCTTCGACTACGTGCCGAAGGGCGTCCGCCGGTCCGAAGCGGGGCGGCCGCCCTCCTGACGGTCCCCGGTGTCCCGGGTCGGGCCGATTCCGGTCCGCGAGCTCCCCGGGTCGGACCCCCTCTTCCCCGTCGCTCCCTGGACGGTCCCCCCCATCGCCGATATAGGGGAGTCCGAGGTCGCCTACCGATGCCGCGCGCCCGGCGCCCTCGATCGACCGTGGGGGGGCGGCCCTCCCGCCGAGCCGTATCGGGCCGCGGGCGGCGCGAGGACGGTCGATGAGCAGCGATCCCGTCGTCGTCGGCAAGGACGTCTGGAAGATCTACGGGAGCGGCGACACCCAGGTCACCGCCCTGCAGGGCATCGACATCGCGATCGAACGCGGCGAGATGCTGGCGATCATGGGGCCGTCCGGCTGCGGAAAGACGACGTTCCTCAACTGCTTCTCGGGGCTCGACGACGTGAGCCGCGGTCGGATCGCCCTCGAGGGCCGGGAGCTGAACGGGATGGACGACCGGACGAAGAGCGAGTACCGCGCGCGCCGCGTCGGATTCGTCTTCCAGTCGTACAACCTCCTCCCCGTCCTCAGTGCCACCGAGAACGTCGAGATGCCGCTCCTCATCGCGGGGGTCCCCGGCCGCGAGGCCCGCGAACGGGCTCACCAGATGCTGGCGGACCTCGGGCTCGGGGATCGGTTCGAGCACCGCCCCTCCGAGCTGTCGGGAGGGCAGCAGCAGCGGGTCTCGCTCGCCCGCGCGCTCGTGGGACACCCCGCGATCGTGTGGGCCGACGAGCCGACGGGGAATCTCGACGAGGAGGACTCCCACCAGGTCACGAAGCTCCTGCGGGAGCTCAACCAGACCTACCACCAGACGATCGTCATCGTGACCCACGACGCGTCGGTCGCCGGTCAGTGCGACCGGACGCTGCGCATGCGCGACGGCCGATTCGTGTCGTAGCTCCATGCCGGCGGGGAACCCGGTCGTCGACGCGCTGCTCCTCCTGCTCGCGGTCGTCGCGATCGTGCTCGCGGTGCTCGGGCTGCGGCACCGGCTCGCGTTCCGGATCGGGGTGCGGAACGTTCGGCGGGCGTGGTCGCGGACCGTCCTCCTGGTGCTCGGCCTGCTCGTGGCGACGACGATCGTGTCGGGCAGCCTCGTCGTCGGGGACACGATCGGGCAGCTCGAGGTGCACTACACGGTCCTCGCGATCGGGCTCAACGACGAGGTCGTCGGGAACCAGAGCCCGACCGGGGCGTACAGCCCGTTCGCCTACGGCGTCTACACCTCCGTCCAGTCCGGCATGGCCGGGAACCCGAACATCGCCGGGATGGCCCCGATGGTCGTCAGCCGGGTCTCGATGTTAGACCGGACGACCGGGATCCCTCAGGTCAATCTCTACCTCGTGGGCGTGAACGGCAACCAGAGCACCCAGCTCGGCAGCTTCGTCACGGACCAGGGCGCGTCCCTCGCCGGCCCGTCGCCCGGCGAGGTGCTGCTCGACGACCTCGCGGCGTCCGAGCTCGGGGCGTCGGCCGGTAACTCCGTCTTCCTCTACGGCGTCGGCGCGACGCCCGTCCCCGCCACCGTCCAGGCGATCGTCCAGGACAACGACCGCGGGTCGTTCCCGACGGGCGGGATCGGCAACTACGGGACCGCCTTCGTCACGCTGTCGATGGGACAGACGCTCGCGAACTACACGAACCAGATCAACTTCCTCTCGGTCACCAACGTCGGCGATCAGGCGCACCGGCTCTCGATCGCTCCGACGGTCAGCGCCGCGCTCAACACCACGCTCGCGACGATCCCGGCGGCGAAGGGCCTGAGCGTCGACCAGTTGCTCGTGAACGGCCTCGCCTCGGCGAACAGCGCGAGCAGCAGCGTCACGACCCTGTTCTTCGTGCTCGGGCTGTTTTCGATCGTCGCCGGCGCGATCCTGATCATCGGCATCTTCGTCCTGCTCGCCGAAGAGCGCAAGGGCGAGATGGGGGTGCTCCGGGCGATCGGCCTCCGGGGCCGCGAACTGGTCTACTCGTTCCTGTTCGAGGGCGCGGTCTATGCCGCCGGGGCCGCCCTCGCCGGCACGTTACTCGGGGTCGCCGTCGGCTACGGGCTCACGTACGCCTTCAGCGTGCTGTTCGCGGAGCCGGGGCTCACCTCGTCGGCGATCCTCCAGTCGTTCACGTTCACCCCGGAGTCGCTGATCGAGGCGTACGTGATCGGCTTCGTGCTCACGCTCGTCACCGTCGTCATCGCGAGCCGCCGGGCGAGCCGGCTCAACATCGTGCGGGCGATCCGCGACCTGCCCGAGCCGCCGCCGACGGTCCGGACGTACACCTACCTCGCGTACGTCGGGGCGGCGTCGTTCGCCCTCGGGGCCCTCCTCTACGCCCGGACCTACGCCGGCACGAGCGACGAATCGTATCCGATCCTCGGGGTCGCGCTCGCGATCGTCGGGATCGGCCTGATCGCGTCGCGGTTCCTCAAGAACCGGGCGGTCTTCTCGGCGGTCGGCGCCGCCCTGGTCGTCTGGGCCGGATGGGGCCAGCTCCACACCCGGCTCCTCGGGACGGACCACGGCGGGGGGATCTTCATCGTGTTCACGGAGGGGATCACCATGGTCGGCGGCGCCCTCCTGATCTACGCCTTCAACGCTCCGCCCATCGCGGCGGCGATCGTGCGGGTCGCGGGCGGCCGATCGCACCGGGCCCCGGTGGCCCAGGTCGCCCTGTCGTACCCGAGCCGTCGACCGGCCCGCACGACCGTGAGCCTCGCGATCTTCGCCCTCGTGGTCTTCACCCTGGTCGCGATCGCGGCGACCGGGGCGACGGTCGACGCGAGCCTCGGCTCGACGCTTGAGCAGCAGTCGGGGGGCTACACGTTCGTCGCGTCGTCGCACACCCCGATCCCGGACCTCCCGCAGCTGATCGCGGCGAACCGGACGGTCGCCCCGTACTTCGCGACGGTCGTGCCGATGATCGTCGGGGGAGTGCTCGTGAACGTGAGCGGCTTCGCGGCGAATCCGTACTCCGACATCCTCTATGCCGGTCCGGCGGGCGAGCCGGCGGCGTCGAACTTCTACACGACGAACCAGTACACCTACACGGCCACCGAGAACGGCATGAGCGCGGCGCAGGTCAGCGCCGCGCTCGCCGCCGAACCGGACGTCGCGGTCGTCGACCAGAGCTACGCCGCGGTCACCAACAACCTCGGCACCGGCGGGGGATCCGGCCACCCCACGCTCAGCCCCGGCGCCTCGATCGAACTCACCAACCCGGTCAACGGGAACCGCACGAGCGTCACCGTGCTCGGGATCATGAGCCAGTCGCTGGTGAGCGGCGTGTTCGTGGGGCCGACGACCGCGGCGGCGCTCGGCTTCGGGAACCAGACCGGCTTCTTTCTGACGGTGGCCGCGGGCCAGTCGGCGACGACGGCGGCTCAGCTCGCGAAGGCGGCGTTCTTCTCCTACGGGCTCGTGGTTGTCAACATCGCGGACCTCCTCGCCTCCTCGATCGCGTCGACCGAGGCGATCATCGGGCTGCTCCAGATCTTCGTCGGCCTCGGGCTCGCGGTCGGGATCGCGGCGATGGGGATCGTCGCGCTGCGGGCGGTCGTGGAGCGACGCCGCGAGATCGGGATGATCCGCGCGAACGGGTTCACGCGCGGAATGGTGCTGAAGGCGTTCTTCCTCGAGTACTCGTTCGTGACGCTCGTGGGGATCGCCATCGGCACCGCGCTCGGACTGCTGATCGTCTGGAACCTCACCCAGAGCCCGCTCGCCGCCTCGGCGGGCGTCTCCGTCTTTGCGGTGCCGTACCTCAGTCTCGTGATCTTCCTCTCGCTCGCGTACGGCCTCTCCATGCTCGCGGTCGCCGAGCCGTCGCTGCGGGCAGCCCGCCTGCCGCCGGCCGAGGCGGTCCGCCCGACCGAGTGATCGGCCGCGCCGCGGCCGCGTCAGCGCCTAATCCCGCCGGGGCTCTCTCGGGCGGGAGCCGCCACGATGCCGGACACCGACCGCCCCCGCGAGCACCTCGTCCGGTGGAGCGACCCCGCCCCGATCCTCGAGCGCGCGCGCACCGCCACCGGGCTCGAGCTCCTGCGCGAGCTCGCGAGCGGCCGGCTCCCCGAGCCCCCGATCGCCGCGCTCCTCGGGATGCGGCCGACCGTCGTCGAGCCCGGTCGTGTCGTCTTCGAGTGCGCGCCGGCCGAGTTCATGGTGAGCCCGCTCGGCACCGTCCACGGGGGGATCGTGACGGTCCTGCTCGACTCCGCGATGGCGTGCGCGGCGCAGACCCAGCTCCCGGCGGGGACGGACTCCACGACGCTCGAGCTGAAGGTCAACTTCGTCCGGGCCGTGACGCTCGCGTCGGGCCGCCTGCGGGCCGAGGGGCGGGTGGTCCACCCCGGATCGACGATCGCCACGGCCGAGGGCCGGCTCCTCGACGCGAACGACCAGCTGTGCGCGCACGCGACCTCCACCCTCCTCGTCCGGCGCCCCCGCGCGCCGTAGCCGGGGCCCGGGCCGTCAGGTGCGGCGCGGCGTGGTGAAGTACCCCGCCAGGATCATCGCCCCGAGCACGATCCGACGGTCGACCGACGCCTCGCCGGCGACCGTCACGGCGGTGCGGGCGTGCAGGAGCCCGCTTCCCGCGCCGGTGGCGACCGTCGCCCCGCCCGGCTCGGTGGTGAGCGCGTAGTCGCTCCCGGTCGCGTTCGTCGCGAGCAAGAGGCTCGGCTGTCCCCCCACGCTCACGCCGTACTTCCGGGAGAGGACGCTGGTCTGCGGCGCGAGGCTCGCGAGGAGCCCGCCGTCGGGCCCGAGGATCCGGTACGTGTACTGGAGGCCCCGCTCGCGCACCCCGTCGAGAT
>Ga0335074_10007850_pt1 | contig 14813 bp, 9 predicted proteins | sample Lox_Sample_23_FD_206715 | JGI IMG/M metagenome (GOLD analysis project Ga0335074, IMG submission 206715) | Soil microbial communities from Loxahatchee National Wildlife Refuge, Florida, United States - Lox_Sample_2.3 | ecosystem: Environmental > Terrestrial > Soil > Wetlands | place: USA: Florida...
TTCAATCGAGCTTCTGAGCCGGAAACTAGCGAAAGTGCACCGTCCCCTGAAATCCAGACCCGGCTGTTCACCTTAGAGGTTTCGGGACAAACCGACCGCTAGTCTTACCTTATTCAAGCTGCTCCTTATTCAAGCTGGCTCCACGACAGCGTCAAGGACAACGAGCTCCAAGCAGGGAACGCGGCTCCACTTCCTGACTGGCCCTGCCGGCTCCGCCAGGGTGCGAGGAAGGATCACGGGGGCTGATTTTGTCTGAATCAGCCAACCGCGCGACGGCAGGTCTGCCCCGGGTCGTTGGTTGTAAGGTGAGCCGAAAACTTGCTTCCTAATGCAAACCGATGCGGCGCACAAGCTGCTGAAAACGGTTATCCGGACGCAAGCTATCCAGAAGGAAGTCGGAATTCAGCGCTAAGATGTCGAAAGACCTTTGTGAGTATGCCCGTCCAAGGTAGTCGAAGGCCAAGTCAGTTTCGCCAAGACCGGCATAAATCGTAGCCATCGTGTAAGGAGAGGCAGTCGCCTTCGACCTGCGCTCCAAATTCCGAAGAAGTTTTTCGGCCTCGGCCTTCTTGCCTTGGGCAGCACAGGCGTGGGCCAGGGCCACAATGGGACGCTGAGAACCATTGGATATCTGAATCGCTTTTTGGTATTCCTCAATCGCTTCCTGAACCTTGCCCGTGCCTTCGTAACCGACGCCGAGAGAATAGTGCTGAAACCAATCGTTAGGGTCCCACAGGAGCCCTCTTTTGCTCGCTTCGATGAGCCTGGGGTAATCCCGCAGCTCATAGTAGACCGCTGACTCGGTGTGAGCAGCGCTGAAACTATAGTCGAGTTGCTCGATCTTGGCGATCTCTGCGAGGGCTTCGCTCCGTCGGCCGATCATGGTGAGAAACACGGCGCGATCTTCGTGTGCACAACTGTAACTCGGCGCTAAAGCGATGGCGCGGTTGAACTCGCGATCGGCAGCACTCCAGTCCCACTCAAAAATCGAACTCAAGAGGCCAAGAGTGTCGTGGGCTTCGCCGATGCTGTCGTCTTTTTCCGGCCTGCTACTGCCGATGAGCCTTTCTCGTCGATGGCCATTTTCGGCCGGCGGCGCTAGACTTAGGACCTCGGACAGCTACTGAATTAATTGGAGGGTGTTATGAACCGTCTTCCTCGGATTCCGTCGTGGGTCTTTTTTGCTCTTGCTGCCGCGCTCGGCGTGGCAGTCTGCTACCAGCGTCTGATTCCCACCATTCCCGCCGTGAGCGCGGGCATGGCAGCTGCACAAGACCAAGCCCCGCCGGACCAGGGTCAGGACCCCGCCGCAGTCAACCTGGCGCCCAGCGGGCCCTCGTACACAACTCAACAGCCGCCAACCTCCGACCAACAGGCTACTCCAGGCCAGCCTCCTGATGAATCGGCTCCAGTTGAGCAGCCAACAGAAACGGCAACCCAGGCTCCTCCTCCTCTGCCCGACTACAATCAGCCGCCAGCACCAGCCGACGGCTACATCTGGACTCCCGGTTATTGGGCCTGGGGCCCCGCCGGCTATTACTGGGTGCCCGGCGCGTGGGTCGAGCCACCGTACATGGGAGCGCTTTGGACGCCCGGCTATTGGGGGTTCTACGGTGGCCGCTATGCCTTCTATCCCGGACACTGGGGCCTGCACATCGGATTCTATGGCGGCATCAACTACGGGTTTGGCTACGTGGGCTTCGGCTACGAGGGCGGCTATTGGAATTCCGGCCACTTCTTCTACAACCGCGTGTACAACCACGTGGACACGCGCATCGTACACAACGTATACAGCTATCGGGCCGTCAATCGGGAGCGAACCGTTTCGCGCGCCAGCTTCAATGGCGGATCGCACGGCGTTCGGGTTCGTCCGCGGCCATCGGAAGCGGCCGCGTCCCGCGAACCCATCGCTCCGCGGATGAGCACGCAGGTGGAGCATGCACGGAGCTACGCTGGGTCTCGCGGACAGCTTGCAACCCAAAATCACGGAAGGCCCGCCACGCCAGCCGTCAGCCGGCCGCTTCGGGCCGACCACAACGTGAGACCGTCGACGAGTCACGGCGGACAACGGAAATAGAATCGGTGAGGCCGTGCCGCTTAGGATGTTCCAATCGGCGACTCGGGTCGCGATTTTCTTACGAAGAAGCTGCAGCCTCGCTACGACAGTTCGCGCGGATCAGTGAACGCGGCGCATGGAACGATTGGCTGGAATATTTCCTGCTGGGAGTCGGTCGTATGGCCTTGATGCATGCTCTGCTCCGCTTCTCAAACCGCCGAGGCCCCGGGGACTGAACGAAGCGCCGGAGTTGACCCGGAATCTATTTTTCGAGAAATGAAGGTCTCGACCGCGCAGCCTCGCTCGCAGCGTCTGATTTTGCTTCCGTCGAAATCACAACAGATGAAAAAGTAACTCTCTTTTCCAAATCTCGACAGTTGAATTCAGGAATTTGTCATCATCAGGATCGCTGCAAACGGGCTCGGGAAACGAGACCGGCTTAACGATCTCTGAGTGCCGATCCTAGCGTACGATCTATAGTTTGACCAGTGGACTGCAGCGCGGGAGAGGCGGTCGTAAGATCCCTCAGAGGGCTACCGCCCTCTGAGGGATGACACGCCAAGAACGTATGAGGCAACCGCGCGGGATCCCTCCTTTTGAAGCCCGTATCCACCGACCGTACACTGGAGGTACCCAGCGCCCTCATTTTACCAGCGTGAGTTTGAACACCGTCCCCAGGTGAGCCGCACCTCCATTGAAAGTCACGCCATAAAGATTGCCGGCTGAGTCAATGGTCAGTCCTGCGCCGGGAGCGGTATTGCTCCCGAAGGTATGCAGCACAGTTTCCTGTCCAGACGTGTTCACTTCCCACACCACTCCACCCGCGCCGACGTTTCCATTCGCCTGCGTCGTAACCCCATAGACGTTTCCGGACTTGTCGATCTGCACGCGACCCGAGGGTTGCGCACCATCTGCGCAGTTGGCGAGGGAGCAGAAGTTATAAAGCGTGGACGCAGAAGTTCCGTCCTTAGACACCTTCAACAAAGTTCCCCAACCATTAGTTCCGCCTCCTGCCGCCACGACGTAAAGGCTGCCGGCGTGATCCTCAGCGACGCCTTGGGGGGAAGAACCGTCGGTGGACGCAAAACTGTGGACGACGGTCTGAGTCCCCACGTTGTCGGTATGACTAAACTCAAAAACAGTTCCGTACCCGTACGGGAACGAAGATCGTGGTTACGATTCCGAGTGGGGCCGCGTCAGAGCTTGGGGGGCAGGCACTCGATGGCGGGGGTGAACCAGCGCAGAAGTTGGGTTAGGGCGGAGGCCCAGCCGGACATCCGGACGGGTTCCGGCGCGGAGGCGAGTGATGCGGCAGAATGCAGTGGATTATTTTTTCGGCGTCTGATTGGGCGCTGCTAGCGGCCCGTCGGAGACGCCGCTACAGCGGCGGGTGGCTTTTAACACCGGCTTACTTTAATCCCTGGAGTAGGTAGAGTTCGGAAAGCTGACGCAACGTGTTGTAGGCGAAACTTTTCCCGTCTGGAGTGACTCGGACGGTGGTGATGCCGAAAGCGCCAGCGGGATCTGCCATTTCGATCTTCTTCACCAACTCGCGCCTCCCTGTGGCGATTTCGATTCGATAGACGGTCGCGGAGACGCCAATGTAGTCGACAACGAAGACCGCGTTTCCATCCGGTGCAACCTGAATTCCGATGTCTTGATCCTTCCGCCCTTTGATCTCGCGAGCGGGCAGATTGGACCCCAGCGTAAGAATTTGCGGCGGAGTGTGATCAGACAGCTCTACCAGAAATCTTCCATCGGGACTGGGGAATCCTCGAACGCCTTCGGGAGTGAGCGGCTCGCTTTTTCCAGAGCCAGGATCTAACACATAGGCGCGCACCTTGCGGCCCGGTTCATTGCCGTTGAACAGAATGCGATGGCTGTCGGCGGTGAATCCCGTGCCGACGGGGTGCTCGATTCCCGGCAGCTTCAGCTCTGTAGTTGTGCCTGCCCCGGTAGGAATCAGCGAATAGCGAGGCGCGTTTCCGGGCGTAACCGCCAGCACCCATTTCTGATCGGGTGAGAGGAAGATGCCATATCCTTCGCCGAGGCGTACTGCCGGACTGCCATCCGTGTTGCGCAAGAAGATTGTGCTGAGCGGGCCTCCGCCCTTCCCGCCCTCCCAAAACAAAACTTGTTTGCCATCCAGAGACAGAGCGCCAAGAACCGCCCGATCCAGCCAGGTAAGATCGCGGTCTCCCTTTGTCTCAGAGCTTGCCGTCTCGGGGCCGGAGAAAAAGATCTTTCGCTCGCGATTTTCAATTGAAACGATGGCTGTGCCGTCAGGTGCGACATCGTGCAGGGTCAACTCACCCGGAGCATCTGCAAGCAAACGAGATTTGCCGGACAACGTAACGGCCATCAGACGGCGTTCCATCGTGACCGCATGCACATTGGCGGTGAACCAGACTTCGTCATCCTTCGGCGACCATGCCAGGCCCTGGATTCCGTCGAAATTTCCGAAAGACTTGGGATCGCTGCCGTCGGCGTTCATCACGGTGAGCGAGCCGCGGTCGTCGCCTCGTGCAGCGTGCTGGCAAAATGCGATTCGCTTGCCGTCACGGGAGATGCGTGGATGGCTGACCCAACTCGGAAGGGCGGTTTTGTAGATTACCTTGCCGATGGGATATTCGACGCGGTTCTCGTTGTCGACCGTCCGTACTACCAGCAGGTTCGATCCGTCCGGCGCCCAGTCGGACCACTCCACGTTCTCCAGGATTTCTCGCGGCGCGCTTCCTCCAGTGAGCGTGGTCCGCGCTAATGTACCCTGCACGCTCATGAGTCCAGGTTGCTCGGTCGGCTTGAGGGACATCGCAAGCTCGCCCTGCGAGGACACGGCGAGCAGGCTCGTGTCACGCAGTCCAAGTGGGCGAGATTCGGCGCTGTCGACGTGTGTGGAGAAGAGTTCCGGAGGCTGCCCGCCCCAGGCTGCACTGTAAAGGACGGTGCGATTGTCGGGCGCAAAACGTGCGCTCAAGATCGTGCCTTTGCGAAAAGTCAGCTGGTGATAGACAAGCTGAGAAGCGGTTTTTCCACCGTGCCCGAGGACATATCCCAGTGCAGCGGCCAAGGCAACGAGCGCGATGATGATGACCGCCTTGAATCGGCGAATGCGCTGAACCGTTGTCGGCTGGCCGGCTTTCGCTTGCACCGTGCTGGAAGCCCCGGATAGCGACTCCAGATCGAACCCCAGATCACGGGCAGACTGGAATCTCTGATCGGGACTTTTCTCGAGACAGTGGCGAACGATGCGGTCGAGCGCTGGCGAGATGCTGCGATTCACTTCGCCGATCTCAGGCAGGTCTTCCTTGAGGATTGCTGTCATCGTCTCCGCGGCGGTATCGCGACGGAAGGCGCGCTGTCCGCTGAGCATCTCGAAAAGGATTGCCCCGAATACAAAAATATCGGAGCGGTGATCCACCGTCATGCCGCGCACCTGCTCGGGCGACATATAGCCGGCTGTGCCGAGAACCTGCCCACCTTCGGTGAGGGAAATTTCGGCGGAGGTTAAAGTCTGGATGCTGCTGCTCGAATCGGATTTGAGCGGCGCTGCCTTGGCCAGGCCGAAATCCAGAATCTTCACGCGGCCGTCTTTGGTGAGGAAAATGTTCTCCGGCTTCAGATCGCGATGAATGATTCCTTTGTCGTAGGCGGCGGCCAAGCCGTGGGCGATCTGAATGGCGATCTCAATTACTTTACGTGGAGAAATGGTGCCGCCCTGCAGCCGCTCGCGCAGCGTCTCGCCTTCCAGCAACTCAGTCACCATGTATGGCGTGCCTTCATGAGTGCCGATATCGTGCACGGCGAGGATGTTGGGATGGCTGAGAGCCGCGACGGAACGTGCTTCGCGCTCGAACCGGTGGAGGCGGTCGGCATCGGTTGCGAACGACGCAGGAAGGATCTTTACAGCGACGACGCGGTCGAGTCGGGCATCACGAGCGCGATAGACCTCACCCATTCCGCCTGCACCGAGTGGGGACTGAATTTCGTACGGACCGAGTTTTGTGCCAGAAGAGAGGGGCATTCGTGGGCGCAATTATAGCCTCTAACAGTGGAAAGAGCCGGATGTTGTGCGCGATCAGGTCGGAAGCTTGCCCTAACGCCCAGACCCCACCGTCCAGAGACCGAACACCCAAACCAAGACAACTGAATGCGTGTTTTCTGATCTTGCCGCCGTGTGCCTTGACGGGCCTTGCACGGCTGAGAGGCGAGGAGCAGGCACCGTGACAGGAGAAGTAGGAGGGACAACCTCGGTTGCACCCCCTTGGCGGCGAGTGTGTTTCTGAACTACCGAAATTAAGGGTAGAGAGAGATTTTCGAGCGAAATCCTGCGGAATCTCTCCAAACCACAGTATTGATTAGTGAGAGGTAGGTACGAAGACAATGTTGGACGAACCGAACGAAGACGAGAAACAAGACCAGACGGGCGCACCGCCAGCGCCTGCGGAAGGACCCCAACCGACTCATGCAGATAATGATGAGTTACCACTTCCCAACGGCGCGCTTGCCGGTGGGGATCAACCGCAACAGCAAGACACGGGTTGCGATGGCGCTCGTGGGCAAAACGGCGAACATCAGACCGACCCTGCAGGCGCCGCCGGCGGCGATAGCCCGGGTAGTACTCCTGATGCGCACGGTGAAGGCGACAGTATGTTGACCAGCCCGGGGCAAACAGAGCAGAAACACGTCTCGGCTGATGGGACGGGCACGCCCGAAGACGACTTAATACCGGAAGCGGACGACCCTACCCTCGCGGCCGAATCAGAGGAAGAGAAAGCAGTGGTTGCGCGCGTGATGGAATCTTACGATGAGTACCTCGGGCGCGGAGATATTCACGAACCTGGGGATGATCCTGATCTCGCAGACCTGGAGCGGGACACCACGATCTGGACAGAGTACGAGGAGTACGAACCTCCGATCACCCTGGATCTCGTCCGCCGTGAAGGACGGATCCATGTCGCTCGCATCGAATGGCGGGGGCTGCGTCCCACGCTTACCGTTGTAAGCGATCGCTATTCGCCGCCTTCCATGCCCTCCGCGGTGGACCGTGCCGTTCGTTTGCCAAACGATGTGGCCGAGTACCAGTCCGTGCGCGAACTGTTCGATGCGGTCTACGCGGTCCTTCAGAGCTGCTCCGCCTTGTCGCGGCAGCAATGTGAGCTGCTTACCTTCTGGTGTATTGCAAGCTGGTTCTATGAGTCCTTGGACTTCCTTCCGCGTATCACGATAAGCGGGCCTCGGCACGCTGCGGACTTGCTTTTCACCCTCTTGAGCTATGTATGTCGGAGGGCGATTCCGCTTGTAGGTATGAGTTCGGCCGTATTGAAGCAGATAAACATCGAGCAGTTGCAGCCGACACTGTTGATTCATCAGGTCAAGCCCAGCAAGATCGCAACCGAGCTTCTCGATGCGACCGATTACCCGGGATATATTTGTGTGAGCGGGGGTGAGCTTCGGGAGGTCTGCTGCGCAAAGGTGGTGTATATCGGTGAGACATACAACCCTAAGCAAAGCGTGAGCGGTTTGCACATTCATCTGGGCCGCAATGCGCCGGTTCCGACGGCGCCATACCGTTCTGCCGCTAGTGTCGAACGCCTGCAGAACCAACTGTTTTCCTATTTCGCCTTCAACCGCGAGCGCACAGAGTTCTTAGAAGTTGCACCGGGAGAGCTTCAGCCTGAATTTGATCTGATGGCTCGCCGTCTTGGCGCAGTCATCATCAATGACCCTGCATTGCAGCGGCGGCTTGTCGAACTGCTGAAGGGCTGGAGTGAGGACATGCGGGCAGAACGTGCCGGTGGAATCGACGGTGCGGTACTGACGGCAGTTTTGAATCTCTCGCACGAAAATGAACCGCAAGCATACGCTCAGCAGATTGCGGTCGCGACCAACAACATTAGGATCGGACAGGGCGAACCCACGAAGCTGACTGCTGAAAAGGTCGGACACGTGCTAAAGAAGCTGGGACTTCACACGCAGCGTGACATGAACGGTCGCAGGCTCGTCTTCGATCGATCGACGCAGGTTCTCGTCCACGAATTGTGTTTGGAGTATGACGTGCTGCCGGCCGTGCCGGAATGCGGATACTGTCATAAGCTGCAAATGCCAGAATCGGAATAAGTTATGCAGGTTATGACGGTTATGTAGGTTTTTTGCGCCCCCTGGACAACCTGGCGTGTATAAGTCGCCCTTGGAGGGGAAAGCACGAGGCAGTTATTGCCCGGAGCATCCAACCGGCGCGATCGAAGGCAGCTGTTCTTCAATGGCAGATGCTGCTTTCACCACCGCGCCATCAGGCGGGAAGCTCGGGTCGCATCTGCGGTCAACCATCCGCACATTTGTGTCATCTATGACGATCAGTTCGAGGGCGAGCACTTCATTGCGATGGAGTTCCTGGAGGGCGCCACTTTAACTCACATGATCGGGAGGCGGCCGCTCGCGAATGTCGGGTACGAACAGAAGCTTGAGGGACCAAGTTAAATGCACATGGATAAAAAAGAGATCAAATCACCGAAGCTGACGGCGAACTTCCTGCTGTGGACCGGGCTATTTCTATTCGCAATGTTTGCATTGATCGCACATTTTGTCTGGCACCTCTTTTAGATGTCTCGAAAATCGAAAAAATGCTGCCTGGGATCACCCGACCGTTGGCGCGAGCTAGGTGCCTTTTTCAGATCCTTCCGAGCCACGCGGCATTGCAGGGAATAGCGAAAGGTGGGCTAGCCATCGCCGCAGCCAAAGGTGCGATAAGTATCGAGAAGCATTTGACGCTCGTATTCGCGAGGCACTCAACTGGTCGGCGTGGCTTGCGGTGCTCGAATTTCGAAATTTATTCGGATGGCCTCAACTCCAACGGGAGCTTCCTTCGATATGCCTAGCGTTCCTTGAAGACCAGATCCCCTTCGACGGTGACATCGATCGCTGCCGTGGGTATTTCCATCGCCCAAACGGAACAGTATTGCGTGGTCATGCAAACGCTGCAGCATCCGCCGCGTATTGAGCGCAACTGGAAACACTAAGAATCCGGCAACACTCATACGCAAAGTCGCGCGAGATTCACACAATCGAAGTAGGGTTCGGGCCGGACAATCGAAACTACAAGTTTGAACCGAACGCCAGCAGGCGGCCATCGCAATCCCTGACGACGAACTCACGGGAGTTCCATGGCATATTGGCCACGCCGCGGGTGAACTCGACCCCTTTGCCGGCGTACTCGGCGTAAAGTGCGTCCGCGTCTTCGATGAACACGTAGGCGTCGAGGAGTTCATCTGCATATTTGTCCGGGTTTGCTTTGGGAGGTTCGGCACAACGAAAGTGAATCACGTGCTGATCGCGCGCCACAATGGCGTAAACGGGGGGATTCTGCCATGTACCCAGACACTTGAACCCCAGCTTCGCTTCGTAATAAGCAAGGGTACCGGGAATGTCCGTGGTGAAGAATACAGGCGCGATTTGGCGGATCATCAAAAAAGTTTACATCGGCAGCGCTCGCCTCATGTGCACCGAAAGGCGTTTATACGATCCGGCATCACTCGCCCTACTCACAGCGCAGCGACACCGCTGGATCGACCTTGCCCGCGCGGCGAGCAGGAATGTAGCAGGCGAAGAGAGCCGCCAGAATCAGTGCAGGCAGCACGATCAGAAGAATCGGCCCTTGCGATGTCTGCAAGCCCGGCACCAAGCGTTGCAAAACGCGACCGCTCCCGATGGAAGCCAGCAGGCCAATTCCGATTCCAACCAGAATGATGGCCACACTCTCGCGAAGAACGAGGCCGATGATGTTTGACGGGTCTGCGCCGAGCGCAATCCTCACGCCGAATTCAGGAACACGCTGTCCCGTTAAGTAGGCAATTACGCTGTAGATGCCGATGCATGAGAGCAACAACGCCAGTCCGGCGAAAATCCCAAATAGGAGCAGCAAGAAACGCTGCCCTGCCAGCGAGGCGCTTACCAGTTGCTCCATGGTGCGTGCTTCATAAAGCGTCTGGTCGCCCGTGCCGCCGCGCGCCTGCTTCTGCAACGACCGCAGCGTGTTCAGAGGCGGAACGTTGGTCCGGACCACGATGGAAAGCACGGTAGAAAGGAATCGGACCAACTGGTCGGGGACCTGAGCCAGTGGATAGTAGACCTGATCCTGTACTCTCGAGAGATCGTCGCCCGCGAGCCCCCAGTGCCGGACGTGACCCACGACCCCTATCACTTGAACCGGCTGCTCGCCTAATGCCGGAATCCACAGAACCTTACCAACGGGATCGTCTGCCCCGAAAGCGTGATGCGCAAGTTTTTCATCGATGACGACCACCTGCAGAGACCCGAGCTTGTCGTTGTGGTTAAAGAAGCGTCCTCGTATCAGCGGAAGTCGCATCACTCGCAGATAATCCGGAGTAACCGCGGATGCGAGTGCCTCTGGTTCCTGACTCGGTGGCAATGGCGCGGCTGTCGGCCGATAGTCCAAAACATTCTCTCCCTCGCGCATCGGAACAATATCCGTGAGCGCAACGGATTGAACGCCGGGTACGTGCTGCATGCTGTCCATGAGTTCCTCCCAAGCGGCTCGCGCCCGGGCAGGATTCGAAAGGACCGAAGGGGACAGAGCCACGCGTGCCGATAGTGCGTTCTGGATGTCAATCCCCGGATTGAGCGAAGCGAAGCGCACCAGCGTGCGGCCCATCACTCCGGCGGCGCTCAACAATACGAGTGCCAGCGCGATTTGCGATACGACGAAGCCGTTCAGAGGTCTGCGGGCACTTCCCGCAATGCTGCGAGAGCGGGACCGCAGAGTCTCTTCGATGGCGCTCCTGTTCGCTCGGAAGGCCGGGATCAATCCGAAAATCAGAGCCGTCAAAATCGAAGTTGTAACGGCAAAGAGCAGTACGCACCAATCGACATGCACTTCGTCGGCGCGCGGCAGGCGGTCAGGCCAGAAGCGCAGAAATGGACCCGTCGCAAGGCTGGCCAGAAAGAGTCCGAGCACTCCGCCACAAATCCCGAGTACGCTGCTCTCGATCAGGCATTGACTGAACAGGCGTTTGCTCGGAGCACCTAACGCCAGACGCAATGCGAATTCGTGCCCGCGTGATACCACGCGCGTTAGCAGTAGGCTGGCAACATTCACGCAAGCAATCAGCAGGACGAGGCTCACTGCACTCAGAAGTAGCCACAGAGTGGGCTTTACGTCCCGGACCAGTTCGCTTTGAAGCGGGTGTGGCACCAGCGTCGTGCCGGCATTTGAGTCTGGATATTGCTTCGCGAGCCTTGCGCTCATGACCGCCAATTCGGCTTGCGCCTCGGAGAAACTTACTCCGTCCCGCAGGCGTGCATCGACATGAATGAAGTGCGCGCCGCGCCACTGCATGCGCGGTTCGGTGGCTTGGCCGAGCGGCGTGAAAACGTCCGCATCTCCGTCCAGCTGAAACCCGGGTGGCGCAACTCCGACCACAGTGTAGGCTTTGCCCTCATACGTCAGTGGCGTGCCGATTACTCTCGGGTTCGCGCCATAGCGGCGCTGCCACAGGCGCGTGCTGATGATCGCTACTGGCGCCGCTCCGACCTGGTCCTCGGCTGAAACAAACGGGCCGCCCATGCTGAGTGGTACTCGCAACACAGAGAATATATCTGCGGAAATTAGTCGACCATCGGCGTATTCCGGTTCGCCGGGCGCACTCACGGTTCCGCCGCCGTACGTCCACGCTCCGACTCCTTCGAACGACCGGCACTGGCGCTGGCAGTCCAGGAAATCAGGGTAGGAGAATCCCCATCGATCGCCGCGTTTCTCGGCCTGCACGTGCAGCGTCACAAGCCTCTCGGGATGCGGATATTCCAGGGGCTTCAACAAGACGCCGCTCACCACTGTGAAGATCCCGGTCGTGGCACCGCTTCCAAGTGCAAGCGTCAGCACCGCAACGGCGGCGAACCCCGGGTTCTTGCGTAATTGCCGGAATGCGTAGCGAAGATCTTGGCCCAAGGCGGCTATCATTTTTCCTCACCGAAACTAATGAAGCAAACACACCCGATCACGTGAGCAGAATGACTGCACTTTCACTTCCAAGTTTCGCTTCAGATTATGAAAGCGTTCATGGTTCATGCAATCACCGCTACTGTCCGATATACGCGAGCCTGCGTCCAGAACTGGACACTGTTTTGGAGCGATGTTGATCGGCCTCAATTACCGCGCGCCACTACTGCCACGCAGGGGACCTCAACTCTGCAATGGATGCTCTTCAACAAGCGGCCTCGTCTGGGTTTACTTGTCCGCCCGAGACGTTGAAATCAGAGGAATGGCTAAAGCCGCTCCGCAATAATCCAGGTTTCGCCTCACTTCTGAATGCTTCCGGGAATCTTGTGAAAAAGGCAAAATCAGATTTCTATGCGATGACTGTGAAACTTTCAACTACACTTTAAATTTTCAGAATTTGCGGAGTCCCTTTGGAATGCCCATCACGACGACTGGGGAAGGTCCCGGTTCCGAACTTTCTTGCTACCACGCGCGCTTGCCGATGACTCAACTTTGCCTGCGAATCACGACTGCCGGCCTCCTTTTCCTGACTCTCTTGAGCCTGGACATCTCTGACTTCGTATCGGCGCAAACCCCATCCGCGACCGCTCCCGTTTGGAGTGCCGATCACCACATGCACCTCGCTTCTCCCGAGTTGTGCGCTCTGGTCGGCGAGTGTCTGGATTCCAATCACCCGCCCGCGGTCTTTGCCGCCGACGCGGTACGTGCGCTTGACGAAGCTTACGTTTCCAAGGGAGTGATCTTATCCTGCGCTTATCTCTATGGTTTGCCATCATTGCATCTGAAGCCTGGCGACCTCGCGGCGAAGACTAGACGCGAAAACGAGTTCACCGCCGCGGAGGTTGCCAAATATCCTTCTCGTCTCGTCGGATTTTTGTCTGTAGATCCGCTCGCTGGCTCTGCCATCGATGAGATCCACCATTGGCAGGGAAGTCGCGAGCTCATCGGGTTGAAGCTGCACTTCACCGCATCGGCTGTAAATATTCGCGACGCGGCGGAACGCCGACAAGTCGCAAGAGTCATCGCAGCCGCTGCGGCCGAAAGTCTCCCTTTGGTGATTCATCTCGGGGGAGGGAAGTTCAATGGTTCCGACGCGGAGCTTTTCATTCGCGATGTGTTGCCGAGCGCCGGTTCTTCCTGGGTGCAGATCGCTCATGCCGGAGGTGGCTTGCCGCGGCAGGATGGCAACAACCTGGCTGTCCTGCGCACGTTCGCCGATCACATCGTTCGCGATGATCCGGCCACGCGACGCATCGTGTTCGATATCTCCTACGTTCCTGCTCCTGGCGAGACGCCGAAGTCGACATCTGCGCTGCTCGAACAGATGCGGAGAATTGGCATGAAGCGGTTTCTCTTTGGATCAGACTTCAATGTCCTGACCCCTCTGCGGCAGATCAAGGACATGGATCGGCTTGGTTTGACCAATCAGGAACTCCGAATCCTGCAGCAGAACTGCGCCCCGTGGGCCTGCCCGTAAATCGGTCAGTCGAGTTTTCCTCCGCGGCTGAACCATACAACCTGCGTCCTGGAGCAGCTGATTTTCAGTATCCCACCGCCTTATCAACGACATTCAGCAGAGCATCTCCGCTTTTGAATCGTTCTAACTGCGCAAGAAAGAAGCGCATCGCGTTATCTAACCAGTCGGGCGTGTGATCCGCACAGTGTGGAGACAACAAGACGTTCTCCAGGGCATAAAAAGGATGTCCTTGCGGTAATGGTTCTTGATCAAACACATCGAGGGCCGCACCTCGAATCCGATGGTCCGAGAGTGCCTTGATCATTGCTCGCTCGTCGACCGTGGGTCCGCGGCCGATATTGATGAGTACGGCATTCTCTTTCATGGCGGCGAATTCGGCATCTGCAATGAAACCTCGCGTTTGCTTAGTCACGGGCAGCGCTACGACTAGATAGTCGCATCGTGGAATCATTTCCAGGCGCTGCTCCGATCTGTAGAACTGATCAACGAATAAATCTTCTTTCGACTGGCGGGATATATCTCGCCTGAGGCCGAGTACGTTCATCCCCAGAGCGCGAGCTCGGGCAGACACCGCACTTCCGATGCTTCCATATCCGACAATGCCCAAAGTTTGCCCGGAAACCATCGTTACGTCGAAGGGTTGCCATACCCCGGCGATCTGATTGCGAATCATCCGCCGAAAGTCCTTGGCGAAATACAAAATCGCGGCCAAGGCAAACTCCCCGAGGGACGGGCTAAAAACACCACTGCCGTTCGTAAGAATTACGGGGCTCTTAATGAGTTCGGGGAAGAGCACCTGTTCCAAGCCGGCAGACCGGGAATGGATCCATCGCAGACGGCGTGTTATCAGAAATACATCTCGGAGAAGCGCAAGGGAGCCCGACCAGTTCAAAATAATTTCGGCGTCGAGTGCGGCGTTGGTGAACTTACCTTCCGAGTCTCCGACCACGATCGTTGCCGCCTCACGCAACTCGCCCAGAAATGGAATCGTCTCATCGCCGGATGCAGTCAAGACGAGGATCAGACTATCGTTCATGAGTTCGTCTCCTGGAGGTCGCGGAATGGTCTGCTGTCGACAATGCTTTCAGGAACAAGGGGCATTTGCTGGAAGAACCTCTATACTACGTGCAGATTTTACCGAAGGAATCGTAAAAGCAAGTGTGCTCAAGAGGTGCGTATGCTTTTCACCAGACGGGACGTGTGCAGTCTTATTCCGGCGTTTATGGCGATGGGAACCACACTTCCAACTTCCACCGGCCAGGATG
>Ga0335074_10007851_pt1 | contig 14813 bp, 10 predicted proteins | sample Lox_Sample_23_FD_206715 | JGI IMG/M metagenome (GOLD analysis project Ga0335074, IMG submission 206715) | Soil microbial communities from Loxahatchee National Wildlife Refuge, Florida, United States - Lox_Sample_2.3 | ecosystem: Environmental > Terrestrial > Soil > Wetlands | place: USA...
GGCGGCTTCTTCAACGCCAACTCGGCCCATCCGTTCGAGAATCCCAACGCCCTGACCGACTTTGTGCAGCTGGTGTTGATCTTCTCGATCGGCGCCGGACTCACCAACGTCTTCGGCCGCATGGTCGGCAGCCAGCGCCAAGGCTGGGCGATCTTCGCCGTGATGGGGCTGTTGTTCCTCGTCGGCGTCTCCGTCGTCTATCCGTCCGAGGCGGCGGGCAACCCGCAATTTACGGCGCTCCATGTCGACCAGGCGCCGTCCGATCTGCAGGCGGGCGGCAACATGGAAGGCAAGGAGGTGCGCTTCGGGATCGCGCAATCCTCGCTCTTCACCACGGTGACGACGGATGCGTCGTGCGGCGCGGTCAACAACATGCATGACAGTCTGATGCCGTTGGGCGGCATGGTGCCGATGGTCAATATCATGCTCGGCGAGATCATCTTCGGCGGCGTCGGCTCGGGGCTGTACGGCATGCTGCTGTTCGCGGTGCTGGCGGTGTTCATCGCCGGGCTGATGGTCGGCCGCACGCCGGAATATCTCGGCAAGAAGATCGAGGCAAAGGAAGTGAAGATGGCGATGCTCGCCATCCTGATCCTGCCGCTGTCGATGCTCGGCTTCACCGCGCTGGCGACGGTGCTGCCGGCCGGTCTTGCTGGCCCAGCCAATAGCGGGCCGCACGGCTTCAGCGAGATCCTCTACGCCTTTGTCTCGATGACCGGCAACAATGGCAGCGCCTTTGCCGGGCTCACTGGCAACACGCCGTTCTACAACACCACCGGCGGCCTCGCGATGTTTATCGGCCGCTTCCTGATGATCGTGCCGATGCTTGCGGTCGCCGGCTCGCTCGCGGCGAAAAAGATCGTGCCGGCCTCGGCTGGCACCTTCCCGACCGATGGCGGCCTCTTTGTCGGCCTTCTCGTCGGCGTCATCGCGATAACCGGCGGCCTCATCTACTTCCCGGCCGTGTCGCTCGGCCCCATCGTCGAGCAGCTCGCGATGCACGCCGGCACCCTCTACTGAGCCTCGAAAGGGCGCATCCCATGTCCACAGTGGACCTCATCCAGTCACGCTCGCGGACCTCCGCGACCACCCTGACCGACACCAAGATCGTCATCCCGGCGATCGGCGATGCCTTCAAGAAGCTTTCGCCCCGCGTGATGATCCGCAATCCGGTCATGTTTGTCGTTGAGGTGGTCGCGACGCTGACGACGATCCTCTTTCTGCGCGATCTCGTCACCGGCGCCGGCAGTTACGGCTTCTCGTTCCAGATCAATCTGTGGCTGTGGTTCACCGTCGTCTTCGCGAACTTTGCCGAGGCGGTCGCCGAAGGGCGCGGCAAGGCGCAGGCGGCAACCCTGCGGCGCGCCAAGACCGAAACCATGGCGAAGCTGCTGTCCGGCAGGACACCAGGGGCGCAAAACGAGTGGACGCAAGTCGCCGGCACCGCGTTGAAGCCGGGCGATGTCGTGCTGGTCGAGACCGGCGACATGATCCCCTCTGACGGCGAGGTCGTCGAGGGCGTCGCTTCGGTCAATGAGGCGGCAATTACCGGCGAATCCGCCCCGGTCATCCGCGAGAGCGGCGGCGACCGCTCGGCGGTCACCGGCGGCACGCAGGTCATTTCCGACTGGCTCAAGGTGCGCATCACCGCGGCGCAGGGCTCGACCTTTCTCGATCGCATGATCGCGCTCGTCGAAGGCGCCGAGCGGCAGAAGACGCCGAACGAGATCGCGCTCAATATCCTCTTGGCCGGCCTGACGATCATCTTTGTCTTTGCCGTCGCGACGATCCCTTCGTTCGCTTCCTATGCCGGCGGCAGCATGTCGGTCCTCGTGCTGGTGGCGCTCTTCGTCTGCCTGATCCCGACGACGATCGGCGCCCTGCTGTCGGCGATCGGCATCGCCGGGATGGACCGGTTGGTGCGGTTCAACGTGCTGGCGATGTCGGGCCGCGCGGTCGAGGCGGCGGGCGACGTCGACACGCTGCTCCTCGACAAGACCGGCACGATTACCCTCGGCAACCGCCAGGCGACCGAGTTCATCCCAGTCAGCGGGGTCGATGAGCGGGATCTCGCCGATGCCGCACAGCTCTCCTCGCTGTCCGACGAGACGCCGGAAGGCCGCTCGATCGTCGTGCTCGCCAAGGAGAAATACGGCATTCGCGGCCGCGACATGGCGCCGCTCAACGCCAACTTCATCCCGTTCACCGCGCAGACCCGGATCAGCGGCATCGATTTCGACTCCTCGTCGATCCGCAAGGGCGCGGTCGATGCGGTGCTCGCCTATGTCGGCGAAGGCATCGTTCCGCCGACACGCGGCAACGTCGCGGTCGCTCTGCGCCGCTCGTCTGCCGTCGACGAGCTGAACGCCATCGCCGAGCGCATCGCGCGGGATGGCGGGACGCCGCTCGCGGTCGCCCGCGACGGCAAGCTGCTCGGCGTCATCCACCTGAAGGACATCGTCAAGGGCGGCATTCGCGAGCGCTTCGCGTCGCTGCGCAAGATGGGCATCCGCACGGTGATGATCACCGGCGACAACCCGCTCACCGCCGCGGCGATCGCCGCGGAGTCGGGCGTCGACGACTTTCTCGCCCAGGCGACGCCCGAGATGAAGCTGAAGCTCATCCGCGACGAGCAGGCGCAGGGCAAGCTCGTCGCGATGTGCGGCGACGGCACCAACGACGCCCCGGCCCTCGCGCAGGCCGATGTCGGTGTCGCGATGAACACCGGGACGATGGCAGCGCGCGAGGCCGGCAACATGGTCGATCTCGACAGCGATCCGACCAAGCTCATCGAGATCGTCGAGATCGGCAAACAATTGTTGATGACCCGCGGCTCGCTCACCACCTTCTCGATCGCCAACGACGTCGCGAAGTATTTCGCGATCATCCCGGCGATGTTCCTTGCCTTCTACCCCCAGCTCCAGGCGCTGAACGTGATGGATCTCGCGACCCCGCAGAGCGCGATCCTGTCGGCGATCATCTTCAACGCGCTGATCATCATCGGGTTGATCCCGCTGGCGCTCAAAGGCGTTGCCTACCGTCCGGTGGGCGCCGCCGCGATCCTGCGCCGCAATCTCTTGATCTACGGTCTCGGCGGCATCGCCGCGCCGTTTATCGGCATCAAGCTGATCGACCTGCTCGTCACCGCGATCGGCCTCGCCTGAGGACATGAGCCATGATTAGAGAAATCCGCCCCGCCATCGTGATGATCGTCGTGATGACGATCGTCACCGGCCTCATCTACCCGCTCGGCATGACCGGCATCGCCCAGCTTCTGTTCCCGCGTCAGGCGAACGGCAGTCTGATCGAGCGCAACGGCGCCGTGATCGGCTCCGTTTTGATCGGGCAGAACTTCGCCGACACCAAGTATTTCCATGGCCGTCCCTCGGCGACTACCGAGCCCGATCCCAAGGACCCGAGCAAGAACGACCCCGTGCCTTACTCCGCCGATAATTCGGCCGGCTCCAATCTCGGTCCGACCTCGAAAGCGCTGATCGACCGCGTCGCCGGCGACGTCAAGACCTTGCAGGCGGAGAATCCCGGCACGCCGGTCCCGGTCGATCTGGTCACCACCTCGGCCAGCGGTCTCGACCCGGACATCACCCCGGCCGGCGCGCTGTTCCAGGTGCCGCGTGTTGCCAAGGCCCGCGGCATGTCGGAGGCCGCGGTCAAAAAGCTGGTCGAGGACAACACCACGCCGCGCACTTTTGGCGTGCTCGGCGAGCCGCGCGTCAATGTGCTCGCGCTCAATCTAGCGCTCGACACCGCGCAAGGAGCAAAATAGCCGGGTGAATTCGGAGCGCGCCGACACCCAACACCGTCCCTCGCCTGAGGCATTGCTGCAGCAGGCGAAACAAGAAGGCCGCGGCCGGCTCAAAATCTTCCTCGGCGCGGCGCCCGGTGTCGGCAAGACCTACGAAATGCTGCAAACGGCGCATGCCAAGGCCCGCGAGGGCGTCGACACCGTCATCGGCGTCATCGAATGCCACGGCCGCAAGGAAACCGAGGCGCTGCTCACCGGGCTCGAGATCGTGCCGCGCCGCAAGACCCAGTATGCCGGCCACACGCTCGACGAAATGGACCTCGACGCGATCCTCCAGCGCCGGCCGAAGCTGGTGCTGGTCGACGAGCTGGCGCATACCAACGCGCCGGGCGGCCGCCATCCCAAACGCTATCTCGATGTCGAGGAGCTGCTCGATGCCGGCATCGACGTCTACACGACACTCAACATCCAGCACCTCGAAAGCCTCAACGACGTCGTCGCCAAGATCACCCGCATCCGGGTGCGCGAGACCGTGCCGGATTCGATCATCGACCGCGCCGACGATGTCGAGGTCGTCGACCTCACCCCCGAAGACCTGGTCCAGCGCCTGAAGGAGGGCAAGGTTTATGTGCCGGCCCAGGCCGAGCGCGCGGTCCGCCATTATTTCCAGCCGGGCAACCTGACCGCCTTGCGAGAGCTGGCGCTGCGCCGCACCGCGCAGCGGGTCGACGAGCAGATGGTCAATTACATGCGCGCGCACGCGATCTCCGGGCCCTGGGCCGCCGGCGAGCGGGTGCTGGTCGGGGTCAACGAAGACCCGAGCTGCGTCGCGCTGGTGCGCTATGCCCGCCTCATCGCCGACCGCCTGCGCGCGCCGTGGACCGCGATCCATGTCGAAACCTCGCGCATCCATCGCCTCAGCGAAGCCGAGCGCGACCGCGTCGCCGATTGCCTGCGGCTCGCGCAGCGCCTCGGCGGCGAGGCCGCCACCGTGCCGGCCACGGATATCACGCAGGGCCTCGTCGATTACGCGCACGACAACAACTTCACCCATATCGTCATTGCCAAATCGCACCGCTCGCGCTGGTCGGAGCTGTGGCGCGGCTCCAACACGCATCGGCTGATCCGGCGCGCCGGCGACCTGCACGTTCATGTCATCGCCGAGCCGCAGCGCGACCTGGCGCGCGGCGGCCAGGATCACGACGATATCCGCGAGCGCGTGACGGCGCGGCCGCCGGTGTTCGACCCAAACCCTTATGTCGGCAGCCTCGGCATGGTGGCGCTGGCGCTGCTTGCCGGCATCGGCATGCAGCATTGGCTGGCGGTGCAGAACGTCGCGCTGGTGTTCCTGACCGCCGTGCTCGGCAGCGCTATCGCCTACGGGCTTCTGCCGTCGCTTTTCGCGTGCCTGGTGAGCGTTCTGGCCTACAATTTCTTTTTCCTGCCGCCGATCTACACCTTCACCATCGCCGACCCGGAAAACGTCGTCGCGCTGTTCTTCTTTGCGGTGGTCGCGGTCATCGCCAGCAATCTCGCCGCGCGCGTGCGGGCCCAGGCGGTTTCCGCCCGGCAGCGCGCCAAGACGACGGAAGATCTCTACCAGTTCAGCCGCAAGCTGGCGGCGGTGGTAACCCTCGACGAGCTTCTCTGGGCGACCGCGTATCAAATCGCGCTGATGCTCAAGGTGCGCGTGGTGCTGCTGCTGCCCGAGGGCGAGAGCATCGCGGTGCGCGCCGGCTATCCGCCCGAGGACCTGCTCGACGAGGCCGATCTCGCCGCGGCGAAATGGTGCTGGCAGAACAATCGCCCGGCCGGCCGTGATGCCGACACGCTGCCCGGCACAAGGCGGCTGTTCCTGCCCATCCGCACCGGGCGGGGCGCGGTCGGGGTGGTGGGCATCGACAATGACGACCCTGGCCCGCTCCTCACCCCCGACCAGCGCCGCCTGCTCGACGCGCTGAGCGACCAGACCGCGCTCGCTATCGAGCGCGTCAACCTCGCCGAGGACCTGGACCGCGCCAAGATCGCCGCCGAGACCGACCGCCTGCAATCGGCGCTCCTGACTTCGCTGTCGCACGATCTGCGCACGCCGCTCGCCTCGATCCTCGGCGCCGCGACGAGCCTCGACAATTACGGCAAGCGGCTCGACGAAAAGGCCATGAAGGAGATGACCGGTACGATCCGCGAGGAGGCCGAGCGGCTCAACCGGTTCATCGCCAACCTGCTCGACATGACCCGGCTCGAGTCGGGCGCGGTCACGCCCCTCATCGCTCCCGTCGACCTCGCCGACCTCATCGGCAGCGCGCTCGAACGCACCGCCAAGATCCTCAGCCTCCACCACGTCACGCTCGACATTCCGGCCAACCTGCCAATGCTCGATCTCGATCCCGTGCTGTTCGAGCAGGTGCTGTTCAACATCCTCGACAACGCGGCCAAATACGCGCCGGCCGGCTCGCTGATCCGCATCGCCGCCGAGGAAGATTCCGGCCCCGTGCGGCTTTCGATCAGCGATGAAGGCCCGGGCATCGCCGCCGGCGATCTAGAGCGCATCTTCGACAAATTCTATCGCGTCCACGCCGGGGACCGGCAGCGCGCCGGCACCGGGCTGGGTCTGGCGATCTGCCGCGGTTTTGTCGAGGCGATGGGCGGCGCGATCGCGGCGCACAATCGGCCCGACCGTTCTGGCGCGATCTTCACCTTGTCGCTGCCGGTGTCGGTCGAGGCGCGCCAGCCCAAGGTCGAGGCCGCGAAATGAGCGCCTCATCATGACCGCGTCCGGGCCGCTGCGCGTCCTTGTGGTCGACGACGAGCCGGCGATCCGCCGCTTTCTGCGCACCAGTCTACGCGCCGAGGGCTACGACATCGTCGAGGAGGAGACCGGCGAAGCGGCGCTCGCCGAAATCCGCCGCCGCGCCCCCGATCTGGTGATGCTCGACCTCGGCCTCCCTGGTATTGACGGGCTCCAGGTGATTCGCCGCGTGCGCGACAACGGCTCCTCTGTGCCGATCATCGTGCTGACCAGCCGCGCCGACGAAGCCGGCAAGGTCGAAGCGCTCGATCTCGGCGCCGACGACTACGTGACCAAGCCGTTTGGCGTCGACGAGCTCCTGGCGCGCATCCGCGCCGCTCTGCGCCACCGGTTGCAGCAGGAAGGCGAGAAGCCGCTGTTCCACAGCGGCGACCTGACCGTTGATCTGGTGCGCCGCATCGTCACGGTACGCGGCGGCGAGGTGAAGCTGTCGCCGCGCGAATACGACATCCTGCGCCTGCTCGTGCAGCACGCCGGCAAGGTGCTGACTCACCGCATGATCTTGCGCGAGGTGTGGGGCGGCGACGCCGATGTGCAGTACCTGCGCATCTACATCCGTCAGCTGCGCCAAAAAATCGAGCCTGACCCCGAGCGCCCCACTCATATCCTCACCGAGACCGGCGTCGGCTACCGGTTGCGCCTGCTCGACTGAGGGCAGCCCTGCGCGCAAGCATCTACTGATCGCGGCGGTGCAGGGCTACCATCGCCGAAAGCCTTAAGCGGGAGGACGCGATGCCCGAGCTCAACATCCGCAAGCTGCACCCGGTGATCGGCGCCGAGGTGACCGGCATCGACCTCGCCGAGCCGGTCGACGCCGAGACGCACGAGAAGCTGTCGCAGGCCTTGAGCGAGCATCTGGCGCTGGTCTTCCCCGGCCAGCAGCTGACACCCGAGGGCTACCTCAACGCCGGCAACGCCTTTGGCCCGGTGATGCGCCAGCATTATTCGCAGAACCACATGCCCGGCCATGAGCTGATCGGCCTCGTGCTGCACACCGAGGGCCGCAAGGTCGCCGAGGACTGGCACACCGACCACACCAACCACGAAAAGCCGCCGCTGGCGACGATGCTCTACGGCGTCTCGGTACCCTCGTCGGGCGGCGGAACCAGCATTTGTTCGATGCGCGCCGCCTATGACGCGCTCGACGAAGCGGAGCGGGAGCGGCTATGCCGCATGCGTTCGGTCAACATGCTCGATATCGACCGCATCGGCACCCGCCGGGAAGACGAGGAGCGCTACGCCAAGCCGGTGGTCCACCCGATGGTGCGCACCCACCCGGTGCATGGCACCCGCGCGGTGTGGTTTCACCCGACCAAGGTGCAGCACATCGAGGGCATGAGCCCCGACCTCAGCCGTGCCTATATGGAAGACCTGCTGCGGCGGATGATCACGCCGGAGATCACCTATCACCACACATGGCGAAAGGGCGATGTGCTGATCTTCGACGACCGCGCGACGCTCCACCGCGCCCACGGTGACTACGACCGCAGCGAAAGCCGGGTGCTGTGGCGCATCCTCGTCGAGGGCGATAAGCCGCGGCTTATTTAGAGCGTCATTGCGAGGAGCCCGCAGGGCGACGCGGCAATCTCTCTCGGTAGATGGAAAGGCGGCCGGAGATGGCTTCGCTACGCTCGCAGTGACAGCTAGGCGAGTTGCGCCCTTCCCCGGATCATATCCGCCGCCTTTTCGGCGATCATGATGGTCGGCGCGTTAATGTTGCCGCCGACGAGGTCGGGCATCACCGAGGCGTCGACCACCCGCAGCCCTTCGACCCCGCGCACCCGAAGCTGCGGGTCGACCACCGCTTGTCCGTCGCCGTCCGGCCCCATCTTGCAGGTGCCGAGCGGGTGGTGCGCGGTCGCGGCGGTGGCGCGGATATAGGCGTCGAGCGCGTCGTCGCTCTCGACGTCTGAGCCGGGCTTCAGTTCGCGCGCGACAAAGTCCTTGAGCGGCGCGGTCTGCGCCATCCGCCGCACCAGTTTCAGCCCGTCGCGGATCGTCCGCTTGTCGTTGTCGGTCGAGAGGAAATTCTGCCGGATGCGCACCGGCGCGCGCGGGTCGGCCGATGACAGCAAAATCTCGCCGCGGCTTTCCGGGCGCAGCATCACCGCGCGCAGCGAGAACCCGTCGGCATAGGCCGGCTTGAACGGCGGCAGGTACGGTCCCGCGCCGGTCGCCACCGCGCGAAAGAGGAACTGGATGTCCGGCAGCTCGACATCGGGCCGCGATTTCACAAAGCCGGTCCAGCCGGAGGGCGTCTCGGCGGCCGGGCCGGTGCCGAACCAGTAGCAGCGCGCGAGCGCGGCGATAACCCGGTCGAGCCGCAGGGTCGCGACAAACGGCCCGGCATCGACCCGCGCGAAATCGGCAAGCACCGACAAATGATCCTGCAAATTCTTGCCGACCCCGGGTAGCGCCACCTCGGTCGCGATGCCGTGTTCGGCGAGATGCTCGGGATCGCCGATCCCGGACAGCATCAGGAGCTGTGGCGAGTTGATGACCCCGCCGCAGAGGACCACCTCGCGCTCGCCCCAGGCGACCCGCACATTGCCTTCCCGATGGTATTCGACACCGACCGCGCGGCCGCTATCGAGCACGATATGGCTGACCGCGGCGCCGGTCTCGACCGTCAGATTGGCGCGGCCCAGCGCCGGGCGCAGATAGGCTTCGGCGGCGCTGCAGCGGCGGCCGCCGCGGATCGTCTGCTGCATGCGGCCGAGGCCTTCCTGCTGCGCCCCGTTATAGTCGGGCGTTGCCGGCATCTGCAGCGCCGCACCGGCGGCGAGACAGGCCTCGACCAGCGGGTCGCTGTAGGTCGTGGTCTGCACGGTCAGCGGCCCGTCGCCGCCGCGATAATCGCCGGCGCCGCCTTCCCAGGTTTCCTGGCGGCGGAAATAGGGCAGCACCTCGTCATACGACCAGCCGGTGCAGCCATTCTTCGCCCAGCGGTCGTAATCGCCGCGATTGCCACGCACATAGGCCATCGCGTTGATCGACGACGAGCCGCCGATGACCTTGCCGCGCGCGCATTCGATGCGCCGGTTGTCAAGCGCCGGCTCGGGCTCGGTGAAATACATCCAGTCGTGCAGGCGCTTTTCGAGGATGCGGCCCCAGCCGATCGGGATCTTGATCCACGGGTCGCGGTCCCAGCCGCCCGCTTCGAGCAGCAACACGCGCGTGCCGGCGTCTTCCGTGAGCCGGCGCGCTAAGGTGCACCCCGCCGACCCGGCGCCGATAATGACGTAGTCGTAGGATTTCGCCGGCATCTATCAGCCCCAGCCGCATAAGCTGTGTCCATGTTAGGACGTTGCCGGCCTTCATCAAACGCCTCACAATTCCTCCCCCGGGCTTGACCCGGGGGTTTTACGAATGTCGAGATTATTCGGGGATGGCCGGATCAAGTCCGGCCAAGGGGAAGGGAAAGCTGATAGGCTAGCGGCGAGACGAGTGGGAGTACGGAATGGGTGAGTTCGCTTTGGGTCAGCCGGTGCCGCGTTTCGAAGACCCGCGGCTCATCCGCGGCGGCGGCCGCTATGTCGACGACCTCAGGCTGCCCAACATGGCGTATTCCTATGTGCTGCGTTCGCCTCACGCCCATGCGCGCATCAAGTCGATCGACACCAGCGCGGCCAAAGCGGCGCCCGGCGTGCTCTTGGTGCTGACCGGCGCGGACTGGGCCGCCTCGGGCTGGAACGATCTGCCGACCCCCGGCGGCCTCAAGCGCGAGGGCGGCCGGCCTGCTGGCAAGATCCGCTTTCCGGCGCTGACGAGCGACAAGGTGCGCTGGGTGGGCGACTACGTCGCCTTTGTCGTCGCCGAGACCCGGCACCAGGCCGAGGACGCCGCAGAGCTGATCGAGGTCGATTACGAGCCGCTGCCCGCCGTCGCCTCCAGCCTCGCCGCGCTGGAGCCCGGCGCGCCGCTCGTCTGGGACGACCGGCCCGACAATATTTGTTTCATTTATCCCGAAGGAAACCGCGCGGCGACCGAGGCGGCGCTCGCCAAGGCCGACCGCATCGTCAAGCGTAAGTTCGTCATCAACCGGGTCACCGCCGCGGCGATGGAGCCGCGCGGCGCGGTCGCCGACTACGACAAGGCCGAGGACCGCTACACGGTCTACACCGTGCTGCAGCGCGCGCACGGCTATCGCGCCGAGCTGGCCAGCATGATGAAGGTGCCGGAGAGCAAAATCCGCGTCGTCGCCGGCGATATCGGCGGCAGCTTCGGGATGAAATCGGCGCTCTACAACGAGGTGGCGTTGGTGACGCTCGCCGCGAAGATGCTCGCCCGCCCGGTGAAATGGACGAGCACGCGCGCTGAGGCCTTCCTCTCCGACGCGCAGGCGCGCGACCATGTCACCGAAGCCGAGCTGGCGCTGGACAAGGATGGGCACTTCCTCGGGCTTCGGGTCAAGGTCACCGCCGCGGTCGGCGCCTACGCCCAGGTTGGGTCGAATGTCTTCATCATGAACCTCGGCACCTTAGCCGGGGTCTACCGCACCCCGGCGATCTACGTCGAGGTCACCGCGCTGTTCAGCAACACCAACCCGATGCGGCCCTATCGCGGCAACGGGCGGCCGGAATTCGCCTACGTTATCGAGCGCATGGTCGATGAGGCGGCGGTCGAGCTCGGCATCAGCGGCGTCGAGCTGCGCCGCCGCAACATGATCCCGCCCGAGGCGATGCCGTTCCAATCCGGCCTCACCTTCAAATACGATTGCGGCGAGTTCGCGAAGAACCTCGACCTGGCTTTGCAGCGCGCCGACTTCGCCGGCTTTGAGGCGCGCCGCGCCGAGGCCAAATCGCGCGGCAGGCTGCGCGGCATGGGCATGTCGAACACGATCGAGCGCGCCGCGGCCGGCGGGTTCGAGGCCGCCGAGGTGCGCTTCGACAAGGGCGGCACCGCGACCTTGCTCTCCGGCTCGATCACCCAGGGCATGGGACACGAGACCGTCTACAAGCAGCTTTTGTGCGACCGCCTCGGCCTGCATCCCGACCAGGTGACCTATATCCAGGGCGACACCGACAAGGTGGCGATCGGCGAGGGCACCGGCGGTTCGCGCTCGGCGGCGCTCGGCGGATCCGCGGTGATGATGGCGACCGAGAAGATCGTCGCCAAGGCGCGCAGCATCGCCGCGCACATGCTGGAAGCGGCGGAGCCCGATGTCGAGTTCGACGCCGGTGTGTTCAAGATCACCGGCACCGACCGCACCCTGCCGCTCGCCGAAATCGCCGCCGCGGCGTGGGATTCGCACAGCCTCCCGCCGGGAATGGAGCCGGGCCTCATCTCGCAAGCCTCGTACGCCGCCGGCGACCAGTGCTTTCCCAATGGCTGCCACATCTGCGAACTGGAGATCGACCCCGAGACCGGCTCGGTCGAGCTTTGCCGCTACAACGTCGTCGACGATGTCGGGTTTGTGATGAACCCGCTATTGCTCGAAGGCCAGATCGTCGGCGGCATCGCCCAAGGCGTCGGGCAATTGCTGCTCGAGGACATCCGCTTCGACGCCGGATCGGGGCAGTTGCTGTCCGGCTCATTCATGGATTACGCGATGCCGCGCGCCGACAACTTCTGCGCCATCCATTGCGAGTCGAACCCGGTGCCGACCGCGACCAACCCCTTGGGGGTCAAGGGCGCGGGCGAGGCCGGCGCGGTCGGCGCGATGCCCGCGGTCGGCAACGCGCTGATCGACGCGCTGAAGCCGCTAGGGGTCACCGAGATCGCGATGCCCGCGACCCCCGAAGCGCTGTGGCGCGCGATCAGGGAGGCGCGGCCTTAGCCTTCGAAGACCCAGGGGTTGATGACGTCGCCCAGCGATCCGATGAAATCGGACCCGCTGCGCGTGACAAGCGCAAGCCCATGCACCCTTGCGGTCGCGGCCAACATGGCGTCCATCGCGCTGATTGGACGCCCCGCTTTCTGCCGTTCCGATGTGATGTCGCCCCACGCCAGCGCAACGTCAGTGTCGACCGGCAATACCCGACCGGAGAAGCGATCCAGCAGTTCGTCGTGCAGCCAATGATCGAGCGCTCGCTTGCGACGGCTGGCCGGCAACCGCGCGACACCGAAACGCAATTCCGCAACGGTCGCGACGCTGAGTCTCAATTGATCTTCGTCGACGGAGTCAAGCCACATCACCAAGCGTGATTCGGGCTCGGGTCGGGTCAGTTCGGAGACGACATTTGTGTCCAGCAGATAGCTCACAGGTTAATCGGCCGGAAACCGTCGCGGGACCGTTCCAAGTCGAGATCGACACCACGCAAGGGCGACTTGGCGAAAAATTCGACCAACGACCCCTTGCGCTTAGTCTTTTTTTCCCATTCGTCTGTCGAAACCACGACAACAGCCTTCCGGCCGTTCCGGGTGATCGTTTGCGGGCCTTCCGACATGGCGCGATTTATTACCTCGCTGAGGTGAGCCTTCGCTTTCGCAACCGTCCAGTCGCCATCCACAGGCCTACTCCTATCACCAAAAGTAGTCACAATGGTCATAATAGTCATTTCGCCTGTCCACGACAATGCATCGGCGGCTACTTCGCCGTCGGCGCCTGCTCGACGATGTCGGCGGAGGCGGTCCACAATCTCTGCTGCGGCGTGATCTTGCACGCCGATAGCGGCTCCTTGTCGGAGCAACTGACGCCGGGGACCGGCTCCCAGCTCACCCCGAGCACCGCCAGCCGGTTGCCATTGGTAAAGCCGTCATCCGCGCCGTCCGGCCCGCTATCCGCGCGCTCGGGGTCTTCGTGCCAGTCGCCGAACACCTTGGTCATCTTGCCCATGACCTCGTCCGGGTTGGCGAAGGCCCTATCCGAGGCGCTGCCCTGGATATGGCAGGAGCGGCCGTCGGCGCCGGTATTGATGTCGCTGAAATCGTCCTCGCCGGCCTTCATCGGCACGCCGATCGCGTCCTGCAGTTGCGCCGCCAATTTCTGGCATTCCGCGGCCGGGATCGGCTTCAGCGTATCGTCGTCGGCATAAGCCGGCGCCGTGCCGAGAATGCCGAGCCAGAATCCGGCCGCGATGCCGATGCCTAAAACCCAGCGTGACGACATGGCGTGGCTCCCCTTAGGCGGCGGTTTTCAATTGTCTGAAGCCCGCCGCGAGGCGCATTCTGCCTCGGCCGAAACGCGAGGTGCCAGCCTAAATGACGGCCGCCCCCTTGGACCGTATGGAAATCCGCCGCCTCAGCATCCCGTCTCCCGACGAGCTCGTCGCCCGCGCCCGGGCGATGGTGCCGGAAATCCGCGAGCTCGCCGAGGCCACCGAGAAGAACCGCAACGTCTTCCCGCACATCATCGAGAAAATCCGCGACGCTGAGCTGCTGCGCACCTGCCGGCCAAAAGAGTTCGGCGGCTTCGAATACGATGGCGAGACCGCGCTCAAGATCGCCATGACCATTTCCGCCGCCTGCGCCTCGACCGGCTGGTCGGTCAATGGCGCGGTGTCGAACGGGCGCTCGATCGCGCATTTCCCGATCGAGGCGCAGCAGGAGGTGTGGTCGAGCGATGTCGACCCGTTCGCCTGCGCCGCCTTTGCGCCGACCGGCGCCGCGGTGCCGGTCGATGGCGGCTATGTCCTCAACGGGCGCTGGTCGTTCGCCAGCGGCTGCGACCACGCGTCGTGGATTTATCTCGGCGGCTTCATCACGCCCGATGGCAAGGCGCCGCCCTATGAAGGCGCGTTCTTCCTGCTGCCGATCGGCGATGTCGAGATTATCGACAACTGGTTCGTCAACGGGCTTGCCGGCACCGGCAGCAAGGACATCGCCGCGCACGACGCGTTTGTGCCGGCGCATCGCGTGCTGATGTTCGCCGACGCGCGCGCCGGAACCACCCCGGGTGGCCAATACCACAAGAACCCGATCTACAAGATGCCGCTGCTCATCAACGGCGCGTCGATGCTGGCCTCGACCGCGGTCGGCGCGGCGCGCGGCGCGCTCGACGCCTATCTGGAGATGACCGGCGGGCGCAAGACCCGCGGCGCGCTCGCCGGCGGGCAATTGCCGATGGTCGAGTTCGCAACGGTCCAGCTGCGCTATGCCGAGGCCGCCGCGCATGTCGAAGCGGCCGAGCTCGTCCTCCTTACCGACATGCGCGTTATGACCACGAAGCTTTATGATGGCGAGGAGATCACCGTCGCCGACCGCATCCGCTGCCGCCGCAACCAGGCTTATGTGACCCGGCTCGCGGTGCAGGCGGTCGAGGCGCTGAACGCCTCGACCGGCGGCTATGGCCTCCTCTTA
>Ga0335074_10007852_pt1 | contig 14812 bp, 23 predicted proteins | sample Lox_Sample_23_FD_206715 | JGI IMG/M metagenome (GOLD analysis project Ga0335074, IMG submission 206715) | Soil microbial communities from Loxahatchee National Wildlife Refuge, Florida, United States - Lox_Sample_2.3 | ecosystem: Environmental > Terrestrial > Soil > Wetlands | place: USA...
CTCCCCGAGCCCCCGGCGCCGGCGGCGAGCAGAGAGGGGGGGCTTGAGGCAAAGCGCACTACCAGGGGGTGGACGTTCGTTCGACAGGGGCGTCGGGGGTGTGATATACTAGGTGTGATGTCACCATATGCTAGGAGGCTAGGAATGGGTTTGTACAGGACAATCACGAAGGCTCAACAGGCGACCATAAACCGATGGGAGAGGGCTCACCCACAGCACATAATGGCTTGGGGTCCACACCCGGACCACGGCTCGGTTATGATGGTCGTTGTCTATCCACAGAGCAGTCGCTATTACATGGTGAACCGCTCTGGAACGCCCTCGAATGAGGTTATGGAGGACGCTATAGACCCCACCGCGTGGCGCAAGGTTGCGCGGGTACGCTGATGGCCCGCATAACCGTCTATATCCCCGACGACCTGCTAAAACAGGCGGACGCGGAGTACCTGCGGCGGGTTAGCGCGGGTAGCCGTCACTTTAACCGCTCGCGGATGGTGGCGGAAGCGCTCGCGCGGTATGCGGCGAGCCCGGGCCGTCCGACGACGAGCCAGCGCGGGTACCGCGAGACGCTACGGGCTCTCAGAGCCACACGAGCGGCCCTAGACGACCTCGAGGCCAACCTGCGACAGTCCCGTCCGGTCAAGCCGTCGGTTCGGCGTATAGTGCGCTCTGCACGCCGCTAGGCGCGTACTGGCAAGAGCCCGCCCCCCCGCCAGCTGTCATCCGGCGCGGCGGGGGCGGGCTCGCTTGCGTTCTGGAGCTCGGATCGTGTAGGGTGCCCCCGCCATGTACGCTCCCCACGTTTCGATACCTAGCGCGCAGTGACCGCCACTCTCGGTACCCAACCCGATAGGCGGACCTCTGCGGAGAACATCACCCGCTTGTGTAACACGCTCGAACGCTCGTTTGAGCATGCGGACAAGCTAGTGGATAGTCTCGTAGCTGAAGGTGACGTGTGGCATGCGGGCCTAATCGGCGGTGCCCTCATCGGGTTACAGGGGGCGATTAGGTCTATCTCACTGGTAAAGGTAGAAGTGACAAAAGAGCTAACCCCGGAGGTACGGAATGCCGTTCGACAAAATCAAAAACACGACCCCTCGCATCAAAGGACAATGTTCCCTCTGTAAAAAGGCGCCGAAGGCAGGGACCATATCGATACAGGTACGGGACCTGAACACAAAGGTGGTTGCCTCCCGGTCGGCAACCGTCTGTGAGGCGTGCGGGGAGAAAGGATACCAAGACGCGGTAGACGCGGCCGGACTATAAAGGCAGGAGGTAAAAGACAACCCCAACACACAGAGAGCACAGGTGGATAATGTCGTTTGACATCATTACAGACGCCGAGAAAGGGATAAGCGCGATCGTCGATACCGAGGTAGGCCGAGCACTCGGCCCTATCGGGTACGGCGAGGACGCCGAGAAACTCCTAGAGGCGTTCGCGGGATCGTTCGTGGGTGACATCACGAAACATCTACCCGCGGAGGTAGAACGCAAGTGGGAGCAGTTCGTCCTAGAGCTATCCGACGTGCAGGACGCCGTAGAGGGTAAGCCACCGGCAGGTAAGGTAGAAGACCCTACGGAGGGTGGCTCTCCGACTACGCCCGCCGCGCCCTCGGAGAATGAGGCCGCACCGTCGGACCCCACCGAGAGCAGTGGTGGCGACTCTGGCCCTACACCCGACGAACCAGAGAAGCCCGCCGAAGCGGAAGCACCATCCGCGACCTCAGCGGATGATGAGGAAACCCCGGTGAAGGAGCCAAAGCCGGGGGACATCATCTGCCCCACCTGTGACGGATGGCGCACCGTGCCCCAAGGCGACAGCGAGGTACCGTGCCCCACCTGCAAAGGCGCAGGTGAAGTCCTAGGCGAGCAGCCGCCCCCCGAGGCGAGCCCCGCGAGCTGACAGACGATGGCAGACAACCCAGAGGCAGGCAGGCGGGGGGGTAAGTCACGACGAATCATCGACCCCGATGCCCTTCGGTTCGAGGTGAAGGAGTGGACCGACAGGCAGGTAACGGTCACGCTTGTGATCGAGACCTCCGATGCCGAATGGCACATTGCCTACAGTTTCGTCGATTTGGCGGAACTGTGGGGCAAGGTGTCAGACGTAATGGCAAAACGAATCAGGTACTACACCGGAAAGGTGGACTAAATGCCAGGACAAGAGCTAGAGCCCGTGCCCGACCAAGTCGCCGCCGTAATGGGTGACGTTGCACCGGAGGTAGAGGACCCCGAGCAGATACAGCGGATGATCGTAAGCCGCATCCTCGCCGCAGACGACATCGCCGGACTGTTCATACAGACAGGCACGATCGCCACAAAGGACGCGATCGGATGGCCCCTGGTAGTACGGGACATCCGCCTGTTGCAAGGTGAAATAGACGGCGAAGACACCGTATATGCACTGATAGAAGCCCTGCGCGAAGACACCGGCGAGCTGATCGCACTCAACAGCGGAGCACCCAATATCCTCGCCATCCTGTACGGCGCCAAGAAGAAAGGGCTCCTACCACTACAGGTAGAAGTCGCCGAGGCCGGAAAGGCGAAGGGCGGGCGCAACGCGCCGCTCACACTCCGAGCCCGCGGCGACGCCGCGAAGGCCATCGCCACGGCCGAAGCGAAGCGCTGAAGCGCCGCGCCGGCCGGGGGGGTCACCGGCCGGCGCGCACGCACCCAGAGGCAGGACTAGGCCGGAGGAGTATAACTCCGGCCGATGGCAGGGGAGGCACAGATTCCAAGGGGGCTGATCGACCTCCTGCAACGCGAAGGCACGGAGAGCCAAGCGGGCTTCAGCGCCTACCGGAAACTCGGCGGCAACATCAGCAGCAATATCTGGCAAAAAGTCTGGGGGGAGGTAGAAAACGAGCGGAGCCTAGGCGCAATCGACACAGGACAGCCACTGAGCCGCAAGCCCTCCCCCGAATCGATCATACCCATGACCACAAAGCGCGCCACAGGGTACCTACAAAAAGTCTCACTGATAATGACCGAAGCCAACGGGGAAGCGATAACCAAGGTCTTCGACTACTCCACAAAGACGCTCCTATCCCGCGGGAACGTGATCCGCAAAGCCATCACCATCATGGAAGAATCCAACGAAACCGGATCGGCGACCGAAAAGTACCCCGAACGAGAGATAAAAGTCGGACTGTACAGCGGCACCTACGAAATGAACCCGGCCTAAGGAGGCAGCGTGCGGCAGGCGCACTACCTAGAACCACTCAAGACCACGTCGATCCCCGCCGATCACGTCGTGTTCGACTGCGAGACACGACTCACGCACAAGCACGGAAAGTCCGCCCACAGGTGGGTGTGCGGCGCCTACGCGAAGGTGCATCGTACGCCCGATGGCTCGTGGCTCGCGCCTCCCCCGGTTCCCGTGCAAGACCCGGCGGAGCTGTGGGAGCTGATTACGGAGGCGCACGTCAAAGGTAGACGGCTCGTCGTCTGGGCACACAACCTCAGCTTCGACCTACGAATCTCAGAGGCGTTGCGCTACCTGCCGCAGAACGGCTACACCCTTGAGGCAGTCGTATTAGAGCGGACCGCCGCTTGGGCATCCTTCACCTCACGCTCTGGCCCGCTGATGCTCTGCGACCTGTTCTCGTGGCTCCCAACGTCACTCGACAAGATGGCCGACGACTGCGGGGTACCCCGTGGTGGGTTCGACTACGCACAGGCGGATGAGGGCGAACTCGAAGCGCGCGTGTTCGCCGACGTCACCTTCACACAGGGCGTACTCCGCACGATGCTGGAATACCTGGAGGGCATCGACGCGGGGCCGTTCCGTCCGACCGGGTCCGGACAGTCTCACGCGTTCTGGCGCAAGAACTACCTACCAGCCAAGCGGGTTCTAGTCCACGGTGACGAGTATGCGCTTGAGCGCGAGCGCGTGGCGATGCACGCGGGGCGCGCCGAGGCGTGGAAGGTCGGGCAGGTAGACGGCCCGCTGCACGAGTACGACCTCAACCTCGCGTACTGCCGGATAGCCGCCGCCAACGAGCTGCCAGTCAGACTGTCGCACCGCATCGGGCAGGTGGGCTCACCCATCCGCATGCTCGGCGGCGCCGGACGCGCCTATCTGTGCGAAGTGGACGTGGAAACCGACCAGCCCCTAGTGCCCGTCAGCGACGGAGCCTTCACCTACTGGCCCGTCGGGGAGTTCACGACCACCCTCTGGGACCCCGAGGTGGACCTGCTGTACGGCAACGACGCGGTAGTGAGGGTGAGGCGGGCGTGGGTGTACGATACCGAGCCGGTTCTCCACGACGTGTCACAGTTCCTCATCGACGCGCTAGAGGGTGAAATAGGCGAGCCCCCCGCGCCGATGCACAGGCTGCTCAAGCATTGGGCGCGAACGATCGTCGGCAGGTGCGGCCTGCGCTATCGGGAGTGGGAGCACTTCGGCACGGTCCCGGTGATGGGGCTCGGACTGTCAACCATGTACGACTCCGAGACCTGCACCCAAACAGAGCTGCTGCACGTCGGAGAAAGGGTGATGGAGTTGGCCGATATGGCGGAGGCCGACAGCAGCGTCCCTCAGATAACCGGATGGGTGATGAGCAAGGCTCGCGCGAACCTCTGGCAGATCATGAAGTGCGCAGGCCTAGAGAACCTTGCGTACGTGGACACCGATTCGGTGATCGTCAGTAAAGCCGGTGCCCACAACCTAGAAGAAGACCTCATCGAGGGCGGCGACATGCTCCTATTCCCAAAGGACGTGTGGTCGTCCGCCTACATAACCGGCCCACGGAACATCATCCTGGAGGACACCCGCCGAATCGCCGGGATACCAAAGCGCGCCACCCGGATCGGTGACACTACCTACGATGGTGAGGTTTGGGCGGGAGTGAAGGCGAGCCTATCTGGGCGCCAGCTCGACAACGTCGCCGTCACCCAGCGCCTGTTCAAGGTTTCACAAATCAACCGTCGTCGCACACACAGACCCGACGGCTCAACTGTACCCGTGGAGGTGCATCAACTTGAACCCCGTTAGACTCGTCGCCGACATTTCCTCCAACAATGCGCGGTTCGACGCGAAGGCATACCGCGCCGCCGGTCACTGCCGGATCACCATAAAGGCGACGCAGGGTGCTAATTATGTGGACCCGAACTATAGGTTATGGGTGGAGACTGCGCATTCGGCGGGGCTTTGTGTCGGTCACTACCACTTTTGTGCGCCCGAAACCGGCGAACGGTTTACCGAGCAGAATCACTACCTACGGACAGTGAAACCCTACCTCCGCCCCGGCGACCTGTTGCACCTAGACCTGGAGCGCGGGCTACCGCTCTGTGAGCGGCAAGAGCTGGCCTCCTACCTCAAGGCGTTTCACGACTTCATGCAGAACGCGACGAAATACCCGGAGTTTCCCTACATGGACTCCTACTACTACACGGAAATTCGCCGCTACCTGTCGGGTGGGGGCTGGCGCTTCTGGATAGCCGCCTACGGCGAGGACCAGCCCCAACTGCGCAGCGGGGATACGCTTTGGGGGTGGCAGTATTCGGAAGGGTACGGCCCGAGGGAGCCCGTGGCCGCGGCGGGTATAGGGACCTGCGACATGACCCTACTGAACAGGCGGGCGGCGTTCTCAGACTATCTTGCCACCCGGCGGATGAAGCGCGCCAAGGTAGGCAAGGCGACCTAGCTCGGCTAGCTCTACCCGGGTGCGGATCTTTACCGGGATGAGTAGTTCGCGTGCTTCGCCGTCCAGGTAGCAGAAGCGGATGCGTTCGAGCCCGTCGCCTTCTTCGGCTCGATCGACCACCCATCCCGTGAGCGCGACGTTAGCCGGGTTCTGAGCCATTCGGGGGCGCTCCCTGTAGGGGTATGGCCTGTTGGGCCTGTGCGAGCCTCTCGTGGGCCTCTAGTGCGCTCTCCTGGGCTTCGCGCCGGTGGGCCTCCGCCGCGGCTTTGACGGCGTCGAGCCGCTCGCGCATCTGGGGGTTCTGGGCTCGTGATCCGCGCACGTGCTCAGCTCACCCGCCGTTCAGACTTCGATGTCGCACAATATTTCGGCGTCTTCTTTACTGTATCCATGCTGTACCAGCCTCTCTACGGCGTTTTCGCGTGAGATAAGGTTCAACTTTAGCGCTTTTGTGATCTTTTCCGGGGTGAGCACCTCGCGTTTACCCTCACGGTCGATCGTCCACAGCTCTAGGTAAAGGTCGCGCTGTGCGGCGGGTAGCCCGAGCTTGTCCATCAGTGCGGAGGCTTCTTCTTCTGAGATATGCCTCGCCGTGTACGCCGACTTCACGGGGGTTAGCGCGGCGTTCACCAGCTTACGCTCGCGTTTGAGGTCCGCCACCCGGAGCACCAGCTTCGCGTTCGCCTCGGTGAACCCGAGCGTTTTTAGGTGGTCGATCGCTTCGTCCTCGGTGAGCGCGAGTTCCTCGTACAGTTCCTCGATCTGGGAGACTGCGAGCGCCTTCGCTTTCGTCGCCTGTTCGGAGGTAGCCGCATGCACGAGCCCCGCGGTGATGTCCGGTTCGTAACCCTGGTGCGCGATCACTTCAGCACCCCGGGCAGGTGAGATACCACCCGAGGCGATCATCCTAACCGCCTCGAAGATCGGGGGGAGTTTCACCCTCAGCTCTAGGATATCGGGTATGTACTTGTCCTTGGTGCGACCTTCACGGATCGATTCTTCTACCCGTTCCTTAGTGACCTTCCCGCGGTTGTAAAGCTCTAACGCCTGCATATTGCTCATGGGGTTCCCGGCGTTCTCTACCAGCCAATCCCAGTCCTCGGGGCGCAGTCCGTTCCATTCCGCGATTTGCTTGGCGGTGTCGTTGTCTAGGTGGCCCTGTACTACCGCGTTCACCGCGTCCGCGGCGGATGCGGGGGAAAACCTCAGCTTTTCTATCATCGGTATCCATTCATCCCGGATACGCGACTGCCTTACCCCCTTCTGTAGTTCATCATCGGTAATGAACCCACGGCGGTACGCCTCCAACATCTGCATCTCACCCGGGGGCTCACCGGTGTTGTATAGGAGCGTCTGAAAGTCTTCTACGTCGTACCCATTCGCGGCCGCGATCGACTCACCCTCCGCTTGGGTGATATGCCCGCGCAGGACTGCGAGGGCGGCGTCGGGTACACCTAGGACTTCGCGTTTGAGCCCGAGGATGGGGGAGCGGTACTCACCGGCTATCGCGTTGCGTGCGAATCCTTCATCGACCATGTCCTCGCTGATGAGCCCGCGGCGCCACAGGGTGAGCAGTTCGCTCGGCGAGGGGTAGGCGGTGGCAAGCTCTTTCATGATCGCCAGCCTGCCGCCGGTGATACCGCCCTTCGCCGCCTCCGCGTCCGCTTCGCCCGTGGTCATGAATCCGCGGACCTCTGCCTGCGCGGCCGTACCCGGGTCCAGCAGTGAGTTGGGTAGTGCCTCTATCAGCTTCTGGTTCAGCGGCGCGAGGTAGTTCTGTATGCCCGCGAGGATCGACGTTCCCACAGCGTTCCCGAGCCCGAGGCTCGACACCAGCTCGGAAAGCTCACCCTGCCCGTAGGCGAGGAAACGCAGCATGTCCTCCAGCTCGGCGGGTAGTTCCCCGGAGTCTAGGTAGAACGCGAGCAGGGGTGAGACGTGCTGGCGCTTCTCCCGGCTCATGCCGCGGAAGAACTCGTTCAACCCCTCCGCGTACATTCGTGTACGGAAGGTCGCGGTGCGGCGTAGGTGGTGCTCCATCGCCTGAGATACGACCTGCGCTACCCGTGGGGCGAGCTTACCCCCGAGCTTGTCTGCATGGTTGCCTGCGCGGGGCATGCTCCTAGAACGCTTTGCTCAAGAAGTCCTCTAGGAGTGAGAGGGCTTCACCCTCGCGCGCCGTGAAGGTGTGGAACAGCCACGACAGCACCGGGACGCTCGACCTCAATAACCAACGTATCAGGGGTACGATTAGCCCGGCTACGATGTATTCCGCGAGCGCCTGCGGGTGCAGCAGTAGTTCGACGGCATGGCGCCCGACGTGCAGAATCCACTCTATTGGCCCCTTCACCCACCCTAGGAGGGTGCGATAGAGGCCGCGTGCGAGCGCCTCCAACCTGTCCAGTCCGGCTTGCGCCCATCTGTAGACGGCCTTTACCGCGGCCTTGGCCCATACCTCCAGTTCGTGTACGGCGCCTTTGGCCCACGCGATGGCTTCCCGGAGTGCGTACCCGATCGCATTGGGTATTACTGTGAATAGGATATGACTGAACCCGTTATATACCCATGCGGCCCACCCCTCGATGTTTTTGCCGAGCCATTCGATACCGTGAACCATCCACGTCCACGCTTCCGTGAGAACGTGTGCGGTTGAGACGAGTAGCGCCCATATGGAGGTGAAGAAGTGGACGAGTTTATCTACGACGTCCTCTAGTTTGCTAGGGACGCTCGTGATGAAGCTGACAATTTTCTTGAACATGGGTGGCCTATTCGGCGGTGTTTTCGGGGTGGGGTTCGGGGCCTAGTTCGTGGACGCCGGTGACGTTTTCTAGCTCGGCCTCTATTTTGCGGTCCACCTCCGCGGGTTCGTATTCTTCCACCGGGACTTCGATGGAGGAATGTACGCCCCTGGGCCCGACGTATGAGACTCGCCACACGTCTTCGAATACGCCGTTTTGCCCGAGCCGTTGGGTCTTTTCCTGGGCGGTTATTTTGTACGGGATATGTTCGGGCGCGGGAGCTGACATTGCCTAGGTACCGTCCTTTGTGATCGGCAGTGGGTGTGGTGGCACTACAACCTTTGAGCCCTTCGCTTTGCGTAGCAGTTCTTCCAGGGCGGGTATGGTGACGGGAAAGTCGAGACGTTCATAGGGCGCGTCGATGCGTGCGATGAGCCACGTCTTCTCGTCGGCGTCGGTGTCGATGTCGTAGGCTACGTTTGGGTAGATCACGCGCTTGCGTGCGGGCGCGACCGTTTCGGCTGCGGCCTGTCGCGCCATCCGCCTGAAGTCCTCATCCCTGCCTGCCATTTCTACCTCCTGATGGTCGGATACTTGAGGGTGCGTCCGAACAGCGATCTGAGCGCCTTTTCGTGGCCTTGGAAGTGGTTGCCGCTTTCGCTCATCGCCTTACCCGTGAAGCGAATCTTGGGTGAGCGGTCGGCGGGTTCTTCCTGTGTCTTCACCGTTATCGTTCCGGGTACGATACCGGCGGTCCCTCCGGTGACAGGTGGGCCGAACGCGAGGTTCTGCGCTTCTCTTATCTTTCCGGGTATGTCGGCCGGTATCTCGTATTTTTCTACGAACGGTACGATCGCTTCGTTGACCGTCTTGGCTTTCGCCATCGCGTTCCATACGTCGGCGTAGGCGTTGTGCAGCTCCCACCACAGGTAGTCAACCTGTAGGTTGAGCGATTCGGGTGATTCGTGGTGTTCCTCCGCGAATTGCAATAGCCGGGTCTTGCGTGCTCCGCCCCACTGCCAGAGGCCGTATTCGCCGTGTTCGGGGTTTTCGGAGTTTGTTTTGGTGGCTTCGGTGCTGCCTACTTGGGCGATGGCGCGGGGGATGATGTTCCCCGCGCCTTTCGCCTTGAGTTTGGCTTCCACTTCGCCCCAGAGTGACATCGTCGTACCCCGTTACCTGTTATTCCTGTTCGCGTTTACCCTTGACTTTGGCGCCCGTGAGCAGGCTGTTAGAGCCCGCTGCGAGGGCGATTAGGAGGGCGTTCGCTTCCGTACCGGTCGTGTGTATGGTTCCGGTGACTATCAGAACTACCGCCGCGATGGCGATTAGACCGTGAACGGCCGCACGTATTATGTCGGCGGCGTACTCCAACTTCTTACCTTTCATATTGCCCCCTAGGTGGACCCCGTGACTGCCGGAGCTACCGTCACAGTTATGGACGCTTCTTCGGCCGGATTATTGTAAACTTTTACGCGCCACGCTGTCAAGGGTACGACGGCCTTTATGTTGTACCATTCTTTACCTTCTAATGATTCTAGCACGCTGTACTTCCATGCCGCCGCCGCAACGTTATAATATTCTACCCCGAAGGCACCCGTTTTCTTGTTGGTGTTCACATATGCCTGCACCGGGCCGCCCCATAGCCATTCGGGGTACCAGAACCCTTCGCTCGCCCCTTTGACTTTCTTTAGGGTTTCCGGTATCACAAGCCCGGAGACCGGGTTCGATTCATAGGCGTACTGCCGGTTTGTAGGGAGGACCGCGGCCACCATTTCCCATTTGGTTGCTTCACTTTCCGGGATGAATTCGATCGTCACCCACGGTCCTAGGTTGGGTAGACGGAGCTGTGCCCGTGCGGGTCCATTGACAGGTTCTAGGCTGATTTCACGCGAGGGGTTGCCGACTTCGACTTCCCCTTCATAGGACCACGTGAATCGTACCGTGATCGGTTTGTTGCCTTTGCTCAGACTGACGAGCAGCGCGGCGTACTGACCGACGAAATACGGGCCGTATGTCTGTAGGCCTGTGTGTTTAGCGAGCGTTCCAAAGTATAGAAGCCGCACACCATCCCAATTTTCTACCCGCTGGTAGTCTGGGTAGCCTACGGGTCCGCGACTGCCGGGTTTGACGACTGGCATTACTTGCGTTTCTTCACGGGCGCGGGTGCGCGCTTTGCGGGGGGCGCGGGCTTCGGCGCGGGCTTCGGCGCCGGGGATTTCTTCGGCGCGGAGGGCTTCGGGGCCGGCTTCGGCGCCGCCTTCTTGGGGGCTGGCGCTTTCGTCGCCGTGACGGCGGGTTTACGTGCGGCTGAGGGGGTCTTGGCGTGGGTGGCGGCGGGGGCGCGCCTTTGGGGGGCTTTCGCAACCCCCGCCCCACCCGTCCGGGCAACGGACCCGGGCCGCTTGCGCGCGGAGCTACCCTCCTTCTTGGAGGTCCGGGTAGCCGCGGGCTTGCGCTTGGAGCCTACCACCTTCTTCTTCTTGGCGGGTTTGCGCTTGGGTGCGGGTTTCTTCTTCGCCTTCTTCTTCGATGGCGCTTTCGCCTTTGCCTTCGCTTTGGCCTTCTGGGCACCCTTGTGGGTACCCTGTGCGGCGGGTGCTTCGGCGCCGCCGGTGGTCGCTTCTTCGGGGCTTGCTTCTTCGGGGATCGTTATTTCCTCCCCCGGCGTTTCGCTGAATACGGGGGGCGTTTCTCCACCCTGTTCTTCGCCTGTGAACGCGGGTGGCGCTTCTGCGACGGGCGCGGCTTCTTCGGCGGGTGGGGGTTCGGTGGGTGGGGGTTCGACCGCGGGAGGGGGTTCTTCGGTGGGTGTCGGTTCGGTGGGAGCTGTACCTTCGGCGGGTGCTTCCGCACCTTCGCCTAGCCCGGCTTTTTCGGCGGCTTCGGCTTCTTCGGCTGCTGTGGGTGAGGGTGTGGGTTCTTCGGCGCCTACCGGGGCTGCTTCTTCGCTGGCGGCTTCGGCGATGGCTTCGGTGGTTGGGGTTGCCGCTTCGCCGGTGGCGGTTACAGGTAGGGGTTTCGATTCTTTTGGCGCCGGGGGCTTTTCAGGTACCTTGTTTACGCTGTAGCGAATGAAAAACGTGTGGGCGTTCGTGTCTTCATTGTAGCCGCGGAACCCCCAATTACCCGAATTGGGGTAGCCGACCATATCCCGGCGGATGGTTTCGTTGTTGCCAACGTAGAACTTACCGGAGTTGAGCGGTATTATCGGCTGTTTGGAGAACGTGACAGCAAACCCTGCGAGGCCTGCTACCCCGTCCGGTATGACTACTTCTAGGTGTACGACTTCGCCCGCGATGAAGGTTGTGGCTTCTTCGTACGGGGCGCTTTCCGCCGTATCCGCGGGGATGGTGACTTCAAATACGTACTCGCGTTCGGCGGGCTGCACCTAGCTCAGCACTCGGCGCGTAGGCGTGATTCTACGCTTTTCGGTTTGCTACCGGCTTTGCTCTCTGTCATAGTGAGGCAGTAGTTGCCTTGGGCGGTTTCTTCGACGTTGTCGATCGCCTGGATACTGCACTCGTTTTTCTTCGCGGCTACGCCTTCTACCACGACTTTCGCGACTTCGTGCCCGGCGGTAGTCGTACCCCGCCGGATGCGGATGGTGGTGGTGCCTGTTTCCGCGGCGAGAGTGAAGTAGCAGACGCCGATCAGCAGTACCTGCCGGGCACCCACGTCGGTTGTGATGCCCGCGAGGGTACACACGACCGTCTCGTTGGCGCCTTCGTATTCGACTGCGGCGCCGCCGACTTCTTCCCAGAGTTGCCTATAGAACCTCAACGGACGCCGCCCTTTCAAGTAGTCGAATTGCGTTCTCTATACCCTCCAGCTCCGCCACGGGGTGACGGGGGTTCGGCTCGAACTGCTCGAACAGTATGTGTCCTTCCGCAAACTGATCTTCAGTCTGTAAGCCACTCGTGACACCTTCAAGGTACCATTCGGGTAGGAGTAGCATTTCGGGGATCGTAACTCCGCTAGGTAACAGCGTGCTAGTCGAGTAGTTCACCAGTCCGCTCGATACATTCAACGCCCCTGTCGTGCTTTTTTCCTGGAAGTCTGTAGCTAGCACTTCATAATACAACACTCCGTTGGGGTCGTAGATTCCCACTCCGGGGTACCTTTTGGGTGCCTGTGCAGAGGTGGTAAATCCTATCCGCGCACATACCAGGCGGGATAGGTAGGCAGCAGGAGCTACCCATTTCCACTCGGCCCCCGCGGCAGGTTTAGCTATCACGCCGCGTTCTTGGGTGCCCCACGCCCGCCCTACCGGGCGTGGGGTCCAGAACTGCCCCTGTGCCAGCTCTCGCATGCTAGCTGAGCTGTGCGCAGAGGAAGGTGATGTTGCGCGTCGCTTCTGCGGCTGCCTGTACCGCTTCTACCTGGATCGTCGGCACGTTCGCGGCCTGGAAGGTGGGGATGGCCGCGGACTGGGTTTCCTCGCTGAGGCGGATGAACCATTCCTGGGTGAGGTCGGGTTTCACTACGCCTGGGCCGCCGCAGCGGAGTTCGCCGATATCCGTGCCGTGGATGCCGATGGCGCAGCATGCGGTGTCGATGAGGTACCCTAGGATCGCGTATTCGTAGGGGCGCTTGAACTGGTCGGCGACGCTGTTGAGCGCTTTGGCGACCCCCCACTGCCCCTGTTCCGCCCCTGTTTTCACCTGGACGGGTACGCTCATGTACTGTTTTATCCGGGGCAGGACTTCTGCCCACGTCTTGAACGCGCCTTCCGATCCGGGGAGCTGACTGTAGTAGTTCAGCAGGCATACCATCTGGTAGAAGGCGCCTTCCCCGGTGGTTTCTACGGTCAGTATGTCCTGGTTGTAGAGTTTTTCTTTTACGTCGTACGGTAGTAGTATTTCGTTGTTTTCTTTTGGTACCCGGAGGCGGATGCCCTGCACGTTGTCGTGCATGCGGGGTGAGCGTACGCGGGCTTCCCCGCCTTCTTTATTGTCGCCCCATATCTGGCACAGGTGGACGTCTGTGCCTTCCGGGGTTGTACGGACAGCTAGGGTCTGCCCGGTTGCGGGGGTGCATTCTTTGAACGCGGCTCCCGCTTCTTTGTATTTGGTTGCGATTACCTCGAACGCTGACATTGTTACCTCTCTGCCCGCTAGGGGCGTGTAAGTGTGACGGTTTCGCTACGTAGGGCCAGCGTTGTACCTAGGCGGCGGACCGTTTGAACTTGGCGTTGCCTTCCATCATGGCGACGGCGCGCTGAATGCGCTGCGCCTGGGTGGTAGACGGCATGCTGTGTACCGTCTTCATGACCGATTCGAGGTGGGGCTGAAATTCCGCCTGGAAGGCTTCGACCTTGCCGACCTTCGCCGCGGCTCCCTGCGAGATACGCGGGATACCGACGGTTTTCATTGCCTCCTGCCATTCAGAGAGGCTTACCTTGCTGACGTTGTTGCGCCACTTCTGCGCGTTTTCGGTGACCCCGTTTAGGTACTTCTGCAACTGAGCCGCCGCGGACATCCCGGGTGCAACGTTGACTTTCGTCACTCCGCGTTCAATCTCACCCGTTGCCGCGCTAAGACGTTCCTTCCACTTGTTGGCGGCTTCTTGTGGAGATACGCGAACTGAGGTAGCCATGACGACCTTTCACTAGGGGGCGTGTATTTGCGCGTATTATCCCGCCGCCGTCTAGGCTCGCGGACGGGAGAGGGTCTGTTTACCCCTCCACTATCACCCCTCCCGCGAGGTAAGCTAAGCGTTCTGCGCGACGCGAGCGGCAGCGTGAGCCATGTTGCGAGCCCACTTACGGGCTACCGGCCCTCGCTTCTCGGTCATTTCAGCATACGCCTGTAGACGGCGATCTATACCGCACTGTATATGAAAGCCGCGAGCGGAGAGAGCAGTTTCACCCCGTGGGCCTCGCGTCTTACCGCAATGCCGACAGACTTCACTACCCGCCACTGAGCACCCCTACGGCTTCCGGGTACCAGTCCCGGGGCGACGGCCACCGGGGCGATTGTGAGGGCGGTTACCGGGCACCCCAGTAGGTGAAGCGCCGGTGGCACTCACCGACGGGCCGACCGTCCCTCCCGGCGCTTCACCTGCCGCGGAGCCCGCTACCGCCGTTCCACCGGCACCGGCTGCGTGGTGCATGCGGCCCGCGTGGGCGGCTGCCATTTCGGCTCGCTTGCCCGGTGACTTGCGCGCCCCTGTCTGACTCACGCGGCCAACCTAGCACGCCTGCCGCCCGAATGCAACGCCACCGGCTCTCCATCCCCGTCGAGCCGGTGGCGCGTTCTCCTGGAGGGAGCTGGCGATGCGAGTTCACTCTAGCACGCCTGCAAAGTATGACAGTGACAGTATGAGGTGTGCCCGTACCTCGCCTACCCCTAGCGAGAGCCCATACCCCCTACACCCCCCCTACCTACGCGCTACCCTCGGCCCCCTCTCTGCTCGCCGCCGGCG
>Ga0335074_10007853_pt1 | contig 14811 bp, 13 predicted proteins | sample Lox_Sample_23_FD_206715 | JGI IMG/M metagenome (GOLD analysis project Ga0335074, IMG submission 206715) | Soil microbial communities from Loxahatchee National Wildlife Refuge, Florida, United States - Lox_Sample_2.3 | ecosystem: Environmental > Terrestrial > Soil > Wetlands | place: USA...
AGATGTCACTGGTGATCCCACGCTACTCTGAGAGTAAACATACTCTCAGAGTAGCGGCCCGAACTGCGAACACGACCCTGGCCTACATTCGTGTCGCACACCCAGCGTCCCTCAGCCGTGGCAAGCCCGCCAGCGCCGGCGGTCGCGGGCGTTCAGAGGGCGGGAGCGAATTCAGTGTCTTCCTGGCTCTTTATGGCACCGGCCCGGACCGAAGCGTGGTGATTTGCGCTAGCTTGTGAATCATATCGGCGGGATTGACGTTAATAGGGGAGCGGACGCGAGGAGCCCGGGGTGAGCGGTGGCGGATTCCAGGTAGTTCTGTCCGAATTGGCGGATACCGCGACGGTATTCGACCGCCAGTCGGACACGTTCGAAGCGATCATGCCGAACGGCGGTCCCGCGGTCCCGGATGGCGGCAGCGGCGACGTCGACGCGGCCATGGACGCTGCGGTCAAGCTGCTCGGCGCGCTGCAGCAGCAGATGTCCGCGGTGATCGCCAACCACGGCGCCAAGCTGTCGGCCGCGCACGACAACTACGAGCGCACCGAGGAAAACCTGACGCAGCTCATCCGCGACATCGGCGTGCAAGGGACGGTGTGAACAGCGATGACGACCGCTCTTGCGCTCAAGCCGCTCGCCCCGTTCTCCCACGACTGGGTGGGGGGCAACATCAACGGCCTGGCTGCCCTCGCCGGGACCCTGTACGGATACGCGCCCAGGATGGACGCCGTGGCGGACGCGCTCGACGGGCAGGTGAGCCGGCTCGTGAACGCGGCGGGCTGGCAGGGAGCCGCGGCGTCGTCGTTCACGTCGTCCTGGAGCAAGGATTCGCAGACCGCCCGGGCCCTTGGCCTCGCCACCGACCAGGTGGGCCAGATCGTGGACTGGCTTGCGGTCAACCTGTCGACGCTCGAGGCCGAGCTCGAGGCGGCGGCGAACGCGGCGGCTGCACACGGGGTGACGATCGGCCCGGACGGGGCGCCCCCCGGTGTGTGCTTCGGCCCGCCCGCCAACGCCAAAGAGCAAGAGATGCAGGAGTGGGCGAACTGGTACCAGCAGTTCTACGCGGACATCATGCAGCAGGCCCAGAAGGCCCGCAGCACGGCGGCGGGCGCGCTCGCCGACACCGGCCGCCAGATCGTCGCGCCGAGCACCAGCGGAACCAAGAGCAGCAGCCAGACTGGCAGCGAGGGGATGAACCCCGGTGACGACCTGACCGTCGGCGACCTGCTCGGCGACCTGATGGCGGCGCCGGCGGCGGCGTCCCGGGTGGCCGGGGAGAAGCTGGAGAGCGCCAGGTCCTCGCTCACGACCGCCAAGGAGGCGATCCTCAAGCTGCGCAAGGACCTCGGCGAAGACACCGTGATACCCGACAACCTGCTGGGCGACGTCAAGTCGTCCCTGTCCGCCGCCGTGTCCGACAACAGGGCGCTGCAGGCGGCCGAGAAGATCAACAACAAGGTCTTCGAGGTGCTCGACGTCCGCGTCAAGGACGTCACGAAGTTCGTGAACGAGCAGCTAGCCGAGCTGAAGAAGAGCGGCGTGGAGCAGGAGTCGGGGAAGGGCGCCGAGCCGGACGCCGGCACCGCGGACGGCGCCGACGACGGCGCGGACAGCGTGCTCGCCAAGCTTGCCGACTTTGGCAAGGACATCCCCGTGCTCGACGTGCTCGCCACGGCGGGCGGAACGTACCTGGGCGTCCAGGGCGCGACCGCCGATGGCCAGTCGCTGGCGGTGGCGATACCCGAGCAGACGGGCGCGAACGTCGCCTCGCTGGCTGCAGGCGCGTTCGCCGGAAGCGCGGTGACCGGGGCGCTCGCCGGAACCGAGGTCGTCAGCGGGCTGGCCGTCGGCGGCCTGGCCGTGGGCGGGGCCGTGGCCGCAGCGGGCGGCGTGCTGGTCGGCGGCATCGTGGCCGTCGGCGTCGGCGACTTCGCCACGCACCTGTTCCAGGAGAACTGGGGCGGCGACATCCACAACTACGGCGTCGTCGGCGGCGTTCTCTACGGCATCGGCGACGCCGAAGTGGAGACCGGCAAGGACTTCGCGCACCTCGGCTCGGACATCGGCCACACGGTTGCGCACGTGTGGGACAGCATCTTCTGAGCGTTACCCCGCGCGGATGACCAGGTCCGCGGGATCGCGGACCTTGAAGCCGAAGATGTCCACGCAGACCCCGCCGGTCTGCTCCGCCAGCCCGAGGGCCATGGCTCCCACCGCGCGCGCCACCGCCGGGTCGGCTCCGTCGGCGGGCTGATCCGACCCCACGACGATCACGCCTGTGTCGTCGTCCGCCCAGGATGAATCCAGAACCGCGGGCGCGCCCGGGCCGAGAACCAGGTCAGACTTTGGCACCGCCGCCGAATACGGCGGCCAGTACTGCACCCGCGACGGCACGTCGCCGCGCAGCGCGATCACCTTGTCGCTGCGCGGGTCCCCGAGCGCGAGCCCCGGCGCATACCGCGACGCCATCGTCAGCAGGTCCGCCGCATCGATCTCGCGGACGGTGTACACGTAGGCGCGCAGCGGCTGCGCCGCCTCTGGGGGGTGCGGCGCCCACAGGCCGCCGAACCGCGCCGCCAGGCCGCCGAGCACGTAGCCGGCCTTCTGGCGGTACTGCTCGCCGAGCTGCTTGGACTGCTGTGTGTTGAGCCCGACCTCGGCCCCGTCCCAGTCGACATAGAACACGCAAGTGATGTCGCTGGGCAGGCCCGCCTGCGCGACCCTTTCGGGGCTGACGGGACCCGGCTGGTGAATGCGGAAGTGCTGGCCGTCGGCGCAGATCCAGTCGTGGTTGAGCCGGGAGGGCCTGGCCGATGGCCGGTACTGCCGGCAGGCGTCGAGCATCTCGTCGAAGCCGGGATCGGCCGGGAGCAGCAGGCGGATGGCCTTGGTCAGGCTCCAGAGCACCTTGTCGTCGTGGGAGCGGGAGCGGAACAGCGCCATACCGGACGCCTTTCAGGAAGTGGCATCACGTCCCGGTGAGCTTATATTGCGATCCGGCCTCGGCGCCGCTGCGCACGAATGGCGGTCACACCCCGGCGGGCAGCCCGGCCAGCGCAGCCTCGACCTGCTGCTCACCGAGCTCGAAGTCCTTCAGCTCCCCGGCCAGGAAGTCACCGTACGCCTGCAGGTCCAGCAGCCCGTGCCCGCACAGCGCGGTAAGGATGACCTTCTCCTCGCCGGTCTCCTTGCAGCGCAGCGCCTCCTCGATGCACGCCGCCACGGCGTGCGTGGGCTCGGGCGCGGGCACGATCCCCTCGGTCCTGGCGAACCGCAGTCCCGCCGCGAAGCACTCCGACTGCGGCTTGGCCACGGCCTCGATCAGCCCCAGTTCGTAGATGTGTGACAGCAACGGCGACATGCCGTGGTAGCGCAGCCCGCCCGCGTGGATCGGGTCCGGGATGAACTCGTGCCCGAGCGTGTGCATCTTCAGCAGCGGGGTCATGCCCGCGGTGTCGCCGAAGTCATAGGCGTACACACCGCGGGTGAACGACGGGCACGCCGCGGGCTCGACCGCGCGGATCACCGGGTTGATCCGGCCGGCCAGCTTCTCCCGCAGGAACGGGAACACCAGACCGCCGAAGTTGGAGCCGCCGCCGGTGCAGCCGACGATCACGTCCGGCGTGTCGCCGGCCAGCGCAAGCTGCTTGATCGCCTCCTCACCGATGACCGTCTGGTGCAGCAGCACGTGGTTGAGCACGCTGCCGAGCGCATACCGCGTGTCCGGGTTGGTCGCCGCCTTCTCCACGGCCTCGCTGATCGCGATGCCAAGGCTGCCGGTGGAGTCCGGGTGCTCGGCGAGCACGGCCCGCCCGGCGTTGGTCTCCTTGGACGGGCTGGGGTAAACGGTCGCCCCGTAGGTCTCCATCAGCAGCTTCCGGTACGGCTTCTGGTCATAGGAGGCGCGGACCATCCACACCTCGAGGTCCAGGCCGAACAGCGCGGACGCGAACGCGAGCGCGCTGCCCCACTGGCCGGCGCCGGTCTCGGTGGTCAGCTTGGTGACGCCCTCGGCCGCGTTGTAGTAGGCCTGCGGCACCGCGGTGTTGGGCTTGTGCGAGCCCGCCGGGCTGCCGCCCTCGTACTTGTAGTAGATCTTGGCCGGGGTGCCGAGATCCTTTTCCAGCCGGCGCGCCCGGAACAGCGGCGTGGGCCGCCACAGCCGGTAGATGTCGATCACCTCGTCGGGGATCGGGATGTACCGGTCCGGCGACACCTCCTGCGCGATCAGCGCGGCCGGGAACAGCGGCGCGAGGTCGTCGGGGCCTACCGGCTCGCGGGTACCCGGATGTAGTGGCGGCGGCGGGGGCGAGGGCAGGTCGGCGATGACGTTGTACCACTCGCGCGGCATCTCGGATTCCTGCAGCACGTACTTGACCTGACGATCCATCGAGTTCTCCCCCAATGGTTGCGCAACCTTGACAACGGGCCTGAACGCAACGCTAGCGGAGAGCCCGGGTCCGGAGAAAGGTGCCCTGGTGAGCGGGGGAAGCCGAGGTCAGCGCGGATTGTCCGGCCACGACGGAGGCGGCGGGCTCTGCGGCCGCTCGGGGATGGGAGCCCGCTCGGGTGACGCGGCCCGCTCCGGAAACGGCGCCCGCTCGGGTGACGGCGCCCGCTCGGGGGCCCGGGTGGCCGCCGCAGGCCAGGCCGGCTGGGGCGGAACTGCCGGCATCGCCGCGGCGTAGGCCCCGGGCGCGGGCGCGCCCTCCGGCTGCGCCGGGCCGGCCAGCGCGGGCCGGGTGGCCCTGATCGCCCCGCCCACGGCGATGACCAGCGCCGCCAGCCAGCCCGCCCCGGTCCATCCGAGCGCCAGGGACAGCACCGCGATCGAGCCCTGGTGCGGCAGTTTGTACAGCGCCGCAATGATCAGCGGCATGAACCAGGTGCCGAGCAATGCGACGATAAAGATAAAGCGAAGCACGTGCCGAGCGTAAACCTTGCCCATTCTCCGGTCCATGAGCGGCGTCGGGACATCCGTTCCATATGTTCGTGTTGATCACGGAAACTGGGTGGTCGGCGGCGCGGGAGGAATCCAATGCGCGTGGATATGTCGAGCGACGTCGTCTGCCCGTGGTGACATCGGCAACGCCCGTTCCTCCCGTGCGCTTGGACCACTCCGGTCCTTGACGTGCTGTCCACTTCGGCCGCGAACAGGGGGTGCAGTGACCCGGACGATGCCCGGCGGGCGCTCGAGAACGGCAGCTTCCGCGACGACGTGCGGGCCGACGAGGAGGAGGCCGCGCGGCTTGGCATCAGCGGGGCCCCGTTCTGCGTGCTCGGCGGCAAGTACGGCGTCTCCGGCGCCCAGCCTGTCCAGACGTTCGCGCAGGCACCGAGGCAGGCCTGGGACTCCCCGAGCGGTACCTGAGCCGGGTCGGCCCCGGCATCCGCTAATGGCCGGGTGGTGGGCCGCCGGCCATTGGCCCGAGCGGTTACCGTGGCAGGAGAGCCGTTTCGGCGCACGACATATACCGGCAGAGATCGGTTGCGGGCCCCTGTCCTGCATGCGATGGTTGGGCGGTGAGGTCGGGCTCGGTAGCTCAGCAGCGCATGCGTTTCGTCATGGGCCTGACCGTAGTCGGCGCGGCATTGCTCGTCTCCGGGGTGCTGCTGGCCATTATCGGCTCCGCGCTGGGGCTGAAGTCGCGACATCACAGCCACGGGCTCGCTCAGCTCGGTGAGATCCTGGCGATCTGCGGGCTCGTGCTCGGCGTGGTGCTGATCGCCGTGCTCGCCGTTGACCTGGCCGGTCGCCTGGGCCGCCGTCGCGGCCGCGAGAGGGATGGCGGTCCGGCGGGCCGCCCGCTGGCCATTACCGCGACCTACCGCCCGCCGGTTCAGGCCGCCGGGTTCCTCACGCCGCTGCCCTCCCCGGCAACGGCGCAGGCTCCGCGGCAGCCGCCCGTGGCCCAGCAGCCACCGCATTTCGTGCAGCCGCCGCATTTCGTGCAGCCGCCGCATTTCGCGCAGCCGCCGCATTTCGCGCAGCCGCCGCATTTCGCGCAGCAGCCTCCCGCGGCCCAGCAACTACCGCATTTCGCGCAGCAGCCGCCCGTCATCCAGCAGCCACCGGTCGTGCCGCCGACGGCACCGCCCCCGCCGCCCCCCGCGGCGCAGCCCTCGCCGGTCCATGAGGCACGGCCCGAACCGGGTGGCAGCTGGAGTCCCATCCCGGCCTACGTCTGGACTCCTGGCGCTCGCGAGGAGTGGCAGAGCGGTGGCGGCTGGGGTCCGGGCCAGGATGACTGGGCGGCCGACCGCCAGGACGGCTGGGCGCCTGCCGGGCAGGACGGCTGGGCCCACGGCCGCGATGGCTGGGCCGCCGGCGAGGACGGCTGGAACGACGGTGCCCAGCACCAGTGGGCTCCCCCTGGCCGGGAGGGCTGGCCCCAGTACGCGGAGAACGACTGGGCGCCGCCCGGCCAGGACGGCTGGGCGCCGCCGGGACATGACGACTGGTCGCCTGGTCAGGAGGGCTGGGACCCGGTCGGCCAGGATGCCAGGGACGCGGGCGGCGAGGGTGTCTGGGATGCGGCCGGTCAGGGTGACTGGAGCAACGGCGGCCAGCAGCAGTGGCCTCCCGCTGACCAGTACGGCTGGCCCGCCGACGCTCGGGACGGCTGGGCTCCGGACGGCCACGGCGGCTGGGCTCCGGACGGCCACGGCGGCTGGATTCCGGACGGCCACGGCGGCTGGGCTCCGGACGGCCACGGCGGCTGGATTCCGGATGCTCAGGAGGGCTGGGCCCGAGACGACCAGCCCGGCTGGGCCGCCGCTAGCCACGACGGCGACGCCTGGCGCGGTCAGGACGACTGGGCTCCCGCCGGGCAGACCGGCTGGGCTGGCCACAACGGCTGGGCGAGCCAGACTGGCTGGGGCACGTCGGGCCAGGATGGTGGCTGGAGCGACGACGGCCGTGCCCTGCCGGCCGGCGAGCCCAAGGAACCGGCGACCGCAGCCCCGGCGCCGGCGGCGCCAGCCGAGGAGCAGACGGCGCCGGCCAAGCAGCCCATGGTGCCAGCCGAGGAACTGGCGGCCCTAGCCGACGAACTGGCCGCGCTGGCCGAGGAGCTGGCGGTGCCGACGGAGATACCGGCCGCGCCCGTTGAGGTACCTGCGGCGCCAGCCGAGGAGCCGGCAGCCTCAGCCACGGCGGGCGAGCGAGAGCACGACGACACGTCGCCGCTGCCGGTGATCCGCGAGACGGACCCGCCTCCGACGGAGTCCAAACCGTTCTCGGTATGGGAACCAGTCGTCGAGAAAAAGATCGCAGAGCCCGCTACCGGCCCGGCCGAGGAAACCAAGCCGGCGGATGCTGCGCAGGGCGCCGAGGCCGAGCCGCTTTCGGCGGACACGCAGGAGAAGCTGGAGAAGATCAAGGATCTGTACCTGACCGCCGAGGCGATCGGGGAAGACGCGCTGGTCAAGCACTTCGACCAGGTGAGCAGGATGCAGCGCTCCCTGATCAGCGAGTTCTTCGAGGAAGCAGGCCTGGGGCCAAACGGCACACCGGCGCTGCTCACCGACGGCAAGGGGGACGGGAAGGACGACGGGCCGGCCGGGTCCGGGAATGGCGGCGACGGAGGTTCCTCGGACGACCGGGCCAAGTCCGGGTGGCGCGCCGCGGTCAGCCGCCGTCGTCCCAGAGCACCCGCCAGCCCGCGGCCAACCGCGCCGCCACCGCCTCGCTGATCTCGACCAGATCGGCCCCGACCTCACCGAACTCCCACTCGACGATCGCGGAGTCCGGCTCCCAGGTCAGTTCCCTGCGCAGCGCCTCGTCGACTGGCGTCCGGCCATCCGGGCCCGCATACCTGCGCCGGGCCAGCCCCGAGGGGGCCTGGGCCGTCCGCCCGGTGCCGACGATGGCGAAGTAGACGATGTCGCCAGCCACCGCCGCTCAGCCTTCCTTGCGGTAATCGGGGATGGTTCCGCTTCCCCTCGGCACCGGAACCGCGGCCGCCATCTCGCCGTAGATTGACCGCAGTCGCGCCCGTTCCTCGGGCGGCGTCCCCGCATCGGTGATCGCCTCGTACAGACCGTGCGCGCGCTGGCTGACATCCCAGCTCGCGGCGGTGTGGAACTGTACCTCGAAGACCAGGTCGTGCGCGGGGTCCCGCCATCGGCTGTTGATGCCCTTGTACTCCGGGCTCTGCCAGCAGTTGCGCCGGACCTCCAGGTCGAACCCGCTGCCCTTGAGCCTGCTGTGAGCCTGGAGGGTCCCGTCGGCGTAGTGCTCGGCGTCGAAGATGAACGTGTAGCGGATGCCGTCGTGCACGTCGAGCGCCAGTTCCTCGGCTGACTTGTCCGGGTGCCTCATGATCAGGTCGGCAAGCTTCTCCTTGAAGCTGTCGGCCGGCTTGAGCGCGCCGTTCTCGGTGTCTGGCAGCAATCGCCCGTGCTCGAGCTGAGCCTCGATGCGCCGCATCGCGGGCGTGAGGCCGCTGTGGCCGTACCCGCCGAACACGTTCCTGCCTTCGGCGATACGGCAGCGGCCCAGTGCCTCGTCGGCGATCCGGGACTCGTCCGGCGTGAGGTACCTGCCGTTCCATTCCCAGGAGCCGTCGGGCCCGGTCAGCGGCTCATCGGCCGGAGGGCCCGGGTCGCCATCGATGGTGGCGTGGGTGAGCGTGTCCGGCGCGTCGTCCCAGCCCGGCTCGTCCTCCCACTCTGGCGTGTCCCAGGCCGCCGGGCCGTCCTCGCTGGCTGGGGCGTCCGGGGCGTCCGTCATACCCAGGTCGGTATCGGCCCACGTCGGGGTGCTGAGCCAGCCGGAGGTCCCGTCCGGTCCCTCGGCCGGGCCGCCCGGCTCGCCGTCGGCCAGCTCGTCGGCGACGCCATCCGGCTCTCTGGTCTCGTACAGCTCGGCGGCCGAGAGCAGAAGGTTGCGGGTGAGCAGCCGGTCGGTCGCCCCGAGCGAGCTCGCCACACGGCTCCGGCCGCCTGCGCCGTTGCTGCCGCCTGCCGCGGTCCTCGCTGCGCCCTCGGGCGTCAGCCGTGTGACGCTCTCCGAAACCGGCCTCGTGATGCTCTCGGAGCCGAGCCTTGTGCTGATGTCGGACGCGGGTCTCGTGCTGGTCTCGGACGCGGGTCTCGGGGCGCTCTCGGACGCGGGTCTCGGGGCGCTCTCGGACGCGGGTCTCGTGCTGGTCTCGGACGCGGGTCTCGGGGCGCTCGCGGCCGGGGGCCTCGGGGCGCTGGCGGCCGGAAGTCCCGGGGCGCTGGCGGCCGGGGCGCTCGTGCTGGTCTCGGGCGCCGGGCTCACGTCGGCCCGGCCGTTGCTGGCCGGCTCGTGTGCCGCGCTCGCGTTCGCGCCGTTGCTGCCCTGCTCCGTGCCGTGCAGCGGCAGTTCGAGGTTCTTCAGCCTGGCGACCGGCTGCTTGGGGGTCATGTCGTCGTTGTACGGCGATGAGGGATGGCCGGGCGGCAGCCGCTCCATCCGCCGCCTCAAATCGGCGATCGATCCACGTTCTGGCTGCTCGGCACCGTATGGGAGGTCCGCGTTGATCCTTTCGTACCTGGGCGAGCTGGGCTCGGCAAGCTGCCCCCACCGGTCCTGCGCCCCTGGCACTGCCAAGCCTCCCCCACATTGGCGACGAAGTCATCGTAACCGTCGGCTTAGCCGGGCACCTGGCGAAGCGTTTTGTGGGCACTGCCGTTGAGGTCCGGAATCTCAGCCGATGGGAGCCCATGCGGGGTCGCGTCCGGACTGGGCCAGGGCCTGCTCGAGCACCGAGGCAGACGCGGGCAGCGGCACCGGCTCGGCGAAACCCTGGTACTTGCGGAACAGCTCGGCGCTGGCTTCCACCGCGGCGAGCACGGCCCGCGCGACGTCGTCCTGGGCGGTGTAACGCTGGCCGCTGGCCTTCGCGGCATCCCAGCCGTGCAGCACCATCTCGGCGATGAGCAGGGAAGCCACGTCGGCCGCTGGCGTGGGCGTGCCCATCACGTTCAGGTCCCGCTCCCACGCGGCCGGGTCGGACCACGCCGCCACGGCCTTGTCCAGCTGGGCCGCATAGTCGGTGGCATAGCCGGGCTCGGCGACGAAATCGGCATTCATTAGTTCCTCCGGAACCTGCTCGCCGGTGGCGCGGCGCTCCGCGGAGTAGGCGGTCCAGAGGATTATGTGGTTCAGCAGCGCGTGCAGGTCCCAGTCGCCGCACGGCGTAACGGCCGACAGCTGGTCGCCGCGGACGCCGCCGACGATCCGCGCGGACTCGGCCGCGGCCGCCGCCATCTGCGGGTGCAGGTTCATGGAATCTCCTCAGGTCAGGTACTAGGCGCGACGCTACGGGACGCCGGCACAGAGGTCTTGAAGAAACGCGACAGCTAGGCTGGCCACTGTGCGCGGGGTGCGCGGGGCGAGCGATCGGGGACTTGGCCGCGGCGTGCTGCATCAGGACCTGGCCGAAACCAGGTTCCGGCTCTCTCGGCACCAGCCGTCGGCCGCGCTGCGGCCGTTCGTCGACTTCCACTGGGTCGTGCGGTGGGACCTGCGCGGCCAGCCGCCGCACGAGCAGAAGATCCTGCCGCACCCCAACGTGAATCTCGCGTTCGAGGAATCCGGCTCGGCGGTGTTCGGCGTGGACAGGAAGCTGTTCGTCCGCCGGATCGGCGGTCGCGGCAGGGCCCTCGGCGTGCGGTTTCGCCCTGGTGGCTTCCGGCCGTTCTGGAACGCGCCGGTCTCTCGCCTCACCGACCGGACGGTTCCCGCGGCGGAGGTGTTCGGCCCGGCCGCTGCGGCGGCGCAGGAGGCGATCACGCGGGCACCCGGCGACGACCTGATGGTTGCCCATGCCGAGCGGTTTCTTGTCAGCGTGCTGCCGGAGCGCGACCCGGCCGCCGAGAGCGTCGCCGACATGGTCGCGCTCATCAGCGCGGATCCTTCGCTGACCCGTGTTGACCAGCTCGCGGCGCTGTCCGGTCTGTCCGTGCGCGGGCTGCAGCGGCTGTTTGCCGAGTACGTCGGCGTCGGGCCGAAGTGGGTGATGCGCCGGGCCAGGCTGCACGAAGCGGCGGAGCGCGCGGACCGCGGCAACGTCGCCGACTGGGCCGCGCTCGCTGCCGAGCTCGGCTACGCCGATCAGGCGCACATGACGAGGGAGTTCACCGCGCTGATCGGCGTCCCGCCGACCCGGTACACCTAATCCGCCGGCCTGACCAGGTGCACCGCACCCGGAGGGGCCGCCGGGACGGCGTCCGGGTGCAGAATCGACGCGATGGCCTCGACACCGTCGACCAGCCGGGGTCCCGGACGTACCACGATCCCGTCGCCGTCGATGGCCCAGACCGCGGCGCCGGGCAGGTTCGCCGCGGCCAGCCGTGCCTGCTCAGCCGCGCCGGCCAGGTGGTACCCGCACGGGGCCACGACGACGTGCTCCGGTGCCGCGGCGGCGATGGCCGCCCAGTTCGTCTGCACGGATTTCTCGCCGGGCCGTGCCGCGACGGGTTCACCGCCGGCGGCGGCGACCAGGTCGGGTACCCAGTGCCCGCCGGTGAAAGGCGGATCCACCCACTCCACGATCGCGACCCTCGGGCGCCGTCGCCCCGAGACCCGGGCGGCGGTGCGTGCGAGGCGGGCGCGCAGCCCGCTCACCAGCTGGGCGGCGCGATCCGGCACACCGGTCCTCTGCCCGACCGCCAGGATCGAGTCGAGCACCTCGTCCAGCGAATGCGGGTCCAGCGACAGCACGTCGGCGTGGCATCCCAGGTAGTCGAGGGCGTCCTCCACGTGCCCGGACGGCAGCGCGCACACGCGGCACAGATCCTGGGTGAGGATCAGGTCGGGCCGCAGCAGCGCCAGCGCCTCCGCGTGCAGGGTGTAGAGGTCCTCACCGGCGGCCATCTGGGCGCGCACGTAGCCGTCGATGTCGCCGGGCGTCATCCCGCTGGTGTCCCGGCCGCCCACGACCACGGTCTTCTCGGTGCGCGCGGCGGCAGGCTCGTCGCATTCGAACGTGACCCCGACCAGGTCGTCGCCCAGGCCGAGCGCGTACACGATCTCGGTCGCCGACGGCAGCAGGGACACCAGGCGCACCAGGCCAGCATAGGCACGCCAGGTCCACCGCCCCAAGCAGCGCCGGACCCCTAACCCCGTCGCATCGCCAGGTGCGGCGCGAGCCAGAACGGCGGCAGGTAGCCCGCCAGGTCCGACATCGGCAGCACCTCGGGCCGCAGCCGGATTCCGAGCACCTCGGCCATGAACTCGCGCCGGGTGGTCACCCGCTGCCACAGGCCCGGGTAACGGGCGGCCAGGTCGTCGCGGGCCGCCTCGTCGGCGAGCATGACGCCGTCCTCGATGTTGGACGTGTGGTAGGCGGTCCCGGTGGCGGGGATGATGTCGAGCTGCAGCGCCATGCCCGAGGCGAGTGCCACGTCCGAGCCGGGATACACCGGGGAACTCGGCCACTCGTCCAGGTGGATGAAGTGACCGGGGTTGATGTGCACCCCGAAGAACGGGTCGCCCAGCCGCCCGGAAACCAGGTCGTAGAGCTGGCCGCCGGTGACGCCGATGCCGATCGTTTCGTACCACTCGGCCGCGCACGCGAAGTACGGCGCGACCAGGCGCTCGACGTAGTCCTTCGCGCCGGCGGGCAGGTCGTCCGCTGACTCGGCCAGGAAGCCGCCGCGGGCGATGTTGCTGCCCCAGTACCCGAGCGACGCGCTCATCGGGTCACCAGCCTTGATCACCCGGCCGGAGGCACTGGCCAGGCCGAGGGCCGCCCGCTCGCCGCTGAGCATCACCGGGTGGTAGGAGTACGGCAGGCCGATCGGCCGGTAGAGCGAGAACGCCTCGAGCTCGGTCATGCCGGGCCGGACCTGGTGCAGCATCCGGCGCATGGACTCAGACCCGTGCGTCGCCGCGAACTCGAAGCAGGCAAGCTGGTCGGTGTCACTGACAAGCCGCAGCCCCCGGCCCGGCTCGGTGAACAGCGCGGTGGCGTTCACCGGCCGGCAGCCCAGCGCGCGCAGCTCGTCCACCAGGAACGCGGGCGCGTCGATCCACTCGGCTGGCGTGCCCGTGTCGGCCGGGACGAAATACTTCCATCCGGCGACGCCGATCCGCGTCGCGCCGTCGCCGCCGATCCCGGAGCCGCGCAGGACGTCGGCGAGCGGCGTGCTGGCCGAGCGGTCCTGGCAGACCAGGCTCAGCGTCTGGTAGAGAATCACCTCGACGGCGGGCGGCACGACCTTGGCGTACGACACGCCCTCGTTGCCCACCAGCAGGACCGGCGCCCGGCCGGGCACCAGAAGCAGCAGCGCTTCCTCGAACCGGGGGTCGTACCCGGTCAGGTACGACAGGTTCGCGAAGTGCTCCCGGTCGGCGTAGACAATCAGCGCGTCCAGGCCAGCCTCGGCGGCCACCCGCTGAGCGGCCGCTATCCGTTCAAGGCGGGTTTCCTGAGAGACCTCTGGCTGCTCGGCCGGCAGGTCATAGTCCGGCAGGTCAACGGGGCCCAGTTCGACGGCCGGCCGGGTCACGTGTCGGCCTGCGGCGCCGCGTCCCACTCCACGTCGCCCTCGGCGTCGGCCGGCTTGCCGACCAGTGCCGTAGCGCCGCGCTTCAGCGCGCCGGGATTCCGCTTCTCGCGCCACACCATGTAGCCGAACCCGACGAGCAGCGCGGCCACAAACAGGTACGGCGTGATCCGGTACGGCCACGGCGGGACCGGATAAACGGTCACCCACAGCACGGGCAGCAGCGCGAGCGTGCCCACCCAGGGGAGCACGCCGTGCCGCCAGATGTTGAAGGAGCCGGGGTGCTCGCGGCGGATGTACGCGGTCAGCGCGAGGTTGGCCATGATGTACAGCACGATGACCGCCAGCGTGGCGATCGTGCCCAGGAAGCCGAAGATCGTGTCGGGCGCCAGCAGCGTGCCCACCAGCAGGATCGCCACGATGCCAATGATCTGCTGCACCGCGATCGCGAACGTCGGGGTGCGGTGCACCGGGTGGATCTTGCCGAACCTGGCGGGCAGCGTGCCCGCCTGCCCCATCGTGTAGGCGACCCGGGACGCCGCGTTGGTGCAGGCCAGGCCGCAGCCGATGGCGCTGTTGACGATCGCGATGAAGATGAACCACCAGCCGGCACCCCACAGCGAGTGGCCGAGCAGGTAGTACGGGTTCGCGTTCGACGCGAACGCGGCCATGTTGCCGGTGCCCCAGCCGATCGCGCTGGCGTAGGACGTGAAGACGTAGAAGATCCCGATCAGGATCAGCGAAAGCATAACCGCGCGCGAGATGAACTTGCCGGGCCGCTTGGTCTCCTGGGCGAGCGGCGCGGGTGCCTCGAAGCCGCTGAGTGCGAGCACCGAGAACACCATCCCGGCCAGGATCCCCTCGTAGTGGTTTGGCGCGTTGCCCGGCAGCAGCGGCGCGCTGAAGTGCGAGCCGTGCCCGGGGTTCGCCAGGAACGTGAACGCGAGCGCGAGCATGATCAGCAGCTCGATGCCGCCGAAGATGGCCGTGGTCCGCATCGACAGCTGGATGCCGTAGTGGGTGAGCGCCCACACGATCGCGAACGTGATCAGCGCGAAGATCCACCACGGGATGTTGACGTCGGCCGCCATCTGGAACGTGCTCGACGCCAGGTAGCCGAGGAAACCGATGGCCCCGGCCGGCCCGATGATGTCGTAGATCAGGTAACTCCACGTCGTCATGAACCCAGGGCGGGCACCGAGCCCGCGGGTGGCGAACGAGTAGTAGCCGCCGCTCGACGGCATGTACTTGGAGAACTGCGAGACCGTGTGCCCGATGAACAAGCAGACGATCGTGGTCAGCAGGAACGAGATCGGCATGTCCGGG
>Ga0335074_10007854_pt1 | contig 14811 bp, 15 predicted proteins | sample Lox_Sample_23_FD_206715 | JGI IMG/M metagenome (GOLD analysis project Ga0335074, IMG submission 206715) | Soil microbial communities from Loxahatchee National Wildlife Refuge, Florida, United States - Lox_Sample_2.3 | ecosystem: Environmental > Terrestrial > Soil > Wetlands | place: USA...
CCGGCGGCGCTTGCTCGTCGGCTCAAGAGGACGTTTCTGCCTCGTCGTAGCGGTCAGGCCCAGGTGATGGTCGTTCTCCGCCCGGGAAGGTGAACAGCCGCCGGCCCGGCGCGAGCGCGGCGGGCTCGCCCGCCAGCCGGTGGGCTCCCACCGACATGAAGCCGTCGGGGCTGGTGTCGAACGCCTCCTCGCGGAAGCCAGCCGCCGCGAACCAGGACCGGATCGCGGGAGTCAGGTCGGGCGGACTGCGGTGCCTGGTCCACAGGACCAGCGCGCCGGGCGCGCACAGGCCGGGCAGGGCGGCCACCGTGGCCTGGATGTCGCTGTCGGTTATGTTGCCGAAGATGCCGCACGCCACCACGATCCGGGCGGGTACCGCGCCGGCGCAGGCATCGGTGATCCCGGCGTCGGCCTGCAGCACCTCGACGCCGTCGAGCCCGGCCGCCCGCGCCGCCTGCCGCGCGAGCGCGACGTTGCGCCCGTCCAGCTCGACCAGCCGGGCGCGCACGTCATTCCGGCGCGGGTGCCCGGTCAGCGCGCCGATCACGTCCCGGCCCTGCCCGGCGCACAGGCTGACCAGGCGGACGTCCCCGGCGGGGGCACGGTCGAGCTCGGCCCGCAGGTGCCCCTGCACGAGCTCCCCCCGCCGCGAGAGCAGGGAGCCCGGATCGTCGTAGTCCCGGTGCCATTCCACCCAGTCGCGCTGCACAGCCCACGACCCTACCGGCCGACCAGGCCCAGGTGGTGATCGTTGTAGCGGTTGCCGTGCACGCCGAGCGCGACCTGCCCCGGGGGGGCGCCCCGCGCGTGCGCGAGGGCGGCGACGTGCTCGACCAGGGGTGATGACGAAGAAGCCGAGCAGCGCGGCGATCAGGGCCGCGGCCGGGCGCCCGGGAGCGGCGATGCGCTCACGGCTCCAATGCAAGCCGGTTACCCGCCCGCCCGGGGGGTCGCGTTGTCACTGGTAACGACAGAACCCCCCTCGCCCGCGCGGCGGGACGTACCGTGGACGGCGTGGGCACTAACAGGGCAGACGCGCGGGACTTCCTCATCACCCGCCGGGCCAAGATCACCCCGGAGCAGGCCGGGCTCGCGTTCTACGGCGGCAACCGGCGCGTTCCCGGGCTGCGCCGGGAGGAAGTCGCGATGCTAGCCGGGGTCAGCGCCGACTACTACACGCGGCTGGAGAAGGGCAACCTGTCCGGGGTATCCGACAGCGTGCTCGAGGCGATCGCGAACGCGCTGCAACTGGACGAGGCCGAGCGGGCGCACCTCTTCGACCTCGCTCGCACCGCCAATACCAGCCCCGCCCGCGTCGCCAGGCGGCACGCGCCGAAGCAGGTCCGCCCGGGCATCCAGCTCATTCTCGACGGGATGACCGACATCCCGGCGTTCGTCCGCAACGGCCGCCTCGACATCCTCGCCGCCAGCACGCTCGGCCGCGCCCTGTACTGGCCGGCCTTCGCCGACGCGGCCGGCCCGGTCAACCTCGCCCGGTTCCGGTTCCTCGACCCGGCCGCCCGCGACTTCTACCCCGACTTCGGCGAGTCGGCCAGGACCACCGTCGCGCTGCTGCGGACGGAGGCCGGCCGCGACCCGTACAACGCCTCCCTGACCGGGCTGATCGGCGAGCTGTCGACCCGCAGCGAGGAGTTCCGGTCGCTCTGGGCCGCCCACGACGTGCGGCTGCACCGCACCGGTCGCAAGCAGTTCCGCCATCCGGCCGTCGGCGCGCTCGACCTCAACTTCGAGGCGATGGCGCTCGAGGCCGACGACGGGCTCACCCTCACCGCGTACACCGCCGAGCCGGGAACGCCCTCGCATGACGGGCTCAGGCTGCTCTCGAGTTGGGCCGCGAGCCAGACGGTGAGCTGACGGAGGAGAGCCGCCCGGGACCGTTCGGAGGACCTCGCGGCGGTCGCTTGAGTCGCGCTCGCGCCGGACGTAGCCGGCCTTCTCCAGCCGGTCCATCAGCCCGGTGACGGCGCCGGTGGTCAGGCCGGTGTGCTCCGCGCCTGCGGGCGGGCGCGCGCCGTCGTCGCGGCGGCCGACTGGCTGGCCGCGAATTCCGCGCCGTTCCTGCGCATTCACCGCGGGCTTTCGGCCCTCGGGTGCGCGCGGCCGGCCGATCTTCGCGGCGCCTTTTACTCGGCGCCGCGCCCGTCGGGTGGCCGCGCTGCCGCAGCGCGTGTTGACGGCGTGGGTGATGGGGTCAGTGCGTTTCGCCGAATCAGGATCGTGTGCTGTTTGGGTGCGTGCGGGTCGCGCGAAACCGTGAGCGTGTGCACTACGGGTCGCCGGCTGCCCCCAAGTCCCCACGATGATGCTGCTGTGAGCCGGGCGTGCGGCGTGTGGTGCTGTCGTGGTTGATGGTGCCTCGATGGGCCTTCTCATCGGAATGGCCGGCGCTGTCGGGGGTAGCCGGGCGGCGGGCCAGGTACGGGCCGGTGACGCTGCTCGGGTTGGCTGCCACCTCTTCCGGGGTGCCGGAGGCCACGACCCGGCCGCCGTCCGGGCCGCCGGAGGGTCCCAGGTCGATGAGGTGGTCGGCGGCGGCGAGCAGGTCGAGGTCGTGGTCGATCACGATCACGGTGGCGCCGCCGTCGAGCAGGCGGTCGAACACGCCGACGAGCGTGCGGATGTCCAGCGGGTGGAGCCCGGTCGACGGCTCGTCGAAGATGTATAGGGTGCCGCGCTGGCTGCTGCGCAGCCGGGACGCGATGCGCAGCCGCTGGGACTCGCCGCCGGACAGGGACGGCGTCGCCTCCCCCAGCCGCAGGTAGCCGAGGCCAACGTCGTCGATCGGGCGCAGCGGCCGCACGATGGCGGTCCGCCCGGCGAACCGCTCGACCGCCTCGCAGACGGTCAGGCTCAGGACGTCGGCGATGGTCAGATCGTCGAGGCGGACGTCGAGCACCTCCTCGAGGTAGCGCGAACCGTGGCAGCGCGGGCAGACCTCGCGGATGTCCGGCAGGTACTGCACGTCGATGTCGATGTAGCCGAGGCCCTCGCACACCGGGCACTGGCCGGCCTTGGTGTTGAACGAGAAGTGCCCCGGCTTCCAGCCACGGCTGCGGGCGAGCGGCGTGTCGGCGAACGCCTGCCGGATCGCGTCGAACGCGCCCGAGTAGGTGGCCGGCGTGGACCGCGAGTTCTGGCCGATCGGGGTCGCGTCGATCTCGGCCAGCTGGCGGATCCCGTCGGCGTCCAGCTGCCGGACGTGCCTGGGTACCTTCGCGCCCGCGAGGAAGGCGCGGACGGCGGGCACCAGGCTCTCCAGGACCAGGGCGGTCTTGCCCGCGCCGGACGGCCCGGCGACCGCGGTCATCGCGTGCAGCGGGAACGAGGCGCGGACGTCGTGCAGGTTGTAGAGGTCGGCCACCTCGACGACGATCTCCCCGCCGCCGGCCGGCGGGCGTTCGCGCTGGACGGCGGGCTGGCCGGCCAGGAACGGGCCGATGACCGAGTTCGGGTCCGCCCGCAGGTCCCGCGGCGTGCCCTGGGCGATGACGAGGCCGCCGTCCCGGCCGGCCCCGGGGCCGAGCTCGATCACCCAGTCGGCGGCGTTGATGATCTCGATCTCGTGCTCGACCATCACCACCGAGTTGCCGTTGTCGGCCAGCAGCTCGATGGTCGAGCGCAGGCCCTCGATGTTGCTCGGGTGCAGGCCGACCGACGGCTCGTCGAGCACGTAGAGCATGCCGGTGGTGTTCGCGCGGACGGTCGACGTCAGCTCCAGGCGCTGCCGCTCGCCGGTCGACAGCGTGCTGCCCGCGCGGTCGAGCTGCAGGTAGCCGAGACCGAGCTGGAGCAGCGGGTCGAGCACCTGGAGGCACTCCTTGACCAGGCCGTTGGCCACCCGGGCGAGGTCGGCCGGGGTCAGCCCGGGGATGGCCCGCACGAAACCGCGCAGCTCCTCCAGCGTCAGCGCGCTGATCTCGGCCAGGTTGCGGCCGTCGAGGGTGCTGCGCAGCGCCTCGGGGTTGAGCCTGGTGCCGTGGCAGACCGAGCAGGTCTGCACCCGCAGGAACTTCTCCACCCGGCTCCGGCTGACCGCGTTGTCGCTGCGGGCCGCCTCTTCCACCGCGGCCACGGCGTTCAGGTAGTGCACGTTGAGGGTCACCGAGCGCGGCGTGCCCTCGCGCAGGGTGACCTCGCGCTCGGCCGGCGGGCCGTGGAACACGATCTCGCGTTCCCTCGCCGTCAGCTCGCGGAACGGGACGTCAAGTCGCACCCCCAGCTGCCCGGCGGCGTACCGGTAGAGCCGCCTGCCGCCGGAGTTCCACGGCAGCACGGCGCCGTCGTCGATGCTCTTGTCCTCGTCCGGCACCAGGGTGGTCTCGTCGACCTCGAACCGCTGCCCGGTCCCGTTGCAGGCCGGGCAGGCGCCGTAGGAGTTGAACGCGAACGACTCGGCCCCGGGATGGGTGAAGTGCACCCCGCAGACCGGGCAGGTGATCTCCATGCCCTGGGTGGAGACGCTGGGCGTGACCGGGTGGCCGTTGGGGCAGATGTGCGTGCCCAGCCGGGACATGATCAGCCGGAGCACGTTCAGCACCTCGCTCATCGTGCCGACCGTGCTGCGCAGGCCGGGGACGGGCGGTCGCTGGCGGAGGGCGAGGGCGGCGGGCAGGTGATCGATGCGGTCGGCGTCCGGCCGCTGCGACTGGCTCAGCCGGCGGCGGCTGTAGGTGGACAGGCCCTCGAGGAAGCGCTGCATGCCCTCGGCGTAGAGGGTGCCGATCGCGAGCGAGCTCTTGCCCGAGCCGGACACCCCGGCCACGGCCACGACCCGCCAGAGCGGGATGTCGACGTTCAGGTCGCGCAGGTTGTTGTGCCGGACGCCGCGCGCCTCGATGGCGGTGGGGAGCCGGGTCGACCGGGCGCTCTCCCCCTGGCCAGCTGTCGAACGGACCATTTGATCATGCTATGCCGGGGACTTCGGCCGGTCCTGGCTAGGTGGGCGGGACGCGGATTCGTCGCCGTCACCACCCCGAGCTCGAGGCGCCCGTCATCCGGCTGCGCCTGCGGGAACGCCTCGACTCCGCCGAGGATCTGGCCGACGTTCGCGGGCCGCCGAGGCTCTTGCCCGCGTGCGCCACCACGGCAACGCCGGCCATCAGGTCAGACCTTTCGCCAGCGTGCCTCGCACAGGCCGTAGACGCCGAAGACGACGAGGCCGAGCGCGGCCAGCAGCATCAGGAACTCGCCGAACGGCTGGTCCCGCAGGGTCAGCAGCGCCTTGTCGATGCCGCCGGAGTCCGACGCCTTGTGGGTGATCGCGGCGGCGATCACCCCGGCGCCAGCCAGCCCGAAGACCACCCCGCGGGCGATCGTCCCGGTCATGCCGAGCAGCTTGACGAGCTTGCGCGTCCTGGCGCTCATCTGGCCGGTCTGCAGGTACTTCATGAACTTCTTGCGGATGCCCTCCGCGATCAGGACGATGCCGGCGATGACGACGGCCGCCCCGATGATGCCGACGAGGACCCGGCCGTCGGTGTGCTGCATGGCCGTGGCGGTCACGTCCTGCTGCCGCTTGGACTGGCTCTTGGCCGTGCCGTGAATCACGGTGAACGTCAGGTAGGAGAAGGCCGCGTAGACGATCGCCCGGCCGAGCGCCTTGAGCCGGGGGCCGGCTCCGGGCTTCTCGCCGGTGACGCCGAACGCGGCCTCGCTCAGGCACCACAGGGCGTAGGCGGCGAAGCCGATGCCCAGCAGCCAGAGCGCGACCAGCCCGGAGGACGTGCCCGCGAGCAGCTGCAGGGCGCCGAGCTGATCGGCCTCGCGCTTGCTCTGTCCCAGCGCGACCAGCACCGCGACCACGCCGATGAGGATGTAGATGACGCCGCGGGCCGTCAGTCCGGCGCGGGCCAGGAAGTGTGCGGCCGGGCTGTCGGAAGCCCGCCTCGCCGTGCGCACCGCGCCCGGCGCCGATGTTGAGTGCATACCCGTCACTACCTCTGTGCCTTTCCGATAAACGCCGGCGGGGCGCCGAATGGCGTAAGTGGACAATGGCGGGGTGACGCAATCACGTGCCATTTGATTGCGGCGTCCGGCGGTGAGGTGTGAAATTGCCGGCCATGGGAAGTTGGGCGCCCATGTCATCTGCCGCCGCCGTTCGACGCCCGCTGGCGCCGCTCGCTTTGGTCACTGCGGCGGCGTTCCTATTCGCGCTCCTGCTCATTCTCGTGCGGCGGCAGTGGGCCCCGCTTGAGGCGGCTGACCACCGCGCCGCGGCCGGGCTGAATCGCCTAGTGGCCGGCCACGCGGCCGTTGTCGGCGCCATCAAGGCGGTCACCTGGCTCGGCAGCAGCGGCGTGCTGTGGACGGTGACGGGAACGGGGCGCCGGCCACCGACCCGATGACCGAGGGGCTCGAGCCCGAGTCCGGCGCCGATCTACTGCCAGCAGAACCGGAGAAGACCATGGATCGTGACCGCGTGAGGAGATACGGCCGCATCGCGGCCGGCGTCCTGGTGGCGTGGGTGCTGATCGTCGGCATCCTGGCCGGCATCGGCAAGCTGATCATGATCACCCACAACGGCAACGGCGACCTGCTCGGCGACCGGACGATCCCGCGCTGGTTCCTGGCGCACCGCACGCCGTCGCTGAACCACCTGAGCCTGGTCGTCAGCAACCTCGGGGCCACCCAGGACATCCTCATCGCCAGCGTGGTCACCTGCGTGGTGTTCCTCGCCGTCACCCGCCGCTGGCGCCCGGTGTTCTTCATCGCCGTGGTCATGTTCGGCGAGCTTGCCGCCTTCCTGATCGTCGAGGAGATCGTCAAGCGCCCCCGGCCCGCCGTCCCCCACCTGGACTCGGGCCTGCCCACCTCGGCGTTCCCCTCGGGCCACATGGCCGCGACGACATGCCTCTACGCGGCGATCGCGATCCTGGTCATCGGCCACGCGCGGGGCTGGTGGCGTTACCTGTTCCTGATCCCGGCGGTCGTCATGCCGGCCGCGATCGCCACCGCCCGCATGTACCGGGGCGAGCATCACCCGACCGACATTCTCGCCAGCGTGCTCTTCGCCGCGCTCTGGCTGACCGCTGCCACCAGGCTCATCGAGCCGAACCGGGACGCCTTCCGGCGCGGCGCGCGGCCGGGCCTGGCCCGCAGAAAGGCGGCCGGTCACAGCCAGGAGACCGTTCAGTCCATGAGCTAGGCGCGACCGCGTGGTGACGAACGAGGGTCCGAGCGTGAAACGGAGGACGGGCGGAGATGGTCAGCGGAGGACGTGGGAGCGGATCGAACGCCACCAGGTGCGCGGTCGGGAGCGGCAGTCGCACCGGCACCGGCCGGGCGAGCGGCCCGATCCAGCGACGGACCGGTGGTTCAGCTCGTGCCTTGGCCCGACCTTTCCCAACCGCCGGTTCCTGCTCGCCGGGACCGCCAACGGCCTGATGGACGACCTGCCCTTCAACCTGCTTGACCGGCCGCGGGCGGGCACGATCATGGACATGCTCAGCCGGCACGAGATCTCCTGGGTCAACGACCGGTCGGCGCTGGACCTGACCGCTCCCCCGGCGTTCCTGACGCCGCCGGCGCTGGCCGCGCCCGCGCTGGCGTGGGGCAGCTGGTGAGTGGCCGAATGGAGGTCGCGCTCGCTCAGACGAACAGCGGGTCGGCCGCTGTCCGGTCGGCCAGCGCGCTCATCGCCGCGTCGTCCGGCGCCTCGGTGAACCGGCTGGCCGCGTCGAGCACTTTCGGCAGCAGGTCCACGTCCCCGGCGCTGCAGAGGAACGTACCGGGGCGGCCGAGCGCCCACCATACGGCCAGATCGACGTCGCCGCTCTGCTCGAGCGGCTCGTACCAGGTCGCCCGGGTGTGCGGGCGGCCCGCCCAGGGGCGCAGCGCGATCGACTTGATCGTCTGCACCGCGACCCGGCGCTCGCGGCAGGTCTCGTACAGGGCGTTGAAGTTCTCGGCGTAGTACGGGTTCTGCATGGTGACGAAGTTATACGGGAGAAGCACTGAGTCGAAGTCGTACCGTTCAAGGCTGCGTCGGTGCGTGGCGGCGATCTGGCTGCCGTGGCCGGTCACCCCGATCCAGCGGATGAGGCCCTGCGCTCGGGCTTCAAGCGCGGCCTCGAGCGCACCGCCGGGACTCAGGGCGATATCCCACTCGATCGGATCGGCGAGGGCGTGCAGCTGCCAGAGGTCGACGTGGTCGACGCCGAGCCGGTCCAGGGACCGGTGCAGTTCCTCGCGGGCCGCGGCCGCGGTGCGCTCGTCGCCCTTGGTGGCCAGGAAGAACCGACCCGGCTCGCGCTGCAGCCACGGCCGGATGCGAACCTCCGCGCCGCCGTAGGACGAGGCGACGTCCAGATGGTTCACCCCGTGCGCGAGCAGCAGGTCCAGGGTCTCGTCGGCGACCCGCTGGGAGACCTGGGCGAGAGCCGCCCCGCCGAAAATCACCCGGCTGCTCTGATGACCGGTGCGGCCGAATTCTGCCTGTTCGATGGGCACGAGACCTCCCGAGGTTCCGAACGCTGGATGTGAGAGTGCCGCGGGTAGCGGCGGCAGGCAGGCGCCTGGGCGCCGGGGCGTATAGTCGCCATCATAGGATGAGCCGCTGAAGGGCACCGGACCAGGCGGCCCGACGCCGGAGTACGTCATCGCAGCGCGGGCCCGGGTGACAGGAGAAGGGGACGGCGTGCCTGTCGAGCTTTACGCGCTGGCCGACCGGCTGACCGAGCGGCTGGCCGGATTGGGCAGCGCCCTGATTGCGTTCTCTGGCGGAGTGGACTCCTCGCTGGTCGCCGCCCTGGCCGCCCGAGCGCTCGGGCAGCAGGCCCTCGCGGTCACGGCCGTCTCGCCGGCCCTCGCGTCGGGGGAGCTGGACGGCGCCCGGTCGGTGGCCCGGGCCGTGGGCGTCCGGCATGAGCTGATCAGCACGGCTGAGCTGGAGAGCGACGACTACCGGCGCAACGACCGCTTCCGCTGCTACCACTGCAAAACCGAGTTGTACGAGCGGCTGGCGGCGCTGGCCCGGCGCCGCGGGTTCGCTGCCGTGCTGTCCGGCGCCAACGCCGACGACACCGGTGACTGGCGGCCCGGGCTGCGCGCGGCGGCCGAGCACGGTGTCCTGCATCCGCTGCTCGAGGCGTCGGTGGGGAAAGACCAGGTGCGGGCGCTGGCGCGGCGCCTGGGGGTGCCGAGCGCGGATAAGCCCGCGTCGCCCTGCCTGGCATCGCGGCTGCCGTACGGCACCGCGGTCAGCGCCGACGTGCTGGCGCAGGTCGACCGGGCCGAGCTGAGCCTGAAGCAGCGGGGGTACCGCGAACTGCGGGTGCGGCATTTCGGTGACCTCGGCCGGGTGCAGCTCGGCGCGGCGGAGCTGCCGCGGGCGGCGGACCCGGACGAGCACGCGGCGGTGCTGGCCTGCGTGCTGGCGGCCGGATACCGGCGCGCGGAGATCGACGAGGGGCCGTTGCGGTCCGGTTCGCTCAACCTCGACGTCACGCCGGTCGGCCATGCCCGCTGAGGGCGCCGGCACCCCGGCGGGGGTGCCGCTTGGCGAGTTCGCCCTGCTTGACGTCGATCGCCGACGGCGGACCGGCGTCCCTGAGGTGGTCTTCGGCGAAGGAAAGACGCCCGAGCAGATCTTCGCGCTGCTGGCCGAGTTGCGGGCCCACGATCCTGAGGCGCCGGCCCTGGCGACGCGCTGCCCGGCGGGGGTCCTCGACGAGGCGGCCGCCCGGTTCCCTGGCGATACCGTGCATGCCGATCACGTGGCCGGGACGCTCGCGGTCGGGACGCTGCCGCCCGCGCGCGGCAGCGTCCTGGTGGTGACGGCCGGCACCACCGACCTGACGGTGGCCGGCGAGTGCGCGGCGACGCTGGCCGTGCTCGGCGTCGGGGCGCAGGTCCTGGCCGACGTGGGCGTGGCCGGGCTCGGGCGGCTGCTGTCCCGGCTCGACGAGCTGCGCGCGGCCGAGTGCGTGGTGGTGGTGGCCGGGATGGACGGCGCCCTGCCGAGTGTGGTCGCCGGGCTCGTCAGCGCGCCGGTGATCGGCGTGCCGACCAGTGTCGGCTACGGCGTCGCCGCGGGCGGCCTGGCCGCGGCGGCCAGCATGCTCGCGTCCTGCAGCCCGGGCCTGGCCGTGGTCAACATCGACAACGGGTTCGGGGCGGCCGCGCTCGCCGCGAAGATCATCAACGCGGTTCACCGATGACTGACCGGCCGCCCGCCGCCTACGTCGACGCGACCGCCGGCGTGGCGGGAGACATGCTGCTCGGCGCGCTGCTCGACGCGGGCGCCAACGGGGAGCGGGTCAGCGCGGCCATTGCCTCGCTCGGCGTTCCCGGTCTCGGGCTGCGGACCGAGGCCGCCCGCCGGGGCGGCCTCGCCTGCCTGCGGGCCGTGATCGTCAAGCCGTCGGCGGCCGATCGCCAACGGCACCTCGCCGACGTGCTCGGGCACGTCGGCGACAGTGACCTCGGCCCGGCCGCGAAGGATCTCGCCACCCGGGTCTTCCGGCTGCTGGCCGAGGCGGAGGGGGCGGTGCACGGCGAACCGCCCGAGGACGTGCACTTCCACGAGGTGGGCGCCTTCGATTCCATGGCCGACGTGGTGGGGTCGGCGGCAGCACTGGAGGATCTCGGGCTGCTGCGGGCGGGCGCGGTGGTTCGCTGCTCGGCCCTGGCGGCCGGCAGCGGATTCGTCACGAGCGAGCACGGCCGCCTGCCGCTGCCGGCCCCGGCCGTGCTCCGCATCGCCGCCGCGGCCGGCCTGGACCTGGCCGGCGGCGACCTGACCGGCGAGCGCACCACCCCGACCGGTGCGGCCCTGCTCGCGGCGGCGGCCGCACCGGGCGGCCTCCCGGCCATGACGGTACGGGCGGTGGGCACCGGCGGCGGCGGCCGCGACACCCCGGACCGGCCCAACATCACCCGGGTGGTCGTGGGCGAGTCCAGCGCGGAGCAGGATCTGCGCGAGGGTGACGTGACCGTCGTCGAGAGCACGGTCGATGACCTCGACCCCCGGCTGTGGCCCTCGGTCCTGCAGGCGGTGCGGGCGGCCGGCGCCTGGGACTGCTGGTGCACCCCGATTATCGGCCGGCACGGCCGCCCGGGGCAGGTCCTCACCGCTCTGTGCGCCGAACCGGTCCGTCGCGCGGTGGTGGCCGCGATCTTCGCCCAGACCGGGACGCTCGGCGTCCGCTGGTCCCGGATGAGCCGGCTGACCGCCGCCCGGACGTCGGTGGCGGTGGAAGTGGGACCCCCGGGCGGCGGCCAGGTCGTGACCGTCAAGGTGGCCGGCCCCGCCGATGGCCTGGCGAGGCTCGGAACGGCGACGGCAGAGCTGGCCGAGGCGGAAGCAGCCGCCCGGGCCCTGGGCTGGCCGGTGCGGGCGGTCTGCGAGGCCGCCGTCGCGCAGTACCGCGCGCAGGCCGCAGTCCGCCGGTTACCCCGACGCCGGCCCCGTCCGAGCCCCGGACCATGGACGGGCTGATCAGACGCCGCGACGGCTGATCAGGCGTCGCGGCGGGTGATCACCAGGCCCGCGACCAGCAGGGTGGCGGCCGGCCAGGCGGCGAGCACCAGCATCGACCCGGTCGGAGAGAACAGGCCCGCCTGGGGGTGCAGCGCTGTTACCTGGAAGGCGGCGAATGCGATGGTGAACCGGCCGACGTCGGCCTTCCAGGACGACGGCAGCGGAAGGCACAGGCCGGCGATCAGGTAGATGACCGCGAGGGCGGCGGTGATCGCGCCTGCGGTGTGCCGGATGATGGCGGCCAGGCCGAGCGCGGTCAGCGCGCAGGCGCACAGCACGAACCCGGCCGCGAGCACGGCCCCGGGCACGCCGGGCTGGGCGAGGGACAGCCCCCGGTGCCGGCCGGACAGCATCGCCTGGACGAGCGCGAAGCACCCGAACGCCAGCACCTCGCCGATCACCAGCGCAGCCGCGCCGACGACGGCCGCCTTGCCCGCCAGCACCGTCCAGCGCTGCGGCACGGCGGCGAAGGTGGTGCGGATCAGGCCGCTGCTGTACTCGGAGCTGAACTGCAGCACGGCCAGCACGCTGACCGGGATCACGGCGTACTCGGCGTAGGCCAGGAAGCTCACGCTCAGCGCCGAGAAGGCGCCCGGCGGGGGCGTGGGCGTCGACGCGACGGCGCGCGCGACGACGGCGCTGGCGCCGACGGTCACCACCGCCGCGACCAGCAGCGTGATGGAGGTCGAGCGGACCGAGCGAAGCTTGGTCCACTCGAATGCGACGATGTCACGCGCGCGGGCCGCCGGCGAGGGCGCCTGCGGCTGAGCCGACTGGAGCTGAGCCGGCGTCATCGGCCTGCCCCGGATTCGCCTGCCAGGGCTCCGGCTCGGAAGTCGGCGCTGGCGGCCGTCAGGTCCAGGTAGGCCTGCTCGAGGGACGGCTGCCGCGACGCCAGCTCGTGCACGGCGATGCCGTTCGCCGCCGCCAGGTCGGCGATGGCCGGCGCGTCCAGGCCGGTCACCGCCAGCCCGCCGCCGTCCTCGCGTTTTACGCAGCCGCCGCCGGCGGTCAGCAGCGTCGCCAGGTCGTCGGCCCGCGGGGACCTGACCAGCACGTTGGCCCGCGCGCTTGACCTGGTGAGCCGGTCGGCGGGCAGGTCGGCCAGCAGCCTGCCGCGTCCGATGATGATCAGGTGGTCGGCCGTCAGCTCCATCTCGCTCATCAGGTGGCTCGACACCAGGACCGTGCGGCCGTCGGCGGCGAGCTGGCGCAGCAGCAGGCGGATCCAGCGGACGCCGTCGGTGTCGAGTCCGTTGACCGGCTCGTCGAACAGCAGCACCGGCGGCTCCCCGAGCAGCGCGGCGGCGATACCGAGGCGCTGCTTCATGCCGAGCGAGAACCCCCCGACGCGCTGCGCCGCGACCGCGGCGAGGCCGGCCAGCTCCAGCATCTGCGTCACCCGGGCGCGGCCGATGCCGTTGCTGACCGCCAGCGACAGCAAGTGGTCGCGGGCGGTGCGCCCGCCGTGCAGGGCGGTGGCGTCGAGCACCGAGCCGACCTGCCGGAGCGGCCGGAGGGTCCGCTGGTAACGGCGGCCCCCGATCAGCGCCGTGCCCGCGGTCGGGGCGGCCAGTCCCAGGATAATGCGCATCGTTGTGGTCTTGCCGGCGCCGTTCGGGCCGAGGAAGCCGGTCACCCGCCCCGGTTGCACCGTGCAGCTGAGATCATCGACGGCGGCGACGGCGCCGAACCGCTTGGTGAGCCCGCGCAGCTCGATCATGGCCGCGGCGCCGGGCCGGGCGGGGCCGACCGTGCCCGGCCGACCCGGCCGGCGCACAGGTAGGCGATGCCGCCTGCCGGCGTCTGGGCCAGGCAGACCAGCGCCCACCCCCACTTGGGCAGGTAGCGCACCTGGCCGGCGCGGGCGATATCGGCCAGGCAGTAGCCGTCGAACCCGACCCCGGCCGCTACCAGCAGCAGGAACGGCCAGCCGCGGTGATCGGGACGCGTGGCCAGGAGCCCAACGGCGGCGGCCACCACCACGAGGTAGACGCCGATCCCGATGGCCACGCGGACGACCGCGTCGCTCGGCCGGGTCCGCGGCGCGCCGGACCGCCACCGGGGGTTTTTGCCCGGCCGGGAGCCGGCCGGGGCCGGCTGGCTCAGCCGCCTGGCCGCCCGGGAGACGCCGGCGCAGAAGGCCAGCGCCCGCAGCCCGCGCAGCCAGGACGGGCGGATGCTCTCATCGTCCAGGATCGCGGGCAGCTCGGCCGTCCACTCACGGAACCGCTCGGCCCGGACGTCGGCCGGCAGCCGGCTGCACGCGGACCGGATCAGCCGCTCGGCGATCCGCTGCACCGGCCGGGTCCCGCTCACCACGCGCTCCCGGGCGTGTCGTGGGCCGGCCGCGCCGCCACGTGCCGCGACGGGCGGGGCACGGCCGCCGCCCGGGCGAGCTCGAGGCGGGCGACCCGGGCGCCCTCCGCGGTCAGCCGGTAGTACTTGCGCGGTGGCCGGCCGCCGGCGTCCTGCCGCGGCTCCTCCCACTCCGAGTCGACCAGGCCTTCCTGCTGCAGGCGGGCCAGCATCGGGTACAGGGTGCCGCTTGGCAGCCGCGCGGCCTTCATCAGGTCGTAGCCGTAATGCTGGGCGGACGGGTCGGCGACAAGCACTCTCAGCACCCGCTCCAGCGGCCCGGTTAGCTTCACGGGGCCAATCCTACATATATAGCCTACATATGTCGAGGTGTTGTTTCTGGTGATGGCAGCGGCGACTCACGGCACCAGGGACAGCGGGCGGGGCCAGCGGCGCCGAGGTCCGTTCGGGATGACGGATTTGAGATCTTGAATTGATCGGGGGAGCGGGCCTCAGCCGAAGAAGCCGGTCAGGATCGGGGCGATGACCTCGGGCGGGGCGTTGTGGCCGAACCCGTCAAGCATGCGCAGTTGCGCGCCGGGAATCGCGGCGGCCTGCTCCGCGACCGACCGGCGGAACCAGGCGGGGCTGTCGCCGCCGCCGAGGATCAGGACGGGGGCGGCGATCTTGGCCAGCTCGGCGGCCGGCAGCCCGCCCTCGGTGACGGCCAGGTCGTAGGGCAGGGTGGGCGCGAACGGCTCAAGCGCCGTCACCCAGGGGGCGCCGTCCAGCTGCTCCCGGGTCAGACCGGGGACGCGGACGACGTCGGCCATCCAGAACACCACCGCCTCGCCGCTGCGGCCGGCCGCGACCAGGTCGCGGATGTGCCCGGCCGGGTCGGCGCCTGGCGGCGGCGTCTCGTCGTTGGCGAACGGCGCCTCGTAGGCGACGAGGCCGGCCACCGGCAGCCCGGCCGCGGCGGCCCGCAGCGCGATCGCCGCGCCGGACGAGTG
>Ga0335074_10007855_pt1 | contig 14809 bp, 14 predicted proteins | sample Lox_Sample_23_FD_206715 | JGI IMG/M metagenome (GOLD analysis project Ga0335074, IMG submission 206715) | Soil microbial communities from Loxahatchee National Wildlife Refuge, Florida, United States - Lox_Sample_2.3 | ecosystem: Environmental > Terrestrial > Soil > Wetlands | place: USA...
GTGCTCCCACTTTGGAATTCGATACCAGGCCAAATCGCAAACCTGACTGACGAGGAACGAACCGGTAGCGAGTACTTCGCTTTTGCGGCGGTTCCGGTGTAACCTGTCGTGAAGTCTCTTGCTCAATCAAGGTAAGCCTGCCGTGCTGATTCGTCGCGTCGTATTGGCTGTTTTCTTCGTTTTTGCCGCCGGAGCTTTACTGTTGGCTCAATTTGGCGTGCCCGCGGTGCACGAACCGGAGGACACCACGGCGCCGCAGGTGCGCGAGCTGGTCTCGAAGTACTGCCGCTTGCAATACGAAGGCCTCGGCCTCGACCCGCAGGCCTGGCCCAAGCTACAGCCGATCGTCTGGTGGACCTCTCCGCAGAAGTACACGCAGATCGACGTGATCGCACGCTACAGCGTCGACCCCGAGCCGGTCGCGCACGATAACAAGTACACGGTTAGCGTGCACTACCGGCTTCTGGGTACCTACGACCTGGTCAATGGATATGTGCCGGAACCGGAAGGCTCGATGCAGAACGTCGATTTCCTGGTGTCATCGGAGAACACGGAGTGGCGAATCGCCGATGCGGAGAATACCTACCCACATCCTTCGCGAGCTGCCATGCTGAAGTGGCTGAATGATCAGCTGGCGACCGCTAAAGATCCGGCGGCGAAGGAGCGTTATCAACGCGCGCTCACACAGTTGCAGGCGCAATCGGCGTCGCCTTTCGCCCGATAGGCGACGCGGCCCCGGGGCTCACAACACCTGCGTGCCCCATAGATCGTGCAGATGCAGCACGCCCTTCAGGTCTCCGCGTTCGTCGACTACCGGCAGCGAAGTGATCTTCTTCTGCTCCATGATGTCGAGAGCGGCGATGGCGAACATTTCCGGCGTCACTACTTTGGGCGAGCGGGTCATGCATTGCTCTGCCGTTAACTCGAATACTTCTTTGCCATGGCGCTCCAGCAGGCGGCGCAAGTCGCCATCGCTGATGAGACCGACGAGTTTGCCGCCCGCGACCACCGTGGTCATGCCCAGCCCCTTGCGCGACATTTCATAGATCACGTCAGCCATGCGAGTGTTGGGCTCGACCCGAGGTAAAGCTCGGCCGCTGTGCATCAGCGCGGAGACGCGCGCAAAGCGCTTACCGAGCTTTCCGCCGGGATGCAGGTTGGCGAAGTCCTCTTCGGCGAAGCCGCGGCGCTCCGAAAGTGCGACCGCGAGCGCGTCGCCCAGGGCAAGCATGGTCGTAGTGGAAGTCGTAGGAGCGAGGCCCAGAGAACACGCCTCGTGAGCGACCGAGCAATCGAGCGCCACGTCGGCGGCCTGCACCAAGGTCGAAAGCGTGCGGGGCTCTTCGGGCACGGTGTGCAGTTCGTCGCAGGTCATCGTGATCAACGGAATGCCGAGCCGCTTTATGGTCGCGAGCAGCTGAAGAATCTCCGAAGTTTCGCCGCTGGCCGAGAGTGCAATCACCACATCACCGCGAACCACCATGCCCAGGTCGCCGTGCATCGCTTCGGCGGGATGCAGAAATAGCGCGGGACTTCCGGTCGAGGTGAGCGTGGCCGCGATCTTGCGGGCGATGAGTCCGCTCTTACCCATGCCGGTGACGACGATGCGACCGGCGCAGGAGTACAAAAGTTCAATCGCGCGCTCGAACCGTTCGGCCATGGGGCCGGCCAGGCGATCCGCCAGCGCGCGCAAGGCAGCGGCCTCAATGCGAACGACGTTCTCGCCGGTGTTCTTCATCGCGACCGATGGAAGCTTTGCGCGGGCGTCGCTCATGGGGTAGCAGGTTTGCGCATCACGCCGCGGGAGTTGAATACCAGCACCGTTTCCTCATTGGCGCCGCCGGTGAGCGGAACGTTCTTGCCGTTAAACGCAACCTCCACGTCGCCGGCATTTCCAGTGTAGAAGACAATCTCGTCGGTGGCGTGAATGGTCTTGACGTCCGGCGGCCGAATGATGCCGCGGACCACATACTTGCCGTCGGATTTGATCGAAACCCAGGCCGCATCTTTAGGCCGGACCGTCACCTCGAATGCCGGTCCGGCTGCTTCTGCGCCAGGGCTTGGCTCAGCCGGCACAGTTTGCCGGGCGGCGGTCGGCGCAGGTGCGGTGATCGCCTGTTTTTCGGCCTGGGAGGGAGCGGCCGCAGTTTGGCTGGCGATTTGAGTGGCCGGCTTTTGGGGTTGCGATGCATTGCTGACGCCTGCCTCCGGCGTAACCGGAGCCGGCGCCGGAACTGTCGCCGCGGCCGCGGTGGCAGCGGCATTCTGCTGGCGTTCGCGCAGATGCTGCTGGTAGAGTTTCCACCCGGCAGCTCCGCCGGCCGCCAGTACCAGGAGTATGAGTACGGGCACAACCGGGAAGCCGGAGGACTGAGGCCGCCGATCGGAGTGAATGGACGCGTGCTGCTGCGCGATGACGCGGGTATCGGCGGGCGGCTCGTTGGCCGCCTCGATGTATTCCGCCACGGCCGCGTCCTCATTGATGCCGACACACTTGGCATATGCCCGGACGTAGGACTTGTTGAATATCCCACCGGGTAGGAGGTCGAACTGTTCTTCCTCCAGCGCCACCAGCAGGCGGCGGCCGATCTTGGTGGTGGCGACGATTTCGTCCAGGGAGATGCCCCGCATCTCGCGTTCGCGACGCAGATGCTCGCCGAATGAGCTCATGGCAGGACTCCGTTGCTTACACGACGGAAAGGCACATCTGGAATGTTAGCACCGAACCCGGTGCAGTTAGGACTGGCAAACTAGCTTCCGCCGCCCGCCCCCGACGCCGGCTGCCAGGTATTGGGATTCGCCGGGGCATTCGGGTTCACGCCAAAATCCCAGACATAGAGATTCATCTCTTGCGGCGAGAGCATCTCAACCACCGCGTATTCACCCGGGCGCAAGTCCTCGGTCGGAGTCAACTTCAGCCATTGCCCGGTTCCCAGCTTCTCGACCCTGGTCGGAAGCGGCGCATTGGTTTCGTGAGAAAGTTTTCCGGCGATGGTCAGCTTCACATCGCCTACCACGCGGACACCATTTCCCGGCGTGACCCGCACCAGCCGAAAACGTTCATTGGGAGCGGTCGTCTGCAGCCCTTCATCGATATCGATATAAATCGTGGGCCGGACGACGTGGGATTGAATCTGTGCGTGTTCGCCCTTCAGCTGAAAGGCTTCCTTGTTCGCTGCCAGAGGATTGATCGTGGTTCGGAGAACCTCCTTCTTGCCCTTCATCTTGCCGACTTCGCTGCCGTTCTGCACGATTTCGGCCAGCTCCGGCTTGTCTTGAAACTGATCGAAGAGGAAGACGCCGCCATCTCCCGGCAGCCTCACACCGGGAGCAATCTCAGGTGAGTTCGCTTCTTCCTTTTCGCGCTCTGCCTTTTCTTCGGGGGTCTCCGCGATGGTGGTCCGGATCTTGCCGCTACTTAATTCGTGGTTGTACTTGTTGGTGGCATCCCAATCGATCAGCGACGAAGGGATGTCCTCCCATTGATAGCGCTCGGCGCTCATATAGTGCACGCGATCGCCTTGTATTTCGTATTTTTCTATGAGCTGATAGCTGCCGTCTTTCAGGATCAGGCGCTCGGTACGCTCCTGGGCTTGGGCCGCAGGAGCGTGGCACAGGGAAGCTGCTGCGAGCAGCCACAGGACGGCATAGGACAGAATGCCGGTACGCATAGGTACTAGTTTAGACCCGACGCGCGTTCCCGGGTGAGCATCAGGGACCTGCCATTGGCGCTCGACAAGGTCATGGTTGCCCCATTGGGAGCGATGGCGTAACGCAATGTCCCGGCGGTGATCATGGCTTTGCAGGTGAACGGTCCATTTCGTTCCTCGTGCGAGGCGGACTCCACGATCGTGATTTTGTCGCTGGCCACATCGATGTCGGAGTTTGCCTCCGAGATGAGGCTGATGCTGCCCTTGGAACAGGTGGCAATCTGCCTGACTTTTCCGTGCTGGCTGTCCGCCGTCGAATAAAACACCAGCCTGATCTGCAGGTGTGTGCCATTCTCCTCCTGCGGCGGCAGCAGCCAGGTCCCGTAAAGGTTGGGAGGGAGAACGGCTTCGCTGGCGGCGTCCTGACGAGCGAGCTCCAGAATGTCGGGATTGCCGCCGGGGTTGGTCAGGATCACATGCGAATCATTTTGGGTGAACGAGTAGCCCAGAACGCCGGCCTCGATGCTGGCCTGGCAGTAAGTATTTCCCTGCGCCGGCTCGCTGGCAAAGCTGTTCTTCAGAACGCGAAGCTTGTCCTGGGAAACCTCGATGGGAGAAACCGCCCTGGCAATCACCGTGCCGTAGTCGCCCACGCACAGTCGCGTGACGATCATCTCATCTTTGTCGGTCGTGGGGTTGTGGCGAAACTCGTGACGAAATGGATCCGTGAAAGGATTCCCGAGCGGATACGTGTACCACATGCCGTAAAACTTCTGGGCGGGAGCCGCATCCTGTGAGCGTGCCAGGCAAGGAACCATCAGGGCGAGAAACAAAACTCCCGCTGGAAACACCCTCATATTCCAAACTTATCACTTTACGGCGTCGGTTGCAGCGAAGGGGGCGTGCGGGTTGCGCGCTTGGCGACATACATCGCATGATCAGCAGCCGCATGGAGTTCGTCCGGACCGCTGCCGTTGTCGGGATACAAGGCCAGGCCTATGCTCAGTCCGGTTTGCACCTCGGTGTCATTGATGCGAATGGGAGCCGCCAGGGCGGATTCCAATGCCGTGCTCAAAGCTTGCGCCTCGCGGAGATCCGCAACATCGCAGACCACGGTAAATTCATCGCCTCCGGAGCGTGCTAGGGTGTCTCCCGGTCCGATGCAAGGCGCCAGCTTGGCCACGACCTCGCGTAAAGCGATGTCTCCACCGCGATGGCCGTAGGTGTCGTTCACTTCCTTGAAGCGATCAAGATCGAGTAGAAGGACGGCGACCTTCGTACCCGAGCGACTGGCCAGCGCCAGAGCCTTGGTCAGCCGATCCTCGAGCAAGCGCCGGTTCGGCAGCCCGGTTAATTCGTCGTGATAGGCGAAATACCTGCTGGTTGTGATCTGGTCCTCAAGCAAGGTAAGGATCATGCCCACGGCGACAAGGTACTTGGGGATGTTCCACACCTCCGGTTCGAGTCTGACTGACGGCACATACAGGTTCAGCAGAACGGACACCGGAAATACCGCCGACCACAGGACAAATCCGCCGACGCAGGTCATCACTCCCGTGGTGATACGTCGATAGGCGAGCCAGTAGAGGATGGCAACCGAGAGATTCAGGGTGGTCAGAAAAACCGTAATGCCCAGCTCCGGGCGTCCCGCGTGGACTGCCCAAGCGGCTAATCCGGCGGCAACCACGACGCCTGACAGGCCGCTGAACAGTTTCAGCTTGCTTTGCCAAAAGCCGGAGCGGCAGGCCAGCACCGGCGCGATCGCCGCCAGGGCAATGATGACGTAGTAGTAGGCATTTCCCGCATCCTGCAAAGCGGCCACGATGTAGGCGATGGCCGGCACGGCGGTGGCGATCGCCAGCTCCAGTTGGCGTCTGCGGTGGGAAGCGGAAAAGGAAACCGAAATCAGGAACGCGACGGTCGCCAGTATCAGGCAGACAAGGCTGCCCACGGCGGTAATCTGGCCCCACAATCCCTGATCGGCCTCGACAAATTGATCTGCAAAGTGCAGCAGGATCAGCATCCAGCCTGCAAGCCACAGCTTTAGTCGCTCAGTACTCGCCTTGCGCGAGATCGCCCAGAAGACAAGAACCAGGACGGTGAGCGCCACCAGGTTGGGAAGGACGGAAAGATGCATACCGGGGTTTGGGGAGCAGCCTTTGAGTATGACACCGTTTCGACGGATTCCTTATCAAAAAATCTACGGTTCGCCAATTCTTCCGGAATCAGAAACCCGACAGGTCAACTCGACACCAGTCTGGCTTGGACCCTATTCCGCACGGTCGGTGATCGATTTGAGCAGGACTAACGCACTCTCACGTCCGGTTCCACCGACATACCGGGGCGAAGCTTGCCGTCTTTGTTGAAGTCCGCCTTGTCGTGACCGTCGAAGTCGATTCGCACCGGAATCCGCTGCACGACCTTGACGTAATTTCCGGTCGCATTTTCCGGTGGCAAGAGGCTGAATTTCGCGCCGGTCGCCCCGCCCAGATCGGTGACATGCCCATCCCAGGTTTTGCCGGGATAGGTATCGACCTTGATCTTGGCGTACTGGCCGGGACGCATATGGGTGAGTTGGGTCTCTTTGAAGTTTGCCGTTACCCAGACGTCATGCAAGGGCACAACCGCCATCAGATCCTGGCCGATGGAGACGTTGGAGCCGACCTGCACCGAACGTTCTCCGACGACTCCGTCGACGGGAGCAACGATCGTGGTGTACGAGAGGTTCAGTTGCGCCTGGTCCAGGGCAGCCCTGTAGCGCAGCGCCTGCGCTTCGGCGGACTGGGCTTTGGCCTGGGTCGCGGCCACCATCTTCGGCGTGATCTGGGCGTTGCGTTCTTCGGCATTGGCTTGCTCGACCCGCGACTGCGCCTGCTTGACCTGAGCCTGCGCCGCCAGCAACGAGGCCTGTCGAGCCTGCACGGTAGCGTTGGCCGCCTTGGCCGCCGCAGTGGCGGCATCGAACTGTTGCTGCGAGATTTCGCGCTTACCCAGCAGTTGCTGATAGCGCTCCACGTCCGTATTCAGCTTTTGCGCGTCGGCCTGGGCCGCGATGACCTGGGATTGCGCCGCTTCCACTTCCTTCTGGGCGGCGGCAACGCCGGCCAGCGCCGAAGCCATATCGGCACTTGCCGAACGGATCTGACTTACCGATCCCACGCTGGAAACCGGCACGCCGTAGTTGGCTGCTTGCGCTTGCGCCTCGGCGTCCTGATAGTCGGCGCGTGCCCGCTCCAGGGCCACTCGATAATCGGTAGGATCGATTTCCACCAGCACGTCGCCTTTGTGCACGTAGTCGCCATCGTTGTAGTTGACTTTGATCACGTGTCCGCTCACGCGCGCGCTGATGGGATAAATATAGCCGTTGATCTGGGCATCGTCGGTATCCTCCCACTGCCGGCTTTCCCACCAGAACCAGGCGACCAGCACGATCGCGACAATCGCCACCAGGAACAGAACGGGCTTTGCCGCCGGGTGCTTGTGGAAGAAGCCGCGACGGTCTTCGCCGCGTTCCCGCACTTCGGCTTCGCGACCCTCTTCGCGGTGCTCTCCCTGCGGTTCGGAGTGTTCCAGTTCGTTCGGCTGTGTCGTGGTTGGGCTCATCGATTCATCACCTGTCGGCACTATGGTTTCTCACCCGCAGCATTGGATACGGCGGGAGCGGGTTGCGGTTCCGGACTGACTACGGGCGAAGCCGGTTGATTCGAACTCTGCACGTCAACGCTGCCTGGACTCCCCGTCGGTGTCTGCGGTCCACGAGCGCTCGGCGACGGAGTCTCCGGCGTCGCCGATGGCGCCATCGGCTCAACCGGCGTCGTCGAGGGATTGGCCGGAACCACATTACCGGGCTCGGTTAAATATTGCTGCACCGCCTGTTCGGCATTGCCGATGGCACGCGCCAGCAAAACCTTCCCGATGTTGTAACCATACAGGCTATCGATGTACTGCTCGTTGGCCGACGCCAGTTGCTGCTGCGCCTGAATGACCTCGACGTTGTTGGTGACCCCGGCGGCGAATCGGTCGCGCGACTGCTGCAGCGCCTGCTGCGCATAATCGAGGCCGGTGGTAGCCACCTCGACCTGCTGCTTCGCTGCTTTCAGGTCGAGCAGCGCGTTATCGATGTCCTGTTCGATGCTGCCGCGCAGATTGTCGACTTGCGCCTGCCGGTCTTTCAGCACGCTTTTGGCTTGCTCGACATCCGACTCGACCCGCCCGCCCTGGAACACCGGAATGTTAAGCGTAGCCGCCGCCGTCCAGTTCGGACCCAGTGAGCCGGGACTGAATCCCAACTCCGCAAAATTTCCCGCAAAGCCGATGGATGGCAGCCGCTGCTGCCACGCCGACTGCACTCGATACTGCGCCGCCTTGAGCGACGCCAGCGCCGCCTGGTAATCCGGCCGCGTCTGTAACGCCCGCTCATACGCGTTGGCGATTTCCGATTCCGGCAGAGGGTGATAAGGGACGCGGTTCACCAAGCGGAACTTCTGCGCCACCGGCAGCCCGATAACCCGCGCCAGCGCGATGCGTTGCTTTTCCAGATCGTTTTGCGCCTGGATGAGCAACGACTCTTGCGTCTGCAGCTGCACACGCGCCCGCAAGGTGTCGATTTGCGGCGTGATTCCCGCATGCTCCTGGTCCACCGCCAATTGATAGAGCGCTTGCGCGGCCTTCAATTCCGCTTCCGCGGCGGCCACCCTGCTTTCGTTCGCAATGGTGAGCAGGTAGTTGGCCCCCACGGCGAGTACCACCGTATCGCGCGCGTCGCTGAAACTGAACTGCGAAGCTTTTACGTTCTCCGAGGCGGCATGGAGTCCGCTGATGGAGTGCAGGTCGAGCGGGTTCCACGACCCTGTAGCCTCCAATTGGAACAGACTGAAGGGGCCAACCGAACTGGGGAAGCCGGGGAAATTAAATCCGAACGCCTTCAGATTGATTTTCTCCGCCTCCTCGGTGAGGCCGCCGTTCAGCACCGGCATCAGCTCGCTGAGGGCGCGCAGCCGCGCGGCTCGCGATTGTTCCGTTGCCTGCCCGCTCAAGTAAAGCCCGAGGTTGTATTTCAATCCCCGGTCGAGCGCCTCTTCCACCGTTAGATCGAGTACGCCCGGCATTGCTTTACCCTGGGGAATCGATCCCAGGTACGGGTCTTGCGAGCGCTGGATAATCTGTTCGGCCGAAGGCAACGAGGGCAATCCGGGAGTTTCGGTCTGCCCCAGCGCGAAGCCGCAGGATAGAAGCACCGTGACCGCCGCTACCGCAGCCCGGCGGGCTCCAAAACAAGCACTCCATCTGGAACTCCGTTCTCGCGTTCGCATCTTGTATATAGTACATACATGCATGTATGGAATGCTTCCTCTTGTACGGAATTTAGATGTGCCGTGAGGCAGCAGCGTTGCGTAATGTTGGCATCCAAACGCGACGCACAGAGTTGTTGCTACGAGAATAAATGAAACCGCCACCCGCCAGCTTGCGAAAAGAACGCGCGGAGATTACGCGCGCGCGCCTGATACGAGCTGCCGAAAAAATCTTCGCGCGCGACGGATTCGAAGCCGCCAAACTAGAGGAAATCGCCGCCGACGCCGGCTATACCCGGGGCGCGTTTTACGCTAATTTTTCCAGCAAGGAAGATTTGTTTTTCGCACTTCTGGAAGGCGAAATCTCTGCGCGTATCGAAACCATCGAGAGCGCGATGGCGAACGTTGGTGATCCCGAGGCCAAGCTCCGCGTGCTGCGCGAATTTTTTGTCGCCCTGTCGCAGGACCGGCGCTGGAGCCTGCTCTCGCTGGAGTTCAAGCTGTTCGCCCTCCGTCACCCCGAGGTGCGGGCCCGGCTCGTCGCCATGAACCGCCGTCTGGCTGGTCCGCGAATCCGGATTCTCCAGCAGGTCCTGGTAGGTACGACGCGTAAACCGCCGGTCTCGGCTACCGCGCTCGCCATGTCGCTGTCGGCTGCGACCCACGCGCTCGCACTGGAGCACATGCTCGATCGCAGCGCCATGCCGGAAGCTGCGATGAAACAGCTGCTGATCAATTATTTCGATTCCGTTCTGGGAGTTCAGCTTCCGCCGAGCCCTCGCGTCAAGCCGCGGAGCTAATCTGCTCACGCCAACACGGACTCGCTGGTCGATGGGCGGCCCATCAAATCCCGGATCGCATCTTCCACCGGCTTGCCTTCTTGCAAGATCGCGTGCATCTGCTCGGTGATCGGCATTTCTACTCCAGCGCGGCGCGCTAATCCGACCGCAGCCTTGGTCGTCAGGACGCCTTCGGCAACCATGCCGTGCATGCCGGCGATGATTTCGTCGAGCTTGCGGCCGCGGCCCAGTTCCATGCCGACGGTGCGATTGCGCGACAGTCCACCCGTACAGGTGAGCACCAGGTCGCCCAGGCCGGCGAGCCCTGACATGGTCGCGTGCTTGCCGCCGCAGGCCACCACCAGCCGCGTCATCTCGGCCAATCCGCGGGTGATCAGCGCGGCAACCGTGTTGTGGCCCAACTCCTGCCCGAACAAAACTCCGGCGGCGATGGCGATGATGTTCTTCAGCGCTCCGCCCAGTTCTACGCCAATGACGTCGTCGTTGGTGTAAACCCGAAAGCGAGGATCGCTGAACTCATGCTGCACCGTCGCCGCAAGTTCGTGGTCGCTGGAAGCGATCGTGATTGCGGTTGGATCTCCCTTGGCAACTTCTTTGGCGAAGCTCGGTCCGCTCAGCGCGCCGATTCGCGGTTGAAATCCGCCGCGTCCCGAATGCAGAGCTCCGGAGATCACTTGCGTCATCCGCAGCAGCGAATCATTCTCGATGCCCTTGGTTGCGCTGACGAACAGCATCTCGGGCCGCAGATGCGGCCGCATGGTGTCGAACACTCTTCGCGTGTGATGCGACGGCATGACGCTGACGACGATCACCGCGCCGTCTAGCGCGTCTGCGAAGCTGTTGGTGCAACGAACGGTCTCGGGAACGGTCAGCCCGGGAAGGAATAATTCATTGATGCGCCTTGCTTCGATGCTCTCGCGCACTTCGGTCTCATGCGCCCACAGGCGCACATCGTGAACGCGCTTGCGGCCGAGCACAATGGAAATTGCCGTGCCCCACGCACCCGCGCCGATGACCGCGATCTTGCTCACAAACTGCTTCCTAACGTAAACGGTTTTCCGTGCCCGCCAGCAGGCGTCGAATGTTGTCCTTGTGCCGCACGATGATAAGCAGTGACGCAATTCCCATTAGGAATGCCACCGGTACATTGGTTCTAGCGGGTGCTGCGGTCCAGTAGAAAATGATTGGGAACGCGACCGCGGCCACAATACTGCCCAGCGAAACATAGCGGGTGAGAACGACTGCGATCGCGAATGCGACGAGCGCCAGCAGAAATGCCCGAGGCGCCAAAGCAGCAAACGCGCCCGCCGCAGCGGCAACTCCCTTACCGCCTTTGAAGCCCAACCACGGTGTGAACACGTGGCCGATGATCGCGAAGAGACCCGCCAACGCGCACAGGGTTGGTGCGATACCTGTTGCTATCTGGTGCCAGGAAACACCGTTGGGATTGGGATTGGGAAGTCGCCCTGAAACGAAATATCCAGAGCGAATCAGGAAGCCAGCTATAACCACCGCAGCCGAACCCTTCAACGCATCCAGCAGCAGCGTGGCGATGCCCAGACCCTTCGACCCCGTGCGTGCAACGTTGGTCGCGCCAATGTTTCCACTGCCGGTAGTACGCACATCGACGCCGCGAAAAATCCGCACCAGCAGATACCCGAAGGGAATCGAGCCCAGAAGATAGGAAACGGCGACGATGATGAGGACGAGTTTGGCCACAGGTTGCAGCGCGGCTATCCGAGCGAATACGTCGCCAGCTTTGTGTACTTCGCCCCGGCCGGCGACAAAACGCTCTGATAGAGACAGAATTCTTGCGCCGTCATTGTACCGAAATCAATAGGCGGCTCGCTCTCCAGCTTGCTGCGGACGGCGCGCAATCCGGCGGCCGGCTGCTCGCCGCGGACTGGCTGGGGCCGTCCGCTGCCCGAACGAGCCAGCGTCAAATGAGGCGTGAACGGACCATCGTCGCGTTTGAAATCGAACGGACGCAAGACCTCGCCGATTGCGTTCGCCAGCTGTTGCAGAGTTTCGTCGGACACGATTCCGACCCAGAACACGCGCGGCGCTTTCGGGTCCGGAAAGAAACCCGTCCCGCGAAATGCCAAAGGGATTACGCTGCCGCGCACCGTCTGCAAGGCTTGCTTGATCTCGTCCAGCTTTTGGGTTTCGCCCAGAAATTGAAGGGTGATGTGAAAGGTTTCGGGATTAACCCAGCGCACATCCGGCGCATGAGCGCGCATCTGGTCACGGAACTCGGCAATCCTCCTGCGGATGGCGGAATCGATATCGAGAGCTACGAAGAGACGCATGACTAAGGCGTAGGTTTTTAGAGGCACATTTTCGGCACGGCTGAAGAGTCTGCGTGGGAACCGTGCCGCCGCTCCGCGGCTCGGAAACATTTCCGACTTTACCCGGCGCTTACGCGCCGGGCTAACTTCGTGCCGCCGCTGCGCGGCTGGATTAGCCTCCGATCTCGCCGGACCTCCCACACTGCAACGTTCAAAGGTAGTTCTCACGCAGACACTAAAGCCGTGCTCTGATACCAGGCCTTTTTCGAGCGTTAGCAGGGCGCCGCTAACCGCGCTAGTTGCTAATTGCTGCTTTTCTCACATCAGCATCTTACGAACCATGTCCAGCGCCTGCTGGCTGGCCCATCGCCGCACTCGTTCGCGATCGCCAAAGAATCGCCGCTGCACCACATCGTGCTTGTGGCCGTTTGATACTGCGATATAAACAAGTCCGACCGGCTTCTCTTCGCTTCCACCGCCCGGCCCGGCGATGCCGGTCACTCCGACGCCGATGTCGGCATTGCACAGCTCGCGAATGTTGTCCGCCAGTGCGACCGCGACCTCTTTGCTGACCGCGCCGTGCTGCTCGATCATCGCCGGCGGAATATCGGCGAACAGCGTCTTGAGCTCATTGGAATACACGACTGCTCCGCCGAGAAAAGAACGCGAGCTGCCGGCGACCGAGGTGATTCTCTCGGCGATCATTCCGCCGGTGCACGACTCGGCCACCGCGAGCTTCGCGTTGCGCATCTGCAGGTAGTAGTTGACGATCTCCTCCAGCGACTCGCCTTGCGACGAGAAGACCGCATCATCGAGCTCGTCCTCCAATTCACCCGCGAGCTGGTCGACCTCAGCCTGCGCCTCGTCTTTGGTTGCTGCGGTCGCGCGCAGATGAAACTCAACCTGACCTTGGCCGGCAAGGACAGTTGTTTCAACCTTCGAATGCTTCTGGTAAATCGGCGCGGCGCGCAGATCGACAGCCGATTCGCCCATCATCGCAACCTTCAGCGTGCGGCTGGCAATCGCCGCGGGAGGAACCTTGTCGCGCAATCGCGGCGCGCACTCCGTCTCCCACATCGTGTGGATCTCGTGGGGAGGACCGGGCAGCAAGGCGATAATTCGCGGCTTGCTCTCGAACCGGGCTTCCAGCCACTGCCCCGGGGCGGTGCCCTTCGTATTCGTCAGCACCACGGCGCCTTCGAGCACGTCAGCTTGTTGGGCGTTATTCTCCGGCATATGAATACGCCGTTCCGCAAAACGCTTATACATCTCGGTGACGAGGTTGTGGTCGCGCTTGAGCTCGATGCCCAGCGCGGCGGCGACGGCTTCGCGCGTGAGGTCGTCTTTGGTCGGCCCCAGCCCGCCCATGAAGATGGTGAGATCGGTGCGTCCGATCGCGGTGCGCGCAGCCGAGATGAGGTGGGCGAGATTGTCGCCGACGACGGTCTTGAACGCCACGCTGATCCCCAATTCGTTGAGGCGGCCGGTGAGGAAGAGGGAATTGGTGTCCTGGCGGTGCGGAGTCAGCATCTCCGACCCGATGGCGACGATCTCCGCAATCACGAGTTCAGTCTAGCACCCGGATAGCGTCTCATAGAGACGCAGAGGCACAGAGGAATTCGAAGATTTGTAGATCACCACCTGAAGTGGCGGCAGCTTTACTTGCACTTGTCGCGCCTGCCGGCAGTGGCGCGCAGAATATTCAGCTCTCCGGCAACAGTGATCGTCCAGCGATGTCCCAGGCGAGGTGATGCACGGCGTTGGTGGTGGCCAGCACGACCGAACGTCCGGGCGCGAAGGCAAGTCCGACGAGATTCTGCCCGGAGACTGCCAGGGATGGCTTGCGGTCGGGCGTGATTCTGACGATGCCGCGCCGTCCATTGAGCGAGGCGGCGACATAGAGATTGTCATCGACATCCACTGCGATTCCTTGCGGGCGGCCCAGGCCGCGATAAAAATCCGAAACGCTGCCGTGCGGATCGATGACGTAGACCGCATCGAAGCTCGACGTCGTCGGTCCGGTCACATAAAGATTTCCGTTGTTGCCGAAGGCGAGATGATAGGCCGCAATGCTCGGTTCGATGGTCGCGAAGACAAAGATCTGCCGGTCGCGCCCGATCTTGAAAATGGTTCCGCTGCGATCGCCGACGTAGAGATTGCCCTCGCGATCAAAGGCGATTCCGGTCGCCACGCCCATGCCTTCGGCATACGAGGTCATGGTGCCGTTCTGCGCGACGCGATAAACGGTTCCGTCATATCGCGACGACACGTAAAGGCTGCCGGCGCGATCGAAGGCCAAGCCGGTGGCGTTCATCATGTCGTGCAGGAACGGCTTCACGTTGTAGCCGGTGTCGATGCGATAGATCGCCACCGGGACTTTCTGGCCGCGCGCCCCCGAAAAGGTGGCATAAACATTGCCGTCCGCATCGATCGCGGGATTCGCCACGGGGTGCAGATTTTCGGCGATAGGCGCGGCGAGGCGAAGTTCGCTGGCGTTGCTGCGCGAACCGTTGGTGGCGACGACCACTTCGCCCGATGCGGCGCCGTCGGGAACCCGCGCCACGATGAATTGCTCGGAACTGATGATGACCGCGCCGTCGATGTCGCCGAAGCTGACCCGGGGCCGACGAAGATCGTGCGGGCCAAGACCGCTGCCTACAATGCGGACTTCGCCGCCCGGCATGGCGCATACGGGATCGATCGCGTCGATGCGCGGCTTGCCGTTCACGTTCTTCGCTCCTGCTTTACGCTCCATTGTTAACCCGTGTTGTCAGTTGTCA
>Ga0335074_10007856_pt1 | contig 14808 bp, 15 predicted proteins | sample Lox_Sample_23_FD_206715 | JGI IMG/M metagenome (GOLD analysis project Ga0335074, IMG submission 206715) | Soil microbial communities from Loxahatchee National Wildlife Refuge, Florida, United States - Lox_Sample_2.3 | ecosystem: Environmental > Terrestrial > Soil > Wetlands | place: USA...
CCGCGCTCCGCCAGTTTCAGTCCCCAGCGTCTGAGATCACAATCGATCCCGAAGGGTCCCAAGATATGCTGCGCTCCTTGCACCAGCAGCGTGCGCAGATAGGGATCACCTTCCTTGCTGATGTGCAGCTGCGGCTGGCTCTGACCGGAGTTTCTCCGCCCCGGCTGCAGCCCCAGATAGCAGCCCACGTCTCGGCTCTTACCGAACCGGTGCGGATCCTCCAGCGTGAGCAAGAACGTCAGCGCGATCAGCGTCCCCACGCCCTTGATCTGCTTCAGCAGTTTCACCTGCGGATAGCTGTTTTCCGCCAGCGTCTCGATCTGTTCGTTGTACTCGGTGATCCGTTCGCTCAGCTCGGCGATGGCCGACAGCAACGGCTCCAGCGCTGGTTGCAACTCTGGACTCAGGCCTTCCACTTTCTCCGGATTCATGTTCCGCACGTTGCAGCCGCGCAACCGCTCGCCGTAGCTCTTGGCCAAGTTGCGTGCCGTGTTCACCAGTGCGGTTCGCGCCCGCACCAGACCGGCTCGTGCCCGAATCACCGTCAGATCGGCCTGCGCCTGCGCGCTGCGATGCTTCACCGGACACAGCAACTGCGGATCGATCCGCGCCAACCTCGCCAAGGTCTGCGCATCCAGTCGATCATCTTTCTTCCGGCTCTCCCCGATCAGCCTCACCTTGCGCGCATTGGCCACGATCACTTCGTGTCCCAACTCGCTCAGCAAGCGCCTGATCCAGGGCGAATGTGTCCCAGTCTCCAGCGCGATCCGACTGCGCGGCATGGCGCCAAAAACTTCCTGCAATGTTTTCGCACTCGTTCGCACTCGCTGTTCCAGCTGTACCTTGCCCGCTTCATCCAACACGCAGTACCAACTGTGGCGATCTCCCAAGTCCAACCCGATCGTCAGTCTCTGCCGCATGGAAAAATTCCTGCTCTCAATCGTCGCTACGGTGCTAACCTTCTTCATTGCCGGTCTCCTTTATCTCTTGTGCCTCTGAGCACGTCGATAACTTGGGAGCGTACACCGCATCCCGTCCGGAGACCGGCTCTTCTCATCCCATCTGTTTTCATCAGGTACCCTTTACGAGTGCGGATTGTCATTGATCGTGTCCACCACGACGTCGATACTGTATCCCCGTAGAACACCTGACTTTAGAGGACCTGACTGCATAGCATCACGCTCGTTCCTCTTGATGACACCCAAGATCTTGAAGTTTCTACGGGAGGGGCTCCAGTAAATGATGGGACCTGCGGCCACGCAGTTACTATACGATCCCCGAAAATCGATCACGAAGGAATCTGGCTGAGTTGGGTTGATTGCCGCCATTGTCCCAATGTTCACGGACGGAATTTCCGGGAACAGTTGCAGCTTCGCTTTGGGCATGTCTGGGGGCACGGGAGTCGGGCCCCACCATCCCATGAACCAAACCTTCTGTCCAGTGGTTAACACTTCCGAACTCTTCACAACCGCGTAAGGCATCGCAATCCGGTCGCTCGATTCAAGGATGGCGGGGTCCACTTCTCTGGAAGCCGGAAGAGCGTTCGTACGGTTTGGAGCTCGCTCCAAGTCCCGCGGTGCCATACTTGGATAACGGCGTTCTTCAGTGGCAGATTTTTTCCCAGACGTCTGGTCGTGACCAGGTACCTGCGGCCGCCCTCATCGAATTTGAAAGCGGTTGCTTGCTCATTGCCGCCGCGGATGAGGAGAGTCCGCTGGAAGATTTCCTTGGGAAGTTCGTCTTGATCAAATCCCAGCGGGTACCGGCGGTCCGGAGGTGCATAAAGCAGACAGTGAACTAGAGGCGATTAACGCAATCGTGGCGGCTCTAAAGCCGTTGCGCGATGAAGAGCGCAAGCGTGTGCTCGAATACGTACTCGGTCGATTCGATGCTTTGCCAGTGCAGAGAACGCTCACTAGTTCGGGATCCGCCCCTCTATCCCAATTGAGCACCGGTGCTCCCTCTGCCGGCGCTTTGAATGACATCAGGACCCTGAAAGAACAGAAGAATCCCCGAAGCGCAAGCGAGATGGCCGCGCTCGTTGCCTACTATATTTCGGAGCTTGCCCCTTCAAGTGAGCGTAGGACTGGCATGAATAAAGAGGATGTCGAACGCTACTTCAAGACGGCGGGTTTCAAACTGACGGCGAAGGCGGGGCAGACGCTAATCAATGCAAAAAACGCGGGCTATCTCGACTCTGCCGGGGAGGGGCAATACAAGCTGAACCCAGTTGGATATAACCTCGTGGTGCATCGGCTGGGTGGGGATGGCAGCGGGAGAAAACGCCGTCGCAAGTCCGAGGTGAAAGCGACAAGGCGCTCGAAGCGTTGAAGGTTGCCCCGTATGAATGGAGGGCACCCAGCAGCGGAATCATGGGCGGCATGGTGGCGTGAGCTCAATAAGCTCGACCTGTCGATCAAGCGTGTGCGTGGACAAGTTGCGAGTTCGAACGCATTTCGCGACGATGCGAAAGCTGCGGTCCAGTTCTATTTTCGAGAGGTACGCCCGGCGCTTACGGGGCTTCCTCTGGACGATGCGAATCTCGGGATACTCGATGAGATCAACCCACATATGCTGGAGCTGGCTGCGCGACCGAGTCGAAAATCCACTTACCGATCTCGAATGCGTGAGCTCAAGGCTTTGCAAGGACGGGTCGAGGCGAAGATCGAAATCCGGGCGAATACAAAGAGCTCTGGCTCTCTGTCAGCTCTGCTGACCACATCAACGGAAGCGGCTATTCTTAAGACCCTCGATCAGCTCGTTCCAACTACCGCGCTCTCCTATCAACAGGTGCTGCTTGACCTTGGCGACAAACAGCGCACATCGTATCGCGGGACCGCGTCCGAACTAAGCGAGGTCGTTCGCGAATTGCTGGACCATCTTGCGCCTGACGAAGAGGTGCTCAAAACCGTTAGGCTGGAAAGGGATCAGAAGCGTCCTTCGATGAAGCAGAAGACCGTGTTCATCCTGAAGAATCGTGGCCTAGGGGAGACTGCAAGGAAACCAGCTGAAACTTCAGTGGAGATCATCGAAAACGGTATTGGGTTGCTCGCACGCTCCGTTTACGATCGAGGCTCACTTTCCACCCACGTAGCCACCACTCGGCAGGAGGTCCTGACGCTGAAGGGCTACGGCGATGCGGTTTTAGCTGATCTTCTCCAGATTCACAAAGTCTGACATTTACTCTGATCGCCTATAGCGATGCGTGTGGATTATGCATACAGCGCCAGGCTGCTGCTGTCGGCGTATTCCTGCGCTTCTTCGGACTGCGTCCTTATGCGATACTTTCCTCGCTTACAGAAGGCGACCGGACACGACAGCGTGATGCATTGAGAGTCGTCCCTGAAAATCGAGTCCTTTAAAAAGTGAACTATGAACCGGCTGAATAATAAGAATGCATTGATCACCGGCGGAACGAGCGGCATCGGGCTAGAGACGGCCCGAGAGTTTCTCAACGAAGGAGCCCGCCTCGCCATCACCGCTCGGAGCCAGGAAAATCTCGAAGCGGCTCGCAAAGAGTTAGGGAACGACGGAGTGCTGTTGATCGCGTCAAATGCCGGAGATGCCCAGCGCCAAAAACTAGTCGCGGAAACGATTCGCAAGGAATTCAAGCGGCTTGACATTCTCTTCATCAACGCCGGGATCGCTGAAATGGGGCCGCTCGAAAAGTGGGACGAAGCCGCATTCGACCGTTCGTTCGACGTCAACTTCAAGGGTCCGTTCTTCCTTATTCAAGCCCTATTGCCTGTTTTCAACAATCCGGCATCGATCGTCCTTATGACCTCGATTAACTCACATATCGGCATGCCCAATTCGAGTGTTTACGGTGCCACGAAAAGTGCGCTTTTGTCTCTCTCTCGCACGCTGTCAGGCGAGTTAATCTCTCGTGGCATCCGCGTCAACGCGATCAGCGGAGGGCCGATCGCCACGCCGCTGTACGGCAAGCTGGGGATGGGCGAAAAAGAACTCAAATCGCTCGAAGGCCAGATTCCGGCCCGGCGTCTCGGCACGCCGTCAGAAATCGCTCAAGCTGTGGTGTACTTTGCATCCGACGACTCTGCATTCACCGTTGGCAGTGAGCTCATAATTGATGGTGGGATGAGCAACCTTTAATTCGAGATCGACAGAGATTCGGTCTTAGCTGGAACATTAGGTACTGCTACGTCGGCTTTTGGGCGCGGTGGTTGGGTGCTATTTGGCCGGCAAAGGCGACGGCGGGAGATTTCGTTCGAGCCAGAAACCTCCCGCAATGATGTTCATGCGTAGAGCGCCAGGCTGCTGCTGTTCGCATGCTCCTGTGCTTCTTCGGACTCTGCATCCTTGCCTTTGAGATAGGCGAGCGTTACGTCCAACGATTCGTGACTGAGCCGGATACGGATCGTGTTCTCGGAGACTTAGGCCGATTTCCGCCGACATGGGCAAGGTGACCCTTCATCTTCACTTGGGATAGCTAGGCGACCAATAAGATCTTGCCTGCGGTGCCGTTCTCCACCATCGTGTGTCCTCGGCGCGCATCCTTAAGCGGAAGTTTCCTGGAAATGGGAATCTTTAGCCGGCCGTCTTTCACGGCTTTCGCCATGTAGAGCAGCGTGTTGGGATCCTGTTTGGAGACAAACGCAACGCAATGGACGGAAGGATAATCTTTCGCATTGTCGGGTACGCCGGTGACGGAGGCGAATGTGCCGTTTTCTTTCACCTTGCCCAGCAACTGCTCGGCGGTCTTTCCGCGAACAGTATTCGCAACGACATCAACCGGAGGCAGAACCTTGAATGCCGCCTCATCATCGAGCGCGACGATCTGATCGACGCCCAAGCTCTTCGCTTCGTCTAGCTGATCTTTCCTGACGCCGGCAATCACGACTGCCCCTTTGTCTTTTGCTGTGCATACCGCTGCACGAGCAACACTGCCAACGGCCCCAGAAATAAGAATCGTCTGCCCAGCTTTGACGCCGCTTGCGACCGATATCAACTCGCTCCCGGTCATCGTGACGAGCGGCAACGCTGCGGCCTCGACTATGTCGAGGCCATCGGGGACTTTTGCCAGAATCTCGGTTTTTGCGACACATAGCTCGGCGTAGGTGTGGAACGCCCACGCGAACACCTTGTCACCGACAGAAAAATCCTTTACGCCGGGGCCAACCTTAAGAATAGTTCCGGACAGATCCCATCCGATAACACCGGGAAACTTGATCGGGAAATAGGCCTTGGTCCCACCCGAGCGCTGCATCAAGTCGACAGGATTAATGCTGGCTGCGGCAACTCGAATCAGAACTTCTCCGGGGCCCGGCGCCGGGTCTGGGAACTCAGCATATTTCAAAACTTCAGGACCGCCGTACTCATTCATCACGATGGCTTTCATGGAAATTCCTCCTACCGCGTCTGTCCGAGCAGACTCACACCGCAACTGCGAGTTTCTGCAGAACCCCGTCAGCGGTCACCCCGGCAGAATAGTTCTGCTGACCTGTGACCAGGTTGCCGTCGATAACGACATGTGGCGTCCAAGGCGACTTTGCAACGTAACGCGCTCCAGAAATGCGCAGACGATCTTCCAGGAGCCACGGTGCATTGCCGGCGAAGCCTGCCTGCGTCTCTTCCACATTGCTGAAGCCAGTGAGCTGTCGATCCTTAAAGGCCCAGGTTCCATCCGCGCGCGATGCTGTAAAAAAGCCTGCTGGCCCGTGGCACACAGCAGCAACGATCTTCCTGGGACTATCAAGCATCGCCACGAGCACTGGTCCGATCGCCGGATACACGGCCATGTCCTGCATCGGACCGTGGCCACCCACGAGGAATATCACGTCGAAATGATCGGGACTAATTTCCTCTATGCGCATGGGTGTTGTGAGTGCCAAACCCAAACGCTTCATATAATCTTGCTGTTCTGTGACTTTGCTTTGGTCGTTATTGTTGTAAGCCAGATTGAAACTCAGAGGGTCAACCGTGGGAGTTACGCCACCGGGACTCGCAACAGCGACCTTAAATCCAGCTTCCGTGAACTTTCGATGCGGCGTCACAAACTCTTCCGACCAGAAACCGGTTGGATGAGGTTGGGCGTTCTTCATGGTCCACACATTTGCACCTGAAACAACCATTACTACCGAGGACATGGTCCAAGCTCCTTCCTGATCTGCAAATGAATTTGGGTGAGCCGCAGCGAACTTTCGTCGTAAGCTTCAGACCAGCGTCCGCCTAAGCCACGTCGTGTAACAGAGATTCCCAGTTGGGTGGCACCTTCCCCTCAGGACCGGGAGCTGACTGAGTCTCGGGGCGCCAACGAGGCCCTAATAGCCGCGGGCCCTTTATGACCTTCTTAGTCCTGTAGTCATAAAACCAATTCTGAAGCGGTTCGAAACTGGCTACGACCGGATGTCCCGTCAGCTCTGCGTGCCTTGCAGCATGCTGACCAGGGGAGCTGTCGCAGCAGCCGATGTAGCCGCATTCCGCACACCTGCGAAGGTGGAGCCACCAGCCACCGGTCTTCAGGCAATCTTCGCAGCCATTTGCTCTGGGCTTTGAATCAGGATTGATCCCCTGCAGAAGTCTCTTCATGGCGGAAAACCTCCCCACCAAAATCCTCGGCCAGGTCGTCGCAAATTGGAATCGCCAAATCGTTGTGGATTGATACCCCCCTTTAGGACTGGCCGAGAATCTCAAACCTTCAGCGGGTTAGTAGTGGAAAAGCTGTAACGGGCAATCTTGAACTTTCCATCTTTCTCTCTGCTGAAAATGAAAAGCTCCTGATTTCCTTCTTTGCTAATCGCTCCAGTCGCGTGGTTAAGCGTGGTGCCCGCTGAATTTGTTCGCGCAAACACCCAATCGGGGCTCATCTCGACGATCTCTGCGATGTTGAATTTCACGGTAAGCTGGATGGCAGCAAAGACCGCGTCATACGCCTTCCGCACGTCTGCCAAACCAACTACCGACGGGCTGTACGGCGGCATAAACACGCAATCCTGGGCGTACAGTGGCATTACGGCATTTGTGTCCGACGAATTTAGGGCTTGATTGTAGGCAGACAGCACTTCAGCAGCAGCTCGCTCGTTCGCAGTCATGTTTTATTCCCCTTGATGTCAAGTAATCTTGGTTGAGCAGTATAAACCGGCAAAAATCAGATGACTAGAGTTCAGCATCCAAATGGTGGGGTTTCGGAACAATATTGGGGCGCCCTATTCGACGAGGGCGACGGAGTTCTCCGGGAGACTAGGTTCCCGCGAGTCCATCTCGGTCGCCGAGGCGCTTCAAAAGGTCAACCAGCAGTCCCCGCTCTGCGCGCGAAAGATTTGAAACAGCTTTCTCCATGTCGACTCGGTGCTGGGCAAAAGCTTTCTCGATTAATTGACGGCCCTTGGTTGTCAACTCGACGATGCGAATCCTGCGATCGGTGGGATGATGCTTGCGAACAACCAGCCACTTGCTTTCTAGCCGGTCAATGGCGCTCGTTATAGAGCCGGTGGTCAGATCTACCATCTGTCCGATGATGTTTACCGGCAGCGCCCCTTTGTGGAGTAGCGCTTCCAGGACTCGGAAGTCTGAATCACAGAGATTGATTCGTTTAATGCTTGCTTGGGCATCGGCCAGAAGAGCCCGGTAGGCTTTCCAGACTACCAGGAAGACGTGCGTTCCATCGCTTTTGGCTTTTCTTGCTTCTCCATCCATGTGAGAGGATTGTAGAGGGAAAAGAATCTTGATGCCACGATAATCGAGTCCGGAGAATTAGTTTGCGGGACGTGTTGCGCGAATCGTATCAGATCTCGAAAAAGCCGCGATGCAAAGCAATCGTCACAGCGTGAGTCCTGTCGTTCGCCTTCAGTTTGGAAAGTATATTGCGAACATGTCCCTTAACGGTGTCCTCGCTAATGTTCAAGCGGTCCGCTACGAGCTTGTTCGAGCAGCCTTTTGCTATCAGTTTCAAAACTTCCACCTCCCGCTCTGTCAGTGATTGCTCTGCGGCGTGCTGACCGAGTTCGGTGGCTACTTCCGCTTGCACATGACGAAGCCCGGCGTGGACAGCTCGAATCGAATCTAAGAGATCACGTCGCAGAGTCGCTTTCAGCAGATACCCCGAAGCGCCCGCACGTAGCGCGCGGATCGCCTGCACGTCTCCCAGATAAGTGGTGAGAACGATGATTCGCGCGTCAGGGTGGGTCTCTCGCAGCGTGTGGATCACGTCGATGCCGTTCACATCTGGAAGTCCCAAATCCATCAGCGTGATGTCTGGATGATGCTCTTCGAAGAGTGTAATTGCCTGCCTGCCCGTGCCCGCTTCGGCAACAACTTGAAGGTCGGGTTGGCTTTCGATGATTGTTACCAGGCCTTCCCGCAAAACGGGATGGTCGTCCACAATGAGAATGCGTATGCGGGACGAAGACTGCTTTGGCATTCCGCCGCTCATTTCTCAGGCCCGACCGGCCAAAGCAACAATTTTCGCACCATTTCAGGAGGTCCGATACCCTTCTTTCGAGTTGTGTCCCAACTCTGGCCTGGCGAATAGGCGGACATATAATTGAAGGACCGCAAGGGCGGGCATCGCTTCCGCAATCTGGCCTGCACATGCAAATTGTCCTCTGTCGGGGAGGCCAAAATCCAGATGAGCCACAATACGAGCAGATCGATTCACAGTTCGAAGTGTCTAGCTGCGATTCTGTTCTTCTTTTGCCTTGCCCTCAAGCCTTCACTTTTCGCTCAGGATCAAAGAATCTCTCAAATGGTTCACACCTCCTGGACCGGTCGCGACGGAGCGCCGCAAGCTATCACCGCGCTTGCGCAGACGCCGGACGGCACCTTGTGGATTGGCACTCAGGGAGGACTCTTTAGCTTCGACGGGGTCAAATTTGAGGCATTCGGCCAGAAGACTGGGTCCTCTGCGCTTTCGGCGAAAACAATAAGATTCCTATTCGTCTCGAAGAAGGGAGACCTTTGGGTTTTCCCTTTCCATGGTGCGCCAATTCGCATTCATCAAGGAGAGACGCGGAACTATGACCGCGTCGACGGCGAGCATCTCGATGTCCTCGGTCGCGCACAGGAAGATTCGAGTGGCACCATATGGGCTGTTCTCAATAATCGCCACATTGTACGTCTAGGTTCCGACGATATTTGGCATCAGGTTCCAGATCCGACCAAAACGATTGGCCATATTGCCGAACTTTTTATCGACTCGTCTGATACCGAGTGGGTCATTGATACGAATCTCTTGTATAGGAGGCCGGCGGGCCTGGCCGACTTCGTTGCCACCAACGTTTATGTATACGGACAAGCGCGGATCGTTGAGAGTCAAGACCGCACGCTCTGGGTCATCGGCCAAGGTCCGGGACCTGCGGACGCTGTAAACCTCCAACATATCGATGAGACTGGCAACAGGCTGTTCGCGCCGCGGGTTAAAGGCGATATCTCCGACATTCTGGTGTCCTCGGACGATTCTCTATGGGTTTCAAAGACAGATGCAGGACTGCGGCGACTTAGAGTTCGAGAGATTGGTCGGGATTTTTCTGAATCTCGGGCTGAAGATCCCGATCTCTTCTCTTTGAAGAATGGAATAACAGGTTTCGGACTCCAAGCGTTGCTGAGAGACGCAGACGGAAATATCTGGGTTGGCGGGATGGGTGGACTTGATCGGTTCGAGCACGCGAATATGGTTCCCGCCATCGCCGATTCGAAAGTGGGGATGTGGTTTACCTGCGTTGACACGCACGGTGATGCCTGGGCCGCCAACGGGAGCGGCCAACTCTTTCATATCAAGAGTGGGCAAGCAGCCATGGTAAAAAGTGGTGGCGGCGGTACAAACCTATTCTGCGGAGCCGATGGGCGAGTCTACTTCGAACAAGACTCAGGAATTTTTGTTGCGCACCACGGAAAGATCCGCCACTTGCCGCTCCTTCCGGGATTCACCGGGTATGGCGATCACTATCTGTTTCTCGGTCTGGTGGAAGGGCCTGACGGTGAACTGATCGCCGCAGTCGGGGGAACAGCGGGACATGGTTTATGGCGCTACGACGGAGCGAAGTGGTTGCGCTTTCATCCGGAGCTGCGATTGCCCGAAGTTTGTGGAATGTTGGAAGTTGCCCCGAATACTTTGTATCTTGCCTTTACACAACCTGATGACCGAATAGGCAAAATCCGAATGCGTTCTCTTGCTACTTTTCCAGTTCCGATCCGACCAGTGGGTTTTACGCAGACCTCCTACGGTGTTTTCGTTTACGGCGCGAAGGGGATCGCAGTCGAGCGCCCCAAAAGTTTCCAAGTGTTTTCCTTTCTGCACCCTGAACAGGCGATGATGGTCACGGGGCTGGTCGAATCCCACAATGGAGACCTGTGGTTGACGGGGGCGCGCGGCGTAGTCCGCATAACAGCCGCCGAAATCCTCGCCGCGATGGGAGATCCAACCCATTCTGTCGCTTCGGTGAATTTGCAGGAAGGAGATTTCGTGGGACCGGATGTATTCCTCCTCTTCAGGCATTCTGCCCACATCGATCTGAGCGGGCGGTTGTGGTTCTCTACCCTGAATGGCGTCGTTTCGGTTGACCCCGATCATCTCGCAGCACGTCGGCGGCCTCCGCAACTATCGATTCGCACCATCACAGCAGACGGGCATCCGTTGGGGGCGAACGGAACCTTCCCGCCAGACACGCAATATCTCGATATAAATTATTTCGGCCTGGATCTGACAAACCCGAAGAATGTCGTCTACAAGTATCGCCTTGAGGGTCTCGACACCATTTGGCAGAGCGTGGGAAGTCGGACCGAGGCCATCTACACGCATCTCCGACCAGGCAGCTACAGATTTCAAGTGATGGCGTCGAATGGAAACGATGTGTGGACGATACCGGTCTCTTCCGCGATGTTTAGAATCCTTCCACATCTTTACGAAAGGCCGTGGGTTCAGGGACTGTTCGTTTTGGTTGGCGTGGTGCTGGTTTGGGTGGGTATTTCAATGCGGGTTCGTTACGTTTCTAGCGCTATCAGGATACGAGCGGAAGAGCGGGCCGACGAGCGGATTCGAATCGCACGCGATCTACACGACACGCTCCTGCAGGGAGTTCAAGGACTACTGCTTAGTTTTCACGTCGCGGCGGAAAAAGTGCCGCCCGGCCACGAATCGAAGCCTGCCCTTGAGAAGGCGCTAAGCAGAGCCGACCAGATCATCCTCGAAGGGCGTAATCGGGTCACGAGACTAAGATCAGAGGACCTCACTGATGCCGAGTTGAAGTCATTGATTGAGGGCGTTGCAGCCAATCTCAACAGCGCCACTGCAGTCGATTTCGCACTACAACGCACGGGAGGAAGCAATGCTCTTCACAGCCATATCGCGGATGAAGTCTTTTGCATTGCCCGAGAAGCTCTGACGAATTCCTTTCGCCACTCTGCCGCCTCGCAAATCGCCGTAGAGCTTGACTATCAGAAGCGCGCGTTCAGAATGACTTGTCGCGACAACGGCCGTGGCTTTGACCCAGCCGCGGTTCGCACGAGCCGTGCAAATGGTCATTGGGGACTACGTGGGATGGCGGAGCGCGCAGAGAGAATTGGAGCAAAGTTCTGTTACACCAGTGCGCCCGAGAAAGGTACGGAAGTGTGCGTCACTGTACCCGCTCGGCTGGCTTATGCGAGAACCAGTCGCTTCCGAGACTTTTTCGCCCGAAGCACTGCCGCATAGTGCCGTCCTATCTTTCCAGACTTTATGATCGATCATTGAGATCACTAGGATCCACCGATCGATGGGGGAAGTCCGGATTCGCCACCACTCATTTGTACAAATCTAGAGGCCCGGCAGTCATGGTCGTTTGTCCGACTTCAATGAGGTAACCGTCCGGGTCCCGCATGTAGCACCGCATTTCCGTCGCGTGGACTTTAGGCTCAGTAATGAATTTCGCGCCCCGGGAAGACCACATTTCATAGTAGCGTCGGATATCGGTAACGCGAAGATTCAGAAAGCTGCTAAGAACATTTTCATCGCGTGGCGCTGACGCGACGACGTCAGGCTTGTCATCGGTTGGTCCGCCGCCGCGGTTAATGGTCAGCCAGATGTTGCCGAATCGGAGGAAAGTCGGCTCACCCTCGCGCAGCACCGTAGCACCGAGTACATCACGATAGAACGCGACGGACCGCTGGATGTCTCGAACGATCAGCGTATTCGTAACAACAAACTTCAGTTCAGCGTCCTGATCCGGTCGACTCGGCACACTAGCTCCTTTTCTAAGGTTGGTATCCGTCCGACATCCATTTGGAGAAGAGCTCAATTCGAGATTGAGGCCAAGGACCTTCTCCTCTCGGTGGCGGGGGAGGCATGACGGCGCCACCAATCCCTCGAATGCGGTCGTAGATGGCGGCAGCGTGCGCCTTTACGTCATCATAACTTCCGAGATTGAACGCCTTGCTCATTGCGTGAATATCTCGGTCCGTGAAAAGTGGGCGAATATCCGTTTGAAAGCTCGTTAGTTTAGCCATTGCGCCTCCCAGCCTGGGGCTCTGTCCATCTATAAACCCGGATATCTCAATCACCGGTTACCAGGCATTCTTGCTTCCCGTTGGCCTCAATGCAAACGGGACTGCCAGTCTTTAGGGACCCTTCCCTCCGGTCCGGGCACAGGCTGGTCCTCTGGATGCCAGCGCGGAGGAGCAAGCTTCGGCCCACTGATCATCTCCTGAGTCTCATAGCTCCAGAACCAGGTTTCGCCGGGCTCAAAGCTGGCTGCGACAGCATGTCCCGTCGCCTGAAAATGCTTCGTGGCATGCTGACTGGGCGAGCTGTCACAACAGCCGATGTGTCCGCATTGCGCGCAACGGCGCAAGTGCAACCACCATCCATTGGAAGCTAGACATTCGGCGCACACTGTCCCGTTCGGTTTAGCACTAGGATCAATGCCCGGATGATCGGATTTGGTTTTCATGGTCACTCATGCGATGCCTTGACTTCAAGGCTTATTTCTCTCATAGTGAGGAGAGCTTGTCAACCTCGTGATATCGACGTTCACCAGTCGAAAGCGATCAGGTCTTGGCAGATCGTCTGGCGAGGTTTTCAGGTTATTCCTTACGAGTCCGAACGGGAGGATACCGGTGCGGAACCGCCTACCTGACCTCGGCCAATGGCCCGCCCTCGAGTGGGAGCAATGGAAGGAAACGGCCGACACTCTGCACATGTACACGCAGATCGTCGGCAAGACGCGTCTGGCACTCACGCCAGTTCAGAATCATTGGTGGAACGTGCCCTTGTACGTAACGGCACGAGGACTGTCGACATCCGCAGTTCCGGTTGGAGGGGGTCGTTTGCTGGACATTGAATTCGATTTCGTGTCCCACGAGCTTGTCTGCCGTAAAAGCGACGGAGAAACTCGCAAGCTCGCCCTTCGGCCCATGCCTGTGGCCGACTTCTTCGCCGAGTTCCTACGGATGTTGACGGCAATCGGTGTCAAGGTTGAGATCGACGCAACTCCGGTCGAAGTGGTCAATCCTATCCGCTTCGATCGCGATACTGTTCACGCCAGCTATGACAAGGATGCGGTCAGCCGCTTTTGGCGGGTCTTGATCATTGCCGACACCCTTTTCAAGCGATTCTCGACCAACTTCTATGGCAAGATCAGTCCGGTGCATTTCTTTTGGGGATCGTTCGACTTAGCGGTCACCCGCTTCAATGGCATTAAGGCGCCTCCCCGACCCGGCGCCGATGCGATCCAGGCTGAAGCTTACTCTCACGAGGTAATCAGCGCGGGTTTCTGGCCGGGGAATGGCGGCTACGGCCGCGCCGCTTTCTACTCGTATGCGGCGCCCACACCAGATGGACTCAACGAGACCGTTCTCCGCGGCAAGGGCGCATTCAACCAACAGATGGGTGAGTTCTTACTTGACTATTCCGATGTCCGTGCTGCCGCAGACGCGGTGGCGGACGTTCTCACTTTCTTGCAAGAAACATATTCGGCTGCTGCGGATCTGGCCAAATGGGACCGAGCGACCCTCGACCGCGACGATCACATATCCCGCGCCGCTTTTGGCAGAATTTCATAGCCCATCATAGTCCCTCATCGTCGACTCCGGTCCGTAGGATCTACGTTGCCTTAGTGATTGCGATACTATCTTGATGTCAAGTAATATGTGTTTGGGTGCTGATCGTGACGGGATAACGTTCCTTTGCGAGAAAGGCTCCTATGCTGCAAACTCCTGCTTTTTCTTTGAATCGCGACTTTGGTGAGGGGCACGTAGTGAATTCTGTCCAGGACCTCATCAAAGCGACATCAGACCCTGCCGTTCAAACGATCACGATCGCACACAACTTAAACAGCGTGCCTGAAATCAGGCTGTCGCCAGGAACCACTCTGCGCGGGCACCGGGATAGGACACCTGTTCTTCGATTCGCGGAGGGTAATGGGGTATGCCTCACCAGTGACAATCTGGTCGAGAATCTCGCCCTGCTTGTCTCACCCGAGGGGCTTGCCATCTGGAACGATGAATCCGTGGCCAGTCTGGACACGCTGACTTTGCGGTCCATCCTCACAGTTGGCCGCGTACGTCTTCTCGCTCGTGGCGCGATCCGCAGGGGCCATGTAGAAGTTCGAGACCTAGACATCATTGCCGCCGACGCCCGCTCCGAAAATGAGATGCCTCACGCCTATGGCGTTTATGTTTTGCAGGGCGCGTTTACCCTCTGGAACATGCAAAGTGATCCGAACGTCGTAATCACGTCGAATCTCGTTGGACTGTCGGCTGGCCGAATGGGTGCGCCTGTATTGGGCAGCGGGTTGTTTGTCAGTGGTGCCGGCGAGACGGGAGGGCGTCTGAGAGTCCAACATCTCGAAACGAACGCGGTTTACAGCGATGGGCGCA
>Ga0335074_10007857_pt1 | contig 14808 bp, 9 predicted proteins | sample Lox_Sample_23_FD_206715 | JGI IMG/M metagenome (GOLD analysis project Ga0335074, IMG submission 206715) | Soil microbial communities from Loxahatchee National Wildlife Refuge, Florida, United States - Lox_Sample_2.3 | ecosystem: Environmental > Terrestrial > Soil > Wetlands | place: USA: Florida...
CGGATCGGCCTCGGACTGAAGCGTGGCCTGCCATTCACTGGCCAGATAGGTGGAGTTGATCCCTCTCTCGTTCAAACGTACCAGCACCATATCCACAAAACGGCGAAATTCCTGGCGAACCGCTTCCTTGGGAAGGGAGAGAGACCCCTCGGCCAGGAATGAAATCCGTCCCGATTCCGCCGCCGCTTTTGGCCGCCAAGTTAATTGAACGCGCGTTTCAGTCGGCAGAAAACTTAGATCTGGCAGAGGGAAACCTTCACGCGCCGCCAACAGGTTGTGGCGCTCAGGATGGTCCATCCGCCACTCGTCCCATAGAAACCACCAGTTTGCAGCGAGCCACTCAGCGACGGGATAAAGCGGGATATAAATGGCCTTGCGTACGCCGTTGGACCGGTGGTCCTCAACTTTGGTGATCGGGTTTCCGTCCGCGATGATCGCGAGCCGGGCCCACGTGGCGCTCAGTTCCGGCGCGCGGGCGCCCGGCATATCTTCCATTCCACGTCGATGTGAAAGTCAGGCATTAGGGCTGCTGTAGCTCTACGGGGGCTTCGTCCCACGCGATCGGATAGCCCTTGTACTCACCGGCACTTTGATTCGTAAGTCTTCCCTCAAACACGCGCGCGCCATCGCCATGCCAGACATACCGTGGAAAGCCGTTTTCGATCAATCCTCCTACATGGCCCTGGCGAATCGCCTGCCTAAGCCAACGGGTAAGATTCCCTTGCATGCCCTCAACTCCGGCGGGCACAGCGTCGCGTCGCTTCTCGCATTTGGCAATTTATGCGCGGAGCTGCCAATGTATGTGGCTTGGGCAGCCGCGGCGGCACGAAGCTCGGCCGGCATCGGGATAAGAGATTTTCGGCGAAGCCGAGGACGCAATGGTGGCCGACTCATTTGTTATTCAAATCCAGAATATCATCCGGCCTGGCCTACTTACGAAAAGGCGCTGCCTTTTCCGGATGGCCCGTATCCTCATACAAGGTCACCAGATCCTGGCGCGACTGTTGTAGCCAGGTCACGGACGGGCTGGCCTGCCTGCTGATGATTTGATAACCGGCCAACATCTCGGCCTCCGCGTCGCTATAGCGCCGCTCGCGTAATAGTGTTCGCCCCAGCTTGACCTCCGCAATGCCGATGTTGAGGTGCCCCGCAGGGAGAATCTCTTGGTATTGCGCAATGGCTTGCCGGAATAGCCGTTCGGCGCGGGCATACTGCTTCTCCGCGAGGTACGCGGTGGCCAGATTAGCCGATTCCAGGGCGACCGACTGGTGCCGGCCGCCGTAAACGGCGCGGTCAATTTCGAGCGCACGCCGGAAGCGCGGCACGGCTTCCTCTGGTTTGCCGCTGCGCATAGCCAACAGTCCCAGTTCGTTGAGCGCCAGTGCCACCCGCGGATGCGCCGGCCCGTAGGCGCGCTCCTGAATCGCGAGCGATTGTTGCAGCATCTCTTCCGCCTCGCGGTATCGGCCTAGCATAACCAATGCCTGGCCCACGTAGTTCAAGCTCGCGCCCGTCTCAGGATGATCGTTGCCATACCAGGAACGGTTGATGTCCAGCGCACGCCAGTCCAACGCTTCGGCCTCCGCATAGTGTCCCAGGTTGGTCTGGATCGCCGCCAGATTGATCAAATCGTCCGCGACCATCGGATGCCGTTCGCCATAGGTCTGTTCGTGCATGGCCAACACGCGGCGATTTAAGGAATCGGAAATTGCATAATTGCCCTGGTAGAACTGCGTGTTAGCCAACTCGGACAGTGTGGCGGCGAGATCCGTGGGGGAGGACGCTGGCCCGGACTGCATGCGCACGGCTTCTTCCAGCGCCACGATAGCCCGTTTGTAGTCGCCGCGCATCTCCGCGACGCGTCCCAGCGCCGTTTGAGCGCGCGCCAGCACCGGGTCGCCGGGGGGAATGGTGCGGCGGCTCAGGTTCAGTCCATCGCGCACGAACCTCTCGGCCTCCTCCAGGCGGGCCTGGTCCATGCGCAGCGATCCCATCGCCACCAGGCTTTCGGCCACCTCGCGGCTCTCGGAGCCGAAGATCGCCGCGCGGCGCTCCAAAGCCAGCTTCAGCAAGGTATCGGCTTTATCCAAGTTGCCGAGTTTCTGGTAGATGCCGCCCAACGTGGCGTAGAGATCCGCCTGCACGGCCGGCTCCCGGTCGAGCGCACGCGCTTCTGCGACGCCCCTATCCACCACCGTGGACGCACGCAGGTTGTTTGCGGGGCCCGCCGAACTGTCGCCGGCATCAAACAGATTCAGCATGAATTGTTGGATGCGCTGCGCGCGCGAGGCCTGGGCCAGAGCGGCGTTGCGCGCGCCGGCCAGCCTTATGGTGAAAAAGATCACCAGCGCGGCTAGGGCCGTGAACGCCGCGACCGTAGCGGCCACCGCGCGCTTCCGGCGCGTTACGAACTTGCGCAGCCGGTAGCGCACAGAGTCAGGCCGCGCCTCCAACGGTTCTCCGTTCAGATAATGATCGATATCCCGGACGAGTGCTTCCGCGGAGCGGTATCTTCTGTTCACGTCTTTGTGCATGCAGGTGAGGCACAAGACGTCCAGATCGGCCCAGGAGCTTCGGCTGGCCGCCAGCGCGCGCGCGGCGGACGGCTTTTGGGGCACGCTCTCCGCGATCATTTTTTCGGCCTGCGCGGGTGTGCAAGTGGAGAGATCGAAGGGCAGGCGCCCGGCCAACAATTCATACAGGATCACGCCCAGCGAATAAACATCGCTGTAAACGCCGGCGCGCTCGCCCCGGATCTGTTCCGGAGGCGCATAGGCGGGCGTCATCATGCGCAAACCAGTGATCGTCGGATCGGCCGTTTCCAAACGGTCGAGTTGCTTGGCGATGCCGAAGTCCAGCAATTTTACCGCGCCGTCGGACCGCACCAGGATGTTGGATGGCTTCAGGTCGCGATGAATGATGGCTTGCGCGTGCGCGTACTCGACGGCTTGGCAGACGCGCCGCAGCAGTTGCAGCCGCTCTTCGATGGCAGCGCCGCGCGTGCGGCAATACCCGGTTAACGGTTGGCCCTCCACGTACTCCATGGCAAACCAGGGAGTTCCATCAGCCAGCGTATCCGCGTCGTAGAGACGAGCGATGGCCGGATGGTTCAATTGCGCCAGCGTGCGCTGTTCGCTCAAGAACCGTTCGCGGCGCGCGGGCGAGAGCCATGCATCACGCAACACCTTGATCGCCGCCAGGCTTCCCAGATCCTCACGTTCGGCCAGATAGACAACTCCCATGCCGCCTTCCCCGATGCGCTTCTTGATGCGGTACGGGCCGAAATCGGTTGCGAAAAGCAGGGGCGAGGCGACCGTCCCGCGCACGCCACGCGCGGCTTCGGCCAAACCACGGTCAAGCAAAGATTCGCTCAGGGAGTCTTCTTGCAACATGGCCGCGACTTCGCCGATCAGCGCGCCATCGCCGCCGCAGGCCGCTTCCAGAAAAGCTGCCCGCTCTTCTGGCGCAAGATCCGCGGCGTGGTGAAAAAGGGTCTGGATGCGCTGCCAGCGGCTGTCTTCCATACTGACTCGCAAATCAGCACGCGCGCCGAAGCTGATGCGCCAGCCAAGCCTTGGCCGCCCGCCAATCGCGCATTACGGTGGCTTCGGAAATGTTGAGCAGTTCCGCGGTTTCCGGAACGTCGAGGCCGCCGAAAAAGCGCGTTTCCACCATAGTGGCCTGACGCGGGTTCATGCGGGCAAGCTCCTGTAAGGCCGTATCGAGAGCCAACAGTTCGCCATCGCCGGTCGCCGGGCTGTCGAGCGACTCGTCGAAGGTGATCAAGACAAACCCTTCGCCGCGCTTGCCGGCCCTGCGGCGGCGCGCGGCTTCCACTAACAATTGCCGCATGGCGCGCGCCGCGATTCTTTTGAAATGGAGCGGCGAGGTAGTGGCTACTTGGGGCGAATGCGCCAGCTTTAGCCAGGCTTCGTGAACCAGCGTGGTCGGGCTTAGGGTGGCGTGCGGATCGCTGCGCTTCACCGTGGACGCCAGCCGCCTAAGCTCCTCATAAGCCAAGCTGAAGATCTGGTCCAACGCGCGCCTTTGCTCCAGAGTGGCGTCCGGCGCGGCGGGCTCCCATTTCGCTAGGTTTGAAATATTTCGTGCGCGCATGACAGTTTTCACAAGGCGTCTGCGCAATGGTCCATGAACGCCCCGGCAGCTTGGACTTGAGAGTACTAGCTTTCTGGGATGCTACCACCACTGCGTCTTGTGTGCAAGTTCCGGGCGTCCTATAGCTTGGGCGTACCACCAGAGGAGAAGACATGCAATCAATCCGTCATTGGATCGTAATACCGGCCATTCTTGTGATCGGCGCGGCATCGGCACTCGCCAAAAATGGCCGCGATTTCGCCGGCTTCTATAGCCTCACTAACGCGGCGCCGGAAGGAGACCAGGTGCGCGTGACCCTCTCTCTGCAACTGTTCAATTATAGCGGCGTGGACCTGCCACAAGCCGCGGTCACGATTCGCACCGGACCGCCCGAGGCCGCCACTTTGGGGACTTACTCTTCCATTGAACAATGGCGCGACGGAACCGATGTAACATTCGCGATGCATCTCAGCATCTCGCGAGCTGAATTTGAACGTTGGACCGCCCGCAACCAACCCACCGTATTCATCGTGACGCACGACAGCCAGGGCCGGGAGATCGAGCGCACGGCCCAGGTCAGCCGACGTCCGGCGATTCAACTTCAAGCCAACCCTGCCGCTCAATAAATCCCAGGAGGAGACATTATGCGCCGCATCATTATTGCATTCGCACTCATTGCCATGGCTTTGCCCGCTGGGGCGCAACAGGATTGGATCACCACCTTCATCGGCGGTGGTCCCAACGATATTCCGGCCGTCGAGGCCGATATTAACCATCCGGTGGCGATCACGTTCGACAGCTCCGGCAATTACTACATTGCCGCGTGCAACGCCAATCGCGTCTTTAAGGTCAACACCAGCGGCATACTTACAGTCGTCGCCGGGTTGGGTCCGGCAGGTTACGGGGGCGACGGAGTTATAGGCGGGGCCGGCGATGCCTTGTTGAACTGTCCTAATGGCGTGGCTGTCAACAGCTCCGGCGACGTCTTTATTTCCGAGTACAACAATGAAACCATCCGCGAAGTGAACACCAGCGGGACCATTACCACCGTCGCCGGCATCTCCGGCCTCTGCGGCTACAGCGGCGATGGCAGCCCGGCCACCGGTTACGAAGTCTGCCGCCCTGGCGGCTTGGCCTTTGATAGCTCGCAGAACTTATACATCGCCGACGCGGGCAACTGCCGCATCCGGAAGCTGGTGGTTTCCAGTGACACGATCAGCACATATGCGGGGGATGGAACGTGCGGTTACACCGGCAATGCCGGGGCCGCGACCAGTGCGGAGGTCAATCAGCCTGATGGTGTGGCTTTGGATGGCTCGAACAACCTTTACATTGCCGACACCAACAACTCCGTGATCCGCTTAGTTACTAAGTCAAGCGGCGTGATCACTACTATAGCCGGCAATAACATCTATGGCTATTCGGGCGACGGCGATCCGGCACTCTCCGCGGAAATCAGCCACGTTTACGAGGGCATTTGGGTGAACAGTGCGGGCACTACGGTCACCATTGCCGATTACAATAATGAGCGCATCCGCCAATTCACGGTCGGAGGCAACATCAACACCATCGCGGGTACCGGTGCAGCCGGGTACTCAGGTGACGGCGGCGCGGCCACCAGCGCTACTTTTAACGCTCCCCAAGGCGTCGCCCTTAACAGTTCCGGGAACGTATATGTGGCCGACACCAATAACAACCGCATCCGCGCGTTTCCGGTGGGTGTTGACATCAATACGGTGGCCGGTAACGGCGGCACCACCTTTCCCACGCTGACGAGCGGCGTTCCTCCGCAAGGCGTGGTCTTCTATTATCCGTTCGGAATCCTGGAAGACCCTGCGGGGGATGTTTTTGTCAATGACACGGACAACTACATGGTGCGTGAGCTGGTGGCATCCACTGACCTGGTGGACTTCTTCGCCGGCACCGGTACGCGCGGCGATACGGGCAATGGAGGCCTGGCTACCGCGGCTGAGTTGAACTACAACTACGGCGTCGCGCGGGATAGCTCCGGCAACATCTACATCGCCGACACGGATAATTGCGTAATCCGTGAAGTGACAGCCTCCAACGGCGATATCAACGTCTTCGCGGGGGAGAGCGGCAGTTGCGGATACAGCGGCGATGGCGGCCCGCCAACCAAAGCGGAACTCAACACTCCTTACGGCGTCTACGTGGACAGCGGTAACAATGTCTATATCGCCGATTCGTACAATCACATCATCCGGGAAGTGACCGGCGGCATCATCTCCACGGTTGCAGGCACGCCCGGCGAATACGGCTACCTGGGTGACGGCGATCCGGCGACGGCCGCCAAATTGGATCAGCCCTGGGGAATCAGTAAGGATGGCGCCGGCAACCTGTACATCGCGGACACTTACAACTGTGTGATCCGCGAGGTCGCGGCCGCGACTGGGATCATTGAAACGGTTGTTGGCATTGGGGACGCTTGCGGATATACGGGGGATGGCCTGGCGACCGAGAACCGCCTGAACTATCCGAATGGTCTGCTGGCTGACACGAACGGCAACCTGTTCATCGCGGACACTAACAATCAGCGGGTCCGCTGGGTCGATCCATCGGGCATTATGACTACCATTGCCGGCACCGGGAACGCCGCGTTCAGCGGCGACGGCAATTACGCTACACTCGCCGACCTGTACTATCCGAGCGGTTTGGCGCGGGACGCCGCGGGCGACATATTACTTGTCGATCAATACAATTACCGGGTGCGGGAAGTCTCCGCTTTCGCGGCCGCCGGGGTCTCTGCGAGCAGCCTCGACTTTGGCCTGGTCACCGTGAAAACATCCAGCGCGCCACAACTTCTGACGGTCAGCGCTCTAGGACCGCTGACTATCGGCAGCATCGGCACTACGGGCGCTTTCAGCGAGCAGGACGATTGCGGAACGGCTCTATCGAATGGCGCCACCTGTAAGGTATATGTGGTCTTCAAGCCGACGGCGGCCGGCACGGACACGGGAACTCTGACAATCAGTGACAACGGTTTCTTCAGCTCGACGACCGTAATCGACCTGGCCGGAACCGGCAGTGCGCTCTCCGTCACCGGCGGCCCGCTCGCCTTTGGGAACGAGGCCGTCAAATCCACCAGCGCGGCCAAGAGCGTAACTGTCACGAACGAAGGCTCCGCGGCCGTTACCATGGGCGCGATTACCCTGGATGAAACCACGGACTTCGCTATCTCCGCCAAAACCTGTCCGGCGTCCGGCAGCACCTTGGCGGCCAAGGCGAGCTGCACTATCAGCGTAACTTTCACGCCCAAGACCACAGGAGCAAAGAAGGGCGCGTTGGTGATCAACGATAGCGATCCCAGCAGTCCGCAGATTGTCGGCATGACCGGTACCGGCACCAGCAATGTGGCCTTCAAGCCCAGTTCGGTTACTTTCTCGCCGCAAGCTATCGGCACATCCAGCGGCAATACGAAGATCACGCTGACCAACAACACAGGCGCTACGCTGACGTTGGGTAATCCGGCCCTTTCTTTCACCGGACCCTTCGCCAGCGCTCACTCCACCACCTGCACTAACGGCTTGCCCATCGCCGCGAAGGGCACTTGCTCGATTTTTGTAACATTCGAACCCACTGAGATCGGCTACGTCAGCGGCAGCGTGAGCGTAACCGACAGCGACTCCTCCAGTCCGCAAGTAGTGGCCCTGGCTGGAACCGGCACGGGCGTCGAGTTCACGCCTTCCTCGGTCAGCTTCGGCACGTCCGACGACGGAGTCCAGGTGCAGTCCACCGTCACGCTTACGAATGCGAGCGGTTCGCCGATCACCTTCACCGCGTGGACCATCACGGGAACCAACGCCCCAGACTTCTACACCAGTCTGGGCGACCCACCCTGCGGCACGACACTGGCAGCCGGCGGTGTTTGCACCTTCACCATGTACTTCAAACCATCCATCGTGGGGGCGGAATCCGCGACACTCAGCGTATACGACAATAGTCCGGGCAGCCCGCAAACGCTGGCGCTATCCGGAACGGGCCAGGAGTAGCTGCGGTTTGCCTTGCGGCGGTGTCCGGGTACCACCAGGTGCTCCGAATGCGGCCTTCTGAGGCTATACTATCAGCCGAAGGAGGCTTAGCGTTATGCTGTTTTCGGAAAAATTGCTTCGAGGCCTGGCTCGAGGAGCCGTGATGGGCGCGGCAATTGCCTGCGCCCTATCCGCTCAGACCATTAACTGGGTCGCCGCAGGCTCGCCTTCTGCGCGATGTTGCATGGGCATGGTATACAATCCCACGACGCAAGCAACGGTTTTGTTTGGCGGAGCCAACAACGATAAACAAGACCTTAACGACACCTGGACATACCAGGGTATGTGGCGAGAGATGTCGCCCGCCAATTCGCCCTCTCCGCGCAACGGCATGGGGATGGCATCCGACAACGCCGGAAATATCGTGCTCTTCGGAGGCGGAACCGTCTCAACTTGTTGTCTCAACGACACCTGGACCTGGGACGGAACCAATTGGACCGAACAGTCGCCGCCGGTATCTCCATCTCCACGCGCCGCGACGATGAGGTTCGATCCTGCCACGGGACTGGTCGTGTTGTTCGGCGGCTGGGACGGATCGGGCCCACTGGGCGACACCTGGACCTGGGATGGAAAGGCCAGGACTTGGACTCAGCGCACTCCTGCAACAAGCCCGGCGCCGCGCAGTGGGCCGGCGATGGCTTACTATGCCGCCAGCCAGACCTTCCTCCTGTTCGGTGGCGGCGGGACGGGGAACACCTGTTTTGTCGATACGTGGTCGTGGAATGGAACGACCTGGACGCAGTTGTTTCCAGCGGCCTCCCCGGCTCCCCCGCGAACCGGCGAGTCGATGGAATACGATCCCATGATCAAACAAGTCGTGCTTTTTGGAGGCGCGGCCAACAATACCTGGGAGGATTCGCTGGATGACACATGGCTCTGGAGCGGCTCGACTTGGACAAAAGCTACACCCGCCACCGTCCCGCCAAATCGCTACAGCTTTGGACTGGTGTACCAGCCCTCCCTTAAAGCTCTGGTGATGTTCGGGGGCTACAGCACCGGACCAGCGCGTGGAGATACCTGGCTTCTGGATCTCGAACCGTAACTGAGTATCACGCGAGGCTTAACTCGAGCCTCGCCGAATCGCTGAAGCTGCTCGCGGCAGTCCGCACGCGGACACAGTGCGCACCCGGCGTCAAGCCTAGGGGCAGGCGGGCGTTGACTTGCCAGCAGCCGCCTCCCAGATCGGTGAGAAACATGACGGGTTGCTCGGCTTCATCGATTTGGAGAACAACGCCGGCGCGGTCGAGCGCGGTTTCCGTCGCGCGGAATCGGCAGCAGATATATTCATTGCGATGACCGTGGAAGACGTTCGTTCGGGTCATGCCATTCGAGAGTTCATAGACGACCGGCGCCGGTTGCTGCGGTGACACGGATGCCGCGGCGGAAGCGCCACGTGGGCTCGCGCTCGTCCCATACGAGATCTCGAATGCATTGCTATACCCGCTGCTTGCAGTGCGCAAGCGCACGCGATGCGTTCCGGCTGCCAGCCCGGGCGCAACGCGCAGATTCGCCTGCCACTCGTAGGCGCGCAGATTCACCAGCACCAGCGACGGCGCGCCCAGCCCATCGATTTCGATGCGCACGCGATCGCGCGTCAACTCCGGCGCCTCGCTCCGGAAATAAACGCAGATGTATTCGTCCTTGCCGGGATGAAATTCGATATCGTGGGTGCGATTGTTGACCGCCGAATAAAGTAACGGCGCGGGTTCCGTGGGATTCGCCGGCGCCGGCTCCCACTTGCGGCGGCAGGTGAATCCCGCGCGGCGCTCCGCAACGTATTCGCGATTCACGCGCGCAAATCCCGCCGACCGGCACAACGCGGCAACGCACGCGACGCTGGGTCCGAACCAGTTGTCGATTTGCCCGCCGAGCTCATCGGTTTCGTAAAATTCCATGACACAGGGCGCGGAGCCATTGTCGGTGACGAATGATTCGACGAAAGCCGTGTCCTTGGTGATGGCGCAAATCTTTTCGAGTCCCAGCAGCGGATTTCGCAGATGATACAGCACGCCAAAAAACAGCACGTAATCGAACAGGCCGAGCCTCTCGGGCGTCAGTTCCTCCACATCCAGAATGCGGTAATCGACGCGCGAGCCGATCAGGCGGTGCGCTTCGCGGAATTCTGCGAACTCGATGCAATCCACGGCGACCACTTCCGCGCCGCGCCGCTCCATTTCGAAGCTGCACCAGCCGGTCCAAGCGCCCACATCGAGCACACGCTTGCCGGTGAGATCGGCGGGAATGGGGAACGCCGCCAGGCGCGCCTGCAATGCATCGATGCCAATCATGCCTTGAATCACGCCGCCATCAGGCAATTCGATGCTGTGATACCAGCCCTTAGTGGAAAGCAGCGCGACCTGCTGTTGCACCAGATCGTGAAATGTGGCGTCACCGGCGGCGCGCTCAGCGGGCATTCAGACCAGCCTCACGGGAACGGGGGGGGAGACTGCGCCGGAGAACGCCACCGAGACGGAGCGCTCGCCCGGACGCGCGCCGGAGGGAAGCATGGCGTTGATCTGCCGCAGGCCTTCGCGATCCGGCTCGGAAAGAAACACGGCGGGCAGATCGTCGCCATCGAGCCAGATGGTGATATCGTCGCGCATGGCGCCTTCCGGCAGACCGGCGACCCATAACGAGATGCAACTCTGTATGCCGGTGTGGATCAGGTTACGTTCCCAGGTCTTGCCGTCGGTCACGATGGCAATGCGAATGCCGGCGGCGTCGGCACTGGCGGGGCGTTGGCGGCGTTGTTCGGGCGTCAGATCGACACCGATGCGCACCGGATTCGCCCACGCACTGCCGGCGATGCGCACGGTCGCGGCATGCCAGCCGGGCGCCAGTCCAGGAGGCAATTTGCAGTTCACCTGCCAGCCATCGCCGCCGATGTTCTGCAGAAAAACAGGATGCGATCCGTAAGGACCGATGCGCGGGAACACATCGGCGGGCGCAAGATCCGCAGGCGGGCTTTTGAACCAGATGGCCACGTAATCGTCATTGGAGGCGGAGAAATCGCGGCCGTGCGTGGCGGCATTCTCAACGGCGGTGATATAGGGCGCGGAATCGCGCGCGGCGCCGCCTCCACCATCGCTCGCACGATCGGGCTCCGGCCAATGCCGGTAGCAGGTGACATGCGCGCGATGATCGAGCACGCTTTCCAGCTCCACGCGCGCGAACCCGGCCGTCCGGCACATGGCCAGCAGACACGCCGTGTTCGGTCCTACCCAGTTATCAAACTGGCCGCATAGCTCGGTGGTTTCGTAGAATTCCATCACCGGCTTGGCAGTAGGGTTCGTGCCGTCGTCGGTGACGAACGATTCGACACAGACCAGGCCGGTCGAAAGCTCGCAAACTTTTTCGAGCGCCAGCATGGGGTGTTTTAAATGATAGAGCACCCCCAAAAACATGACGATATCGAAGTAGCCGATTTCGGCGGGCGAGAGCCGGCACACATCGGCGATGCGATATTCGGCCTGGGAGCCGAGCAGATCGCGGGCGGTGCGGAAGTTCTCGAATTCAGTTGAATCGACGGCCATCACGCGTGCGCCGCGGCGCTCGAGTTCGAAGGTGAACCAGCCGTCCCACGCGCCGATATCCAGCGCGCGCTGGCCGTGCAGGTCGGCGGGAATGGGAAACTGCGCCAGCCGGTTACGCAAGACGTCGAGCGGTTGGAAACCGGGAATGATGCGTCCGCCGGGCAGTTCGAGACTGTGATACCAGCCCAGCCGGGCGATTTCCTCGAGCTTACGGCGGTCGATCTCGGCGCGTGACTGGTCCGCGGCCGCGGCGGCTTCGGTCTCCATTCAGCCATTATAAAACCGGGCAGAAACGGGCATAGCAAACCGCCAGGCAGCGTGCACCACTCTTTCGCTTGGCGGAGTGGCTAGCCAAGCCTGCGCGTCATGTTATGCTTCCAACTAGTTCCATCAGAGGGAGGCGATTGTGATGAAACAATTGTTTCGAGGGTTGATGCTGTGCGCGTTGGCGGCTTTGCCGGCTTTGGCCGCGCTCAAGCCGGGCGACACGGCGCCCGATTTCTCCGCCAAGGCTTCCTTGGCCGGAAAGGAATTTGAATTCTCGTTGGACCACGCGCTGAAAAAAGGTCCGGTGGTCGTGTATTTCTATCCGTCCGCTTACACCCGAGGCTGCGATATCGAGGCGCATACGTTCGCCGAAGACAAAGGAAAATTCGAAGCAGCCGGCGCCACCATTATCGGCGTCTCGGCCGACAGCATCGCGCGGCTCAATCAGTTCTCCGCGGATCCGGACTACTGCGCCGGCAAATTCCCCGTGGCTTCCGACGCCGACCACAAGATTGCCGCCTCCTACGATCTGACGGTCCACAGCGGAAGGCCCGGCATGAAGGATGTGCGCGGCGCGGACATCGATCACGATTTCATTGAGCGCGTCACTTTCGTCATCGGGCGGGATCATAAAATTATCGCGACGCTTTCCTCTTCGGCCGACAAATTAACGCCCGATCAGCATGTGGCAAAGGCGTTGGAGATCGTCGAGAGGCTCGGGAAGTAAAGCCGTCAGAGCCGCGAACGCGCGGGCTCGAGTGGCCCAGCCGAACATTAACTTATCGATTGGCAGCAGGCTTCAATTGTGTGTCAAAGAACTGCGCGCCGGCATGATAGGCGGCGAGCCAATGCGAATACAACAGGAAGTCGTGAATTTCGTCCGGGAATATCAGTTGTTCCACATGTACGCGGCCACGCAGAGCCGCGGCTAGTTCGACCGTCTGTCGAAAATTCACGTTACGATCATCATCCCCATGCACCAGCAGGACAGGCGATCGCCAATCCTTCACGCTGGCCATCGGTGACGAATCAAACGCCAACTTGCCGGCGGGCGTATCCTTGCTAATGCCTATTTCCTCGGTCCAGTCGTGGACGCCGTGCATGTCGACACCAGCCGCAAATAAATCGGAGGCGCGCGCCAGGCCCAGCGCGGTGAGATAGCCGCCATACGATCCGCCCCACAGACCGATGCGCGTGGGATCGACCAACGGATGGTTCTTCAGGAATAAGCCGGCGCCTAACACATCGTTGAATTCGCTCGCTCCGGCGGCTCCATAATTCAAGGCTTCGCGGAATTTCATGCCGTATCCGATGCCGCTGCGGTAATTCACGGAGAGCACCACATAGCCGCGGCTGGCCAGATATTGGTTCATGGCATAGGCATTGTTGTAGTAATACATGTAATGCCAGCCGAGTAACATCTGGCGGCGCGATCCGCCATGAAAGAAAACCACCGCCGGATGCTTTTCGCCCGCGCCGGTTTTGGGCAGGAATAACTGGCCATGCAAAGTAAGTCCATCGGCCGACGAAAAGATAACTTGTTGCGGAGCGACTAAGTCATGCGCGGGAAAATCCGCGGGGATAGCATCCGGCGCGAGGTCGCGCACTTCGCCGGATGCCAGGCGAATGGCGGGACGGATTTGGCGCGCGGTATCGGCATGCAGGAAAGCAACTGCGCCGCCCGGGGCAGTGGCGGGGTAAAACTGCAACTCGGTGCCCCCCAGGATCTCGGCCGGCGTGCCTCCAGCAATGGAGACCCGCCAGATATGGCGCCGGTCGATATCATTCTGGTTCGAGGAATAAACCATCTCGCGGCCGTCGGGCGTGATGGCCGCGCTTTCGACTTCGAACTCACCCGGAGTCAGCAGAGATGCTCGTCCGCCTTCGAGCGAGACCGAACAGAGATGCAGCCAGCCGTCGCCCTCCCATGGAAATACCAGACGATCTCCGGCCCAAAAGAGCTGTTGCGGCGCGTCGAGCCCGCGAAATACGCTGCCATCGCCTTCTACAGCCTTCCAGATTTCACGGCCTCCTGCGGCAGCAGTATCCGTCGCATTCGCGATTCGAATCGACCACGGCGGTCCAGCGCGGTGCGCCGTGAACTCATGCCCGACAGTCGATGGAATGCGAATGAAAGCGACGCGCCGGCTGTCGGATGACCAGATCGGAAAACCGTCGTGATCCACGCTGGGATCGAGATAGTGTACGGTCTTGGCGGCGGCATCATAAATTCCGATGAAGCTGTGATTGCCGCGGTTGGTCGCATACGCGAGGCGCGCGCCATCGGGCGACCAGACCAGCTCGCCATTTTCGCCCCGGCCGTGAATCAATTGCTCGGCGCCGTGGCTGCCATCGAGCGGCGCGGACCAGATTTGTCCCTTGCGCACGAATGCCACGCGGCTGCTATCGGGCGCCACCGCGGGATCGGTCCCTTCGCCGATCAGCCGCGGAGCATTGTGTCCAGCGGCTTCGGCAGAGATCACCCAGATCTGCTCCTCGGCGCCTTGCGGATCGCTGGTGGGGTTCGGATATTCGCCTGCCGCAATGTCGCCCTCAGCGCCGCCGCGTACGTAGACCATCGCGCGGGAGTCGGGAGTCCATTGAAGCTGGCCGATCTCCTGCCCGTCGTCGGAGGTGTAAGCGGTCACGGCGTGTCCACGATAGGCAGGCGGTTCGGCGATCCAGATATTGCGCACGCCACGCGCGTCGTAGACCCAGGCGATCTTGCCGGAAGCAGAGGTCACGGGAGCCGAAGGAAAGGGAGCACTCATAACCTGTTCGAGAGTGAACGAGGATTGGGCGCAAGCGCAGGCAGAAAAGACCAGCACCGCCAGAAATCGGAAAGGTTGCATCGTTATACGTAT
>Ga0335074_10007859_pt1 | contig 14806 bp, 13 predicted proteins | sample Lox_Sample_23_FD_206715 | JGI IMG/M metagenome (GOLD analysis project Ga0335074, IMG submission 206715) | Soil microbial communities from Loxahatchee National Wildlife Refuge, Florida, United States - Lox_Sample_2.3 | ecosystem: Environmental > Terrestrial > Soil > Wetlands | place: USA...
ACAGAAGCAAACAGCAAATCGAAAGCACGAACTTTTTCATGATGACCTCCGGACGAAACTGCGGCATCCCGCACTTCTGTTAAGGTGAATGGTGGCCCTGAACGCACACGTTGAGAATTGCGGCACGTGAATCGTATGCTCTTCCGCTTTGCCCGGCAAGATAATTGATTCCTGGGCCGCACCGCTCGGGGCGTCCGGCACCCTGCGTCGAACTCTTGGCCGCGCCTTGTGAGAGGCCGGAATCGGATGCTAGACTGAATTGCAGACGGAAGAGCGAAAACTGCTGCGTAAGTAACCCCGATTCAAGAGGAATCCGTGGCTGAACCGAAAGAGGAAGGTTTTAAGGTAGTTGATCGCCGGCTCTTTACCGAGCAGGGCGAGTTGCGCCAGGACGCGGTCGAGCAGGAGCGGCGCGAGCAAGAAGCGGCGTCGAAAAAGGCTGCCGACCAGGCGAAGGCTGCTGCGAAGAGCGGCGACGGATCGAAGGCGGGAAAAACGGGCGAAGCGGAACCCGAGGCGGAGACGATTCCACCCTCACGAAGCTTTCAGATGCTGGTCGACTTTCTCACACGCAATGCCGCGGCGATGCTGGGCGGAATGGCCGACCCGAGGACGGGGCAGCCGTTTGTGGATATCGAGGGCGCGCGGGAAATGATAGATATGCTTGACGTGCTGCGCGAGAAGACTAAGGACAATCTCGCGAAGGCCGACTCCGATTTGCTGGTCGAGGTGTTGGGTAGCCTGAAGCTGACCTTCATGGAAATTTCGAAAGCCGCGGCCGAAGCAATGTCGAAAAAGGGAATGAAGACCGGCGGGTGAAGCGCGAGCGAAGGCTCGACGCCAAAGGCCATTGCGGCGCAGAGACTGCAGAAGAAAAACGCAGAGAGTCCAAGATTTCCTTCCTGTGAGTTCATGGCAGCGATTCAACTGACAATCCTGGGATCGGGCACGTCAATGGGCGTGCCGACGCTCGGGTGCCACTGCGCCGTGTGCGAATCGGCCGATCCGCACGACAAGCGCACGCGCGCCTCTGCCCTGCTCGCGTGGGACGGCCACAACGTGGTGATCGATACGACGCCGGATTTTCGTTTCCAGGCGTTGCGAGCGAAGATCGATCGTCTTGACGCGGTGATTTACACGCACGCGCATGCCGATCACATCATGGGCATGGACGACATTCGCCCGTACAATTTCCACCAGCAAGCGGCAATTCCCATTTACGGCAGCGCGGAGACGCTGGCGCGGCTGCGTGAACAGTTCAATTACGTGTTTCGTGATGTGCCCGCTGGCGCGACGGTGCCTTCGGTGAAGTTACACACGATCGACGGGCCGATTCGGCCAAATGGGATCGAGATCCTACCGGTGCCGGCGATGCACGGCCCGACGGGAGTACTTGGTTTTCGAATCCGAAACGCCGCGTACCTGACCGATTTCAGTTCCGTGCCGGAGAGCTCGAAGCCCTTGCTGAGCGGGCTCGACGACCTGGTACTTTCCGCATTGCGCGACACGCCGCACGTGATGCATTCGACCGTGGCGCAATCGCTGGCGCTCGTGGACGAGTTAAAGCCGAAGCGCGCGTGGTTCACGCACATCGCGCACGATCTGGGCCACGAGAAGACGAACGCGCGTTTGCCGGAACACGTGCGGCTTGCGTATGACGGTTTGAGTTTCGAGGTGCGAGGCTGATGGCAATCGCCAGGACATGGTCGGCGGCGGAGTGGGTGGAGCGCTTTGGCGAGAGGCGCAAGCGGGCGGCTGTGACGATTGGAAATTTCGACGGCGTTCACGTAGGACATCAGGCGATCTTGAAGCGCGTATGCGGCTACTCGCACGCGGCCGACGAGATGAGCGCCGTGCTCACGTTTTATCCGCATCCGGCGCAGGTGCTACGGCCGAATGAGGCGCCTTCCCTGCTGGAAACGATCGAGCAGCGAATTGAACGCCTTGACCAGGCCGGCATGGACGCGGTGCTGGTGATGCGCTTTACGCGCGAGCTTGCGCAGCTTTCGCCGCAGGAGTTTGCGGAAACATTTTTGGCGCAAACCATGCGCGCCGGGGTTGTGCTGGTCGGCGAGAACTTTCGCTTCGGGCATAAGCAGGCGGGCGACGTGAATGTGCTGCGCGAACTCGGCCAAAGGCTGGGATTTGCGGTCGAGATTGTCGCGCCGGTTTACGAAGGGATCGCCAACGCGCGCGTGGTCGTTTCTAGTTCGGCGATTCGGGCGGCTGTGCGCGAAGGCCGCGTGGAGGATGCGGAGCGGCTGCTCGGCAGGCCGTTTGCGCTTGCAGGAGAGATTCGCACGGGCACTGGCATCGGACGAAAGCTCGTGGTGCCCACGCTGAATCTCGCCACCGAGCAGGAGACGCTGCCGAAACTCGGCGTTTATGCGACCGAAACGACTGTGGCGGTCCGCGATTATCGCTCGGTGACGAACGTCGGCATGCGGCCAACGTTTGACGGCGTGAAGCTCGCCATCGAGACGCATCTTTTCGATTTCAACGAAGATTTGACGAGCGCACCGATGACGATTCGGTTCCGGACGCGGATTCGAGATGAGAAGAAGTTTTCGGGGCCGGAAGAATTGAAGCAGCAGATCTTGCGCGATATTGAAGCCGCGAAAAAATCGCTGGAAACGTTGCGGCCGGGCTGAATTGATTTTTGCCGCGAACGATCAGCCGATTCTCGACGCGCTCACCACAGGATTCTCAGCGGGCTTGCCTTCGCGGCAATCTCTGCAAAGGCCGCCGACTTCGGTGCGGGTGACGGTGATTTCCAGATCGAAATCGTCAGCAATTTGCGCCTTCAAATCCTCATAAAGCTGCGATTCGAATTCGCGCACTTTGCCGCAACGGATACACGCGACGTGAATGTGATCGCGCGGGCCATGACTTTCGTAATAGTGGCGATGCCCGCGAAGATGGAGCAGGTCAAGCTCGTCGATGAGGCCGTGGCTCTTCAACAGATCCATGGTGCGGTAGACGGTGACGCGCGTGATGTTGGGATCGATCCGCTGCGCACGCTCGAGAATTTCTTCGGCGTCCATGTGGCGCGGCGCGCCTTCGAGCACTTCCACGAGCACCATGCGCTGGCGCGTCAGGCGGATGCCGCGCGCTTTGATCTGGCGCGCGAGATGGCCCGGCGGCTCGTGCTCGTTGATGCGTTCGCCGATAGACGAACGGTGGGTAAAGGGAGCCTGTGACGAAGATTCGCTCACGCTTCGATTATACCGGAAACAGAAAATGGGTAGGTTATTTCCATCCAAAGGCGTGACCTAGTTGCCCGCCGCTGCTCCCTTTGAGCTTCCCGATGCTTCGTCGCCGGCGTCCTCGCCCAGTTCGGCGAGGTCATCTGTTTCGCCTGAGGCAAAAATCTGCTCGGTGCTGGGTTCTGGTTCGGCGGCGGTTGCGTCGTTCGCATCCACGTCGACGGCTTCCGATTCGGCGCTCGCGGCAAGCGCTCGGGCCTCAACGGCAGCGAGAATCTCAGCAGCCGAGTGCGCGGCCTCCGCAATTCGAGCGTCGTTTGCATCAACGTCCAGCGATTCGGGGGCAGGGCCCTCGGTTGCGACACCAGCCTCTGCTGACGTGGGTCCAGCCGGCACTGATTCGCCGGGCGTGATGGGCGCGATGCCCTCGTCGGAACCGAGCGCGGCTTGGGCGAGCTGCTCGAATTCCTTGAGGCTGGGAAGTTCGTCAAGGTCGGAAAGGCCGAATCGCATCATGAATTGCTTCGACGTGCGATAGAGGATCGGGCGGCCAATCACTTCTTTGCGTCCCGCAGTGGTGATCAGGCGCTTTTCGAGCAGCGTCTTGATCACGCCGCCGACGTTGACGCCGCGAATTTCGTTGATTTCCGGCACGGTGACCGGCTGTTTATAGGCGATCACCGCAAGCGTTTCGAGCGCCGGCATCGTGAGGCGCAGCGGCGGCTGCAGGCTCTTGATGAATTTGCGCACCGCGTCGTGATGCTGCGGCTTGGTGTAAAACTTCCAGCCGCCAGCCACTCTGCGCACTTCGATGCCGCGTTCATCGGTCTGATACGTAGCGACGAGCAGGTCGAGACCGGCTCGCGCTTCGGTCTTCTCAACGCCGATCGCGCCGGCAATTTGTTCGAGTGTCGCGGGCTCGTCAGCGGCGTAAATGATCGCCTCGAGCGCGGCTTGCATTTCTTGTGGTGTCATCGTTCTCCTGACGCAAGCTACAGGTACTGCTCCTCGATCTTCGCCATCGCATCGGGGCCGGCAAAAACCGCGTCGAACATTTTGTGCTTGCGCACGCGAATATCCTCAAAAAGCTGATCCTGAACTAGCAACACAGCTTGCATCCTCACCATCTCCAGCACCGCCAGCAACGCGACGATCATTGCATTCCGCGTTTCGCACAGATCGAAAAATTCCACCAGCGACACCGCCTCGTCCGATGCGATTAACCTGTGCCGCAAGCGATCCATCATCTGGGCAATGGTGACACTCTCGTGGCGCAGCGCGAATTTCGCGACTTCTTTCTTGCGTTCGAGAATCTGCTGGAACGTCTTCACCAGATCGACCAGAGAAACCACGAGCTCGCCCTCGATCGCATCGCCTGTATATAACGACCGATCGGGCTTCGACCAGACGTGATCCTCGATCTGCTGCTTTTCGTAAAGCATCTGCGCGGCGTTCTTGAATTTTTCGTGCTCGAGCAGCCGATGGACGAGTTCGTTGCGCGGGTCGCCCTGCTCCTCGGGCGAAGCCAAAGGATCGACCGGCAGCAGCATTTTCGATTTGATGTGAATCAGCGTGGCGGCCATGTAGATGAAGTCCGCCGAGACATCGATATCGAGCTTTTCCAGGCTGTGCAGATAATCGAGATACTGCTCGGTGATTTTGGAGACGGGGATGTTGTGGATGTCCATCTCCTGCTTGCGGATCAGATCCAACAGCAGGTCGAGCGGGCCTTCATAAACCGGCAGATTGATTCGGTATGGACTCGCCACGCTTTCAGCTCCTTGCGAACCGTCCGCCTGAACGACGGGTCAGCCGCTGCCCTCAACCTTGGCGGGCTTCTGCGCTTCGTCCCATCGGAAGATGGCATTGCGCACTCGCTCCATGGTGCTTTCGGCGGTCTTGCGCGCCATCCTTGAGCCCGCATCGAGAATATCCCAAACTTTTTGCGGGCGCGACTCCAATTCCTTGCGCTTGGCCTGGATCGGCTCGATCCACTTCACCAGGTTATCGGCCATCGCCGCTTTACATTGGACGCACCCGATGCCTGCGGACCGGCAGCCCTGTTCGGACCACGCGATCGTTTCCGGTGGCGAAAAAAGTTTATGCCACGCGAATACAGGGCAGATCTCGGGCCGGCCGGGGTCCGTCCGGCGCTGCCGCTGCGGGTCCGTCATCATGTTGCGGACCTTGAGGCGAATTTCGTCCGGCGGATCGGTGAGCCAGATCGCGTTGCCGTAGGACTTCGCCATGCGGCGGCCGTCAAGGCCAGGAAGGCGCGGCGTTTCGGTCAACAGACAATCGGGTTCGCGAAGAATGTCGTTCATTCGGAAATATTCGGCGTATTCCCCGACCTCGCGCAGGAAATTCTCCCAGCCGATTTCCTGCGAACGTTGGCGGAAGATCCAAGGATTCTTTGCGAGCGTCTCTTCGGCAGGAGTGGCAATGTCGGCCAGCCCCGGTGGCATTGGAACTTTGTAGGGCAGCCGCGCGAGCGCCTTCTGGTAGCCGGGCAGCTTTTCCCTCACCTCAAATCCGAAATGCGAATTGAATTTGCGAACCACCTCGCGCGATAGTTCGATGTGCGGCACCTGATCTTCGCCTACAGGAACAAATAACTCCTGCCTCGGATCGCCGTACATCACGATATCCGCGGTCTGGAGAAGCGGATAGCCGAGAAACCCGTAAGTGCCGAGATCGCGATCCTTAAGATTTTCGATTTGCTCCTTATAGGTCGGGACGCGCTCGAGCCAGGAGAGCGGCGTGATCATCGAAAGCACGAGATGCAGTTCCGCATGCTCGAGAATGCGCGATTGAATAAAGAGCGTCGATTTCTCTGGGTCGAGGCCGACCGACAGCCAGTCCATGGCGATCTGTAGCGTGCTTTCTGCGATCGACGACGTGTCTTCGTAATGCGTGGTCAGCGCGTGCCAATCCGCCACGAAAAAAAAGCATTCGTATTCTTCCTGAAGCTTCAACCAATTGGAAAGGGCGCCGAAGTAATGGCCGAGATGGAGGCGGCCGGTGGGCCGCATTCCGCTTAGCACTCGTTTGCGTTTTGACAAGCCGTGGAAAACCCCTCAAATGGCCTTCAAGTGATAAAGAATGCTAGCACAGAAAAGGAAAGCGTGAACGGCAACTCACATGCGGCAAACATCAATTTCCGGCGGTCTATCAAAGTTTCAGCAATTCCCGCAGCCGCTTCGTTTGTCCTCGCGAGACAGGCACTTCCGTCGCGCGCTTGTCGTTCATCTTCAGGACGTAACTCGACTTGAACCACGGCACCACTTCCTGAATGTGGTTGATATTCACCAGAAAAGACCGGTGCGGACGCCAATAAGTGTTTGGGTCGAGAGCCGCCGCCAGTTCGTCGATTGTCTTGTAATTGGACGAGCCTTCCACTTCGCGCGCCGTAAGGGTGATCGCACCATCGTCTATCGTGGCAAAGATCAGGTCTTCCGCATCGATCAAAATCAAGCGCGCCTGCGACTTGACGAGCAGCTTTACCGGATGCGTGGCACCGGGCTTCGCGGCAGGCGCAGCGCCGCCGTTTCCGGCCAACTGCACGGCAAGGTTTTCCAAACGTTCGTCGGGCGGAGCGTTCGCCTCGATCTGCTTCTTCGCGCGCTGTATAGCCTTGGCGATACGCGCTTTGTCGAACGGCTTGAGGACGTAATCAACTGCGCTCACCTCAAACGCATGTACGGCGTAATGATCATAGGCCGTGGCAAAAATGATCTGCGGCAACCGCAACTTGCGCTCCACCAGCTTCTTGATCACACCAAACCCATCCAGTCCCGGCATCTGCACGTCCAGAAACAGCAGATCGGGCGCGTGCTCTTTGACGAGAACAACCGCTTCCAGCCCGTTCTTCCCCTGGGCCACCAGCGCCACGTCAGGCAAAGATCTCAGCAGGAACGCCAACTCGTCGCGGGCCGGGCGCTCGTCATCGACAATGATCGTATTCAGGGACATAGCAGGCTGCCAAAAGTATACCGTTTTCCGCCGTCCCGATAACAGGACGCAGCCCTGTAGACCAGCTTACGAACTCTCCGCCCTGACGCACGGGACTGGTAAAATCCGAAGCGTGCCGTTCGGCCATGGACCAGCGACGAATCGGCCTCAGGAGACAAGGTGACCAAGAACGCCGCGGTAAAAGTCGAAAAGAGCGAACTGATTTTCAAAGGCCGCGTGATGGAAGTTCTCCGCGACGAAATCATCGAGCCCAGCGGCATTAAAGCGATCCGCGAATGGGTAAGGCATCCCGGCTCGGTTGTGGTTCTCCCCGTTTTTCCTGACGGCCGCATCCTCCTGATCCGCCAATATCGCTACGCAGCCGCGCAAGTGATGTGGGAATTGGTCGCCGGCCACAAGGAGTCCGACGAAGATTTCAAAACCGGGGCGCATCGCGAGCTCGAAGAAGAAAGCGGCTACACTGCGAAGAAAATGACGAAGCTCCTCGAGTTCTTCCCTTCGCCCGGATTCCTCAGCGAGAAAATGGTCGTCTTTCTCGCCCAAGGGCTCACCAAAGGCAAACCGCGCCAGGAAGAAGACGAAAACATCGATCAGCGAATCGTCACGCTCAACCAAGCGGAAGATTGGATTCGCACCGGAAAAATCCGCGACGCCAAGACCATCTCGGGGATTCTGTTTTACGCAATATTTACGAGGGCGCGCCTAAAAAATGCCGGCCGCATGCGTTGAATGGAGGCAATATGTTTGGACCGTTTGTGCACAAGCTCAATAAAGGCGGCTTGGACGACATCGTGGCGAACGGGCGCCTGCTCTCGACCACCGCCGCAGGCACGGCAGGCGGAGGCGACGGAGTAAGGGCCCACCAGGGCTCGTTTCAAGATCTTTACAGATTCCACGGCTGGGCCGTTCGGCCCGATCCAAATGAAATTTTCATCGAGTTCAAAACGGCCCACCAACCGTTGGTCGTGGGGCCTCCCCATCGCCATTCGATGGTGAGATGGCTCCTCGATGCAGGGCAATATCTCCTAATCACGATTACGGGTGTCTATAACGGCTGCGGGCAACGGTTATCGTAAGAAAAGGATCGGCGCTCCGCCGACACGTCACGCCATCCGCGCAATCACGACCGTCATATCATCCGCCTGCTCGGCGCTGCCGGACCACCGCTCGGCGCTCTCGATCAGATCTTCCGCAAGCTTGTTTGCGGGCGCGTTGCGTTCTCGCAAAAGCTCGTCGCGCAGCCGGTCCACGCCAAATTCCTCGCCGAACACATTCTCCGGCTCCGTAAGCCCATCGCTAAACACCATCAAAATGCTCCCCGGCGGAACTGCCACCGTCCCCTGCTTGTATGCCGCGTCTTCGATCAACCCAATCACGGTCCCGCCCTCGGCCAACGTCTGCACTTTCCCGTCCGTCACGAGCAGCGGAGGCAGGTGCCCCGCATTCGTGTAATTCAGGATCCGCGTCTGCGTATCGTACACCCCGTAAAAAAGCGTCGCGTAGCGGTCGTCCGCAGTGGTCTGAAGAAGGTGCTGGTTCAGCCGCTCGACCACGCGCGCCGTATCCAACGTCCCGTTCATCGACGCCGCGCTGCGCAACGCCGCCTGCAAGCTCGCCATCAGCAGCGACGCAAAAATTCCCTTCCCGCTGATGTCCGCTACCGCGATGCCGACGCGCGAGCCTCCAAGCGGAATAATGTCGTAATAATCTCCGCTCACGGATCGCGCCGGACGGCAAATCGCCGCGAGTTCCAGCCCCGGAATCGATGGCAATTTTTTCGGGAAAAGCTGCCGCTGAACTTCTCGCGCGATCGACACTTCATTCTCGAGCCGCTGCCGCTGCCGCTGCTCCTCAATCAGCTCGGACACCGATCCTGTCATCTCGTTGAACGATTGTGCGAGCGCGCCAAGTTGATCTTGGCGTTCGATGTGAATCCGGTGGCTCAGGTCGCCGCTGCGGATGCGCAGCGTCGCGTCGTAAAGGTCGGCCACCGAACCGGTGATCGTCCGCGAAAGGATCACGCCGATGATGAACGCGACCAGTTCCAGGACCAGAAACACGATGAATGCCGCAAACAGAAATTCCATAATTAGCGGCGCATAATCCCCCAGCGAAGTCAGCAGATCGCCGTTCACCGCCGACAACCGGAACGAGTACGTCACAAACACTGGCAGATCGGTCCCGTTGTTATTCCGCTGGGCCCGCAGCGCGTCAAACGTCGCCAGCCCGCTGACCTGCACGTCCCCGAGAAACCGTCTCGGGACGATCACGCGATGCGTGCTGCTGATCTGCTCGCCAACGTAGTAGGGCGTTCCGTGAAGAGTGAAAATCTGCCGCGGCTCTCTGCCCCGCCCGTTTCCAAAGCCCCGCCCGCGCGCCGCTCCATTCGGGCCATTTGCAGGCGGGCCTGGCCCCAGTGGCGGCGCTCGCCCGGCTCCCGAGCTTCGCCCCTGCCCCGCCGACCCTCCGTTCTGTCCGCGCCCGCCGCCCGAACCGCCCTGCTGACTTCCCGGAACCGGCGTGAGCAGCTCGAACTGAATCGGCCCCAGCTTCGACGGGAAAGAATCCAGCAGCGCCGGCGTTACTGGAGCCGCCACGAAAATCGTATTCCGTCCACCTGCTACGGGAAGCACCTGTACCGCCGCAAAAACAAGCCTGTTCCCAAATTCCACCAGCCCCGCGAACTGCCCCGACGTCTTATCCCGAATCAACTCTGACCCGACGTTCAGCTCCACATTCAGGTCTGGCCAATCCGTCTGCGCCGCCGCGATCACACCCGCAATGCTCGGCCGCGTGAGAATCTTCATATTCTCCAGCTGCTCCGGCGAAAGCACCGGTGGAGGCCCCGGCGGCCCGTTCGGACCAAACGCCCCGCCACGACCGCGTCCATCTCCACGGCCGCGCCCGCGTCCGCCGCGCCCAAACTCCGGTTGCGCCGGCACCGGCTTCAAGTCTGGCTCTCGCCCAACCACGCCCGCGATCGCGCTCGCGTCCGCCGCAATCATGTTTTCGCGCTGTTTCAGGTCGTCGCGCAAAAGGTGCGCGCCAATCTGCAATTCCAGCAGATACCCGGCCAGCCCCACCATCGTCAGCAGCAGCAAAATCGGCACTACCGCGATGAACACATAAGCGACAATCAACCTGTTGCGCAGCCTCCACAGCAAAGTCCTTCGCGCAACAATGATCAGCCTCACAAACAAATAAACCGCAGCAATCAGCCCAACAAATGTGAGAAACCCTGTGCGAGGCAGTTCATGCCCAAGCGCCGCCGGAATCCGGAACACCAGAGCGAGCACCACAATCCCCAGCGCCGCCCAATCGGCGGGAGACGCACCACGGCGAATCTGCTTCAGGCTATCCTTCGTGAATGGATCGGGAGAAGACATGGGAGAAAGATCAGAAACGGCTCCAGCGCGCCACGAAAGCGATCTTAGTCACTATTGTGATACGCATGGCGCGGCGCAGCGGCTACAGTTTGAGTCGAATTTTGTACCTGGCTGTGATAGCGGCTATACATGAAGTAGACCACAAGGCCGACAAAAAGCCATCCGAACAGACGCAGCCAGTTCCATACGTTCAGCTCAAACATCATATAACCGTTGAAGATAATTCCCAGAATGGGCACCACGGGAACCCACGGAGTGCGGAACGGCCTTTCTTGAGCGGGGTTCGTTCGCCTCAGTACCATTATCGCAATGCAAACGATCACGAATGCAAACAGCGTCCCGATATTGACCATGTCCCCCAAGTCTTCGATCGGGACCACGCTCCCAACAACGGCGGCTACGAGCCCGACGAGAATTGTGGTCTTATAGGGTGTGCGGAACCGTGGATGAATCGCAGCGAAAAATTTCTTGGGCAGTAGACCATCGTTGGCCATCGAATAGAGCACGCGCGTCTGCCCGAGCAACATTACCAACATCACGCTCGTCAACCCCGCCAGCGCGCCCGCCGTGATCAGGTACGAGGCCTTGACGAGCCCGCGATCCAGAAACGCCACGGCGAGCGGCGCTTCGATATTGATGCCCCGCCACGGCACCATGCCCGTCAGCACCGCCGCGACCGCAATGTAAAGAACGGTGCAAATCAGCAGCGAAGCGATGATACCGATCGGCAAGTCACGCTGAGGATTTTTCGCCTCCTGCGCGGTCGTGGAAACGGCGTCAAACCCGATATACGCAAAGAAAATAAACGCGGCTCCCTTGCCCACGCCCGAAAATCCCATCGGCGCAAACGTTGCCCAGTCATGCCCCCAGTTCCCCGGATGCACATAGCGCGCGCCGACAAAAATCACGAACAAAACGACGGCGACCTTGATCACCACGATGGTCGAATTGAAACTCGCGCTCTCCTTGATTCCAATCACCAGCACAGCCGTGATCAGCATCGCAATCAGAAACGCCGGCAGGTTGAACCCGAATTCATGCCCGAGAAAGTGCGGCGCATTCAGCAAAGCGTGTGCGCGCTGCAACAACTCCGGTGATTGCGCCGAAACCAGCGCGTCCACCTTGTTGATGTACGCTTGCGTCCCCATCGTCAGTGACGGGTCGGCCGTCCGCGCCATCTGCGCCGCCACCGTCTTCTCTGCGGTATCGAGCGCCGTCCAGTGGTCGTACGCGAGCCACAGCGGCATTCTCAGCCCAAAAATATTCAGGAATTCCACGAAGTGATTTGACCACCCGGCCGAAACGGTGCTGGCGCCCATCGCATATTCCAGCGTCAAATCCCAACCGATGATCCAGGCAAAAATTTCGCCCAAGGCGGCGTAGGCGTACGTATACGCGCTGCCGGCCAGCGGAATCATCGCCGCAAATTCGGAATAGCATAGGCCCGCGAACGCGCAACCTAGCCCCGAGATTACGAACGAAAGCATCAGCCCGGGACCGGCATAGTGCGCGCCCAACCCGGCCAGTACGAAAATTCCCGCGCCGATCACGGCCCCCACGCCCAGCGCCGTCAGAGAGACCGGCCCCAACGTGCGCTTCAGAGTGTGCTCGCCGCTTGCTGCAGCCTCCTCGAGCAGCCACTCCATCGGCTTCTTTCGGAACAACGGACCGGCCATTTAGACGATTCCTCCCAAGACCTGCTGCGCCCCCGCCCTTATTCCACTTGCTTGCTCACACACGCTTCGCCGCTCGCGCCCGCAGAGCGTACACCGGCACTCCCAGCAGGACAATGAAGAGCCCCGGCCAGGTGTACTGTGGCTTGTACCGCAGCAGCTGAACCTCCAAAAAAGCCGCCATTATAAGGTAAATCGCGGGCAGCACAGGATACCCAAAAGCGCGATAGGGCCGTTCGGCATTTGGCTCTTTCCAGCGGAGGATGAAAAGCCCAGCGAGCGTGAGAATGTAGAAGATCAGCTCCGAGAATATCACGGCATCAAGCAGCTGGCTGTACGTGCCCGAAACGCACAACACGGCGCCCCACGCACATTGCAGCGCCAGCGCAACCGCCGGCACGTGCCGCGCGTTCACCGTTCCGACCGGCCGGAAAAACAGCCCGTCCTTCGACATCGCGTAGTAAATTCGCGCCCCCGAAAGAATCAGGCCGTTGTTACAGCCGAACGTCGAGACAAGAATCGCAATCGCCATCAAAATCGCGCCGATCGGCCCGAAGATCACGGTCGTAACCGCCGTCGCAACCCGGTCGTCGGTGGCGTATTCAATGCCCCGCGAGATTGCCGTCGCGCCATTCGGATCGCCGATCACCGGCAATATGCGGACGTAGGCCACGTTCGCCAGCACATAAAGCAGAACCACCAATCCCGTCCCCAGCGCCAGCGAGACCGGCAGATTGCGCCCGGGATTGCGCACCTCCGACGAAGTGAACGTCACGCAGCCCCACGCGTCCATCGAGAAGAGCGACCCCACCATCGCCACGCCAATCAGCGTCAATGTGCCGATCATCCATTGCGGATGATCCGGCGGATACGGATGCATCAGCGAGAATCGCGCGTTCTGCCAAAAATCGCTGAAGTTCGCGTGCCGCGCAATCTCCGTCGAAAAAAACAGGCCCAGCAGCACGATCCCCGCAAGCGCCGCGATTTTCGCCACCGTAAACGTGTTCTGAACGATTTTGCCCAGGCTCAGCCCGCGCGTATTGACCCACGTAAGGAACACAATCGACAAAATCGCGAGCAGGTTTTGGCGGTTCAGCCCGACGTTATAAGGTCCGAGCTGCCCGAAGAAGAAGTGCCACGGGCCGAACGTGCCTATTTTCCAGATCCATCGCGAAGCGTCAAACCACGGCACGATCACCGCCGTGTATTTCGCAAATGCTATCGCCACGGCCGCGATCGTTGCTGTCTGAATCACCAGCAGCATCGTCCAGCCGTACAGAAAGCCGCACGCCGGACCAAGCGACTCGCGCAGGTAGACGTATTGTCCTCCCGCGTGCGGCATCATGCCCGCCAGTTCCCCGAAGCTCAGCGCGCCGATCAGCGTCATCATGCCGGAGAGCAGCCATACCAGCAACAGCAAGCCCGGGCTCCGCACTTGCCGGCTGATGTCCGCGGAAACCAGAAAAATGCCGGAGCCGATCATCGACCCCGCGACGATCATCGTCGCGTCAAAAAGCCCCAGTCCCTTGACCAGACCTTTCGCGCCTTCCGTTTGCACGGGTGTTTGAACAGACTCAGACATAGCTTTGGAATCCGCCTGCCCCTAATCCTGCCGCGAATCGGCGCGCCCCGGGTAATAGTTTGATCAGAGCGCGTACCGTTTTGTAAACGGCGGAAAATGAAAAGGGGCCGGACGGCATCCTCCGGCCCCCGAGCCACCGAATAGAAAGCTCAGCTGATCTTAAACCGCACCTCAATTTCCAGCCCGATATCGTCATTCACGCTCAAAAGCCGTGCCAACTGCGGCACCGCAAGCCCAAAGGTTTCGAACTTGAAATGGGTCTGGGCCCGCCCGGCCACCAGCCCGGTATTGTTATCAACCGTCGCGATGCCCTGCCACGTCACCGGCGCCGTCACGCCATGAATCGTCATATCGCCCGTCAGCTCGAACCCGAATTGTCCGTTGAGCGGATTCGGCATCCCCTTGATGCTCTTGGGAACAAACACCGCGGTCGGGTAGGTGTCTGTCTCCAGCGTGCGTTTCTGAATAAAGCCGTCGCGCATCGGCTGATCGCTTTTGAGGGTGCGTAGATCGAAAGTCAGCTTCGATTGGCTGCTGTCGATTGAACCGTCCTTGTCCAGCGCGATGGTCCCCGTCAGCGCGTCAGACGTTCCCACAGCGTCGCTGGGAAAATCGATGCCGGCGAGCTGCTCGCGAACCCGATATGACGCCGTGCTGCCGTCAGTGAGCGTCAATGTGAGTGGGAACGGCTTCGGAGGCGCTTGCGGACGCCGCCCTCCCGGAGGGCCGCCCATTTGCCCGGGCGGCGGGCCACCCTGGGGCATTCCGCCCTGGGCCCATACGGTCGAGCGCGAAGCAAACGCGCCCGCCAGAATTATCGCGCAGATCCCGAGCCCCGATAGCAGGCCGGCCATCCACGCCGACACCAAGCCCGATGAACTCTGATTCCGATTCATCTGTCCTCTCAGTACAGCAAAAGTTTGAGTTTCGGCCCAGGCGCCCCAGTAGACCTGAGTGGGTAAACAGAGTATTCGCCCCGCCCTCGCC
>Ga0335074_10007860_pt1 | contig 14806 bp, 11 predicted proteins | sample Lox_Sample_23_FD_206715 | JGI IMG/M metagenome (GOLD analysis project Ga0335074, IMG submission 206715) | Soil microbial communities from Loxahatchee National Wildlife Refuge, Florida, United States - Lox_Sample_2.3 | ecosystem: Environmental > Terrestrial > Soil > Wetlands | place: USA...
ATGGGTTCGCCCCATGAACCCATATCCAACCACGCCGATGTTGAGTTTCTGCATGTCCGTTTACCCCACCGCCGTGGTGGCGCTCTCCCATCCGTGCGCATGGCGAACCGCGATCATCACGCTCAGGATGTCCTGCCAGGTTTGGGGGTCGAGCATCACGGCATTCGGAAACATGCAGCCGTCCCAGCAGATGTGCTGGAAGGCGCGGGTCGGCTTGCCATCGTCGCCGCGCATCCACGCCCCGGCATCGCGGACAATGTCCAGCCTTCCCTGCGGATCGGTCGGCTGGCAATGGCGGCCGGTGTGGTCGTGAGAGCCGGACCCCCTCACGGTGCCGTCGTTCTGAGCGATGTGGAGATCGATCGTCCAGGGCCGCAGAGCGTGGGCCATTTGGCGATACGCCTCGGCAAACCGCGGGCCATCGCTCCAATCGAAATCGTCGGGGAGGAGGCGGTCTTCAGGCGCGTTGTGGCCCATGGTGAAGAGCATGGTGTGGGCCATATCGGCCTGAAAGCCGAGCGTCTCCGGGCGCCCCACCATCTCCAGCAACTGCACGTTGCGCCGCCAACTGTGCATGCCGCCCCAGCAAATCTCGCCTTCGGCGGCCAGGCGCTCACCAAAGGATTCCGCAATCGAGCAGGCCTCGCGGAAAGTATTGGCGATGCGCTTGGTATTGGCCTCAGGATCTTTGGCCCACTCCTCCACGCTGGCGGCCGAATCGATGCGGATAATGCCGTAACTGCGAATCTTCAGGCCGCGAAGTTTCTGGCCGATGCGGCAGGCTTTGCGCACCTGGGTCAGAAACCGGCCGCATTCGGCATCGTCGCCCATGGCCGATCCGCCGCCGGTTGCCGGCCAGACCGGAGCCACCAGCGATCCCACGCGCAGTCCCTTGGCGGCGATGCTTTCGGCCAGGCGGGCGAGGTCGTCATCCGTGGAATCGATGTCCGTATGGGGAAGCGAGAGGAACAAATCCACGCCCTCGAACCGGACGCCATTCACTTCGGCGGCCGCTGTCAGATCCAGCATGGTCTCCAGGCCGATCGGCGGTTCGGAGCCGGGCCCCTTGCCTACCAGTCCGGGCCACATGGCGTTATGCAGCGCCGGAAAGGGTTTCGTTGCCGTGGTACTCATTCGTGCACTCCTTGGTGTCGGTGAGGCGCCGCTGAGCGCCTGCTTGAAACGTCTCAAGCGCTAAGTAGCGTATAACAGCCACTCCTCCCTGTCAACGGACGACGCCGCCCGCCATGGAGGTCATCCAGGCCACTCCAGCCGCTCGGGAATCGCGTCGGCGCTGCGGGCAACCGCCCAGTATTCCACTTGGCAGACAGACTTGGCGGGCAGCCAGCGGTACACCGGCGCGCCGAACAACGGGCCGCGCCCGATCATCTGCCGGCGGGTTTCAGGCATCGGCGAAACGCCGAATTCCATCCCGCGCGCGATCGCCCGCCCGTTCCACGGAGGAAAATCGCGGCTCAGGTTCTCCTCCCAGATTCCCAGCCACGGGAAATCGGCCCGCTTCCAGACGTAGCTGAAGGCAAGGGAAAACCGCGGCGTGAAGGCGGTGAAACAGGCGTCGTCCCGTCCAGCGTCCATCCGGTGCGCGGTGAACGCGCTCGAAGCCGCCGCGCCGCTGAAGATTCTCAGGTCGGCGGTGCCTCCATCCGCCCGCGGCGCCATAGGCCAATCGAACTCTTTGCCGGGAGCCAGATAATCGTGGGCGCCGAACACCGTCTCAAAGGTCTTCGAGCGGGTGGCAGAAACGCGGAATTGGGTGACGCCTTTTTCGAGAAACGGCGGTCCCAGCGTTACGTGCTGGGTCCAGGCGATGGCGCGGTCGAAGGCGAACAAATTCCGAACGCGCTCGCCAATCCTAAGCGCCTCGCCGCGAAGATGGAGGGTCCGTTCAACCGCCAGGCCGGCCATCGGTAGCGTAGCGCCCATCCGTAAACCGTCATCCTCCTCCGCGATTTCATAACGCGCCACCGAGCTTTCCCCATGCACCGTGAGCCCCGTGGCGGCCTCTTCAGTCGACGGGCCGCCGAAGATATCCAGGCACAGACTGTGCCCCATGATCCCGGCGAGCAGTTTGGCCTCCGGCCCGGAACCGTAGTCGGCATAGGAGCCGACGTGGAATGCCGCGGGTTCGATGGAGGGCCAGGGCGGAATCCAGAGAGGACTGACGCCGGCCTGCTTGTGAAAGATCTCGGCGATGTGGCCGCCGCCTTCCAGAACGGTCACCCGCAGGGCGTCATTTTCCACCCTGTGGGATCGGCGGCCGTGAAATGTGGTTGCCGGCATCTCGCTAAGGGAGCATCTTGATCCAGAGGTTGCGGAAGCTCACTTTGCCCGTGCCTTCGATCTGCAATCCGATCAGGCCATCCTTGCGAAACTTGGTGGGGTCGTCGTCGATCAGAATCGCCATCACGTGGCCGTTCATCGAGTGAATCATTTCGTTGCCCCTCGCGATGATGTGCAACTGGTTCCAGTCGTTGATCTTGACGTAGCCGCCCAGTTCGTCGCGGTCGCCCAGCAGGGCCAGAAGCCGCGGGTGCTTGCCTTCTTCGGTGCGGACCATCTGGCCGCGCCAGGCCACGATGCCGCGCTGGGTGCCCCCTTCGTAATACTGGCCGGTGTACCGGTTGGTGCCGTCAAAATCGGCCTGCGGGCCGCCCAGGTTCCACTTGGCGTTACCCTCGCGATCCGGCGTACCGCGCGGCTGGCCGCTGGCGCAAGGACCCAGAGGCCCGCGGCCGCCGGGTCCTCCGCGTCCCGGCCCGCCCCGCCCCGCACCCATCTGGGGCGGCGGCTGAACGAAGCTGCGATACTGAATGCCGCTGTTGATCTGCGCCCCCTCGCCACGAATCTCGGCTTTGATTTCGAAGTTGGCCGGCTGGCCGCCCTGCCACACCAGGTAAACCGTGCCGGTGGGCTTCTCGCAGGTGGATTCGGCGACAATCGCGCCGTTCTCCACGTGCCAGATGCGGGTATCGCCCTCCCAACCCTTCAGCGATTCGCCGTCGAACATCGAGGTCCACCCGGTGTGGTCGTTGAAGTCGATCGGGTCAGGCTCGGTGAAGCCGCCGAACCCCCGGCCGCCGCCACGTCCTCGCCCCGCCGTCCGTCCGGCGGCTGGCGGCGGACCACCCGGTCCCTGCTGCGCCGGAATGCCGGCGGTCAAGCTCAACATCAGGCCGACCCAACCGGCTGTGGATGCGGAACGAAGAAGCTTCATGGCGATTCTCCTATTGCTGCCGCGCGCGTTAGCAAGCGGTACGCGGCATAGCACACTGGTTCCTAATGCTCCGCCGATCCGAAAACCAAGCGGTTCTTCCTGGCCTCAATCTTGGCCACGTCCACTCCCGGCACCTTCTCCAGATCTTCGATGGACTTGAACGGACCGTTCTTATCGCGGTAGGCAATGATGGCCCGCGCCTGCGAACGCAGCAGCGTCAGCCCGGATTCCAGGTCGATGGCGCGCGCTTCGTTCACGTTGATGGGCGGCATCTCCTCGCCGGGATAGTTCTTCGCCAGGTAGTCCACCACCAGTTGGAAGTCTTTGTCGCTTCCCTTGGCGCCCAGCGTGACCATCTTGTCGATGGTGGCCTGCCAACCGGCTTTATCCTGGCGCAGCGAGATGGACCGCGCCAGTTCGTGGCACTGAGAGCAAATAGCCTGCGTTTCTGCCCGCCCCGGACCTTCGGGCAGTTGCGCCCACGCCGCCGCGGCAAGCCAGGACGCGGCAATGAAAATTGCGATGGATGATTGCATCTTAGTGCTCAATCGGAAAGCCAAACGCGTACAGCGTGCCATCGGCCGTCCCCACGTAGACCTGGGTGTCGCCGGCGGCGAGGCCGCTCTCCGCGACCATGGAGGAGATAATTCTCCCGCTGTTCCACAGTTCCTTGCCGCTGCCGGAATCGAGCGCGTAGGCCACCGCCGGAGTGGCGCGGCTGCCTTTCGAGGCGGTGAACACCACACCGTTGACGATAATCGGCGCCAGCGGCGCAGCGATCTCCGGTGAAGCCCAGGCGGCTTCGAGTGCCGGCCTTCCGTTCCGGTCCACCACCTTCCAGGCGCGGACGCCACCCTCTGTATTTCCAACCAGCCATCGCGTCCCCGCCGCGTCCTGCCAGCTTGCCAGCGACTGCGGAGCCGCATCCACTGAAGCGGTAAAAAGGGCCGTTTGATGATCCGGGCCGCCCAGCGATTCGGTGTCGAGCAGCACGATCTGCCGGTTCTTCGACGCCACCGCTAACAGCGCTTTATCCTTGTATTCGAAAATCACCGGCGAGGACAGCATGTCCTGCCCGTTGGATGCGTACCAATCTTTCTGCTGCAGCGTTTTGGGTTCCAGCGCCGCCACGGCTGCGGAACTCCCAGCGGTAGCAACGAACAAGGTGCCGTCCGGGCCGGCCGCGATTCCCTCGCCGCCGGCCACTGCGCCGCCCTGGGGATTCCAATGGGCCACTTTTCCGGTGGCCATATCGAGCGCCGAAACCCCGCTGGAGCCGCCGCAGCCGGCCGAGGTCGCGGCGTAGGCCACGTTCTCGATCACCATCAGCCCCCGCCCGCCCGCGCCCGGCGGCAGAAATTGAATGGCGTCTTCCGCCGTCACTCCGCTGGATAGCCAGAAGCTGTGCAGCATTCCGTCGCCGGTGAGCACAAAGAGAGAGTTCTGGATGCGTCGGGCGGTAGGATCCGGTCCCCGTCCAGGCCCACCGCGCCCCCGTCCCGGCCCCATCGGAATAGCGCCGGCCCGGGCAGCCGCTGCCACCGTGACCGCACCTTCTCCAGGGTCGCCCACTGCCCCGCGAGCGTACGCGCGGCGTCCGCCCATGCCACCACGCCCCGCAACGGGGGCGGCGGGGAAGGCGGTGGAACTCGGCCGCGCCACTTCCGGGACACTCGATGCCGCGCAGCCCGGCGGCAACGCCGCTGCGGGTGGCAAGTGGTCATGCCACTCCAGCCGCGACAAATCCGTATCCACGGTGTAGACGTTATCGCCCGCGCCGCCCACAAATGCAAACGACCGGAAGCCGCGGTAGCCGATATAGCGATTCAGCAGGATGGGCGCGCCCAGCACGCCGGCCTTCGAGTCCTTCGCCAGCCCGATCTTCCAGGTCAGCGTGAAGCCGGGCTTGGAGAGGCTCTCCCTGGAGATCTTCGCATCGGTCCGCACCCAGGACGAGCGTTGCGGGTCGAAGCCCGCCGTGCCCCAGTCGCTGTTGCCTCTTCCGTACTGCGCGTGCGCCACCGTGGACAGCACGGCCCATCCCATTGGAATCAATACCGCAGCCGAAATTCGCCGCATAGAAGCCACTCCCCTCCCGCTCGCCTGCATCATTTCCTGCCCAGCGCCTGCGCAATGGCCTGCTCCGCCAGCGGCGCCATGGCCTCGTAACCGGCATCGCTGGGCAGCAGCCCATCCACCGTCAGATTCTTCTTGAAATCGCGGCCTTCCACCAGCGCCGCGTAGTAATTCAGGTAGACCGAACCACTGTCCGCCGCATACCGCTTAATCCATCCGTTCAGGCCGATGATTTTTCCCTGAGGCCGCAACCCGGTCTGCTTCTTGTAGAAATCGCAAACCGGCGTGACCGAGGCCAGCACCACGCGAATCCCATGCGCCTTGGCCAGTTCCGTCATGGACATCATGTTTTCGGCGATAGTCCCTTCGGTAGCCGGACCCGTGGCCCCTGCCAGATCGTTGGAGCCGCCCATAATCACCACCACCTTGGGCTGCAGCTCAATCACATCCTGCCGGAAGCGCACCAGCATTTGCGGCGTGGTCTGGTCGGTGACGCCGCGGTTGAAATACGGCTTATCCGGGAAAAACTTCGCCTGCCCCTGGCCCCATCGTTCGGTGATCTGGTCGCCCAGGAACACCACCCGGTTTTCGCCCGGTTTGGGCGCTGGAATCTCCGTGTCTTCGCTGCCGTAGTGCGTCAGCCCCGCCCAATCCACCAGCAGGTGCCGCTGCACTTCCAGCCGATGCTCCAACTGCTCCACTTCCTGCGGCGCGCCGGTTTGCGCCGCCATGGAAACCACCAGCAGCAAGACAGGCAGAATTCGGGCCGCCGCCATCACTTCTTGATCCCGAAACAGTACAAGGTGCTGTCGAACGTGGCGATGTAGACCCGGCCGTTGGCCAACGAAAGACCGCTCCAGTGATTGAATGAAGTGATCTGGTCGCCGCTCGACCACAGCTCCTTCCCGGTCTCCGCATCCAGCGCGTACAAAACTGCGTGAGTCGAACCGGGAATGCGCCGCGCGGCGGTGTCGTCCAAGCCGCTGTCAGGGTAGGCCTGCTCGGTGTCTTCGCCATTGCCGTAAGCGAAGATCACGCCGTTGGCGATCACTGGCGGTTCGGCGCGGTTCATGTCGCGCGACATCCAGGCCGGCGTCAACTGCCACTTGCCGTCCTTCTGCTCCACCTTGAAGGCCACGATGGCGCCGTACTTCACCGGGCCGTATTCCACCGGCGCGTGGAATTGCGAATGCGGTTTGCCCCAGATGGGCGTCAGCACCCAGCGGGTCCCCTTGGAATCCTCCCAGCTTGCCAGCGATCCCCAGATGCCCGCCGAGGCGAAATTGACGTCTTCATTGCACAGCAGCGGCGAGCGGTATAGCGGCGTGCGATGGTCGTCGCCGCCGATCGAATCGGTGTCCATCAGGTACAGGCGGCATTCCTTGCCCGCATCCACCATCAGTTCCTTGCCTTGATAATGGAAGATCACCGGCGTGACCTGCATGTCCAGGTCGCGCTTCACCAGCCACTCGGCATTGGTCGGCCCATAATAGTCCACAAGCTCCAGGGCTTTGGTCTTGGGGTTCTGCTGGACGCCGATGATGCCGTCTCCATAGGTGCCGTCTGCCGGGTCCCAGCGCCCGTCGCCGGTACCGGTGTACATAGTTCCGTTGTCGCTGATTGCCGGCCCGGTCCGCCCCCACATGCCGCCGCCCGCCGGTCCCCACGAGCCTACTTTATTGGTGGTGAGATCGTAGGCATACACGTCATTCGGGTTTCCGCCGCAGCCCTGAGCTGTGTGGGTATAGAGCACGTTGTGCCACAGGTTCAGCGCGTAGGGCTTGCCGTTGGGCGGCATGAATTTGGAAGGCGGCGCCACGTCCTCGCCATCGGCGGCATTCAACTGGTGCAGCATGCCGTCCCACGAGGCCACGTAGACCGTGTACTTGCCCGGAGTGGAGGTTGGCCCCACTACCGGCGTGGCCGTGATTCCACCCGGGCAGAGCACTCCGCCGCCGCGGCCGCCATTGGGCGGCGGAGTCCACGTGCTGATGAAGTGTTTCTTCCACAGGAGCTTGCCGGATTCCACATCGATGGCGTAGATGTTGTCGGAGACCCCGGCTTCAATCAGCACCTGTTTCGGTCCGGCCGGCGTATTCAAACGTCCGATAATCAGCGGCGGGAACAACGAGTGCATCTGGCGCGGCTGGTTATCCAGTTTGATCTTCCACAGCAGCCGGGTGTCTTTCACGGAGGAAGGCGAGAAGATTTTCTCATCCTTCTGCCAGGCCGTCCGCTGGGAGTTGCCCCCATCGGTAAGCCAGTCCGCCCCTCGCGCCAGAATACATCCCAGACCGATTGCCACCACGCCCAGACTCGTTCTCATCCCACGCGTCATAGTGTTCCAAAGCCGCTGCGCGGCCCCCTTCTCGTTACTTTACTCTCTTCGCGCCCCATGGGGCATTCCCGTCTAGAAAGTGAACCGCACCGACATCACCCCATGCCGCGCCGGAAGAGCCGCGCTGGTAATCGTGCCGAACGACGAATTGGTGTTCTGGCCATTCGAGAAATTCAGCGATAGCGAGGTGTTCGGATTGCTCGGATTGAAGTGGTTCAGAGCGTTGAACGCCTGGAATCGGAACTCCAGAATTTTGCCTTCCAGGATGCGGAATTGCTTGAACACGCTGAGATCCACATTCTCCACGCCGGGCCCGTAGGTCACCGTCGGCTGTTCGTTGCCGATGCCCAGCGAATTGACCGGCGGCAGCGAAAAGCTGGCCGGGTTGAAGTTGTACCAAAGCCCCGAAGGGGCCGTGGAGCCGACCGACGCCGGTGTCGATCCGGAGGGTAGCCAAAGATTTCCGGTCTCCTCGCAGCGGAACGGCAGTCCTCCGCTGGGCGTTCCGGTCCAGTAGCCGATGGGTGCGCCGTTGGCACTGCAACTGATCGACATGGGCGTGCCGAAGTAGTACGTCAGAATCCCTTCCACGTTCCAGCCGTCGGCCACAATCTCGGTGAACTTGTTCTTCCACAGCGAAGATCCATTGGGAATCGCATACCCGAAATTGATGTTGCCGGCAAACGGCCGGGTTCCGCTGGCGATGTTCTCCAGCAATTTATCGGCGGTGAACTGATCGCGCGAGTAGACCAGCGTTTTCGAGTAAGTGAAATTGCTGCCGAAGTGGAAATTCCGTCCCACGCGCTTATTGAACTGAGCCTGCAAGGCCTCGTAGTGCGATTCCCCGTTCGAGGTATACATCTGAATTTGCCCCCAGCCGGGATAAGGCGAGGCCAGCGCGCGAATCAGGTTGGTCGAATAAAAGCCACCCGTGCCCCCGTTCGCGCTGGTCGGGTCCAGAAATTTGCTGACCGGTCCGGGCTGCCCGTTGTTGGCGGTGGGCGTCCAGTCTGTCAATGGCGGGACCGCGTTCAGGTCGATGGATCCCTGGTTGAACTGGTGATGCCCGATGTTGCCGACGTAGGAAACATCCCCCACGAAGCCGGCGCCGAAGTCGTGCTGGATGCCGATGCTCCAGTCCAGAGTCTGCGGCGGCGGATACTTCAACGGTCCGCCAATCGTAGTTTGCGGCGTGAAGACCAGCGGAGCATCGGCGATGCCCGCGATGGTGGTGTTCAAAACGATAGGAGCCAGGAAATGCGGCGGAGTGGCCAGCGGACCGATGCCGGCGCCGGTGGCGCCCAGCGTATCGACGCCGAATGCACGCCCGTAGAAGATTCCGAAGCCGCCGCGTAAGGCAGTCTTGCCGTCTCCGAATACGTCATACGCGAATCCCACTCGCGGAGCGAATTGTAGCGGAGGCGTCTGGAAATAAGGCGCCGTCCCCGACTGCTGTTGGACGATTCCGGAGAACGGCGTGCCGGAGTAACTGTTGGGGTCGAACGTGCCTTGCCGGGAATACGGGAAAGTTGCGCCGGTAACCGGGTTGATCGATTCCTTGTCGGCGGTCGGGCAACTGGCCGTGGAAGCCACCGCCACCGAGCAATACGGGAACAGAAGCTGCCCCTGCTGGCTGGCGCTGTAACTGGAGCCGACGAATACGCCCTGCGTCTTGCCGGGGGCCTCATACAGCGCGCCGAGTCTCGAAAACCGCATGCCCAAGTCCAGCGTCAGCCGCCGGTTCAGCTTCCAGTTGTCCTGCACAAAGAATTCGTTCTGCTTGTAGCGGGCGCGGTTTTGCTGCTTCAGGTTGTCCTGCCCGTACCCGTACATGCTTCCGATCAAGGCATTCGAGAACGGGTCGCCCGAATCCACCGGGTTACCCAGGTCGGAACCGAAGTAATAGGTTCCGGCGGTGTTGTAGACGGAATACACGCTCACATTGCGGGCATCGTGTTCGAAGTAATACCCGGCTTTGAAGGTGTGGCTGCCCTTTACCCAGGTAATGTTGTCCGTAACCGTCGCCAGGTTATCCGTGCCGTCGAACGGCCACCGGCTGTCGAAGCCGAAGGAAGGGAGATTGGGAATGCCAGTAGGCGCCGATTGCGCGGTGAAGCCCGAAGGCAGGCCAAAATTGATGTTCGGCAGAAGGTTCAGGGTATTCACCGAACTGGGGAAAATGCTGGGTAGCGTGTAGGTGGTGCCATTCACCGTCAGCGGGAGCAGGCTGGCGTTGTAAGCAGTCTGGTTAGTGGGCTTGTTCTGCTGGTGGGCGCGGTTTTGTCCGGCGGTAACTTCATTGATCAGATTTGAGCTGAACGTGTGGACATAAGTGGCCGCGATACCCACCGACGGGATGAAATAGCTGTGCGGGAACTGCCCCCAGCCATCCCCCGCCGCTCCCAGGATTGCGCCGAAACCCGACTGCGCCTGGTAATCCTTCAATCCGCGCACGAACATCGTGTCTTTGGACGAGATGTTGTAATCACCGCGCAGGATAATGTCTCTGCGCGGATCCGTGTTGCTCAGGGTGTCGGTAAAATTGTACTGCCGCTGCCCGGTTGGGTCCACCGTATTCGGAAGCGGAAACAGGTTCAGCATGGCTTGGCCGATAGGACTGATGCGGTTGGCCGGGATGATGTTTCCGGGAAAGCAGCCTGCCGCGCTGGTGGACGAACAGGTCTGCCCGCTGAGCGGGTCGCGGATCAGAATCGGCGAGCCGTTGGGGTTCACGCTCTGCGAGAAGTTCCCCTCCCGCTCCAGCGCCGTGGGCATGGTGTACTTGTTCAGCGCCGTGCTCTGGGTATTCCATAACTGGTCCCACGAGAAGAAAAAGAACAGCTTGGTGCGGCTGCGGTTGAAGCGGGTGAAGGGCGCCAGCATGGGGCCTCCGATGGTGCCGCCCGGATTCTCGTAACGGTACCTCGGCTTGGCCACACCAAGCTGGTTATTGAAGTATTCGTTGGCGTTGAACTCCTCGTTGCGGTAGTAATAATAAGCGCTGCCGTGGAATTGCGCCGTGCCGTTCTTGATGGTGACGTTGAACTGTCCGCCGTTGCGCGCGCCATATTCCGCCGAGTAGTTGCCGGTCAGCAGTTTTACTTCGCCAATGGCATCCACACTCGGAGTCTGGTAAGTGCTCAGGCTGGGAGCACCGCTATCCTGCGCCGCCATGCCGTCAAAGGTGACCAGCACCTGCCCGATCTGGCCGCCGTTGACTACCGCGGAATTGCCGTTCCAGCCGCGCTGATCGTAAGTGCCCATGTCGATTACCCCGGGCAGGTCCTTAATAATGCCCTCCCAGTTCCGGCCGCGGATGGGCGTCTGTTGAATCTGTACCAGGTTGACGTCGGTGGCGTGGTCCGAAGTGTCGGTGGACACACGCGCTGCCTGGGCCTGCACCTCCACGGACGTCGTCACCTCGCCCACCTCCAGACGGATCGTGTGCAAGTCCACTTTTTCCAGCGTCCCCACCGTGATTCCGCTCTGCACGTAGGTCTTGAAACCGGGATGCGTGGCGCGCAGATCGTAGTCGCCCGGCACCAGGTCCGGGAACGTGAATGTGCCGTTTTGGGCGGTGGCGAATTCGCGCACCTGTTTAGTGATTCGATTCGTCAACTGAACGACGGCGCCCACTACCACAGCGTCGCCGGCATCTACCACGGTTCCGGTGACCGATCCGGTCACGGTTTGAGAGTTGGCCGCCGGCGTCATGGCCAGCAGGCAGGAAACAAGTGCAACGGAAATGCGAGACAGATTCATGGAACGCCTCCAGTGTCGGAGCCCTGAAAGGTTTCGGAAAATGCCGGGTAAGTCCTAGGTTGCCAGTAAGAAGAATAACTTGTCTATCGATGGGCGGAAGTATGATGATCCTGGCCGGGAGGTTTCGGGAATCCGGGTCAGCCGGCGGAGTACTCATCCGGGATGTCCCGGCCAGGGCCGGTATCCCTATAGAGTTCCTCGTCGCAGGCCACTGCGACATCATGGTCGCGGTCATATGCCCCCTCTTGAAACGTATCAATCCAGCGCAGTGGCATCAGAATATATCCGCCGCGCCTCGCTTGTCAAGAGAAAACTGAAAAATCTGTTCACGCGCTTGACACGCAATTGAAGTAATAGGTACGCTACAAGTGCTTATTCGACTTCAGCGCTGTAGCGGTCCTCCTGAAGCCGGACGTGGAATCCACAGAAGGAGAGGGCTTATATGACTCCTCAGGCAGCGGCAACCGCGGCACATTTAACCGGTACTCTTTCGAAATCGACCTCCAGGGCCGGCTTGATTCGCGAAGCTCTGGCCGAAGGCGAGGGCGCCGTCCGCCTCGCGCCGTGCTGGGTGCCCCGGTCCTTTCTCATGCCCGGCGGGCGGTTGAAACTCGACCCGCGCGACCTCTACATCCTCGGCGGACACCGCGGCGGCATCGACGAGCGCTGGTTCTCCTCCACCACCAAGGCCGCCAACGGACCGCTCACCGCGCCCGATGAAGGTCTCAGTTACATCGAGTTTCACGGCCAAAAAATTCTGCTCCGCGAAGCCATCGAGACCGCCGGCGACCTCTTCCTGGGCAAGGCCGTGATGGCCCGCGAAGGCGGCTGGAACCTGCTTTGCAAATTCTTCGACAACCTCGGCCCCATTCCGCACCACCTCCACCAGACCAGCGAATTCGCCGCCCGCGTGGGCCAAAAGGGCAAGCCGGAAGCCTATTACTTTCCGCCGCAATACAATTTCAAGGACAACAACTTCCCCTACACCTTCATGGGCCTGGAGCCGGGCACCACGCGCGGCGACGTGCGCCGCTGCCTGGAGCGCTGGAACGAGGGCGACAATGGGATTCTCTACCACTCCCGCGCCTACAAGCTCAAACCGGGCAGCGGCTGGCAGGTCGATCCCGGCATCCTGCACGCTCCCGGCTCGCTCGTGACGTACGAGCCCCAGGTCAATTCCGATGTGTTCGCCATGTACCAGTCGTTGGTGGAAGGCCGCACGGTGCCCTGGGACCTGATGGTGAAGGACGTCCCGCCCGAGCACCACCACGATCTCGACTACCTCCTCGACATGCTCGATTGGGAAGCCAACACCGATCCCGAATTCGCCAAACACCGCTACTTCGAGCCGCGCCCGGTGGCCCCCGTGGATGAAATGAACGACGCCGGCTACGCCGAAAACTGGGTCGTTTTCTCGACCCCGCACTACTCGGCCAAGGAACTCACCGTGTTCCCGCGCCGCAGCGTCACCATTAAGGACGCCGCCGCCTATGGCACCATCCTGGTGCAGGGCTACGGAACTTTCGGCAAACATGAGGTCGAGACCCCCACCCTGATCCGCTACGGCCAGATGACCAAAGACGAGCTGTTCGTCTCAGCCGATGCCGCCGCCGGTGGGATCACCATCGTCAACCGCAGCGATGCCGAAAACCTGGTGTTCCTGAAGCACTTCGGCCCCGGCAACCCAGAGGCGCCGGCCAGTAAGTAGCTGGCGCGCCTCCCGCGGGTGAGGCCCATGCCCCGGCCCGAAGCATCACATTGTTAGACTGGTAACAGATGCTCCAACCTCTGGTAGGAATGGACCTGGACGAGTTGCGCGAGGCCATCGGGCCTGCCGAGCCACCGTACCGCGTCCGCCAGCTTTACGAGGGCATCTACGGGCGCCAGGCGGCAGACCTGGTGCAGATATCCAATCTTCCGGCGGGGCTGCGGGCCGATCTGTCGGCGCGGCACTCGGTCGGGCTGCCGGAGGTCGATCGGGTCTACCGCTCGACGGATGGCACCCTCCGCTACCTGCTGCGCCTGGACGACGGGCGAACGGTGGAAACCGTCCTCATGCCCGAAGGCGACCGCGACACCATCTGCATCTCCAGCCAGGTGGGCTGCCCGGTGGATTGCAAATTCTGCATGACCGCCCTGCTGGGCCTGGAGCGCAGCCTCACCGCCGGCGAGATCGTCGGCCAGGTGCTCCTGGTGACCCGCGAAAACGGGTTGCGCCACCGTGCCCCGGGCGCCGCGCCCTCGGGGACCGGCCGCCTGAACATCGTCATGATGGGCCAGGGCGAGCCGCTGCTCAACCTGGCCAACGTGGTCAAGGCTACCCGCATCCTGCTGGACCCGGCCGGCTTTGGTCTTTCGCCGCGGCGGATCACTATTTCCACCGCCGGCATCATTCCGAAAATCGACGAGCTGGGCCGCGAACCGGTACGCCCCAAGCTGGCCATCTCACTCAACGCTTCCACTGAGGAAATGCGCCAGGAATTGATGCCCATCACCCGCAAATATCACCTCAAAGACCTGCTCGAGGCGTGCCGCCGCTATCCGCTGCGGCCGTGGGAGAAACTGACCTTCGAATACGTGCTCCTGGGCGGCGTGAACGACAGCGACGCCGACGCGCGCCGGGTGGCCAAACTGCTGGCGCACCTGAACGCCAAGGTCAACCTGATCGCCCTGAACCCAGGGCCGGAAATTCCGTACCGCACACCGGCCGAAGAGCGCGTCGCCGGCTTCCAGGCAATCGTCCGCCGGTCGATGCCGTGTTTCGTGCGCAAGCCCCGCGGGCTGGATATTTATGCCGCCTGCGGCCAGTTGAAGCGCAGCGTGGCATGAGCACCTGGACGCGCCGCAGTGTGTTGGCGGCACTGGCCGCGAGCGGGCCCCTGGGCCGATCGCAGGCACCCCTCTCCGCCGCCACTCCCCTCACCCTGCCCGCCATGCTCAACGATTTCCACCAGATCTGGATTCCGGCGCGCATCAACGGATCGCCGGTCCTTTGGTGCGAACTGGATTCGGGCGGCGGCGGGGCCCTGTATTTCATTGATGCCGAAAAGGCCGTCGCCATCGGAGTCCACGCCGAACGCCTCGGCCAAAGCGCGGGTGTCGCCCAGGGACGGCCGGCGGTGGATGGGCGCGTCCAGGTCACCGTGGAGTTTCCAGGCCTTCGGCTGGAACGCCAGGAGTTGGTCATCAAGCCCACACCGCTCGGCAAGGACGGGATCGTGGCGCTCGCCAACTTCCGCCCGTGGGTGATCGAGATGGACTACCAGACTCCCGCCGTTCGCCTGCACGACTCAGCCAGTTTCCGCTACGACGGGCCGGGGCAGGCGATTCCGCTCTCCATCGAGCAGACCAACCTGCTGGCCGAGGCCCGCCTCGTTTTGGATGATGGAGACGAA
>Ga0335074_10007861_pt1 | contig 14805 bp, 17 predicted proteins | sample Lox_Sample_23_FD_206715 | JGI IMG/M metagenome (GOLD analysis project Ga0335074, IMG submission 206715) | Soil microbial communities from Loxahatchee National Wildlife Refuge, Florida, United States - Lox_Sample_2.3 | ecosystem: Environmental > Terrestrial > Soil > Wetlands | place: USA...
TCGGTCAATTTTTGCGGGCCCGCCGCGGCGCATTGCGCCCGGTCGACGTCGGGCTCGAGGACGACAGCAATCGCCGGCACGTCGCCGGGCTGCGCCGCGAAGAGGTCGCGAAGCTCGCGGGTATCTCAACCACCTGGTACACCTGGATTGAACAGGCGCGCGAGATCAATTTCTCGCTCGACGTGATCGACGAAATCGGCCGCGCGCTGCTGCTTACGCCGCCGGAGATCGCCTACCTCAAGGTGCTGGCCTCGGATGCACCGCCGCAAGAATGCACGCTCAATCCGGAGATTCCCGACGCGCTGCGCCAGCTCGTCGAGCTGCATCGCGCCGCGCCGGCGTATCTTGCGACGCCGCGCTTGGATCTGTTGGTCTGGAATTCACAACTGGCCGAGATCTTCGATTATCGCGACGACGGCGATCTGCTCTCGCGTAACGTGCTCTGGCGCATGTTCTTCGATCCGTCGCGGCGGCAACTCTACGTCGACTGGGAAACGGCGGCGCGCGGGTGCGTTGCGGTCTTCCGCAACATTTACGCCACCTACTACGGCGATCCGCATTTCGACGATTTGCTCGTCACCATGATGCGCGATCAGGAATTCGTGCGCATGTGGAGCGGTTGGGAAGTCTTACCGCCTGCCGTGCCCGCCTTCTTAGTTCGTCATCACACGCTCGGCTTGTGCGAGCTCGAACCGATCCAAGCCACGCTCGGCATCTCGCCGGGCTGTTACTTGGCGCTGTTCAGTTCGAAGAAGCTGAGCTAAGCGGCCGCTTCGGCGGCGCTGTATTCCGCAACGACGCTTTTGAGACGCTTGGCGCTGGCGTCGACGCCGGCTTGTTCTTCTTCGCTGAGCTCGGGCCAGAGCACGTCGTGAACGCCGTGCTTGCCGACGATGCTCGGAAGCGAAAGCGTCACGCCGTAGCTCGGCTGATACGACCCCACCGGAAGCACCGCGCGTTCGTCGCGCAAGATGCACTCGGCGACGCGTGCGACGACCATGCCGATGCCGTATTGGCTTGCGCCGATGCCTTCGATGATCGAGATGTTGGCGTAGCGCACGTCGCGTTCGACCGAGGCGCGAAATTCGTCAAATCCGATGCGGCGCTCGGCGACGAGGTGCTCGAGCGGCCGGCCCCCGATGCGTACCGACGACCAGCAGAAGACGCTGTTCGTGCCGTGTTCGCTGATGACGTAACCTTCGACGCTTTGCGGGCTCACGCCGAAGCGCTCGGCGATGTGGACGCGAAAGCGCAGCGTGTCGAGCATCGTGCTGGTGCTCAGCACGCGGTTGTGTCCGGCGAAGCGGCAGGTCACGTCGACGAGCGGCTCGGGCGGATTCGTCACGACGAGCAGCACGGCTTTCGGAGCGACCGCGGCGATCTTCGGAACGATGTCTTCAAAAATTTCGACGTTGGTGCGCAGCAGGCGCAAACGTCCGAGCGGGTCGTTGCGATCGGTCGCACCGCCGGTCTTTTCGTTGATGCCGGCGCTAATCACCACCAGGCCCGCGCCTGAGAGATCGTCGAATTCGCCCGCGCGAACGGTAACCGCCGGCGAGAGCGGCGCGCCGTAGCGCAGATCGGTGGCGACGCCTTTGGAGCGGGCCGGGTAACGATCGACGAGAACGATATCATCTGCCACCGAGCGCACGCACGATGCGAGCGCCGCTGCCGCGCCGACTGCTCCGGCGCCGACGAATCCGAGCTTGCTCATTTTGAGACCGCTTTCGAAACTTGCATGGTCGTAGTAGCGAGTGTCGTCGTATGGTTTTGGAACATCGGCAGATGCCGCATGCTCAGGGTCAGGAACGTGATGACGCAGATCGCGCCGAAGATGCGCGTGAGCTGCGGCGAGCGCAATTTGTTAGAGTAGCGGGCGCCGAAGTATGCGCCGAGCACCGCGCCGATCGCGAGCGGAATCGCCAGCGCCCAGTCGACGCGTGCTTCGTGAATCTGCGCGAAAACGCCGGGCCAAATGTAGATCGTGGCAATGAACGACGCCGTCGGCATCGCGACGTACGCGGGCAGCTTGTAGCGCCACAGCAAGAGCGGGATCGCGACGGTTCCGGCGCCGATGCCGAACAGGCTGGAAGAAAATCCGACCATCACGCCCATCAGCGCGAACTCGTAGTTGCTGGCGCGCTGCGAACGATCCGACTCGAGCGCCGTCTCGGGAATCGTCATCGGTTTCGACGGCTTGAGCATGTTGTAGGCGATGAAGAGCAGCATCGCGCCGTAGAGCAGGTCAAACTGGCCCGAGCTGACGTACTTGAGTGCGACGACGCCAAGCAGTGCGCCGGCAATGCCGCCCAGGCCGATCGACCAGCCGATCCGCACATTGATGCGTTTGCTCTTGCGCAGCGCGAACGACGCAACCGCGACGTTCACGCCGACCATGAAGAGCGACGTTGCAGCCACGACTTGCGGCGAGAGGTGACCCGCGAGCCGCAAGATCGGCACCGAAATGAATCCGCCGCCGAAGCCGACCAGGCTTCCGAAAAAGCATGCGACGATCCCGAGCACGAGGCTCATGAATGATGCAAAAATCGGCAAGCCATCAAAGACGTGTTGCATTACCTTTCAGTTGTCGGGCTTGCACAGGCGACGAAGTAGGCAGGCAACCGGCGCCGAGGTTAAGTGATTGTATACGGCGTGTCGGGGCTGTGTTAACTCAAATCACGCAAGATGATTAAAGAAAAAAACCTCGGCAAACGCCGAGGTTCTTTACATTCGCTTATCCTTCGACAGCTCAGGATGACACTGCGTGTCAGTTTTTCGGGAGCAGCTCAGCGAGCTTGAGCATGTATTCTTTACGCGTCTCGAGCAGTTGGCTCGTGAACGCAAAGCTCTTCTCGACGATTTCCGCCGGGGTCGGCAGCTTAGCTTCGCCGCTCTTGCTCTCGATGAGCTCGGTGACCGACGCGATCGCCTTGACGTTGAGATCCTGGGCTTGCTTGAGACCGTTGAGAAACTCGGCTTGCGCCTTCTCGACGAATTCGGTGTAGGTGTTCATGGACAGGCTCCTTATAAAATGTGTGCTTAGTATACCAAGCGCACGGGAAGTCTGTCAATGCCCGTTCGTGAATCCCCGATAGACGCGAATCAAGGTGTCCTTCTGGTCGGCGCTTAGCCGGGGGTCCAGCTTGACGGCCGACTCGACCGCGTCGGCCGCTTCATTGCGGACGTCGTCGTCGAGCAGCCCGGCCTGGGCGTAGAAGGTCTCGGCGGAGAGGTGCAGCGCGCGGGCGATCTGCTTGAGGACCTCGGCCGAGGGCTTGTACAGTCCCCGCTCGACCTGGCTGAGGTACGGGTTGGAGACCTTCGCGAGGTCGGCAAGCTGCCGGAGGGAGAGGTTCGCCAGCTCACGCTGGGTGCGAATAAACTCGCCCAGACCTTTTAGGTGGTCGCGATTGTTGATCATACGATCGTCGCCTCGTCATGGTGTGGTGCGGTGGAGTCGAACGGCTCGGCCGTCTCGTTTCGTACGTACCGGCCCGGAGCCGGCTCGCCGCCGCTGGGCAGCGGATAGGGCGTGCGGCGTGCGCCGCCGTGTGCGTCGGCCCAAGCCGACCAATCTTCCCACCAGCTTCCCTGGTGCTTGACCGCGCGCGCGAGCCACACGTCGGGCGTCTCGCCCGGCTCGACCTCGCCGGCGGTCCAATAGCACGACTTCGGATTGCCCGGTGGATTGCAGATGCCGGCGACGTGACCGGAATTGGTACGCGTGTACGTCACGGGTCCGCCGACGTATTGCGAGGTCATGAAACTCGTGCGCCACGGCGCGATGTGATCGTTCTCGGCGCCGAGCACGTAGAGCGGCGTCTCCACCTGGCCCATGTCGAGCGGCTGGCCGTCGAGGATGAACGCGTTGGGCACCACGAGCAAGTTGTACAGATAGCACGCGCGCAAGTATTGCGAGTGCATCGCGGCGGGCATGCGCGTCGCGTCGCCGTTCCAGGTGAGAATGTCGAACGCCGGAGGCTTCTTGCCCATGTACCAGTTGGAGACGACGTAGCTCCAAATCAAATCGTTGGCGCGCATCCAGTTGAAGGTACCGGCCATCTCGCTCGAATCGAGATAGCCGCGTTCTTTCATGCTCGCTTCGAGCTTTGCAATCGAAGCTTCGTCGGTGAAGACACCCAGATCGCCCGGCTCGGCGAAATCCAGAATCGTGTTGGTCAGCGTTACCGCGCCGATGCGGTCCGCTTCGCCGGTGGCCGCGAGATAGGCGAGCAGCATGAGCGTCATCGTGCCGCCGACGCAAAGCGCGGCAAGATTGACCTGCGGCGCGCCGGTGATGCGTTCGACCGCGTCGAGCGCGGCAAGCACGCCTTCCTCGAAATACGTGTCCATCGTAAAGTCGCGCATCGTAGCGTCGGGATTGCGATAGCTGATCATGAAGACTTGATGGCCGCGCGATACCGCCCACTCGACGAACGAGCGGCCCGGCGCGAGGTCCATGATGTAATACTTGTTGATCCACGGCGGCGACATCAGAATCGGCCGCTCGTACACGGTGTCCGTTTGCGGGTAGTAGGCGATCAGCTCGATCAACTCGTTGCGAAAGACGATTTCGCCCGGCGTCGCTGCAAGATTCTCACCCAGCGTAAAGGCCGAGCTGTCGACTTGCTTGGGATATCCCCCGTTGTTTTGCACGTCGTCGACGAACTCGAGCATGCCTTCGACGAGGCTGGTGCCGCCGGTGTCGATCGCCGTTTTGATCACGCCGGGGTTGAGCCACGGCACGTTGCTCGGCGCAATCGCGTCCATCATCATGTTCATCGCAAAGCGCGCCTTGCGTTTGGTAGCTTCGGGCAGGCGCGTGCTCTCGACGAGTTGCTGCGCGTACTGGCGGCGCACCAAATACTCTTCCACCATCGAAATGAGGAAAGGATTGCTGGTCCAGGCGGGATCGGAAAAGCGTTTGTCGCCCTGCACGTCGGCGGCGGGCGGCGGGTTCTCACCCTGCATGCGGCGCAGCGCGTTCATCGCGACGCCTTGCTGCGCGATCATCATGCCGCTCATGATCGTGCCCATGCGCAGGGGATCGCTCATGACGTCGAGCGTCACCGCGCGCAGCGCATCGTTGAGCGAGGCCGGATCGGCGCCGGAGAGATCGAGGCCGTAGCTGAACTCTTCAATCGGTACCGAGCCGATCACATGTACATGCCCCCGTTGACGTCGTAGGTCGAACCGGTGATGAAGCCGGAGTTGTCGTCGACCAAAAAGCGCACGACGCGCGCGATTTCGTCCGGGCGTCCGAGGCGATCGACCGGTGTGCGTCCGCGTGCGAGCTCGATTGCCGCCGGCGGCATTGCTTTCACCATTTCGGTCGCGGTAAAGCCCGGCGCGACGGCGTTGACCGTGATGCCCGAACGCGCGGTTTCCAGCGCGAGCGTTTTGGTGAGGCCCAAGAGTCCCGCTTTCGCGGCGGCGTAATTGGCTTGCCCGAAGTTTCCGGTGTGTCCGACGACGGAGCTAATGTTGACGATGCGTCCGTATTGCTGCTCGAGCATGTGATCGAGCACGGCTTTGATCATAAAAAACGGCCCTGAGAGGTTCACATTCAGGACCGTCTGCCATTCTTCGATCGTCATCTTGCGCGCCGTGTGATCTTTGGTGATCCCGGCGTTGTTGATGAGGATGTCGACCTTGCCGAACTTGGCGATCACCTCGTGTGCAGCGAGTTGACATACCCGCGGATCGGAGACGTCGCCTTCATAAAAGTGTACGAGATGCGCGGCACCGTTGAGGGATGCGCGCAAGGTCTCGGTGCGGTCGCGATCGGCGGGAATACCAAGCACGGCAATGGTTGCACCATCCGCGGCGAGCGCCGACGAAATCGCGCCGCCTATACCGCGCGAACCGCCGGTCACGATCGCCACTCGACCATCGAGCCGCGTTAGCGTGCCCGAGGGGGCTGTCGAGGTGGTTATCATGGGCACTACTTTGTACCCATGCGCTATGCACACCTAGCGAAAGATAAAGAAAATCTTAGGAAGTTTAGACCGCAGGCTATTGACAGTCAGAAAGCGCTTTCCGGCGCCGCCTTCCTTACTAAGCCATGTCCAGGCCGCCGTTGACGTGGAAGGCCGCGCCGGTTATGTACCCCGACCCTTCCTCGCATAGGAATTTAACGACCCGCGCCACCTCTTCGGGCTTGCCGAGGCGCTTGGTCGGGATTTTCTCGACAACTTTGGCCAGCGCGGCTTCGGGCATCGATTCGACCATCTCGGTCGCGATGAAGCCCGGCGCGACGACGTTGGCGGTGATGCCCTTGTTGGCGGTTTCGAGCGCAAGCGATTTGGTGAAGCCGAAGAGCCCCGCTTTCGAGGCCGCGTAATTGGCTTGACCGATGTTCCCGGTCGATCCGATCACCGAGCTGATGTTGATGATGCGGCCGGAGCCGCGTTCGATCATGTGCTCGAGCACCGCCTTGGTCATATTGAACGCGCCGGAGAGATTGACGTTGATGACGTTGTGCCAGTCGTCGCTCGTCATCTTGCGCAGCGTTTTATCGAGCGTGATGCCGGCATTGTTGATGAGGAAGTCAACGCGTCCGTGCGCTTTGAGCACTTCGTCGACGACGCGCTTGCAATCGTCGTAGTCGTCGACCCGCCCTTGATGCGTCGAGACGGAATGACCGTTGGCGCGATGCTTTTCCGCGCACCGCTCCGCCGCTTCACCGCCTTTACTGTACCCGGCCGCAACGTGCGCGTGCTCCTGCGCGAGCGCTTGGGTGATGGCAAGACCGATGCCGCGCGTGCCCCCGGTGACGATTGCAACCTTTCCTTCGAACATCTCGTCCTCCCAGCGTGGAACGCTTTACTGCGCTGCAGCACGAGCTTTTCCCGCGTGGTAAACAAAGCGATCACCACATCGGAACGGGCGAGGGTGTTGGCGTCACCACCGGTGGCGGCGACGGCGTGTACGTGACGACGACGGTAAATGCGGTCGGTGCATCTTCGCTTGCAAGCAGCACGCTGCGATCGACACCGCTTGCCACGACCTGCACCACAACCAGTCGATTTCCCGGGACATCGATTGCGTGCGTGCCGGCAAACAGTGGATCGTACGCCGGACTCGAGGGCACACCCAGCTGCGTGACGGTCGCCGCAGCGGCGCTAAAGCTGTCGATATCGCTCAGCACGTCGCCCGCGACCGGCGCGCCGGTGCCGTTCAGCGTGTAACGCGTCAGCGTTTGCGCTGCGCTATCAAAGGTATACGCCCATGCGTAGGTTCGGTGGGCGCCGTCCTGCGTGGAGAAGTCGATCTCGTGGCCGTCGCTATTCGCGGCGCCGAGCACGTCGGTCGCGGGCACGTCGATCGCGAGCGCACTCGCGGCTTCGCTCGAGAGCCGTTCGACCAGGCGCCCCACATTCGCGCTCGCGACCACGCGCCGGTTGGCCGCGGCCGCGCCGGCCGCCAGCCGATCGGCCATGACGACCAAGGCCCAGATCATCACAGCGGCGATCGCGGCGCCGACGAGCGTTTCGATCAGGGTGAAGCCCGCCTGGCGGTCCATGCACGACGAGTGAGTGCCCGCATTGCCGCGGCGCCGGACTTTGTGGTACAAAGTAGGACATGACGGATATCGAACGCGCCATGCTCGACATCGCCGAGGTGCGCGATCGCCTAGCGATGACGCAGCGCTTTCGGGGGATCTCCGGTGTTGCCGCGATTGCGTCGGGCTGTTTTGCCATCGCCGCCGGCGTGCTGCAAGCGTTGCTGGTGGCGGTGCCGCAGGGCGCCTACGAACAACGCGTCTACGCCTCGATTTGGCTGGTGTGCGGCACGGCCGCGATGATCGTGAACTACGGTTCGATCGCGCACTGGTTCGTCAGCGATGCAAGCGTCCGCGACCGCTGGCAAACGCGCACGGTGGGCCTGGCGATCTTACCGGCGATTGCACTCGGCGCAGCGATCACGCTCGCGCTGCTCACGCGCGGTGCGTTTTCGTATTTGCCCGGCGTATGGTATGGCTGCTACGGCGTCGGCCTCTTCGCCTCGCGTATGATGCTGCCGCGCGACGTCTTGCCGATCGCCGCATTCTTCTTAGTCGCCGGCATCGCGCTGCTCTTTACACCCGCCGCGATTGCGCTAGCCTGGTGGGTGCTGCCGATCGGCTTCGGCGTCGGACAGATTGCCATCGGCGTCCTCGTGGCGCGCGATCGCCGGGAGCATCCGTGAGCGCGACCGATCTCGATCGCGTCTTTCACGAACGCGGGCGCCTCGCGATTTGCTCGACGTTGGTCGCGCATCCCGACGGCGTTTCGTTCACGCAGTTGCAAGATGCGTGCGCGCTCACCGACGGAAATCTCAACCGGCACTTACATGCGCTTGCTGAAGAAGCGATCGTGCAAACCGAACGCCGCACCGGATCCGGACGGCCGCAAACGATCGTACGCATCACGCCCGCGGGCCGCGATCGCTTTATCGCCTACATCGACGCGCTCGAGCACATCGTGCGTGAGGTTCAGCGCTCGATGAGTTCGAGCGAATCGCCGGTGCGCGCGATACCCGCGCGCGGCACGTCGCAGTAAATCCCCATCCAGTTCGAACGCGCCTGCGCGACGTAGCGCAGGATGCGCGGATCGGCCGGCCCGCCGTGCAGATCGTACGTCGGCACCACGCAGCGTTCGATCGGATAGCGTACCCGCAACGTCACTTCGCCTAGGCGCAGTTCGCGACCGGTGAGCGCCGCTTCGTCGAGCGCGATGCCGGCTTGCGCTTCAACGAAGAAGTTGGGACGGAAGCGTTCGAATTCCACGCGATAACCGACGAACGACGAGAGCCCGTCGAGCCAGCGATCGAGGATCAGCGAGACCGGCGCGTCGTCGAAGAACCCGCCGTCGTCGCTGTGCGCAAGCTCGATATCCGGCGCGAGCGAGAGCGCCTCGCCCGCGTGGTCGATCCGATGCAAACGGTCGTCTTCTTTCCCGCGGTAGGGCTTGCCGGCGCGCGGTCCACTCGAAGCGATCAGCGCGCTATCGCGATCGCCCTCGAGGCCGGTCGGCAGCACGGCGCAGGCGTCGAGCACCTCGCCGCGCAGACTCTTCACCGGATAACGCCGGATTGCGCGTAGCGTTCCAATCTGCATGAGCAATAGGTACCATAGGAAGGCCGGTTTACCCTCAAGAACGGGGCGGCGCAATGGACGAGTTGCAGGGACGTCCCGCGCTCCGTGCGCTCTCGATCGGCGAGATCTTCGATCGCGCGGTAACGATGTACGTGCGGCATTTCGCCGTCTTTACGCTTATCGTGCTGACGTTGCTCGTCCCGATAGGCATCCTCGATTACTTCGTGACCGATCGGTCGACGTCGCAACTTTCGCAATTGCTCGCGCAGATCAGCCATCCCGGCGCCCACAATTCGGTGTTGTACTCACCCTCGCAGCTTTCGGCGATCTTCGCCGTCGCACTGCTCACGCTGTTGCTTGCGCCCTTTACCAACAACGCGGTGGCGGTCGGCGTCGCAGCCATCTATGCCGGACGCGCGCCGACCTATGCCGGAGGTTACGAGCGCGTGCTGCGGCGCTGGGCGCCGCTGCTCGGAACCACGATCCTGTGCGGCTTGATTCTGCTCGCAACCTACGTTGCGGTGGTGTTCGGGGCGTTCATCGTGGCGTTCACCGTCACGCTGCTCGCGGTTGCCGCGCGCTTTTTCATCGTGCTCTTCGCCATCGTCGGTCTGGTCGCGGTGCTCGCGATCCTCTTGCTCTTCGTCCTGCTCGTGATGTGTTGCGCGTTCGCGCTTTACGCCAGCACGATAGAAGAAGCGAGGCCGGCCGACGCGATCGGTGAAGCCTTCCGTCGTTTGTTCAACCGCCGCGAGATCGGTAAGGCGACCTTGATCTCGCTGGCCTACCTCGCGATCCAAATCGGTGCGTTCGTCATCGGCGCGTCGCTCGCGGCGCTGCTGCTTTCGTTCGCGCACAGCTCGGTCCTCGAGCTGGCGGTAGAAACCGTGATCAACGCGGCCGTCACCGCCTTCGTGACGATTTTGCTCGCGACGTACTACTATGACGTGCGCACGCGCAGTGAAGGCTTGGATCTCGAAGTCGATCTCGAGCGCCTGACCGCACCATCATGACGCCGCGGCCGCCCATCGAGATCGTCCGGGCGGTGCGCGCCGAGCTCGCCGTTCCGGGGCGCTATCATCTCGTTGCCGCGACACCGCACCGTTCGCTGCTCGACGCGATCGTGCAGTGGTTCGGCGATCGCTGGAACGAGCTCTGGAATCTGTTGACGAGTCACATCAAACTCGGGCCGAGCGCAACGTCGCTGATCGGGGATGCGATCGTCGTGCTCTGCGTGGCGGCGATCGCGGTGATCGGGGCGCACTTGCTCGTACAACTGCAGTCCGATCGCACGCGGCGGGAGCCGCCGACGCCGCTTGCGCAGGCGCGCAGTGCGCACGCGCTCGCCGCACAGGCGGCGCAAGCCGCACAAGCGGGCGACCATGCGCGCGCGATTCGTCTCATCTTTATGGCGGCCGTGACGTTGCTGGATCTACGCGGGGTGGTGCGCGACGAACGCTCGGCGACGATCAACGAGCTGCGTCGCGCGCTGCACGAGCGTGACGGAGCGCTGGAGCCGGCCTTCGTCGAGATCGCGCGCCTCTACACGGCGGCTGCGTACGCGCAAATGCCGGCGGGTCCGCAGGCATGGCAGCGCGCGCGCGCGGCCTACGACGACCTCGCGGCGAGAGCGGCATGAGCAGGCGCATCGTCGAAACCGCGGTGCTCGTGGCGCTGCTCGGCGTGCTGGTACTGCTCGCAACCGGTTCGATGGGCGAAATGCCCTCGGTGCCTTCGAGTTACGACACCGGGCCCAACGGCTATCGCGCGCTCTATGACGTACTGGCGCGCGAAGGCATTCCCGTCACCCGGCTCGAGGCACCGCTGGGGCTGATGGATCGCAACGTACGCGTCCTCGCGCTTACGGCATCAGCGTACGATCGCAGCGACGTGCGCCGGCTGCAAAGCTTTTTGAGCGGCGGCGGCACGGTGCTGGCCTTCGGGCACATTCGCGGTTTGACGAAATCACCCCGGTTGCACTCGTTCAGCGTTGCAAACTATTCGAACCTTGCGCTCAGCAAACATCCGCAACGCGCGAGCGAGATCTATGCAACGGTTGCGGGAAAGGGCGTCGTGGCCTTCGATGAACGTGCCTACGGCTACGATCGCACGCGGTCGCTGTGGTCGGTGCTGCCGCCCGCCGTACACGTTGCCGTTGCATTGGCGGCGCTGGCGCTGCTGCTCGCGTTGATCGATGCGAACGTGCGCTTTGCGCCGCCGATCGTGCGCGAGCCGCCGGCGGATCGCGACTCGTCAGACTATTTGCGTTCGATGGCGTCGCTGTTGCGCCGTGCGCACGCGGGGCGCGCGGCGATCGAGCGCTTTGCGCGCGTCTATCCCAAATCAGCCGAACTCGAGCAGCTTGCCGCCGCCACGCGGCCGAGCGATGCGCTCGTGCTGCGCGCGGCCACGATTTTTGCAAAACTTCGAAAGGATCAGTCGTGAACAACTCTTCCTCCGTCCACGAGCTGGCCGCGCGCATTCGTTCGGCGATCGCCGCGGCGGTGGTCGGCAGCGAGCGCATGAGCTTCGGTCTGCTCGTCGCGCTTTTCTCGCGAGGACACGTGCTGATCGAAGGTGTGCCCGGAACCGGCAAGACGCTGGCCGTGCGCGCGCTGGCCGCGGCCATCGGCTTGCCGTTCCGGCGAATACAGTTTACGCCCGACTTGATGCCCTCCGACGTCGTCGGCACCTCGGTCTTCAATCCGCAAAATGCGACGTTCAGCGTGCGGCCCGGCCCGATCTACGCGAACATCGTGTTGGCCGACGAAATCAATCGCACGCCGCCCAAGACGCAAGCTGCGCTGCTCGAAGCGATGGAAGAGGGCCGCGTGACGATCGACGGCTCGCCGATCGCGCTGCCGCAGCCGTTCATCGTGTGCGCGACGCAGAATCCGATTGAATACGAAGGTACCTACCCGTTGCCCGAAGCGCAGCTCGATCGCTTCACCGTGAAGATCGCGTCGGGCTATCCCGCCGCGGAGCAAGAACTCGAGCTGCTCGCGCGCGTTGCAGCCGGCTTCGATTCGCGCGCGCTCGAGCTTGCCGGCATCAACGCGGTAACCGATGCCGATGAGATTCTCGCCGCGCAGGCGGCGGTACGCCGCGTGCTGGTGGCCGACGAAGTGCGCGCCTACGCGTATGCCGTCGCGGCTGCAACGCGCCTGCACCCGCGCTTGGCGCTGGGTGCGTCACCGCGCGCGGTCGTAACTTTGATGGTTGCCGCGCAAGCGGCGGCAGCCATCGATGGCCGTGACTACGCAACGCCCGACGATGTGAAAGACGTTGCCGAGCCGGTCGTCGCGCACCGTCTTATCGTGCAGCCGGATGCCGAAATTGAAGGCGCCACCGCCGCCTCGATCCTTACCGAAATCTTGGCGAGCGTGCCGGTTCCGCGTGAATAGGTTTTTGCCGCTTTGGCCCTCCATGCGAGCGCTGTGGGCGCTGGCGGGGATTGCGGTCGTGCTCGCGTGCTCGCCGGGCGCACCGGTCTGTTTGCCGCTCGCGTTCGCGCTCGGCGCGGTCCTCGTCGCGGCATTTGCGGCGGATACGCTTTTGCTGCCGCGCCGCGCGTTGCACGTACGGCGGGAAGTACCGTCACATTTTTCGTTGCGGCGCAGCGCGGAATTGCGCTACGCGATCGAAAATCGTTCGCAGCGTGCGCTGCGCGTGGGATTGGTCGAGGCGCCGCTACGCACGCTGGATCTGGGCGAAAGCGACGTGATCGCGTTCGTCCCGGCAAGAAGCGAAGTCGAGACGACGGTTGCCGTGCTGCCGATTGCGCGCGGGAGCGATACCTTTACCCGCATCTTTGTGTGGTACGAGAGCACGCTCGGACTCGTGCGCCGGCGCGCGATCGTCGACGCGCCCGAGACGATTCGTGTCTACCCCGACCTCTCCGCGGTCGAGCGATATGGTCAGCTGCAGGTGCGCAATCGGCTAGTCGAGGCGGGCCTGCGCCGCATGCAGCTGCGCGGCGTCGGCAGCGAGTTCGAGAGCGTGCGCGACTACGCAAGCGGGGATGCATTTCGTTCGATCGACTGGAAGGCCACCGCGCGCCGCGGCAAATTGATGGTCGTGCAGCGCGAGGTCGAACGCAGTCAAGATGTGATGCTGTTGCTCGACTGCGGCCGCTTGATGACCGCGCGCATCGGCGTGCAACGCAAACTCGACTATGCGGTGACCGCCGGCCTGTCGATGGCCTCGATTGCGTCGCTCGCGAGCGATCGGGTCGGCGTCGTAGCCTTCGCGCGGCGGATTCTCGTGGCGCGCGCACCGCGTTCGACGGCGGCGTCGATCCACGCGCTCGCCGACGCGCTTTGCGACGTCGAGCCGCGCTTCGAAGAGTCGGATTACGCGCGCGCCTTCGCCTATCTGCGCAGCCACCTGCACCGCCGCAGTTTGATCGCCTTCTTCACGGACGTCATCGACCCGGTCGCCCAAAGCACGGTCCTCGCGGAGCTGGGCACGCTCGCGAAGCGCCACGTCGTACTCTGCATCTTTATGAACGATGCCGCCGTGAACGCGGCGCTGGCGCGCACCCCGCATTCGGCTGGGGACTCGTATGAAATGTCGGTGGCGCTTGGGCTCTCGCAGGAGCGCGCCATCGCTGCTCGCACCCTGCAGCGCAGCGGCGTCATCGTGCTCGACGTTCCGGCCGCGAAACTTTCGATCGCGGCAGTGGATGAATATCTGCGCGTCAAATCTCGAGGCTTGCTATGATACATCTTCTTGCATCAATGCTTATTGCCGCGGACGCGCCGGAACGCGTTTTGGTCTATTCATTCAACGTCGGCATCAACAATCGCAACACCGACACGGCGATGGGCGAATATACGAACGTCCAAAGGAACGTAAACTCGGATCTCGGTACGATCACGGTGAGCGTGATCGGTTTGGAAGCCGACGGCGGGCTCGTCGTGAACGTCGCGGAAAGTGCGCGCACGAATCGTTCGGTCGCGCCGGCGACGTGCGTCATCTACAGCAACACCAACGTTGTGTGCGGTACGGCGGTGGTGACACCCGAAGAAACCAGCGTGCTACGTTCGCTCAACCCGAAATTCCTCGATCCGACCACGCTCGACGCGAAGGGCCACTGGCACATGGCCCCGGGGCATGGGGTGACGATCGACTATACATTGAACAAAGACGCCGACGGCTTTTCTGTGAGTGGTACGCGCGACGAAAATGCGGCGCAAGGCACCGTTCACTCGGAGATGACCTACGGTTACGATCCTGCGAAGGTTGTGGCGACGAGCGTGCACGAGTACGAAACGATTCGCCAGCTTTCCGGCACCTCTGCCGGTCTCAGTACGATCGAGGTCCAAGCGACGCTGACGTCGGACTCGTTGTCGCCGAAGGGTTAGTTCGGCCCGCGAAACCGAAGTAGACGACGAGGGCGAACGCCGTGACGACGCCGACCGCGATCCGATCGGATGCCGGCAGGCGCAGCGGCGAAAAGAAGCCTTCGATCGTCCCGGCGACCAGCAGCATCGATGCGACGCCGGCGATCAGCACGCCGGCACGGCGCGCCGCCGCAGCGATCGCGTCGCGACGTCGCAAGCGCCCGGGCGCGAGGATGCCCGCGCTAATCAAGAGCCCCGCCGCGCCCGCGATTTGAATGGCGGTCAGTTCGATCACGCCGTGCGGCGCCACCGTGGCCCAGAAATCCGCGCCGAATCCGGCATTGGTGAAGAGCGCGCCGACGGCGCCCAGCATCAAGCCGT
>Ga0335074_10007862_pt1 | contig 14803 bp, 12 predicted proteins | sample Lox_Sample_23_FD_206715 | JGI IMG/M metagenome (GOLD analysis project Ga0335074, IMG submission 206715) | Soil microbial communities from Loxahatchee National Wildlife Refuge, Florida, United States - Lox_Sample_2.3 | ecosystem: Environmental > Terrestrial > Soil > Wetlands | place: USA...
TCCGCCGACCTGCTCCTTGAGCAGCGCCAGCACAGCTCGGTACGGTCCATGGACGACCTGCTCAAGGAGCTGACCAGGATCCGCAAGCAGGGGTACGCGACCAACCGGGGCGAGTACTTTCCCGGGGTGGGAACGGTGACGGCCTGTGTCCGGGACCGGGCCGGCGGCCCGCTGCTCGGCATCAGCGTGGAGTTCCCCGCGGTCCCCGAGACCGAGGCGCTGTGGGAGGTCCTGCCGGGCCGGCTGACCTCGCTGGCCCGCGACCTGGAGGAGTCGCTGCCGGACGACGGCGAGCCGTGACCGGCCGGTAGGGCGCAGCTTGGGCGGCCTGGGGCTGCTTGTCTTTCCTGGCGCAATTCGATAGCGTTCAGCGCAACACGACTCGTTTGGAGCCTGGCACTGTCATGGACTTCGGCATCAGCGTGCCCAACTGCGTGGAGGGCATGGCCTTCCCGATCCCGTTCGCCGGGCATTCCGACATCGTGCGGGTCGCCCAGGAGGCCGAGGAGCTCGGCTTCGATTCCATCCTGGCCAACGATCACTGGAACACGCAGAACTACGTGCGCAGCGCGTTTCCCGATCCGCCCCGGTACTACGAGCCGCTGATCATGCTGGCCCACATCGCGGCCAAGACGCAGACGATCCGGCTGGTCACCGGCGTGATCGTGCTGCCGCTGCGGGAGCCGGTCCTGTTCGCCAAGCAGGTCGCGACGCTGGACCAGATCAGCGGCGGCCGGGTCACGCTGGGCGTGGGCGTGGGGGCCTACCGCGAGGAGTTCGAGGCGGTCCGGCCCGCGCTGGCCGGGGTGGCCAGGGCCGAGCTTGTCGAGGAGGGGCTGGCCAGCCTCCGGGTGCTGTTCAGCGACCGCCGGGCCAGCTACGCCGGGAAGCACGTGCAGTTCACCGACGTGGAGATGTTCCCCAAGCCCGTGCAGCAGCCGCTGCCGATCTTCTCCTGCGGCAACGCGGCGGCCACGATGCAGCGGGCCGTCACGTACTGCGACGGGTGGATGCCGGGCGGCCTGCCCCGGCTGGCGCTGGCGGCCGGCATCGAGCGGGTCCGCGCGCTGGCCGCGTCGCAAGGCCGGGCAGAGCACTTCCCGGTCCTTCCCCAGCTGGCGGCGTGCCTGGGGACCAGCCAGACCGCGGCGGAGGAAACCTTCGCCCGGTCCCAAGCCCATGAGCACTTGGTCTCGCTGCGCCGGTCCACCATGCGCAACATCGACATGACGTCGTTCATCTCGGAGAACCTGATCGGTACGCCGGACGAGGTGATCCGCCGGCTGCGGCTGCTGCGGGAGGCGGGCGCCGACGGGATCAGCGGCATCTTCTTCGCGGTCAACACCGTGCCCGAGTACCTGACGCAGATGCGGCTGTTCGCCACCGAGGTCATGCCCGCGCTTAAGGTGGCCTGATGACGTTCGGCATCGCGTCGCTGGCGGACACGCCGACCGCTTCGCTGGCGGACCGGGCCGGGCGGCTGGAGGCCGCGGGCTTCGACCAGCTGTGGCTGGCCGACGAACGGCTGCTGCGCAACGTCTACGTGGGGCTGGCCGCGATGGCCGCGGGTACAAAGCGGAGCCGCATCGGGCCGTCGGTCACCAACCCCTATACCCGCCATCCCGCGCTGACCGCGGCGGCCATCGCCACGGTCGACGAGCTGTCGGGCGGCCGCGCGGTGCTGGCGCTCGGCGCGGGCGGCGGGCTCGAGCAGTTCGGCATCGACCGGGTGAACCCGGTGAGGGCGCTGCGCGAGGCCATCGAGATCATCCGCGCTCTGACGGCCGGGGAGAAGGTGGACTTCGCCGGGCAGCACTTCACGGTCAACGGCGCGCAGCTGGGCTTTTCCTGGCACCGGCAGATACCGGTGTACATCGCCGCCCGGGGCCCGCGGATCCTGGAACTCGCCGGGCAGGTGGCCGACGGCGTGATCGTCGGCGGGTTCGCCCAGCCGGCCGGGCTGGCGTACGCCATGGACCGGGTGGCCGCGGGCCTCTCCCGGTCTGGCCGTGGGTGGGCCGACATCGACGTGGTCGCGTGGCTGTACACGTGCGTCTCCGACGACCGGGAGGCGGCCCGCCGGGCGGTCAGCCGGATGGTGATGGCGTCTGTTATCACCAGCCGCACGATCCTAGACCGGCTGGGCATCGTGCTGCCTGCCGAGCTTGCCGAGCGGGTGGCGGCCGGCGGCTGGACCTACGCTGAGGAGGAGATGATCGCCGCCGCGCGGCTGCTGCCCGAGGAGGTGGTCGAGGCGTTCGCGGTGTACGGCACCGCCGACGAGTGCGCCCGCAGGCTGCGGGAGATCCGCTCCTGCGGAGCGAACCAGCTCGCCTTCGTCGTGCTGCCTGGCACCGGCATGACCTGGGAAGAGGTCGCCATGCGGATCGCCCGCGAGGTGCTGCCTCAGCTCGCCGGCGGGTGCGGCGGGTCCGGCTCCGCGTAGCTGCGGGTCAGGACCTCGTACTGACTCGGGCGCCGGTCGGCGAGCAGGCTGAGCCCGAAGAACGCCTCGGTTCGCGCGGACATGACCTCGGCGCGCAGGTCGGCGGTGTGGCAGACCAGGCCCTCCTCCTGGTCCAGGCGGGCGACGACGTGCCCGGTCGGGGAGATGATCTGGCTGTGGCCGTAATAGTCGACCTTGCTCGAATACGCTCCGGCCTCGCAGTGGTTCGAGATCACCAGCCACATCTGGTTGACCAGCGCGTTCGCCCGGGCGAGCAGATCCATGGTCTCGCCGAGGTAGTCGGTGGCGGGATCGTGTCCCTGCATCGGCCAGGCCGTGGACATCAGGGTGATCTCCGCGCCCTGGACCGCAAAGGCGCGCATGACCTCGGGGAAATTCAGGTCGTAGCAGATCATGGCCGACGCGCGCGCGCCGGGCAGGCCGAAGACCGGGGTGCCCTCGCCGGGCACGAAGAACGGGTACTCGGCCTGGTTATGCAGCTTGCGGTACACGCCGACGACGCCGTCCGGGCCGATCAGCGCGGCGGTGTTGAAGACGACGTTCCCTGACCCGGCGCATTCGGCCAGGCCGACCTGGACGTACATGCGGTGGCGGCGCGCCGCTTTGGCGATCTGGTCGGTGGCCGGGCCGGGCACGGGCTCGGCGGAGGTGACGAAATACTGCCGCTGGGCGACGTACTCCGGCGTGCCGTGCCGAAGCGCGAAGTCGATGTAGCCCTGCAAGGCAAGCTCGGGCAAGACGAGCAGGTCCGCACCGCGGTCGGCGGCCTCTTCGATGAAGGCCAGGATCCTGGCCAGGTTGGCCTGCTTGTCCGGGCTGACCCGCATGTTCGCCGCGGCCAGCGTGGTCATCTGCGGGCTAGCCATCGATGACCAGGAAGTCACGGGTCAGCTCGGTCAGGATCTGGGCACCGTCATCGGTGACGAGCACGGTGTCCTCGATGAAGGACCCGCCGACGCCGAGGCGGTAGTACGGCGTCTCGATCTCGAAGATCATGCCGGCCTCCAGCGGGGTGTCGCTGCCCGGCTGGATGATCGGCATGTCGTAGGTCTCGATGCCGATCCCGTGCCCGGTGTGCTGCCGCTGATAGGTCGGGATCCCGTTGTCCCGGACCGTGGCGACGGCGGCGGCGAAAATCTCCTGCGGGATCGCGCCTGGCCGCATCATGTCGATCGCGGTCTGCTGGCCGGCCCGGGTCGCGGCGTAGAGCATCCGCTGCTGTTCGCTCGGCTCGCCGAACGACACCAGCCGGCCGATGTCGGACTTGTAGCCGCCGAAGTTGCAGCCGACGTCGAAGAAGATCGTGTCGCCACGCTGCAGCGGCACCTCCCCGGCCGGGATCTGCCCGAGCGCCAGGCCGCGGCCGAAGCGCAGCAGGGTGAAGCTCGGGTGGGCGTTGTGGTCGAGGATGGTGCGCTCGAAGATCAGCTGCAGCTCACGCTCGGTCACGCCCTCGCGGGCCGCCCCGATCGCGGCGCGCATGGCCGCTTCGGTGGCGCGCAGCGCGCCGAGCATCAGCTCGCGTTCCCCCTCGGTCTTGACCATCCTGATCCGCCGCAGCAGGGTCCGGCCCGGGACGAAGGTCGCGGCCGGCAGGCGCTCGGACAGCTGCGCGATCAGCTGCCGGTTGGGACCGGTCTCCTCCACCGCCACCCGCGCTTCGGCCAGGCCCAGGCCTTGGAGCGCCGCGGCCAGCGCGTCCAGGACGGCGGAGTCGGTCGAGTGTGCTTCGGTGATGTCCAGCACCCGCTGCTCATCAGGGGTCAGGCTGGTGCCAGGGATGTAGTCACGGAAGAACGTGCCGAACGTGTACACGCCGGAGATCGAGTCGTATCCGCACAGCGTCAGGTCCGCCCCGCCGATCGACGTCACCACCGCGCCGCCCGCCGGATTGTCGGCGGTCGCCACCGTGTAGGCCTCGCCGTCCCGCGGGAAGACCTCCTGCCCGTGCTGCCAGATCCCGCTGAGGTAGAAGTTGCTCTCCAGCGTGGCCGAGATGATGCCGTCGACGCCGTCGGCTTCCATCAGCTTCCGCGCGCGGGCGGTGTTCATCAGCATGAGCGATTCCTTCCGGTCCTTATGGTTGGCTACGGCTGGCCTGTTAGGTCGAGCCCGTAGTGGCTGGAGAGCACGGTGAGCGCCGACTCCAGTGAGTTCGTGCACTCGGGGATGCCGGGCATGTGCGCGGCGGTGGTCTCGGGATCCTTCAGCCCGCTGCTGGTCAGGACCGCGACCACGGTGGCATCCGGCTGGATCACCCCGTCGGCGAGCAGTTGCGGGAGCACGGCCACCGACAGGGCCGAGGAGGTCTCGGCGTAGATGCCCTCCAGCGCGGCCAGGTCCCGCTGAGCCTGCAGCATCTCCTCGTTGCTGGCGGTGCGGGCGCTCCCGCCGGACTGGCGCAGCACCCGCAGCGCCTGGTAGGTGCTCAGGTTCGAGCCGACCGACACCGCGACCGACGGCGGGCCTTCCCTCGGCATCTCGATGCAGTCCTCCAGGTTGTTGTCCAGCGCGTGCCGCAGGGGGCCATAGACCTCCGCGGCGTGCATGCGCGGCAGCCGGTCCGTCACGCCGGCCTGGTGGTATTCGGTCAGGCCCTTCCATGCGCCGCTGAACGCGTCACCGGCACCGACCGGGACCACGATGTCGTCGGGCACGCTGCCGAGCTGGTCCGCGATCTCGTAGCCCAGCGTCTTGTAGCCCTCGATGCCGTAGCAGCTGCTGCCGAAATAGGGGTAGGTAAAGACCGTCACCGGGAACCAGCCGAGCTGCTCAACCCCGGCCGCGACCAGCTGCCACCGGTCGGCGATGGTCGGAGCGGCGATCAGGCAGGTGCCGTACACGGCCATCTGCACCCGCATGGCCAGGGGGAACTGCTTGGTGGTGAACATCACGCAGGGCATCCCGGCCTTGGCGGCCACGGCAGCGGTCGCCGCCCCGGCATTGCCCGAGGACGACCCGACGATCACCGAGCAGCCGAGCTGACGGGCCATCGACACCGCGGCCGCGGCCAGGCGGTCCTTGAACGCCCCGGTCGGGTTGCGGGTCTCGTCCTTGACGTACAGATTCGGGATGCCCAGCTTGCGGCCCAGCCGCGGCAGCGCGACCAGCGGCGTGCCGCCTTCGTGCAGGGAGACGGCGAACTCGTCGTCGACCGGCAGCAGGTCCCGGTACCGCCAGATGCCCGGCCCGGCCGCCGTCCGCGACCTGGCCGCGGCCTCCCGCAGCTCGCCGTCGTCGTAGGCCACCTCGAGGTTGGTGGGCTTGCCGCGCTCCCGGCAGGCCGGGCAGCCGAGGAAGGAGCGGCCGACCGGATACTCCGTCGCGCAGCGCAAACAGCGCAGAGCCTGTGCCCGCAGCATAACCAAGACCTCGCTTACTCGTCTGTGCTTACTCATCCGGGCGCCGACCGCTGGCGGCCCCAGGTCCGTACACGCCCGGCACAAAGTTGCTCTCAGCGGTATGATGTATCGTGTCACGCAATTTACTCGTTGCCAATCCCGCCCGCCGGCCGGCCGGGTGCCGTGACTCAACCGTGACCGGCCAGCAACTTTGGACTCTAGTAGCGTTAGACGCAATGCAGTACCGTCTTACGAGAAACTCGTTTAGGTCCCCCCGTGCTCCGTCTGGGAGGACCTGGCTGGTGGTCATGCCCGATGGCTGTCGGGCCAGCACCCCGAGAAACGCCCGGAGGAGACAATGCGCACAGCCAGGAGTGCAGGGATCGCCCTCTGCATCACCGCCCTCGCGGTGACCGCATGTTCGTCATCGGGTTCGGGCTCCAGCAGCGGCGGTCAGGGAGCCGCCGTCGCGCCGGGAGGCACGTTCACCTTCGCCATGGCCGATGACCCGGGGAACCTCAACCCGCTCAAGACGGTGCAGACCCCCGACGCCGACCTGTTCAAGTTCCTGTACGACGACCTCGTGCACGTCGCGGCGAACGGGGACATCGTCTCCGGGCTGGCCACGTCGTGGAAGACCACGGGAGCCACCACCGTCTTCACCATCCGCAAGGGCGTCACCTGCTCAGACGGCTCGGCCGTGACGCCCAGCGTGATCGCCGAGGACTTCGCCTACATCAAGAATCCGAAGAACGGCTCGCCGTACATCGGCGTCGCCGTGCCCTCGGCCGACTTCAGCTACCAGGCCGACAACGCGGCGAATACCTTCACGCTGACCCTGGCCCACCCGTTCGACTTCCTGCTGCAGTCGCTGGCCTTCTTCCCGATCGTCTGCGGGAAGGGCGCGACGAACCCGGCCAGCCTGTCCGAGAGCGCCAGCGGGTCCGGCCCGTACACGCTCAGCCAGGCGGTGCCGAACAACCACTACACCCTGGTGCTGCGCAAGGGCTACACCTGGGGGCCCGGCGGGGCCGGCACCGATGTGGCCGGGATCCCGTCCAAGGTCGTCATCGACATCGTCAGCAGCGAGACGACCGCGGCCAACGAGATGCTCTCCGGCGAGCTGAACGCGGCCGTCATCAACGGCCCGGACCGCCAGCGGCTGACCGGCAGCGGCTACTCGACCCAGCAGGCCGTCAACGGCGGCATCGACCTGCTGTTCAACGAGAACAAGAGCCGGGTCACCTCGGACCCTGACGTGCGCAAGGCGCTGACCATGACGATCGACCGTCCGCAGGTCTCCTCGGTCGTGACCGAGGGATTGAGCAGTGCCGCGGGCACCAGCGTCTCCCCCGCCACGCCGCTGGCCTGTGATGACTCCGCGGCGGCCAGCTCGATCCCGGCCTACAACCCGAGTGCGGCGGCGAACCTGCTGACCAGTGACGGGTGGGTGCCAGGCCCGGGCGGCATCCGGGTCAAGAACGGCGTGAAGCTGGCGGTCACCGCGCCCTACCTGAACACCGCGGGCGGCAACGCTGCCGCGATGGACCTCATCTCGGCGGCCTGGAAGAAGCTCGGCGTCCAGGTCACCCTCGACCCGGTCACGAACGTGGACTTCTCCGGGATCGTGTTCGCCACCGGCGACTACGACGTGAGCCCGATCACCGACTTCGCCAACCCGTACCAGTCCACCCTGGTCGGCCTGCTGTCCGGCCCGCCCCCGCCCACCGGCATCAACGCCGGCCACGTCGACGACCCGCAGTACAACAGCCTCAGCGCCAAGGCGCTGGAAACCTACGGCGCGGCGGGCTGCCAGCTCTGGGTCCAGGCGGCCCGCGCGCTCTACAGTAACGCGGACATGCTGCCGGTGTCGGTGCTGATCACCAACTGGGTCGTCAAGGGAGCGACGTTCCAGAACGTCGGCGGCCGGATCATCCCGACCAGCATCAGGATGCTGGCGAGCTAACACACGAGGCAGGAACGATGGCGGAGGCCACCACCCAGATCCGCAGGCACCATACCTGGCTCATCTTCCTGGCCAGGCGGATCGGGCGGCTGATCGTCTCGCTGGCGGTGGTCCTCTCGCTGTCGTTCCTGCTTATCCAGTTCATTCCGGGCGACCCGGTGCGGCTGGCCCTGGGGCCCACCGCACCGGCCTCGATGGTGGCCCAGCAGCGGGCCGCGCTTGGCCTGACCAAACCGCTCGTCGTCCAGTACCTGGATTACTGGCATGACGTGCTCTCCGGCCACCTGGGCACGTCGATTGTCTCCGGCCAGCCGGTCGAGCAGATCATCGCCACGGACCTGCCAGAGACGGCGGAACTGGTCGGCGTGGCCCTGGTGTTCACGATGATCCTGTCGGTCTCGATCGGGATGTTCGCCGGAGCGCTGACGGCCCGCGGGCGGCGGCCTCGGCTGACGCTCTTCTTCACCTCCGTGACCAGCATCCTGAACACCATCCCGGAGTACCTGCTCGGCGTCGGCCTGGTGTTCGTCTTCGCCGTGACGCTCAAGCTGCTGCCGGTCGCGGGCGATGCCGGCTGGCAGTCCCTGGTGCTGCCGGCGCTGGCCATCGCCATCGGCCCGACCGCCGGGCTGGCCCGGATCGTCCGGGTCCAGACCGACGTGGTCCTGTCCCAGGAGTACATGCGGGTGGCTCGGGCCAAACGGCTGCCGACCCGGCTCATCTACCTGCGCCATGCCCTGCCGAACCTGCTCACCGCCGCGCTCACCATCGGCGGGCTGCTGCTCGGCACGCTGGTGGCCAGCAGCGTGGTGGTCGAGAACGTCTTCGCCAGGCCCGGCCTCGGCACCGCGATAGTCCAGGCGATCACGCAGCACGACTACCCGGTAATCCAGGGGATCCTGCTCGTCCTCGGTGCCGCGGTGCTGGTGCTGAACCTCCTCGTCGATCTGTTGCTGAGCGCGCTGGACCCGCGGTCCACCCTGCGGGAGAGCTGATGAACGGCGGCAGGCTGCGGCGGGCGCTGGCCACCCCGACCGGGATTGCGGCGGCGCTGGTCATCGTGGCCATGGTGGTCCTGGCGATCATCGGTCCCCTGGTGTGGGGCAACCAGGCGGCGGCGATCAATGTGCCGGACGCGCTGAAGGGCCCGTCGGGCGCGCACCTGTTCGGCACCGACCAGATCGGGCGGGACATCTTCGCGCGGACCATGGCCGCGACCCGGCTGTCGCTGGAACTGGCGCTGCTGTCCACGCTGATCGCGGTCGGCATCGGCATCCCGATCGGGATCACCCAGGCGGTCCTCGGCCCGCGGCTGCGCCGTCTGGTGGCGGGCGTCATCTCGGCCGCGGTGGCGTTTCCCGGGCTGCTGCTGGCGTTGTTCGTCAACACCATCATCGGGATCGGCGCCACCGGAGCCGTCCTGGGTATCGGCATCGCCATGATTCCCGGCTTCGCGCGGCTGGCCCAGACGCTGTCCGCCTCGATCGCCGGGCTGGACTACGTCGCGGCCGCGCGGATCCTGGGGATCAGCCGGATCCGGATCCTGTTCTTTCACGTGCTGCCGAACATCGCCGAGCCGCTGACGCTGACCGGCACGATGTCCGTGGGCTGGTCGCTGCTTGGCATCTCGGCGCTGAGCTTCCTCGGGCTGGGCGTGCGGCCGCCGAGCTACGACTGGGGAGCGCTGCTCGGCTCGGGTCTGCAGTACGTGTACGAGAACCCGCTGGCCTCGCTCGGCCCCGGCGCGCTCATCGTGCTGGCCGGGCTCGCCTTCAACCTGGCCGGAGAGACGCTGGCGCGGGTCCAGGGCGGCACTCCCCCGATCGCCCGCCCGCTGGTGGGCGCCGCCGGGCTCGAGGCCGGAGCGATCGGCCAGCCCGACCCCGACCTGGTGCTTGAGGTGGACGACCTGACCGTGCGGTTCCCTGCGGCGGCCGGCGACCTCACACCGGTCCGCGGCCTCACCTTCACCGTCCGGTCCGGCGAGCGTATCGGCATCGTCGGCGAATCGGGCAGCGGGAAGAGCATGACCGTGCTTGCCCTGTCCCAGCTGCTGCCTTATCCGGGCCGGGCGAGCTGGAAGTCCCTGCGCTACCTGGGCCGGGACCTTCGGTCGGTGCCCGCTCCCGAACTGCGCCGCCTGCTGGGCACCTCGATGGCCCTGGTCTTCCAGGACCCGGCCAGCTCGCTCAACCCGGCGCTGCGGGTAGGCCGCCAGCTCGCCGAGGTCGTCCAGGTGCATGCGGGCCTGCGGCGCCGGGCGGCCATGGAGCTGGCGGTGGCCAGGCTGCGGGACGTGCACATCGCCCGGCCCGAGCTGCGCGCCCAGCAGTACCCGCACGAGTTCTCCGGCGGCATGCGGCAGCGGGCGATGATCGCCACCGGCCTGATGGGACAGCCGCGGCTGGTCATCGCCGATGAGCCCACCACCGCGCTCGACGTCACCGTGCAGCGCCAGATCCTGCTGCTGTTGCGGCAGGTCAACGAGGACTCCGGGGCCGCCGTGGTGATGATCTCCCACGACGTGTCCGTCGTCACCATGTTGTGCCAGCGGGTCCTGGTGATGTACGCGGGACGGATCGTCGAGGACATCGGCACCGAGCGGCTGCTGGCCGGGCCGGCGCATCCGTACACCAGGGCACTGCTCGCCTCGGTCCCTGACATGAGCACGGACCGGGGCCGGCCGCTTGCCACGATCGCCGGGCGGCCGCCCGCGCTGGACGCGCTGCCGGCCGGCTGCGCGTTCGCGCCGCGCTGCCCGCTGGCCGACGAGCGCTGCCGGGCGGCCGACCCGCCACTTGAACCCCTCGACGGCGATCACCTGGTGGCGTGCTGGCATCCGCAGCCCGCCGGGCGGCCGACCGTACCGGCCAGCGCATGAGCCGGGCCGAGGGCGTGAACATCCTGGAGATCCGCGGCCTGGTCGTCCGGTTCGGCACCGGGCGCAAGAGCCTGGTCGCGGTGGACGGCATCGACCTCGACGTGCCGCGGGGCGGCATCCTGGGCCTGGTCGGCGAGTCTGGCTCGGGCAAGTCGACGGTGGCCCGGGCCGTGGTCGGCCTGGCCCGCACGGCGGGCGGGCAGATCCTCCTGAACGGCACCGACCTGACCGCGGGCGCAGCGGAACGCAAGGCGTCCCGGCGCACGGTCCAGATGATCTTCCAGGACCCGTACGCGTCGCTCAACCCGCGCATGCGGGTCAGCGCGATCATCGCCGAGGCGCTGCGGATGCGCGGCACCGGGACCGACCGGATCCCGGGACTGCTCGAGGAGGTCGGCCTGGACGCGGCGACCGCGAGCCGGTACCCGCGGGAGCTGTCCGGCGGCCAGCGGCAGCGGGTGGCCATCGCCCGGGCGCTGGCCGTCGAGCCCGAGCTGATCATCGCGGACGAGATCACGTCGTCGCTGGACGTCTCGGTGCAGGCGCAGGTGCTCAACCTGCTCCGGGATATCCAGCGCCGCAGCTCGCTGTCGGTCCTGTTCATCGCGCACAACGTCGCGGTCGTCCGGTACCTGAGCGACGCGGTGGCCGTCATGCACATGGGCCGGATCGTGGAAGCCGCCCCGGCCGGCGACTTCTTCGCGGCCCCGCAGCACCCCTACTCCCGCACCCTGCTCGACGCCGTGCCCCAGATGGCCGACGTGGCCGGAGCGGCCGGCGCGTCGGCGTGGACGCCGGTCGGCGAGCCCAGCGACCCGCACGAGCCGCCCGCGGGCTGCCGGTTCCATCCGCGCTGCCCGGTGGGCCCCGCGGTGGCGGAGGATCGCGATATCTGCCGGACGCTCGACCCGGGTGCCGACGCGGCCACTCGACCGCACCGGGCGGCGTGTCATTTCGCCGGAATGCTGCCCGCGCCGCCGCCAGCGGCCATATCCGTAACCCCGGGACAGGAGCGATGAGGATGGCCCTGCAGAAGGTCAACGTCGACGGAGTCGCCCGGCTGCCCGCGTTCTGCCATGCGGTGATCGCCGGGCAGCAGGTCTTCGTGTCCGGCATGCTCGGCGCCAAGCCGGGGACCATGGAACTTGTGGACGGCGGCGTTGCCGCGCAGACGACGCAGGCCATCCGCAACATCGAGGAGATACTGACCGCCTGCGGCGCCAGCCTGGCCGACGTGGCGAAGGTCAACGTTTTCCTGACCGACATGGCGGAGTTCGCCGCGATGAACGAGGCCTACCTGGCCGCGATCGGGGATGATCCGCCGGCCAGGATCACCGTGGGCTGCAGCGGCCTGGCCCTCGGTGCGGCGGTGGAGATGGACTGCATCGCGGTGCTGCCCTGACCGTCAGGCGGCGATAAGGCTGTCGATGTCGTTCGGCGAGTTGGTCAGCCGCACCGGCTCGGTCTCCCCGACGACGACCGAGTCGGAGTGGCGGAACCCGCCCAGCCCGGAGACGTAGATCGACGGCTCGCACGAGATCACCATGTTCCGGCGCAACGGGCGAGTGTTGAAGCTCATGTCGATCGGGTACTCGTGCCCGCCGATGCCCATGCCGTGACCGGACCGGTGCAGGATCAGGTGCGCGTGCCCCATCCGCTCGAACACCTCCTGCCCGGCGGAGTCGATGTCGCAGATCCGCCTGCCCTCGCGCATCTGGGCCAGGGCCGCGTCGTGCGCGGACAGCATCGACGCGAAGTAGGAGCGCTGCTCCTGGGACGCCGTGCCGACGAAATAGGTGCGCTCGTTCTCGACGAAGTAGCCGTCCATCCGGACCGCGATGAAGTTGACCACGTTGTCGCCGGCCGCGAAGCGCCGCCCCGAGCCGAGGCCGGCGTGATGCGGCGAGGCCGACGCGATCCCGGTGCTGCCCTCCACCATCACCCGGATCTCCGAGTCCGGGAATTCCTCGATGAGATGATTGCCGAGCAGCCGCGCGACCTCCAGGCATGCCGACTTGATAGGGGTGCCCGGCTTGACGTGCGCGCCGAAGCGCGCCTGTGCCCAGTCGGTGGCCTGCCCGCAGGCCAGCATCAGGGCGACCTCCTCGTCGGACTTGATGCTGCGCATCGCCTGGAGCAGCCCCGGAACCTCGGTGAGCTCGGCCCGCGGCAGCCTGCCTGCCACCCCGGGATGCAGCAGGCCGAGCCGGTCGAACCCGAGCCGGCCGTGGTCAAGACCCATGTCGGCGAGCACTTCGGCCAGCATGCGGTCCCACTCGGTGATCAGGTACCCGCGCCGGCTGACCTGGGGGTGCTCGGCATAGATCTCGGCATCGGTGACCCAGCAGATGCCCCGGCCGGCGGCCAGCTCAAGATAGGTCGTCGACAGTTCGTTCAGCACGAGCTTGGGCTCGCCCTCCCGCGGGATGATCGCGGCCACCGGGCGTTCCCAGGTGTCCACGTCGAGCAGGAAGTTCGTGACGTAGTAGAAGTTCTCCGGGGCCAGGACGATCAGCGCGTCGAGGTCCTCCCTGGCCAGGGCCTCGCGGATGGCCGCGTGCCGCCGGGTTCCCTCGGACTTGCTCAGTGGCATGAACCTGCTCCTCTTTCTGGCAGGTCAGCCGCGGACGCGCCGGCCGGCCTTGAACACCATCCGCACGTTGCCCGGGTAGGCGCCGAAGTCGTAAGGGTCCCCGGCGACGAGGGTCAGGTCGGCCCGCTTGCCGGGCTCGATGCTGCCGACCCGGCCGGCGATGCCCATGAGCTCGGCCGCGGACGTGGTGGCCGCGCGCAGCACGTCCGGCGCGGGCATGCCGAGCTCGTGCATGAGCCGGAGCTCGTCCAGGTTGTGGCCGTGGCCGTCGGCCGCGGCGTCGCTGCCCATCGCGATCCGCACGCCGGCCTGCAGCGCCAGCCGGACCGAGGTGGCATGAGCCTCGATCCCGTCGTCCAGCTTGGCGCGGATCGCGTCGGGGACCCGCGCGCCGTTCTTGATGGCCTCGCGGATCTGATGGGCGACCCCCAGCGTCGGTACCAGCCAGGTGCCGTGGCTGCTCATCAGGTCGGCCGCTTCGGCGTCCAGGTAGGTGCCGTGCTCGATCGAGCGGATGCCGGCCCGCACCGAGTTCTTGATCGCCTCGGTGCCGTGAGCGTGCGCCATCACCTCGATCCCGGCCGCCTTGGCCTCCGCGACGACCGCGGCGAGTTCGTCCATCCGGAAATGCGCGTGCCGCGGATCATCTCGCGGGGAGAAGACGCCGCCGGAGGCGTTGACCTTGATGAAGTTGGCGCCGGCCCGGATAATCTCGCGGACGCGCTTGCGGACCTCCTCGGGTCCGTCGACGATGCCGCTGGGCCGCCCGGGGTGCAGCGGAATGGGCGGCAGGCTGCACCCGCTGGGCAGCCAGTAGTCCCCGTGTCCCCCGGTCTGGCTGAGCGCCTGCACGGTGATCAGCAGGTCGGGGCCGTCCACAAGGCCGGAACGGACGGCCTGCTGGATGCCGAGGTCGGCGCCGTTGGCGTCGCGGACGTAGGTGATACCGCAGTCGAGCGTCCGCCGCAGGGTTGCCTCGGCCAGGAAGAAGAACATCGAGAACGGCGTCTCCAGCAGCCTGACCGTATCGAGGTAAGGCAGCATGACGTGCACGTGCGCGTCGATCAGGCCCGGCAGCACGGTCAGGCCCGATGCGTCGACATCCGTGTCGCCGTCGAGGCCGGGCCCGACCTGGTAGACGTCCTCGCCGTCGACGACGATGTCCGCGTCGGCTATCTCCCCGCCGGCCGGGTCGAACACCCGGCCGGACCGGATGAGGGTGCGCATCTGCCAGATCCTTCCGTCGGCCGCATTGTCTCGCTTAACGATAGTGGGTTGCGTTTGACGAGACAAGCTCATCCCAGGAGGCCGTGGTTCCGCTCAAGAACGACTCCGGCCAGGCTCTACGGGGCTTGCGGTGTTCGAGGTGCGAGACCCGCGGTCAGCGATCGTGCGTTCAGTCCGTGCTGGGTCACGAAGGTCTCGAACCTGGCCCGCTGGTCAGCTAGGGCCTGTTGGGCCGCATGGCGCCGCTCCGGATCGGCCAGGGTGGGCCGGACCAGGTTGATGGCGCCGCCCAGCGCGGGGTCGGGCGCGGCCCGCAGACCATCGGCCC
>Ga0335074_10007863_pt1 | contig 14800 bp, 14 predicted proteins | sample Lox_Sample_23_FD_206715 | JGI IMG/M metagenome (GOLD analysis project Ga0335074, IMG submission 206715) | Soil microbial communities from Loxahatchee National Wildlife Refuge, Florida, United States - Lox_Sample_2.3 | ecosystem: Environmental > Terrestrial > Soil > Wetlands | place: USA...
GAGCGGGCGTTTCCGGCACCTGCCGGTCATGGACGGCCCCGGCCTGGCCGGCATAGTCGACATTACCGACATATGCCGCGCACTACTCGATGAACCCCAGACAGCGGAGCAGCCACCGCCTCACCGGTAGCCGCCCGCCGGCAGCCTCGCGCCGTCGCTGCCCACAGGGCCATGCGGACGGTGATCCGGCCTGGCCCGCAGCCTCAGCGATCTCACGCTCCCGTGCGGTTTGCAACCGTGGTTACGGCTTCCCTCTAGATCGAATAAGCGCCCGCAGCCAGACGGCAGCTCTTCAGCGTTTGCCCGGCCATGACCATGCGTTGCCGGGTGGGTCTCGCACGTCAGCAGCACCGGCCTCACCCTCGCCTGAGGTGGAGGTTGGCGGCGCCCAGACCGCAGCGAGAAGACGGAGATCCCCACGAGTCCCCACAGCGTAGAAGCCATCTTCACCCCTCCCGGGGAGGCGGCAGAAGGCGCAACCAGGACATGGCCGCAGTTCAGAGAGCCGCAAAGGCAAGGATTCTGGCGCCCCGACCGCGGCGGCGGTTGCCAGCTAGGAGCGGACCGCGCAGAAAGCCTCGGCCCCGGCCATGGAGCGCATGCGGCCGGAGACCTTGACCCGCAGCTTGCTCATCCTGATGACGTGCTCGGCCGGGTTGTTGTCGAAGGGAACCCGCAGGTCACGGGCGAAGCGGAGGTAATCAGCCTCACGGCCGGCCACCCGGGCGGCCAGGGCATGCCTCCTCGTCTGGAGGGCGGTGCGGCGGGCGGCGGTCAGCACGATCCCGGCAGCAGCAGCCTCGCGGAACCCAGCGGGAGTGCTCTTCCAGCGTCCCCGCGCTGATCGCGTCCAGCGCTCCGGCGCGGGCCTGGTCCGCGGACTTCTTCAGCGCCAGCAGCGCGTCGACAGCCTGCCTGGCCGAGGCCACGTCGCCCGCCGTCCCGGTCCCGGTGACGGCGGTCAGCTCGCGCAGCAGTTCCGCGAGTTCTTCCCCGCATTCGCCGCCAGGTCCGCGACCTGCGCCTGGAGCTCCGCCAGCCGGCAGGTCTCACCGCCAGGCGGCCCGGCACCTGGCTGCCTCGACGCCGGCGCGCGGCAGGCTGCCGACGCCTGCTCCGGAATGGTCATGGTTGCGCTGGCCGGCCGGCTCGTGCTTGAGCGCTAAGCCGGCGGGGGCGGCAGGCAGAAGCCGCAACGCGGACCGGGCACGAGGGCGAGCCTCGTATCGAGCGTTGCGAGCTTCGCCCCGAGGAACTCAGCGAGCGCCACGTACCAGGCCTCATAGCTGGTCAGGCCCGGGTGGCCGCTCCGCCCGCCGGCCTCCTTTTGCCACCGTCTGGCGTCGATCTTCGCCTGCAGCCGCCGGGACGCGGCGGCCAGGCGATCTGCCTGCTGCCGGAGTGACTGGTACTGGTCCCTCACCTCGCCGAGCTCGGCCTCAACGGCGTTCTTCCGGGCCAGCGATTCCCGGGCGAGGCCGGGTTGCCCGGCCGCGCGGGCCTCGCCGGCGCGCCGCTCCAGCTCGCCCGAGGACTCCGCCAGGGCCGTCATCTGCAGCTCCACCCGCTTCGCGGCCGCGTCGCAGTCAGCAGCGCCCCTGCGGACCCTCCGCAGCATCTCGACCTGCTGCTTGTACGAGTAGTCGAGAGTCTCCGCGGGATGGCCGGTGCCGCTGCTGACCGGCCCGGGCGGAAAGAACAGCCGGGCCGGTTCCGGTGAACCCGGCGGCGCGGCCAGGCCCGGACTGCGCAGCTCCCAGATCCGCTCAGCGAACGGGTGGTACGGGAAATACTCGACGCGCAGCCGCCCGAGGTCGGCGTGCGCCAGCGACGCGGCATCGGCGGAGATCTCCCCCGCGAGCTCGGCCCGGTGCAGGATGCTTGCCGCCTCGACGGGCATGAGGTGCGGCGCGGCAAGCGGCCCGCCCGCGAGCACGGACTCGGCCCACTTCCCCGTCGCGTCGGCGCTGGCCAGGCCCGCCACGACAACCGAGGCGGCGACGACGACCGTCACCGGCGGTCCTCGAGCTGGTGCGCGAGAATCCGGTCCGGCGGCAGAGCCGGGGCGGTCGCGGCCTTGCGGGCGCGGACCTGCGCGAGCAGGGCCTCCGCATCGGGCTGGCGGGCGAGATCTATGAGCTTGGACCGGAGGTACTCCTGGAGCGAGCGCCCGGTCGCCGCGGCCCGCGCCGCGAGCTCGTCGCGGGTCTCATCCGGGACATCGCGGATCGTGATCGACGTGGCCATAGCTGCATTATGCTGCGATCAGCAGCATAATGCAATGGGTGCAGCCTACCTGAAGAGACTTCCGACCAGGAGCTTTGCCTGATTTCCGGTTAACCGCCGATGCGGTCTCCTACCGTCGTATGCAGGGGAAGCAGACCGCAGATGGGGTCGCTGACCAGGGAACTCCGGCGGCGGGAGGCGGCTGCCCGGGCCGAGGCGGACCGGCTGCGCACCCGGTTCGGGGAACTTGCGGAAGACCTGGCCAGGGCGGAAGAGCAGGTCACGCGGCTGGCGATCGCCCGGGAGGAAGTCACGCGAGTACTGCAGGAGCCTGCCGCAGCAGTGCCGCCGGCCGGGCAGGACGGCGAAACCTCCGCGGCATCGCGGCCGGCCTCGTGGCCAGGTACGCCTGGCGGAAACCCGGAGCGCCCAATTACTCCCCGGCCGACGCGGCCCTGCACCTGCCCGCCGGGCGGCACTCCCACACCCTGGCGAAGCTGGCCGCGATCGAGGCGGCCCGCGGCTGCTTCGACGGGCGCACGCCGCGATCGCCCGCCGCTCCGGGAACGTCATCGGCAAGCGGCAGGTCGGGGGGCCGTCACGGGCGCCGCCGCCGACATCCCCGATTTCTACGCCGCCCGGGTCCCGGAACCGTGGCCCCGGGAACGCTGCTGGTCATGTCCGCCGACTGCAAGAGCATCTCGATGCGCCTGCAAGCGCTGCGCGCTGCCACGGCGAAGGCCGCCGCGAACACGGCGAAGATGCGGACCCGGCTGTCGGCCGGGGAGAAGCCGAACCGCAAGAGGATGGCCTGCCTGGTCACCGTCTACGACGCCGAGCCAGCGAAGCGCCGCCCGCACGACGTCATCGCCCCGCCGGGCGGCCGGCACGGCACCCACGAGCCCCGGCCCGGGCCGAAGGCCCGGGCCAAATGGCTGGCCGGCTCGGTCCGCAAGGACCCGGCCGAGGTGATCGCCGCCGCGTTCGACGAGGCCGAGGCGCGCGACCACGGTCACCTGCGGGCCTGGTCGTCCTGGTCGACGGCGCCGAGCACCAGCTGAGCCTGATCCGCACCGAGGCCGCCCGCCGCGGCGCCGCCGTCCATATCATCGACATAATTCACGTCATCGAGTACATATGGGGCGCTGTGTGGAGCTTCCGCGAGGCCGGGGACCCCGCCGCCGAAGACGGTACCTGCTCGACGCGTTCGTCCAGGAGGATTTCGACTTTACGGCCGTTCGTTGAGCGGCACTCCCGGCTCAGTGAGCGCTGGAAGCAGGGTTCTCGCTGGTCGAGGAGGCGATGAGGGAAGCTGTCGGCCTGGCCTACGTGGGCCGGCACTTCGATTGCCGGACGGTGTGGTAGGTGCTGCCGACGATATGCCCGGCGCGCAACTGCACCAGGCCCACCGTGGCCTGCGGAATCGCATCGTTCCGGATAGCCTTGGACATGGCTCCGGCAATAGCGCCCAGCTCGGGAAGTATCGGCTGGGGTCAGGCAGACGTAAACATTCACCCCGCCTGCGCTGTGTGACATGTACCTACTGCGCCTGCAATCCGTATGCGGCGTGGAGGAGTATTTCGACTGCTCCTTTGGCTCCCAGGATGGGTGACGGCTGCTGGCCCAGGATCCGCCAGCCGTGGTCTTCCAGCGCGCGTGCTGCGGTCTCCGCGGCGGCTGCGACCTGCTGCGGCTGGTCGGCGAGGGTGGCGGCGTGGAGTTCGAATGTTGGCTTGACCAGCGCAATGAGCTGTGCGGCTGGTGCCAGTATCTGCGGGTCGACCTGGCCGATGGCGTCGGCGATGGCCAGGTAGGACAGGTCCATGGTGATCAGGTCTGCCGGCTCGCTGATAAGGTGCGGGCCGAGCAGGGCCAGGTTGGTGCGCTCGAGGTTGATCACCCGGGGGTCGGCGCGCAGCCAGCCGCGGAGCTGGCCGGCGCCGGCGTCGACGGCGTAGACGCGGGCCGCGCCGGCATCGAGCAGGGCCTGGGTGAAGCCGCCGGCTGCCGCACCCAGGTCGACCGCGATAGCGCCGGCCGCGTCCATCCCGAAGGCGGCCAGGGCGTGGGCTAGCTTGATCGTCCCGCGCAGCAGGCGGGGATGGCGTATCCGGATGGCGGCGTCGGCTCGCACCCGGGTGCGCGGGCTGGCCGCGGGCACGCCGTTGACCAGGACCGCGCCTTCCTTGATCAGCCGGGCGGGATCGTCGAGGCCGGGGAAGCGGCGCTGGACCAGGGTGAGCAGCGCGACGACGGGGGCGCGCCTGGCGGCGGGCATGGCAGGGTTCTCCTTGGGCTCGGGCTGACAGAACAGGGACCGAGCGGTCAAGGAGGACCACGGGCGGGGCCATGCGCGCTCCCGCCGTGCCCGCGCATGCCGAAAAGGCCGCAGCCGATGGCGGCGGCCGGGCAGCCCGCGGGGATCTAGTGCTAACGCAATCGCATGGCCGTCATGCTAGCCGCCGGCTCAGCGTGTCAGCGGCAGGCCGGTTGCGGATGAGCATGGCTTATGCCCGGGTTGCCGCCTCCCGCCCCGGCCGCGCTGCGCGCTGCCCGGGATGAGGAGACCGGGGGCTGCGGGGATTACGTTCCGGCGGCTGGTGGCTGTGTTGCCGTGGTGCCTGTGCGCTATTCCGGGATGATGGCAACACCGCCCGCAAGCACGGCAAGAACGCCGTGGACGTCCTGCACGACCTCGTCCTCGGCAGGCCCTGGCGACCGCCAGCACAAGCGTTCTGCCGGAGACGACGCACCAGAACCTGCGCTACCTATCACCAGACGTGAATGGGCTGATTGTTTACCGGCAGACGCGAGCGGAGAACGTCCCGCTCGGTCGTCGTGGCCGTGGACATGGCGAGGCCTTCCCTTCCGAAGATCAGCGGTACTGGATGGTGTCTGAGTAGTCCGACGACGCAACCGCTCGGAATGTGAGGCGAAGCGCCGACCTCACAATCCGGTGCGATGTCTCGTCAGACTGGATAAGGGCGGAGGACCTACGGAGGCGGCGTATGTGCACTGGATCAAGGTCAGGACACGGCCGGCCCGACCCGGTCGTGAGCGAGATCATCGGCGAGCGGCGCGCGCTGATCAACATCGCCTACCGGATGCTGGGCTCCCTGGCCGAGGCCGAGGATGCCGTGCAGGAGACCTACGCCCGCTGGTACGCCATGACCCAGCAACAGCAGCAGGCGATCCAGTCGCCCGGCGCCTGGCTGAGGAAGGTCACGGGTCGTGTCTGCCTAGACCTGCTCGGCTCGGCCCGGGTCCGGCGGGAGCGCTATGTGGGGGAGTGGCTGCCCGAGCCGCTGCCGGATCACACCGAGTGGATCTCTGAGCCGCGGGGAGCCATCGAGGGCGACCCGGCGGATCGAGTCACCCTGGATGAGTCGGTCAGCATGGCGTTCCTGGTGGTGCTGGACTCGATGACCCCGGCCGAGCGGGTCGCGTTCATCCTGCACGATGTGTTCGGCTACTCCTTCGCCGACGTGGCCGAGATCGTCGGCCGCACCCCGGCGGCATGCCGCAAGCTGGCCTCCTCGGCACGGCACCGCATTGATAGCTCTCGGACTCCTGCGGGTCCGAGGGCACACGAGGCCGACATTGTCCGGGATTTCAAGCAGGCATGGGAGGCCAAAGACATCGACGCCCTCATCCAACTGCTTGACCCCGGCGCCACGATGACGGCCGACAGCGGTGGCCTGGCCAAGGCCGCGCTCCGACCGATCGAAGGCCGCGAGCAGGTCGCGCGCTACGCGCTCGGCATCGCCGACAAGGTAGCCGACCTGACGATCCTGGAACGCAACGTCAACGGCCAGCCTGGCCTGGTGGTTCAGCAAGCCGGCGCCACCGTCACGGTGGTGGCGTTCGCTGTGACCGGCAACCGGATCACCCACGTCTGGGCGGTACGCAGCCCCGAGAAGCTCCGATCATGGCCTACGGAGAGGTAGGTGCCGCTCACCGGCACGCGGCGAGGGCACCGGCAGTGACGGTGGCGCGCGTGGCGCATTGCCGCCACGCGAACCCTCCTGTTTACGCAAGCGAGGTGCCGAGATCATGGTTAGTAAGACGTCAAAGATGGGCGGCAGGTCCGCCGTCGTAGTGGGTGGCGGGATCGGTGGGCTGACCGCCGCCGTGGCGCTGCGCCAGGTCGGCTGGCGGGTCACAGTCCTCGAGCGGGCCGCGAGGTTCGGCGAGATCGGCGCCGGCATCACACTAATGTCCAACGGGCTGCGTTGCCTCGACGCGATCGGCCTCGGCGACGCGGTACGCGGTAGCGGTCTGCCAATGCTCACCCTCGGGATGCGTACCCCGGCGGGCCGGTGGCTGTCGCGGATCGATGGAGACGGCGCCAAGCTGGAGGCGCGGACGGGCACCACTGCAGTCGTTATCCATCGCGCTGAACTGCACAGAATCCTGCGCGACGCGCTACCGGCCGCGGGCCTTCTCGCCGGCGTGGCGACCACCGGCATCATCGGGGGCGCGGATGGCGGACCGGCAGAGGTTCGCTTCCGGCACCGGGACCACGATGCGGTGCTGCACGCGGACCTGGTCGTAGGTGCCGACGGGGTGCACAGCTGGATTCGCGCCCAGCGTTGGCCCGATGCGCCGACTCCTGTCTACTCCGGATCCACCACCTGGCGCGCCATCACGACGCCATCGTCGGCTGCGGTAACAGAGATGAGCCTGAGCTGGGGCCACGGCACCGAATTTGGCGTGATGCCCATCGTAGACGGACGCACATACTGGTATGCCGCTGCGAACGCTGACGAAGCCGAGCGCAACCCCGACGAGCTCCGCGAGCTGCGCGGGCGATTTGGCGCCTGGCACGAGCCGATCCCGACTGTCCTCGCTCACACCCCACCCCATGCCGTACTGCGCCACGACATCTACCGGCTACCGAAACTTGACAGCTACTACCGAGGCAGCGTCGTCCTGCTCGGCGACGCCGCGCACGCAATGACGCCCAACCTCGGGCAAGGCGGCGGCCAGGCCCTCGAAGACGCAATCGTGCTCGCCGCAGCGGTCAGCCGCGCCAGCGACGTGGCGACGGCGCTCTCCCAGTACGACCACGAACGCCGAGCTCGTACCCAGGCAATGTCCCGGGCAGCGACCTGGCAGCTCCGATTCGGCCAGCAACTACACTCGCCGATCGCCGTGGCAGTGCGCAACACCGCAGTCGCGCTGACACCAAACCACATCGCGTTGCTCGCAATCGCACGGTACGGCAGGTGGTTCCCGCCCGCGCTCGACAACGAGGGCGAATGAGGTCCGGGGATGCCGCGCAGTCGGACGACCTGGCGCCGCTGCTGATGAGGCACGGTAGCTCACGACGCGCGAGCGGCAGGTGGCGCGACTGGTGATCGAACGGCCTGTCCACCGAGGACATCGCGCAGGCACTGTTCACCTCTGTGCACATCCTCTGAGACCACGTCAAGGCGATCTTCGGGAAGACCGGCGTCAGCCGCCGCCATGACCTGATTGCCGCCCTCGCCGTGGCGCTTTCCAGCGCCTGGACGAAGTTTTCGTCCCGGTAGTTGATCAGGATGTCCGCGCCGAGCTCGCGGCAGGCGCCCAGCTTCTCCCGGGTTCCGGCGGTCACCGCCACCGTCGCACCGGCGTGCTTAGGTGGCCATCGTCCCGATCCCGCTCGACCCGCCGTGCACCAGGAATGTCTCGCCTGCCCTCAGGCGGGCGGCCATGAACACGTTCGAGTACACCGTGCACGCGACCTCGGACAGCGCCGCCGCCTCCACCAGACCGACGTTCCTCGGGACCGGGAGCACCTGGCCGGCCGGCACCAGGACCTGGGTGGCGTACCCGCCGCCCGCGCTACGTCCGGGCCCACTTGCGCTATGGTGCCCGAGCACTCCAGGCCGTGGTAGCGCGACGCGCCCGGCGGCAGGTCGTAGAGTCCCTGACGCTGCTGCACGCCGGCGTAGTTGACGCCGGCCGCGCTATCCAGCGGCGGCAGCGTGTCGAGATGCTCCGGCCCGCCGGGCCGAAGCCGGAGGTCAAGCAGCGCCGCCTGAAACGCTGGTTTCGGTGGCAAGATGCCGGCCGCGACCGCTGGGAACGGCATCGCTCAGCGAGGCCAACATTGTCGTTGACCGCGGTGCGTCAGTCCTGGGCCTACCGAGCTGTACGAGTTCACGCGAGCACCATCCCGCCGTCCACGTGCATGCAGGCGCCGGTGGTGTAGCCGCTGTCCGGTCCGACGAGGTAGGCGACTGCGGCCGCCACTTCCTCGGGCTTTCCCATCCTGGGAACGGGAATCGCTTCAAGGTCGTAGCTGGCCGTCGCCGTCATCGCCGAGGCGATGGGGCCGGGAATGACGGCGTTGCAGGTAATGCCCCACACGCCGACCTGCCGCGCGATCCACCGGCAGAGGTTGACCGTGCCCGCCTTCGCTGATGCGTAGGCGGCTCCCGACCGCCCGCCGGCGCCGTCGGGGTAGACCGGTCCGACGCCGCCGAGCTTCGCTGAGACAGAGGTGATGTTGACCAGGCGCCCGCTGCCCTGCGAACGCATATGGGGGAATACCGCCGCCTGGCAGGCGAATGCCATCGCGGTGAGGTTGGTGTCGATGTCACGCCGCCAGGCGGCGAGGTTCATGTCCTCGAACGAGTCCCGGGCATTGGTGCCGGCACAGTTGACGAGTACGTCGAGGCCGCCTCGTTCCGCCGCCACCTGGTGGATCGCCTCCTGGAGCGACCCGATGTCGGTCACGTCGATGCGGACCGCGCCGCCGGCCCCGATGTCGGCCGCCGTCGACTCCACGCCGTCGGAGACGTCGAAGATGGTGACGTCGGCCCCTTCGGCGATCAGCCGGGTGGCGATTGCCCGTCCGATTCCCTGCGCGGCACCGGTCACGATGGTCGCCGGAGACAGCGGCTCCTTATCATTCATGGCTTGGCATTCCAGTGCCGTTCGCAGAACGTGCGGATCTGTGCCGCCCGCTCGTGGTCCTCGGGAGCCAGGCCCAGGAACATGACGTGCCCGGCGCCCTCCCATACGTGCAATTCCGCCGGCACGCCGGCGGCCAGCAGCTTTCGGTGCACGAGCACTGTGTCGGACAGCAGGAAGTCGCGGGTGCCGCTGGTCAGGATCGCGGGCGGAAAGCCCTTGCTGAAGTCGCCGAACAGCGGGGAGACATACGGGTCGCGGCGGTCGTGGCCGTTGGTGTAGAGCGTGTAGAGAACCTCGATCTCTGCCTCGATGTAAGAGAAGTCGATCCCCTTGTTCGTCTGGTGGGTGTCTCCCGCCTTGGTCAGGTCGGCAACGGGCGTGACCAGCACGGCGGCGGCCGGCAGCGCAAGCCCCTCGTCGCGGGCGCGCAAGATGGTGGCCAGGGTGAGGTTGCCGCCGCCGGACACGCCGCCGATGATGATCTCCTCGGGGCGGTGGTCCTCAAGCAGCGCACGGTAGGCGGCCACGCAGTCGTCGAGCGGCGCCGGGTAGGGGTGGTACGGCGGCATCCGGTAGTCGACCGCCCAGGTCCTGGCGCGGACCGCGCCGGCCGTCATAGCGGCCCCCAGCCGGGCTATCTCGCCTCCGCCGGTGATCCAAGCGCTGTGGATGGCCAGGTAGACGCGGCGGTCATCCGCGCTGACGCCGTCGGGGACGGCCTGGTAGATGCCCGTGTCGCCGAACTCGATGCGCTCGGTCTGGCAGCGCACGCCCGCGTCGGCGGTGCCGTAGCGCCTGGCCACCACTGGCCCTTCGCCTCCGGGTGGGACCAGGGCGTCCCGCGCCTTGATGAACGCCGCCACCGCGTCGCGGTCGTCAAGCGGCGGCCACGGCTTGGGGGGAGAATCGCCCTCGGCGGTGACGGCCTGGGCGGCCTCGCTCAGCGTGGCCGGGATCGGGACGAGTCGCTCGGGAAGTCGCTGCAGGGGATAACTGCTGGTCATGGGTGTCCACTTCCTTGTGTCACGGGTTGTCGTGCGCAGTGTCACGCGGACTGCTACCGGATGGATGAGCCGATGCCGAGGCCGCCGTCGACGTCGAGAACAATGCCGGTGATGTAGCCGGCCGCCGGAGAGGTCAGGAACGCAGCGGCCTCGGCGATGTCAGCCGGCTTTCCGGTTACGCGCTGCGGGACCTTGCCGACGAGCTTGTCCCGTGCGGCGGCGTTCATCGAGGCCAGCATGGGGGTCTCAATCAGCCCGGGGGCGATGGCGTTGGCGGTGATGCCGTCGCGGGCGGTCTCCAGTGCGATGGTGCGGGTCAGGCCGACGATGCCGGCCTTGGCGGCCACGTAGTTGGCCTGGCCGAAGTTGCCGCGCCAGCTCATCGAGCTGAACGAGACGATGCGGCCGTACCCGCGGGCGCGCATGTGCGGGATCGCCGCCCGCGCGCAGTAGAAGCCGCCGGACAGCGAGACGTCCACGACGGCATGCCAGTCGGCGTCGCTGATGTCGGTGATCCGGTTGTCGCGGATGATTCCGGCGTTGTTGACCAGCACGTCCACCCGGCCGTGGCGGGCGGCGATGCCCTCGATCCACTCGTTGACCGCGGCCGGGTCGGTCACGTCGATGCCAGTGCCCTCAGCGGGCAGGCCCGATTCCGAACGCAGTCGGCCCGCCTGGTCAGTCGCCGCGTCTTCGTTGACGTCACCGACGACCACGGTGGCCCCTTCGGCGGCGAACCGGTGCGCCATCGCGGCACCGAGGCCCTGCCCGCCGCCGGTGACGATGACGACCTGGCCGGTGAACCGGTTCATGCCTGCTGCTCCGTTCGAGTGGTGGCGGCGCGGTCGACGAATGCGCGCAACTCAGCGGCGACGTCCTGCGCGGCCCAGTGCGCGTCGAACGTCTCGAGCTCCAGGGCGAGCGCGGCCGGGGCGGGCATGGCGGTGGTCTTGGCGAGCAGCTCCTTGTAGCCAGACTGAGCCAGTCCGTGTGCCCGGGCGAGGGCTCCGGCGATCCGCAGCGCGGCGGCGGCGACCCCACCGTCGGCGGTGACCTCGTGCGGCCAGCCGGTGCCGGCAAGCTTCTCGGCGTGCATCAGCTCGCCGGTCAGCGCCAGCCGCCGCGCCATGGCCAGGCCGAGCAGCTGCGGCATCCGCACCGCGGCGCCCGCTGCAGGCAGCAGGCCGTTGCGGACGTGACCGTCGCCGATCAGCGTGCCTGCCGAGGCCACCACGATGTCGCACGCGAGGGCGAGCTCCATGCCCCCTGCGACGGCGTGACCGTGCAGCCCGGCCACGACGGGCAGCGGGCTGGTTTCCAGCCGGGTGGCCAGCGCGGAGACGGTGCGCAGGAACGCCGTCGGCGTTTCCCCGCGGTCGCTGAGCTCAAGCAGGTAACGCAGGTCGGCGCCGGCGCAGAAGCTTCTGCCTGCGCCGAGCAGCACGATCGCCTGCGTCCCGGGGTCGGCTTCCGCGTCGGTCAGCTGATGGTCGAGGGCGGTGACGAGCGCGGGATCGAGCGCATTCCTGCGGTGCGGCCGGTTCAGGGTCAGCACTCGAACCGGCCCCGACTGGTGAGCGCCGATGACGCCTGACTGAGTCACCGGGCGCAGTCGGTGCCGAGGACCTGGGCGCGGCGCTGCCGGCGCAGTTCGACGCGCTGGATCTTGCCGCTGGGTGTTTTCGGCAGGCTGGGCACGAAGTGGATGCGGCGCGGGTACGCGTGCGCCGCGTAGTGCTCCTTCACCCACTGCTGCAGCTCCTGCTCAGGCACGTCGAGGCCGGCCGTGATCACCACGTAGGCCTCGATGACCTCGCCGCGGACCTCGTCCGGGGCGGCGACCACGGCGCACTCGGCCACCGCGGGATGCTGCACGAGCACCGACTCCACGTCGAACGGGCCGATCCGGTAGCCGGCCATGATGATCACGTCGTCGTCGCGGGAGGAGAACCGGACAATCCCGGCGGCGTCGACGCTGGCGGTGTCGCCGGTGACGTAGTAGCGGCCTTCTGCCGCGAAGCGGCCGTGGTCGCTGCCGTCCGCGTAGGCGGTGAAGGTCATGTGCGGGCTGTCCGCCACCACGATGGCCAGCCGGCCGACTGTTCCCGGTCCGGTCGGCTCGTCGCGGTCCGGGGCGAGCACGGTCACCGCCCAGCCCGGCAGCGCCACCCCCATCGCGCCGTCCTTCACCGGCACTGACACCGCGTCTTGGTGGGGGAACCCGACTGGCATGCCGAGCTCGGTCTGCCCGTAGTGGTCGTGCACGAGCGCGCCGAGAGCTCCCGGCGCCCAGGCGTTCACGTCCGGGGTCAGCGGCTCGCCCGCGCTGGACAGGCAAGGGACCGTCAGCTCGCCCGGCCGGAGCAGCCCGGAGTTGCGCAGGCTGCGGTACACGGTCGGGGCGGCGGCGAAATTGGTCACCTTGAGTCGCGACAGCACCTGGAGGGTGGAGTGGGCGGCGAACCCGCCCTGCAGCAGGATCGTGGGGACGCCAGCGGCCAGCGGCGCGATGATCGCGGTGTAGAGCCCGTAGGCCCAGCCGGGATCGGCGGCGCACCAGAACACGCTGTCACTCGTGACGCCGAGCCCGAATTCCAGGTAACTGTGCCATCCGGCCACGTACCGCACCGGGTGCACCACGCCCTTCGGCGACCCGGTAGTCCCGGAGGTGAACATGTGCACCAGCGGGCCATCACCTCCGACCGCGACGGACCCCGGCGCCCACGGCGGCGCTGACGCGAGCTCGGCACCCAGGTTCCCGGCCGTGAGGACCTCCCAGCTGCCCGCGCCGATCTTGTGCCGCTGGTCATCGTCGGCGATCACCAGCCGGGTCCCCGAACGGTCCAGCCGGTCGGTCACCGCGGCCTCGGCGAAGGCGGTGAACAGCGGCACGTACACCGCGCCCACCCGCCAGATCCCGACCAGGACCGTGAGCAGGTCGGCGCTCTTGCCCATCAGCGCCGCCACCCGGTCACCAGGTCCAATGCCACGGCGGCTGAGGACCGCGGCGAACTGGCGGGACGACTCGGCCAGGTCCGTATACGTGATTGTAGTTTCCGACCCGTCTTCCCCGAGAACACGCGCGGCGACGGCACGACCGCGATGACGGTCGCACAGCAGCCAGGCCACATCCAGCGACGGCGCCGAGTAGTCCTTCACCAGCTGTGCGGTCCGCGCGCGCGGGTCAGTCATCCCAGCTCCCATCATTGGGTACGATATTATTGAGCAAAGTACCCATAAACGTACCCGGAGACAAGCTCCGTGCCGTACCTGTGCCAGACTCGATGTCATGACGCAGAGCCGCGCAACGCCTGACGCGCCGTTGAAGACACCCCGCAGGCGGCGGGTCGATACCGCGCGGCGCGAGGACCTGCTGGAGCAGGTCACCGGCATCTTCCTGGCCGAAGGCTTCACCGCGGTGAGCGTCGACGACCTCGCCCGCCGGATGCACTGCTCGAAGGCCACGCTCTACGCGGTCGGCGCCACCAAGGAGCAGCTAGTGGTCGCAGCCACCAAGCACTTCTTCCGCAGTGAGGCCGACCGCATCGAGCAGGCCGTCGCCGAACACGACGACCCGCAGGCCAAGATCACCACCTACCTGCAAGGCGTGGCGCAGGCCATGCGCCGCAACTCGCCCGCCTTCTACGCCGACATGATCAGTTACGGACCGACCGCGGAGATCTACGCCCGCAATACCGCCCGCGCAGCCGAGCGCATCCGGCAGATGATCGACGACGGCGTGGGCACCGGCGCCTTCCGCGCCACCGACGGCGCCTTCGCGGCCCAGGTGGTAGCCCTCGCGATCGAAGCCGTCCAGTCGGGCTCCCTCCTGGAGCGCACGGGCCTGTCCGCCGCCGAGTCCTTCGCCGAGCTCGCCGACCTGCTCTTCAACGGGCTCCGGCACGCGAACTGAGGTTCCGCTAGCCTCAACGAGGCCGGGCGCGACGGCTCTGACTGCGGCTCGGCCGATGCTATTTTCACTCGTTCGAACATCGGAGAAGCTAGCCAGATCTGGGGTCGGGTGGCCCAGGGAATCCTCACCCCTGGGCTCCCACAGATCCCTGGCGTAAGAGTCTCCCGTCACCAGGCTCTTCTTGCTCTCGCCTTGTTGCTGGCTAGTGCTAGTACCAAGCGGCGGTTTGCCGGCGCCAGTGGGCAGGAGCCCCGGCATCTGGGCGGTGATCCGGTGCCATGCGCGCTTCATGGCCCTGTGGCCCCTGAGCCGCCGGTACTTCGCCCTGATCCATTGCTGGACGCGGCGGTTGATCCTGGCGAGCAGCGGGTGCAGCTCGGAGTGGCGGAAGCGGCCGGTGACGCCCTCGCTCATCCGCTTGACCATCTTCGGGCTGGCTGCCAGGTCGAACCCGGTGAACCTGCCGTTCTTCCCTATCGTGTCGCGGGCCGGAAGGTATAGCCCAGGAAGGTCGAAGGACACCGGCCCGTCCCAGGGCCGGCGGCGGGTCGAGTCCTTGCGGTAGACGATCTGGGCCTAGCCCGGGTGCAGCTCCAGGCCGACGTCCCTCATCCGCCGCTCCAGCGCGGCCAGCACCTGGCGGGCGCGAGCCGCGCTCTTGCAGTGGATCAGGCCGTCGTCTGCGTACCTTTCGGACGGGCAGTCCGGGAACTCCTGGTCCATCCACGCGTCGAAGGCCCAGCGCAGGAAC
>Ga0335074_10007864_pt1 | contig 14798 bp, 15 predicted proteins | sample Lox_Sample_23_FD_206715 | JGI IMG/M metagenome (GOLD analysis project Ga0335074, IMG submission 206715) | Soil microbial communities from Loxahatchee National Wildlife Refuge, Florida, United States - Lox_Sample_2.3 | ecosystem: Environmental > Terrestrial > Soil > Wetlands | place: USA...
AGTCAACTAACAGGTCCACTTGGCGCTTTTTACAATGCGGGGCATGAAAGCATCACCCGCCGCAACCGTCGGGAGCTCTGTTCTCTTGAAATCGCCATGCACGGCCAGATGCTTTTGGAGCATTTTGTCTTTGACTTTCAGACCACTCGAAAGGACCCTCTCACGGGCCGTTACGTGCCACAGCCTCTAAACTGGCATCTAACCAACGCTGACGTTCGCGATCTTCGTCAGCGAATGGACCATGAAGAAAGGCTCGCTGCGTTTGTGGCAACGGATTTCGCTGGTCTGCTGAGGGGAAACAGCCCACGCTGGTCAAAGGACAACCCGGCATGCTCCATCATGACGGATGTCAGAGCGGCGGGTACCCAATAAGCCTAGGGGGTGGCGCGGCGAGCCTCACTTCGTGCCCGAGATCCTTCGTAAATTCAAGCGGATTCAACTCGCGTGCTCCTCGCAGACGCCTCAGTCGTCAATTCTGTAGCTCTCAGACCTACCCACCGCTGCACTTCTTAACATGTGACTCGCGGTAAGCTGCTGAATTAAAGAGAGATAATCTGCGTAGGTTGCGAGCGACTGCCTCGACCACGGCGCGGTCCAAGGTGCTCTCGTCGGCAGCCGCGCCCCGTGCTGGGTGGATTGGAGCAGCGGAGGGACCTTTCGCGCGTTCGCAGGTGCCTGCGCTTCTTCGGCTCAGACACAGCCTAGTCAATCTGTAAGCCATGAGATTTTCCGATGTTTCGAGCCCCGGATGTGCAGGTGTTTGAAGTCAGACGCGAGACGTTGATGGTTTTTAGATGAATGGGCGATCCTAGAGGTCTTGACCGACACAACGCCCGGCTGCAGCGAGATTATCTCGCGTCTGATCCTCACAAAATTGTCCGGATAATTATTATTCACCAAAGTTAATTTTACTATCTAAATTTGATAGTAATGAGTTAACAACCCATATCGGCGCCACTTTCATCTCAACCAATGCTTGACTCAATTCCTTCCGGTTCGCTGCACGCAGAAGGAAAAATCGACCTGTTCTACCGGGCACGAACAGGCGAAGTGAAACCGCGTATAGAGCCTTCCGCTTGAAGCGGAACTATGCTGGCGCCCGAATCCAGATCCACCATTTGAGGCCTGTCTCGGAGGTCAAAGATGATTTCGATTCGTCGGTTGTTGATCGGGACGGCTTTGCTGTCCTTCGTGTTCGTGGCCATGCCCGCGATCGCACAGCTCACCATTTCAGGGAACTTGCCGGCCCAAAACGGGGGGACCTATACCCTGCCCATCACCGTTTCCGCCCATGCATCCCCGGCAGATGAGGTTGGCGGGTGGCAAGTATATTTCGGAAACACCTCATATTATTCAAACAGTACAGGCTTGGGTGGGAATCTCGATGTGACGCTCTCATCTGTTCCGCCCGGAACTTATACGGTGACCGTCACTGCATACCAAACAGTGAGCGGTACTCCCGTTTCATATGTCGCACAAAATGTTAAGGTCGTCGCGTCGTCGCTACCAACCCCTCCATCCAATGCGACTGAATACTCCAATCTCCAGAATCCTGCCGACGATCCCAGTTCCTGGACCGCCTGTACTTCTAACATCATTGAACCGAACGGACAGCCTTGCGCGGGGGGGCAGTCCCAGCAAAGTGCTCAGAGCAACCTGACCCAAGAGGTGGCATCGCCCTCACTCTCAGGGGCTTCGATGGCAGAATATTCGTCCTCTACGGGCGTCTACTACAACACAATGTATTATCAACATCTTGGATGCCCGAATAACAATTGCAGCGCCGTACAGAATATGCTTCTCGATGAATGGTTCTTTTCGGCCCCCTCTCCCTCCAACGGCATCCAGCAGCTTGAATTCGATCCTGATCTTTATGACAACAGCGGCTACGAATATTTCGGTACAGTAGCCTGTCAAATGAATGGTACCGATTCCGGAACTTGGTACGTGTGGAACATGGCTGTGGCCGGAAAAGGGGGCCAGGGGTGGACATCTACCTCGCGGTCCTGCACGATCGCGCCACAACAGTGGCATCATCTCCAGCTATACGTCACGTACAATAGCAGCGGCAGCGGGTGTCCAAATAGCGTCCCGTGCTACACCTATCAGACCCTGGTCTTCGATGGGACGACGGTCTTCCAGAATCTGGGCTGGTCCTACAACGCCTGGCAGCTCTCGGGGGCAACACCTACGGTGAATGTTGAGCAGCAGATCGATAATTTCAACGCCCAAGACGTCGCGAACACGGTTTACTACGACAATTGCGACCTGTGGGTCTGGTAGCCGGTGAGAGTCAGTGCCCAAGTGGCGGATTCCGGCTGGTCGTTCTTTCGGTTCGGGCCTCCGCCTGGCGCACAGGTCAAGCTGAAGTCCACGTAACGGTTGCCACAATTACTTCGATGAAGGATTCGAATCTCGCGGGAACCCATGGCGCGCAGTAGTCGGACACGACGGCTCACAGGGGAATCCGTACTCGAGAGCCCGGGGACTTGCCGTTCATTTCTCAGGCGAGAATAATTCGTCCGCGAGGGGATCGTGATTCCTTGAGAGGCCCCAGAGCACTGAAGATGCCAAACTCCGATATCCGAGGGTTTCAATTCTGGACATCGACCGGCGCAATATCCACACCCACGAGAAGCTCCCGCTGTCTAACTGTCACTTCTTTGCTTTCGGCATAAAATGAGGATCGGAATGAAGGACTGCGATATGGAGCATCCCTTGCGTCCCGCCAGCCGAACACGCGATATGTCCCGGGAGCCAAGTTCGGCACTGAAAAGCGACCATCCTCGTCGGGAGTGGCAGTGTAAATCTCTCCCGAACTCTCAGATACTACAACGAGCACCCCAGAGGCATAGGGACCAGCTGCCGTGAGTCTTCCACTTATCGCGCCGCCATCGGACCCTAAGATGAGGCTAATGCGTTCCGAAGGGTTATCTTCATTTATCGCGACATATGCCCCGTCCCATTCTCCCTCATACGTGCGAACATCCTGCACATAGTCGCCCGGGGGCCCATACACGTGTGCTATATAGTCACCTGGTGGCACCGACGAAAAGTGGAACGAATGCCCTGCGCCGACTATTGGTACCGATAGCTCCCCATCCCCTCTAACGAATTGGCCACCGCGCGGAATCAGAGAAACGCTAGTGGCGTTGGCCCCGAGCCCAGACGGATACTCTATCTCTCCGTCTATCATTATGCCGCTTTGATCCTGTATATTAAGATGACCAATTTCGCGATCATTGACACGGAAAGCAGAACCAGCTTGATGTTCATGCGCGCCCTCAAACCATCTAAGGGTGACCGTATAACTGCCACTGGGCAGGCAACCCAAGTCTACTACCCCATTAGCGCTATCATATTGAAACGCATCAGGTATAGAGACAGATAGACCGTCATCAGACGATGCCCGGAGGTCGGCGATTAAACGCGTAACGCCAGGTTTCATTTGCCCAGACACCAAGTAACAGGCCTGAGGTGCTAGGGTGAGATCGACCGTCGTGATTACCTGGGGCTCAACGGCGACCGTCGATGCCAGTTCCAGCGATGTAGTATTTGGATAAAACAGGAAGCTTCGCACCGGGACCTTTGAGCGCCTTCCCCGGGGCGCCGTGATGACGGCTACAACGTATTCGCCGGGCTGGACATCGGTGCAGAGATAATTGCCCCACGCGTTCACATGGGTGGAGCATCGCTCCATGAGTTGTCTTCTTCCGTCCGTCACGGTTGCTGCAAATAAATGGACCTCCACCCTAGAGGGCTGCTCCCCCACAAGGGCGACATTACCCGCGACCGCACCCGCACTGGTTGCGGCCCACATTGTTGCGGCCCACACATAGGGCACAAGAGCCAACAGGAGAAGCCGACGATTACCTTGGAGTGCGGGAGTCCCAGCCATGACCGTGCCATCTCGAAGCCATTGCGTATTGGTGCCAATTTCCACAATCTATGCGAGTCGGCGGGGCGCGGAGATGTCAAATTAACGCCAGCGCCCCGCAAAGACCTGCTCTGTTTAGTAGTAGCCCCAAATATCTTGATTACAACACGACTTTTCAATCTCATACAGCGTGCCGTTAAACACCGTGAATGAGGGTGACTGTGTCAAGGTTTGCCCGTACTGCTTACCCGAAGTCCAGGACCCACCATAGTACTGTGAAATCCACAGATTATTATCGTTGTAATTTGTTCTTCCCCCGACGTACAGGGAGCTGTTGTACACAAATAACTGGGGGTTGCCGCCGAGCGTCAGCGGAGCTTCGCTGACAGTAAAATTCGTACCATTGCTTGTGTTCGCAAGGACAACCGTGTCAGCATCGTTCGTCTGCAGCGTCCACGCCATCCAAAGTTGACCATTGAAGACGGTCAGTGATGATCCTGCCTGTGCCGGGTAGGAGTAATTCCAATAGGTCCAATAGGAATTGGGATATACTCCTAGATATGCAGTCTGGGGAAAGCCGTTGACGGTTGCAGCGGTCTCGGCTAAGTATAGGTTTCCATTGAACACACCAAAGGAGGGTGCGTCGACTGCGTCGCCGTTGTTATTAGCATCCGTAAGCTGTGCAGGCCACTCCACGGGCGTTCCGAAATGGATCCCGTCTGAGGAGTAACAGTAGTAGATCAGACCGGAGCTTACCCAAGCAAGCCATACCTGATTGTTGTACACGATGGCGGCCGGGCCGGTGCTCGAAGAGGTAGCAGTGTCAGCGACTGGGCCAATAAGGGTGACTGGAAAGCTGCTTCCGCTGCCACCGGTAGATGTAGCCTCCCAGATTGCATTGCCTCCTGTACCGGTGTAATAGATACGTAGAACCCCACCGAAGACAATTGCTGCTGGAGAGACATTTGTTTGTTGAACGGGAGAGGCCTGGGCGCCACCGCTAAAGGTGGGATAGCTCTGGGCGAAGGCTAACGAAGTCGCGAAGCATAGATAGCAGAATGCAATCGCGAATGACCTGCAGATGCTCGTATGGAAATTGCAAAGGCTGCGACCTCCAGCACTGTTCGACATGGCTGAACCTTTTTCTCGCAGGCTGCCAATACGACATGGCACCAGTGCGCGCTAAGGGCTGGCATTTGAGCTTCTAGAGGCTAGGTAGAAGCCCATGTCGGAGAGATCTGGAGAGGAGCGGGATAGTTGCATCGAAAAAAACCACGGCTCGCGACTGCCAGGAGAAGTATCCAAAAGTCTAACCAGGCAGTTCGACGGGCATGTTACCTAGCATAAGATGCGATGTCAAGTTAAATAAAAAGTTCAATGCGCCCATCGCTACGGTTCGAGGAAGACATTCTGCTGAATGCTTACTGATGTAACGCGATGGATGGGCGCATGTTTTGCGTGGCGGGGCCCGTGATTATTGATAGAGGTCGTCGGAAACGATTGACTAGAATGGGCAGGGAAGAATATTGGTTACTAAAGTAGATGCTACGGTAGTAATCTATCTGCCTCTGTTTGACTGTTGAATGGTAGTGGTGACTCGTCGGTCTCTGATGGGTAATTCGGCGAAGATGAGTTCGAGGCTCTATAGAGGTCTTTGCGCCACGACGATCCCGCGGGGGGTGGGGAGGAAAATGGCGGACAAGAGACCCTCTGATTGGAGCCGAACCGCCATTTCCCGTACGGTCTTGAGATGGGAACTGGCATCGTGGATCAGAATGATTCCGTTTGGATTCATTTGTGGGAGAAAACGTCGAATCTCCAGTTCGCGAATGGAAATGTCGCTGTCGCTGAAGAGAAGATCGATACGACCGTTAACGTGGAGTTCAAGACTTGACTCATTGCGCATATCGATCCAACGAGTATATTTGGATTTTGCGACATTAGTCTTCGCCTTTTCAAACACTGCGGAATCCAGTTCGCAACTGATAATCTTGCCGAAACCATTGCGATCAAGTCCCTCCGCCATCCACATCGTGCTCATTCCAAGGAATGATCCAGTCTCGACGATGAGGTCGGGTTTTATTGTCGTGACCAGCGTGCGGAGGAATTCCAATACCTCCGCCTCCGCAGTCATGGAATCATACATTCTCCACCGCTCTGGATGAGGGCATTCGGGTGTGGGGCGGTGATATTCGGTGAGGAGCGCCCCGTTCGCGCGCTCTGCCTCCAACATCACCTTATGCTCTTGCTTCAACTTCTTGCGAAAGAGTCTCATACCTCCTCCATGGACGCTCAATCCTTATCTTTGCCTGTGCTGTTGCCGGTCTGTGAATAGCTCGCAGCTTCCGGGTCCGTATTGTCAAAGGAGGACTCACGAGATTTCGATTTCCCTTCAATCGGAAACAGGGCGAGCGACAATTTGAGCACTGAGTTTACGAATCGATCGATGAGGCGCTCAAACATGCTTGGTCCTCTTGCGGGCACCGGTCACGAAGACCCTGCGGGAGCGGTGCCCGACGATCTGACGATTACGATGGATGAGAGGGCCTGCTGCTATCCAATCACAGACGAAACGTCTCAGTCAAAAACGCCCTCCCAGTCGACATGAAGTCTAATCAAAATATTGAATATTAACAACAACGGTCTGAGCCCGACGCAAAGTGATCGGACCAGCAACGGGGATATCCGAACCAGACATGGCAAATAATCAAAAGGTCTGTTCACCATATCCCATGCTTTCGCTGCGAGACCTGTGGGATTCGAGATATAGGAGAATAAGCGGGCCTCGAGTAGAGTGAGCGGGGAAATCCCAACGCGGTAACTGGCTCTGGCGATTCGGGCTTCCTAGCTTTGGCGATTCATCTCTGATGTGCCCAGTTCGCTCGGGGAGCAATTATGACGGTCTTAGGGTTTGTTATCAGGATCATTTCTTCATCTAACATCACCGGGGAGAAGCATCGCAGCGAGGCCCCCGTATGCGCAAAGTAGCTTGCCCAGAACCGGTTCAGTTCCGTCCAGTATGGTATCGTGTGAAACGCATTGTCGACCCCGCACGCGTAGACCGCGACCCCGTGCAGATCAGTGTGGCTGGCGGTTGGTGGGAGTCTGGATCTTAACGCTGCAGACAGAATGGAGGGTTGCTCCAGATCGAATGGGGGCGTGCTGTTGCGCATGTCAGAGAGTAGGATTAGAACCCTGTGATCGCAGGATTCTCCTTGGAAAAATATCTGACTGGCGAGGAGAAGTGTCCCGAAAATGTCGGTTGCCGGAGAGTTAGGTGCGACGGCGAGGCTTCGAGCCTTCCATTTGGCAGAGAGCTGATTTCTGCCTCCTGTTAGTCGTTCTCCGAAATAGCCGGCATCCTCGGAAAGGCTGGCCGACAACAGAATGTCCGGCTGCGCAAAGCTTCTGTCTGTGATTCCGATGATCGTCACATGGGCGCCTGCGGGAACCTTACCCAGAATCCGGGTGACGACCTCAATATTCTTCTGAAACTGACTCTTGCCATCCGGCCCGACAACGGCAACCGAGCGGGTGAGATCGACTGCGATGACGAGATCGAGGTGTCCTGCAGACTCGGCATGAGCCCGGGGAATGGCGATCCCGGCCAGGAGCAAGACGAGCAGCTTGGCGATCGCGTTCCGGGCGGCGTTGGTGAGGAGCGCCCGGTAGAAATCGCGCCAGAAGCTCGCTGCGAAGATCCCGGCTTCATTCTCGAGACCGCTGATTTCAGCGACCAGCATGGCCATGCGGGTGCGCGTTTCGACGAGATCGTTCCGCAGGGCGTTCCAGTCCTCGGAAGTGTCCGGAGCGGAGCGCCACGCCTGATGGAGTGCGAGTCCGGCTCCGAGCTCCATAGACAGGGCAAGCAGGACCATGGCCCAGCGCAGCAGGGGCACTGTCTCAGAATAGAAATCGTTTTGTTTCTGGGGCTGCGGGACGGGCGCAGAACCGTCGTCAATCGTTACGGCGGGCTCATTGCTCGTACCTTCCGTGGCCAGGAGATCGCCCCGGATTACGGCGAGAATCATGAGGCTGGCGAGCGCCGCGGAACAGGCAATGGCAGCGAGGATCTGGAAAAGTCTCTTGAGGTTCCAGTGGTCCAGCACCTTCTCGACGAGGAACGGTGTGACGATGGCGATGCCCAGGCAATACACCCAGGCTTTCCAGCCAAGACGGAAGGGATCGAAGGCGAGCAAAGTCAGTGCGAAACCCGCGAGCGTGAGCGCCACGGCCACGGACCAGTAATAGATAGCCCGCCGACGGAGGCGCCGACGGTCCCCTGGCGGCGGCTCATGCTGAAGGCGCTGCGCAAGCCGGTGTTCTTCTTCGGCCAGGAACGAGAGCTCGGCTCTTGAGCGCAGGATGGGCCCGTGATTGGTGAGCACGATGCGGCGTTCTTCGCAGGCGCAGTAGCGCTCCACATGTTCGACGATGTTCTGGACGCCGTCGGCACCAAGCTGCCAGCCGACGGACTGCGGAACCTGTTCGGGATTCATACGCTGATCTCCTTCGAGTATGAAAAGGAGCCTGGTGCGGCAGGCTCCGTGTTGATGGTGGAGAGTTAGGAAGCTTCGAGGACTTTGCGGGCCTGCTGGAGCTTCCCGAGTTCGCGTTCTTCTTTCTGCAGCTCGGCGCGCATTTCAGCGACCTTCTGTTCCTGCTTGCCGATCTGTTCGAGGACGACCTCAACCGGGGTCTTTTTGATCCACGGTTTGCGGCTGCTGCCGCTCTGCTGTGACGGTGCTGGTTTGGGCTGACTGGGCGGGTTCATGGCGATATTTCCTTTCTGTGGTTGGTGGTGGTGGGCGGGAGGAAGCGCAGGGCTTTCTCAGGTGGCAAGGAGCCGTACGATCGCGCGGAAGTGCTGGAGCTGAATTTCCGCCAGCGCCAGCTCGCCGAGCACGGTGCGGTAGTCGTCTCGTTCGAGGTTCTGAGCCGCCGAGGTGAGGCGGCCGAGAAGCTCTCCGACGAGGGCTTTCGCGCGGTCAGGATGAAGATCCGCGTCGCGCGGTCCATGTCAGGGTGTTTCGGTTCATTCATGGGTTCGTCCCTCCGGTTGGTTTGTCAAAGAGCGGTCATGGGAAGGCGGCTCTGCCTTCCCGGCATCAGAGATCGCACGGCATTTCGCCGCATGCCACTCCTCGAGGCGCCGGATGGCGTCCCGGAGCGTGGGCAATTCCACATGGGTGTAAAGGGAATGCACGTCGCCGCCTCCCGTGTGGCCCATGAGCTCCTTGCGAACGTCGGCAATGATGCCGATGTCGGCGAGGCGCGAGTTGAACGTGTGGCGGAGATCGTGGAAGCGGTAATGCGGGATGGCCGCACGGCGGAGCGCGCCGGCCCACGCAGTCTTGACCCGGTGAATCGGCCGAGCGTTCACCGTGCGGGCTTCCTGGCCGTCGGATGCCGTGACCGAGACCGTCTCGTACATGAAGACGATTCCAGACGATTTGCGGAGTCCAGCCAGGATCCCATGCAGGCGTTCCGTCATGGGAATCAACCGGTGCTCGCCTTCGGGGGTTTTCGAGCGGGTTACCGAGATGAGTTTGCGGTCGAAGTCCACGTCCTCCCATGTCTGGTTCAGGATTTCGCCCCGGCGCATCCCCGTATCGAGCGCTGCTGAGATGATGGGGCGAAGGTGCTTCGAGGCGGCGGCGAGAAGCTTCTGCTCCTCGGCGACGCTCATGACAGGTCTCCGCGCCCGCCGCTCGCGTACCATGCGCACACGGGCGATGGGATTAGTCGGGAGGAAGCCTTCGTCAGCCGCCCAGTAGAGGACCCGGCGGACGACCTCGATGTCCCGGTTGATGGTGGTTTCCGAAAGCGGCTTGCCTGCTTTCGAGTGGGTCCGCCAATGCTCCTCATGGCGGAGCTTGCGGAAGCGCGCGATGTCATTCCGGGTGATCCGACCGATCGGAATCTCGGCAAACCATTCAAGGAACTTCTTCGCATGCTGCTTGTGGTACGGCTTGACGTCCCCTTCGACAAGAAATTTCGCGTAGAGCTCGCCGAAGGGCATGTCGGGACGGAACTGCGGAAGCTGGAAGCGTTGAGTGTGGAGCTCATCCTTCCAGCGGCTTTCGAGGGTTTCTGCCTGGCGGCGGTTCGCGGTCTCGAGCGAGCGCATGTGGCGCACGCCGTCGATCCAGACCGCCGACCACCAGACGTGCCCCCGCTTATAGAGACTCACGAGAGGCCTCCTTTCCTTTGGCGTTCAAGAATCCAGTGGACGATCTCATAGCTGTTGGGCGCGCTCACGGAACAATCTCTGCCGTGGCGGTAGAAGATGAGCTTGCCCTGTGGACCGGACCGAAGATGCGGCAGGCCCTGTGGCAGGTAGCGCTGACGGACAGTCCAGGGCGAGACGCCGAGCATGCGGGCGACCTCGCGGATCGGAACGGGCTCGCCGAGCGGGTCCGGCTCCTGCGGGTTCCGGTCCGGGTAATGCTGCCCGGGGTCCCTCGGCCGAAAGTGCTGTATTTCCGCGGATGTTGCGCTCCGGTCGAAACCCGACATCCGTATCTTCCGGTCAGTCCTCATGGCCGCTCCTGTTCTTCCAGAAGGCCCGGATGGCTTCCCGGAACCAGTCCGGGAGCTTTGACCACAGAATCCAGAGAACGATGAGCAGCAGTCCGAAGGCTACGAGCGACTGCTGTATCTGGGGGTTCCTGAGAAGGGCAATGATGACGGCGAGAGAGGCGTAAAGGAGCAGGAGTCCCAGTCCCAGCCTCGCGAGAATGGCGAGGAGACGGAGATACATGGGGATTCTGGGCTGGGGCGTCGAGAGTTCCCGGCTTCCGCACTGGGAGCAGCATTCTGCGCTCCGCGGATTCGCGTGGAGGCGCGGACAAAGCTTCACGTCGTAGCTCCGGCCGCACTTGTTGCAGAAGAGCGGTTCGCGGGCGGTCATGTGGCCGCACTGATAGCAGTACCTCATGGCGTTTCCTGGATGAAGGGTTGAGGATTGTCCCCGGCAGGCCGGAGCCAGACGGGAGCGAAGAAATCCTGGCAGCCTGCGTCGAGGGTCGCGAACCAGAAAATCTTCTCGGTGAGCGACGCGATCGCCCCCCGGATCGACCGCAACCGGCGCGCGGAATTCGCAAGCACGAGCACCCGGAAGCGGGGCTGGCCGAACCGTCGGGAGAATTCGCTCGTGATTGCCAACTGGAGATACTGGCGAGCCTTCTCCTTCAAGATCGCGAGGCTTTCATGCCCGAGGTCTACTTCGAGGAAAGCGGCGAGGATTCCACCTGGGATGTCGAGCTCGAAGTAGCCGTCGGGAATCAGGCGGAGCGATGGCGAAACTGTATCGTGGAATGCGAGCCAACGGCGGAACCGGATTCCATGGACGGGAATCGGCCGGAAGGCAAGGGCGCAGTACACGTCGTTGATCGCAAGCAGGTGATCGACGCCATAGTCTGCAACGAGCGTCTCGTTTTGCCGACGGCGCGGACCGCGCAGAGGCATCTCGGCCATCCGCGCGCCCTTTTCGGAAAGTGCGTAGACGGATTTCCGGCCTGCACCGAACCCGAGATAAAACCGGCGGAGCATCCCCAGGCGCACGAGGACGAGCAGCCGGGCGTTCACCCGGGTCGTCGAGCCGAATGCGCAGGCGCTCTTCACCTGGTCACGGTCGGCGACGGCCATGAGACCGACGGCTTTGAGAATCTTCATGTCGCGTGGCTGGAATCTCATTCCGTTACTCCCATGTGTTGAGCGCCTCATCGGTGGCTGTGTGGAATCCCGAGTGACGCTCGGCGATTTCCGATTCGATTTCCGCGCGCGGGCGTGCGTGGGCCTCCCGCGACCGGCGGGCGAGGTCCTCTGGATTGACTTTCGGGTCCTCGACCGTGGGCACGACACCTTCGCGCCATGGACTTGCCCCGCTTTTCATCACGAAGTGACGCATGGGCAGGTTCTTCAGGCGTTCGGCGAGGGACTTCCCCCCATCGAGTGCCTGCGCCACCTGCGGCGCGTCATTCGTTGAAAGCTGGAAGAAGATGTGCGTGCCGACGGACTGAATGGCGGCGCGCATCGCGGTCGGATATTGGTCCAGGAACTGGCTAGCAGTCACGATAGAGACGCCGAACTTGCGGGCTTCCGAAAGCAGCGTCTCGAGGTCGGCAGACCGGGAGATGAGCGTATGCACCTCATCGCAGTAGATGGTGAAGAGCGACCGCTGTTTCCGGGCGAAAGTCGCATTGCGAAGTACGGTGAAGAGCAGGCTCGCGAGCGTGAGTGCGTGTTCTCCGAGCGTGCCCTTGGGCAGGTCGAGGAGCACGAACTGCCCCTCGTCCATCGCCTTTGCGAAGTCGACGGTGGAGTGAATCTGACCGACAAGGTGCCGGAAGCGGGGATCGGCCGTGAATGCGGACGTCTTATTGAGGATGGGTTCCCGCATCTGCGCCTGCATCGGCTGCGTGGCCTGACCGAAGCGGAGTTCGAAGTAGCTGCGGACCTCGGCGTTCGGGATCTTTTTCACGAGTGCCGCGCGAAACGAAGTATGGGTGAGGAGCGGCGCAAGCTCGAGCAGCGTGAGCCCGTTCGCCGAGAGCGCGAACAGTGAATTTCTGAGCAACTCGTCGGTCCGGGCGCCCAGTGCATCGAGTCCCCAACGCTGTCGGAGAATTTCCGTGAACTCCGCGATGCGGACGAAGTCCGGTTCCGGAAGTTCGATTGGATTGAACCCGACGGAGGACTCACGGTCGGCAGGCGCGATGAGGATCACGCGGTTGTGGAGGTGTTCGCTCGATTGCCACTCCTGGAGGGCGATCACCTGAAGGACGTACGGGGTGAGCGTGCCATGGATGTCGAAGAGCACGAAACCCCGTCCCGCCTCGACATCCTGGCGGATGAGATAACGAATGAGCGAGCTCTTGCCGCTGCCGGTCTTTCCAAGGATCGCTACGTGCATGGTCCGGCGCGTGAGACTGAGCGCAATCCTCCGCCGGGAGGTCTCGCCATCGTTCACCATGAGGCCGAGATCCGTGCCGCCTTCAGGCGCGGGCGAACGATGCCGCCAGCGGTGCATCCGGTTCCAGATCGTGACCATGAGTTGTTCTAAGAAACGGAGCATGTTGCGTGGATTGTGTGGGGTGGCATGACAGGATCGGTAACAATGGGGCTTGCCCGAAGTCGTGCGGGAGGGCTGCGCCGCACGCAAGTCCTTCAAAACGCGGAGGGATCCTCGGCGATCAGAAAAGTTCAATCAGGGCTTGACAGGGATTTCCGGTGTCAGAAGTTCGTGATCAGGACTTCGCGGTATCGCCGCCCGGCTTGCTTCTGCGAGGTATACGGAAGGGCAATTTCGCGAGTCTTGAAGTCGCGAAAGATTTCCCTGACGGCGGGAACGTCGTTGAGAGAGAGCACGAACTTGCCCCGGAGGCGCACGAGGAGCGCCGCCATCGCGACAAACTCTTCATGGGTCAGGTTGTACCGATACAGCTTTCGCGCGTAGTACGGAGGATCGAGATAGAACAGAGTCTTCGGGCGGTCGTACTTCGCGAGCACCTTCTCATAGGGAAGGCATTCTATCTGCACGCGAGCGAGCCGAGCGTGAACTTCTTCGATGATGGCCGGAATGCGGGTGGCGTCGTAGCTGCGGGGCTGACACACGTTCGAGGCGAAGTTCTTGCGCTGGATTAGGCCTGCATAGGAATTCTTGAGCAGATAGAAGTGGCGCGCCGCCCGTTGGACGTCGGTCAGGGTTGCCGGGTCGGTGGACTTCAGAAGCTCAAACCACGTGCGGCTGACGAGCGTGAACCGCAGGTACCGGACCAGTTCCTCCCAGTGCGCCTGGCAGACCCGGAAGAAGTTCGTGATCTCAGAATTGAGATCGTTCAGAACCTCGACTTTCGAGGGTGGCTTGCGGAAGAACACCTGTGCTCCTCCCGCGAACGCCTCGACGTAGGTAGTATGCTCCGGGAAGAGCGCGATGATCCTTGGCGCAATGGCGCGCTTGCCCCCGATGTACGGGAACGGTCCAAGCATGACAGATGAGTCGGGTCTCGCGGGATGGTTTCGCTTCGATTCGACCTTTTGATGGATCGAAGCGTTTTCTTACACTACCTTTGTTCGCTGGAAAACAAAAGGCGCCAAGTCGGTCAGGATAAGACCATTGCTGGACGAAGCATAAGGGAAGTGCACGCGGAATAAGATGGGCCGGTCGTCCATTCCGAGCACGGGGACGGCACCGCGATCCTGTTGAATCGCGACAAGTCACCTTCGCTCCTCAGTGACGTGCACCCGTCGAACGGCCCAACGTGAAGCATACTTTGCGAAGTTCATCGACAAAAGGCGCTGTTTCAGTCGTGGGATGATCGATGACGAACTCGGGAAATCCCTTGGTACCCGTGCATATAGATGCGTCGCCAAATTTCCATCAGCACTCGGCCGGATGTAAGATACCGAGTATTGCAATAATCCCAGATCTTTAAGACCCTGCTCCAAAGAGGAAAACAATATGCAGACTTCCGCGATCATTACAGCAATTGACGAGGAGATCGCCCAGCTCAGACAAGTGCGCGATCTTCTTGCAGGCGGCGGCAATAGTCGGAGCATCAGGCCCGCAGTGAAGCGTCGCGTGCTCAGTCCCGAAGCCAGAAAACGGATCGCCGATGCCCAGCGACGCCGCTGGGCCGCTCAGAAGAAGGCCGACAAAAAAGCCTAGTTGCCGCTATTGGGGACGCCAGACGTACTGTTCGAGATCCCCCGGCGATAATCTGTGCGCGGCATGACGGTAATGGCGCCTTCCGCATTTGAGTAGCCCAGATCATAATCCCTCTCCTATGAGTGAGAAGGATTTCTACCTGAAAACCTCGAGACCGTCATCGGAAGGCGTCCCTTCGCACGACGACCCTGAACTCGAGCGTGACTATCTCTTCTTGGCCCAGTGGTTGCTGGACGTTCATCGCGAACG
>Ga0335074_10007865_pt1 | contig 14795 bp, 9 predicted proteins | sample Lox_Sample_23_FD_206715 | JGI IMG/M metagenome (GOLD analysis project Ga0335074, IMG submission 206715) | Soil microbial communities from Loxahatchee National Wildlife Refuge, Florida, United States - Lox_Sample_2.3 | ecosystem: Environmental > Terrestrial > Soil > Wetlands | place: USA: Florida...
CTGCCGGCCGTTCTCCTTACTTAGATGTCCGTGGTAAGAAAGCGGACGGCGTATTTCAGGGACGAAGACACGGATGGTGGCCATGCCGAAGCTTGCGGGGACGCTCAACGGGAGCGGCGGCGGCGGCGGCCGTCAGCCCGTGAGCCAGCGCACGAGCCAGCCAGACTCCTTCTGGTATACGGCGAAGACCCGCCTTCTCGGGCAGCCGCTTGTCAACGAGCAACTCGGCGAGCAGCGGCTGTCTAAGCCGCTCGCGCTTGGCGTGCTCTCGCCCGACGGGATCTCCTCATCCGCCTATGGCACCGAGGAGATCCTCATCGCGCTGCTGCCGATGGCCGGCCTCGCGGCGTTCATGCTGATCCTGCCGATGACGCTGGCCATCTTGCTGGTCATGACCTTCGTGGTGATGTCTTACCGCGAGGTCGTCATGGTCTACATCAGGCCCGGCGGTTCCTACGTGGTGGCGCGGGACAACTTCGGGCCGCGGGTCGCGCAGATCTGCGCCGTAGCGCTGCTGATCGACTACGTGGTCACGGTCGCGGTACAGGTAGCGGCGGGCACCGCGGCCGTGGCCTCGGCGATCCCCGCCGTCGGTCCCTACTCGGTGGAAATCTGCGTCGCCGTTGTGCTGGTCATGTGTTACGGCAACCTGCGCGGCATCAAGGAGGCAGGGAAGGCGTTCGCCGTGCCCACCTACCTGTTCGCCGGCTCGGTGCTGCTGATGATCGTGGTCGGCCTGGTCAGGGAGATGCTCGGCAGGCTGCAGCCGATCGACCCGCATACGCTGCACGGCACATACACGCTTGGCTCCGGCAGCGACGGGATCCTGACGGTCGTGATGATCTACACGCTGCTCAAGGCCTTCGCCAACGGCGGCGCGTCGCTGACCGGCATCGAGGCGGTAAGCGATGCGGTGGGCGCGTTCCACCCGCCGGAGGGCAGGAACGCCCGCCAGGTCCTGGTCACCGAGGGCGTGATCCTCGGGCTGCTGGTGGCCGGGATCGGCTGGCTTGCCCACGCCACGCACGCCACCCCGTACATCGTCGGCTACCCCACGGTCCTTGCCCAGGAAGCGAACATGGTCTTCGGGCATGCCGGGCACTTCATGTACTTCGCGGTGCAGCTCGCGACCATGCTGATTCTCTACACCGGCGCGAACACGAGCTTCAACGGCTTCCCGTTCCTGACCAGCTACGTAGCGGGCGACTCGTTCCTCCCCCGCTGGCTGCTCAAGCGCGGGCACCGGCTCGTGTTCTCCAACGCGATCATCGTGCTGACGGTCCTCTCGGCGGCACTGCTGATCATCAAGAAGGCGGACGTTAACAGCCTCGTGCCGCTGTACGCGATCGGCGTGTTCACCGCGTTCACGATGGCGGGCTTCGGCATGGCCAGGTACCACCACACCCACCGTGAGCAGGGCTGGCGGCGCAGGTTCACGATCAACTTCGCGGCAGGCACGCTGTCGCTGATCGTCGTCATCATCTTCGCTGTGGTGAAGTTCACCGAGGGCGCCTGGGTGGTGCTCGTCCTTTTCGTCGTCCTGGTGCCCGCCCTGATCAGGCTGAACGCCGAGTACCAGGGGGAGGCGGAGGTGCTCGAGACCGTCACCGGCGAGCAGGCGCCGCCCGCACCGCACTACACGCGCCGGGTGGTATTCGTCCTCGTCGACAGCTTCGACCTGGCGACGCTCGCCGCGCTCCGCTACGCCAGGTCGCTGCGGCCGACCTCGATCCGCGCGGTGCACTTCGTCATCGACAGCGTGCAAGCTGAGAAGCTGCGGGATAAGTGGACCCGTGCGGACCGCGGCGTCGCACTCGACTTCATCGACTGCCCGGACCGCAGGCTCACCAAGGCGGCCAGCGACCTGGCCGAGCGCGAGGTCGAGGATGCGGGCACGCACGTCACCGTGATCCTGCCGCGCCGGTCGTACTCTCCGCTGCTCGGCCGTCTGCTGCACGACCGCACCGCGGACAAGATCGCCGCCGCGGTCAGCCGCATCCCGAGGTCGGCAGCCACGATCGTGCCCTACGACGTGCCGAGCCGGGTCGCGGTGCTCCAGGCCAGGCGAGGCAGGCCCGCCGCGCCGCCGGACGGTGCGGGAACTGACCGGGAGTCGGAGCTGGCCGAGACCGCGCGGGAACTGGCCCGCGAGTCCGACGTTGTCGCCGCGCACACCGCGCCCTGGCAGCCCATCGTGGTCAGCGCGCCGGGCGTCAGCTCGATTGCCGCCGTCACCAAGGGCAAGGTCACCGTGGAAGGCAAGATCCGGGTCGTGGAGATCCGCCCGGTGGAGCGGAACTCGGTGCTCGCCGTGGAGATCAACGACTCGACGGGGAACCTCACCGCGATGTTCTACGGCAGGTCGCACATCCCCGGCCTGATCTGCGGCGCGCGCGTCAGGTTCACCGGTTCCGCGGGCATCCGCGGCGGCCAGCGGGTCATGGTCAACCCCGCCTACGAACTCGTCGCCCCGGGCGGGTAGGCGGGCCTACTCGCCCCTTGGCAGAAGTTCGTACGCCGGGTTGATCATGGCGGGACCGTCTTCGCGCATCGACACCTTGCCCTCGAGCCGGACCCGAGTGCCCGTCTCGAACCCGGCGATGTGGGTCCGCCCGTAGAACATGACGGCAAGCGCTCCGGTGTCGTCGGCGATCGTGGCGACGAACACGCGGCTGTCCTTCAGCGGACGGATCTCTACCGCCCGGACCTTGCCTTCGACCGTCGCCCGGCGCGCCGCGCTCAGCGCGCCGATCGGCGTCACGCCGGCCGGAACGACAACAGGCGCCGGGCCGGTACCGTCCTGCCGTCCGGTGCTGGCCGCCGGCGGCTTCTCCTTCTGCTTTTCTTCCTTTCCCGGCACCGGTACGGGGACGGGGGGCCGCGCACCGTCGCCGTCTGCCGCCAGGCGCGCGACGCTCCTCGCGTGCAGCAGTTGGACGCGGCTCTCGACGTCAAACGGGATGATGGTGGCCGCCGCGTTGGGCACCCGGCTCACCACCTCAGCGATCTTGTCAGCCGTCCGGTCGTGCAGCAGCCGCCCAATCAGCGGCGCGTAACCGCGGCGCGGCAGTACCACGGTGACCTGGGTGCCCGCCGCCTGCGCCTCGCGGGCGACCAGTTCCATCGAGGCCCGGTTCAGCCGGCGATCCGGGCAGTCGATCATCTCGAGCGGAATGTCCTGGCCGAACGTGACCCACTTCTCCCGCAACTGCTCTGCCTTGGCACCGTCGATGACGAAGTGCACGGCACGCATTGTAGTGGGCCGCAGGCCCCGGGCGTACCTGATGCCGGCCAGCGTCGCGAGGTCCACGTCGTCCACGAAGATGAGCACCACACGGCGGCTGTAGTTCGGCTGCCTCGGCGGGATGTTTGCGTCCCGCCGGCCCCCGAGGTTCTCCAGAACCTCGGCCTCCATCCGGTACTCCCGGTTGAGCCGGATGAGCAGGAAGACCAGCACAGGGAAGACAATGACGATTACCCACGCGCCCTCGGTGAACTTCACGATCGCGAAGATGACGACGACGATCGCGGTGTAGATGGCGGCGGTTCTGTTGATGATCAGGCGTCGCTTCCAGCCCGGTTCCTTCACTCGCCTGTGGTACTTCGCCATGCCGAAGCCGGCCATCGAGAACCCCGTGAAGACGCCGATCGCGTAGAACGGGATGAGACCGTTGACCTGGGCACGTGTGCTGACAAGCAGGATCAGCGATACCGCGGTGAGCACGAGGATACCGTTGGACAGGGCGAGCCGGTGCCCGCGCTTGGTGAGCCATCGCGGCAGGAAAGAGTCGCTGGCCACGAAGCTGGCCAGGAAGGGGAACCCGCTGAAGCTGGTGTTGCCGCCGGTGAACAAGATCAGGGCGGTCGCCGCCTGGACGACGTAGTACATGAAGTGGAAGTCCTGGCCAAAGACCGTGCTTGCCTCCTGGGCCAGCACCGTGGGGTACCCGGCCTCATACGGGATGGCGTGCGTGACGTGCGCGAGCCAGGAGATTCCGGCGATCAGGAAGGCGACGATGGACCCCTGGGTGACGAGGATCTGCCTGGCGTTCCTGCCCTCCGGCGGGCGCAGCGCGCTGACCGCGTTGGACACGGCCTCGATCCCGGTGAGCGATGAGCCGCCGTTGGCGAACGCCTTTGCGAGCATGTAGATCATGCCGAAGCTGAGCAGTGCCTCGGTGCTGTGCCCGATCGGGAAGGTGGCGCCCGGGTACGCGGAAACATGCGGCAGCCCGACGGTGACCTCGCGGATCACGCCAATGATGATCATCAGCGCCACCGTGAAGGAGAAGAAGTAAGTCGGCAATGCGAACGCCCGGCCCGCCTCGCGGATGCCTCGCAGGTTGCCGTAGCACATGATCGCCACGACGACGACCGAGATGACGGTCAGGATGTTTGAGCCGATCACCGGTGTGTTCGCCAGCTGCGGAAACGCGGACACGACCGCCGCGGCGCCGGCCGCCACCTGCACCGCGACCGTGACGGTGTAGTCGATCAGCAGCGCTACCGCAGCTACCTGGGCCACCCGTGGCCCGAAGTTCTCCCTCGCCACGACGTAGGACCCGCCGGCCCTGGTGTAGACCGAGACGACCTCGCGGTAGGAGAGCACCACGAGGGCAATGCCCGCGAGAATCACCAGCGTCATCGGCAAGATCAGCGTGAACGCGGCCAGGCCGACCACCTGGATCATCTCGATCAGCATTTCCTCGGTGCCGTACGCGGCCGAGGAGATGCCGTCGCAGGACAGCACGCCGAGTGCGAGCGGACGCGAAAGCCGCTCCTCGCTCATCTGCTCGTTGACAAGCGGCGGACCGAGGAGTTTCCGCTTGAGCGTGTAGCCGAGTGTCTCGGGCAGCTGGCCGTCCACCACTACGCCGCCGGCCATATCGTCCTGCACGCCGCCGCCCGCGACCCCAGATCCCTGGGTTGCCGCCACTAGGTCCCGCCTCCGTCCGCGTCGCGGTCAGCAGAGCGCCAGCCTGTCTTTGACACAGGGTAATCGCCAGGGACGTGCGTCATCCGGATGCGGGCCGTACGACGCTGTCGCCGCACCTGCCGCGGTAGTTGATTTCTCATTGCGGGCCTAACGCTAGGCGTTCTCTCACCCGCGCACCGCAAGTCCAGCGTTAAGCCAGGTGACCTGGGTGTTAAGGATACGTCAAGATTGACCACGTATGACCGGCGAGGGATTGAAATGACTTTCAGTATGACTGGAAGTAAGCGCCCGCTGACGTCGGCAGGGCACGGCGGGACGCCGTGGCCGACGTGGCATCGTGACGCACAGCGACGGCCATCCTGGCTGGGTGGCTTTCCCGCCCCGTACGCGCTGCCGGCGGGCTTCGCCGCCCTCCTTGCCGTGGGCACCGTGGCGGCAGCGCTTGGCGGCCGGCTCGGCGCGACCGGGGTGCTGATCGCCTGCGCGGTGGTGGTCGGCGGGCTCGCCGCGGTGGCCGAGCCGACGGCCGCGGTACCGCTGGCGCTCATCGGCTGGCTGACCGTCACCGGGTTCTCCCGGCCGCCCTACGCCGACCTGCGGCTGACCGGCCTGGTCGCGGAACGGGCGGCGATCACCCTGGCGGTCACGGCACTGCTCGCCGCGGCGGCCGGCACGGCGTTCCGCTGGCGCGCGGCAGGAGCGACACTAGAGAGCGTGGACCGGCACGAGCACAGCGGCATCTCCCCCCGCAGGCAACTGGCCGGCGCGGTACTCGCCGTGGCCGGTCTGCCGCTGCTGACCGCACTGCTCGACGCTCTGCAGCCGCATCTCAACCTCTCTGACGACCTGCTGATCTACCTGGTCGCGGTAGTCGCCATCACGGTCGTCGGCGGCTTCTGGCCAGCGGTACTCGCCGCGGTCGCTGCCTGCCTGCTGCTCAACTGGTTCTTCACCGCCCCCCTGCACACGTTCACCATCGCGGAACCGCGCAACCTGCTCGCGCTCGTGCTGTTCGTCACGGTCGCGGTCGCGGTGAGCAGCGTGGTGCACCTGGCCGCACGGCGCGAGGCGGACGCCGCACGCAGCTCGAAAGAGACAGAGTCGCTGCTCGGCCTCGCCCAGACGGTGCTCGGCGGCGCGGACACCCCGGGCGACGTGCTCGATCACCTGACGTCAAGCCACGGTGGCCGCGCCGAACTCCTCGAGCGCGTGGGCGGCCGCTGGATCAAGGTCGCGTCAAGCGGCACGGCCGACGCGCCGACCCCGGTACTGCGTTTCGAGGTGCGGCCGGACCTGGCCCTCGAGGTGAGCGGGCAGGCGGCGAGCGCGACGACCTCGCTGCTCGCCGGGTATACCGCCCAGGCGGTCGCCGCCCTCGACCGGGCGCGGCTGCGCACCCAGGCGGCCCAGGCGGAGGCGCTCGCGGAAGGCGACCGGATGCGGACCGCGCTGCTGCGCGCGGTGAGCCACGACCTGCGCACCCCGCTGGCGTCGATCAAGGCCAGCGTGTCCAGCCTGCGGCAGACCGACGTGCACTGGTCGGAGGAGGACGAGGCCGAGCTGCTCGCCAACATCGAGCAGAACGCCGACCGGCTTGACGCGCTCGTCGGCAACCTGCTCGATATGGGCCGCCTGCAGGCCGGCTCGCTTGAGCCGTTCCTCCGTGCCACGGCGGTGGACGAGGTGGCGCCGGTGGCGCTGCGCGGCCTGGACGGCGCGGATCACCTGATTATCGTCGTGCCGGATGACCTGCCGCTCGTCCGGGCGGACCCGGGGCTGCTGGAGCGGGTGCTCGCCAACCTGTTCTCCAACGCGATCCGGCACTCCCCGCCGGACCGGCCGCCGGCGCTGCGTGCGAGGGAGGACGGCGACCTGGTCGTCCTCGACGTCGTTGACCACGGCACCGGGGTGCCCGCCGGTCTCAAGGAGCGCATTTTCGAGCCGTTCGCGCGCCTGGACGAGCGGTCGTCGGGCGTGGGGCTCGGCCTGGCCGTCGCCAAGGGGCTCGCCGAGGCGATGGGCGGGACGATCGTCGCCCTCGACACGTCGGGCGGCGGGCTCACCGTACGGCTGACGCTGCCCGCCCTGGTCAGTGGTGTCCGCGCCGCCCTCGGAGCCGACGGGTGACCCGAGTGCTCGTCATTGACGACGAGCCGTCAATCCTGCGCGCGCTGCGGATCAACCTGACCGCCCGCAACTACGAGGTATCCACGGCGAGCGATGGCACCTCCGGACTGGCCGCCGTCTCCCGTGAGCGCCCCGACGCGGTCATCCTCGATCTCGGCCTTCCCGACATGGACGGCACCGAGGTCATCCACGGGGTCCGCGGCTGGTCCAGCACGCCGATCATCGTCTTGTCCGTGTGGGGAGCCGAGCATCAGAAGGTCGCCGCGCTCGACGCCGGGGCCGACGATTACGTCACCAAGCCGTTCGGCATGGACGAACTGCTCGCCCGGCTGCGCGCAGCGGTCCGCCGCGCCTCCCCCGCACCGGACGAGCCTGTCGTCTCCACGGGGGACTTCACGGTCGACCTGGCCGCCAAGCGCGTGACCAGGGACGGTGCCGATGTCAGGCTCACGCCGACCGAGTGGCAGCTGCTTGAGATCCTGGTGCGCAACCGCGGCCGGCTGATCACCCAGCGGCAGCTCCTGCAGGACGTATGGGGTCCCTCCTACGGCTCGGAGTCCAACTACCTGCGCGTCTACCTCGCCCAGTTGCGCCGCAAGCTGGAGCCGGAACCGTCACGCCCGCGCTACCTGCTCACCGAGCCGGGCATGGGATACCGCTTTGAGGGCTAGCCCGCCATGTCGGCGGCCTTGAATGCCGAGTCCGCGGCCGGGGCACCTTCGAGCCGCCAGTCCTGGTGGTAGATGCCGTCATCCTGTGCCTCGTCGAACCAGATGACGGCGCCGATGTGGTCCGCCCGCGCGCCGGCGAACAGGCCGCTGATCTGGGCCTCCCGGTTCGGGTTTGGTCCGACGGCAACCTCGGCGATCATTACCGGGGCGTCCGTGAACTGCCGGATCTCAGCGATGGTCGGCCCGTAAACGGACGAAAAGGTGGCCGACGGGTAGTAGTAGTAGCCGTCGATGCCCACCATGTCGACCCATGGTGTGCCGGGCCACCACGCGCTGAGCGGCGGGCTTGACGGGCTGGCCCCGTTCGTGTCATTAACCGTCCACAGCCACTTGACGTTGGCCGCGCCTGCATCAAGGAACACCTGGACCACGTGCCGCCAGGCGGCCACGAAAGCCTGCGGCGTCGAGTGCCCGCTGCCCCACGAGTACCAGGTTCCGTTCATCTCGTGGCCGAAGCTCAGGATGACCGGGTGGCCGTACGCCTTGACGGCGGCGGCGAAGCCGCGCAGGTAGCTGTCCCACCGGCCCGCCGTGATCGTCGCCAGGTTAATGCCGTCGGGCTGCATCTGCACCAGCGGGACCGCGCCGCGGGCGTAGGCGGCCCTCGCGAAGCCGGCCTGGAACTTCTCCGGCCAGCCCGAGTAGTACAGCGCAAGTCGGGGTCGTATCCCGGTCGCCGAGTAGAACGTGGCCAGCGGCGCCGCCGTGCCGGGGAAGCCCGGCTCGAAGACGCCAACGGGTACGCCGCGGCCGGACGGGATGACGCCGGGCGGCATGGACGCCCCCGACTGCACGTCGCCGGACGGCTGCCAGGACAGGACGGGCGGAGCTGAACACGCGGCCGGGCCGATCGCGACAGCGGCACCGACGGCGGCGATGGCCACACGGGCCCTGACCTTCACCGCCGCGCCACCTTCGCGATTCCCTTGCCCGGGAGCAGCAGCGGTATCACCATGTACAGCTGCAGGCTGGCGAGGGCCAGGGTCGCCCAGTAATTGGACAAACCGAAGGCGTGCAGACGGAGTGCCAGGGCACTCCAGAGAAGAACCTGGGTTACCAGGATCCAGGTGACCAGGATGCGGCTGACCATGGTCGGTACCTGTCCCTTCTTCGTGGCCGCGCCAGTCGGCACCCACTCGGCGACCCTGCCCTTGACCGCGAACCAGATCGCGTAGACGTGGCAGCAGGAGTTGATCAGGCACAGCCGGTAGATGGTCGGCCGCCAGCCGCGGGTGATCGCGGGGAAGACGAACAATGTCGCCGCGAGGGCCGCCGCCATAGGCAGGTAGTTGTGCGCGAACACCCGGTTCGGGAAGAACCAGAGCATGGTGAGCGCCGGGAACGGGCCCGTGACAAGCAGCGCCGCGGACGACATGTAGTAGAGGAAGGCCGCCCAGAACGCGGTGCGCTGCTGCCAGCTGAACGGCGCTTCCTTGAAGTGCTCGTCGAGCATGAGCAGCATCGACGAGCGGCACCAGCGGGTCTGCTGGTTGGCCAGCGAGGCGAAGTCCTGCGGCGCGACGCCCTTGGCCATGCACAACGGCACGTAGCGGGTCTCGTATCCGGCCCACCACAGCTTCACCCCTGAATGGACGTCCTCCCCGATCGGCACCAGGGCGAAGCCGCCCGCCGCGTCGACCGCCGACCGCCGGTACACCAGGTTGGTTCCGGCGCAGATGGCCGCCTTGTACCGGTCACGCGCCGGCTGGATAAACCGGAAGAAGATCTCCTGCAGGGTCCCGGCATACCGCTGGATGTAGCTGAAACCGGGTCCGCTCACGTCGAAGTACTGGGCCGTCTGGACGATGCCCACCGCGGGATCCTCGAAGTACGGCATCGTCTCGTAGAGAAATTCGGGGCGCGTGGCGAAATCCGCGTCGAAGACCGCGATGAAGTCGCCATCGCTCACGCTCAGGGCGTGGACCAGGTTGCCGGCCTTCTTCATCCAGCCGGGATCGGGCCGGACGACGTAGCGGAAGCCGTAACCGTCCGCCAGGTCGCGCACCAGGTCGCGGGCCGAGTCATCGAGCACGTACACCGTCCGCTCGCCGTTCCACGCGATCTTGCTGACATGCGAGAAGGTGTTCTCAAGCACCTCAGCCGGCTCACCGCAGGTCGGCAGGAAAACGTCCACCGACGGCTCAGGCGTCCCCCGCCACCCGTCCACCAGTTTCCTGTGCTGCGCCAGGGTCATCCGCGGGCGCCCGGTGCGCAGCCAGAAGTTCACGATCGCAGGCGGGACGATGACCATGAGGAAGAGGAACATGACGGGCGAGACGAGCCAGGCCTCCCTGGCTACCTCGGAATAGCCGTACACGATTCCGCCGGCCGCGACAAGCAGCCACGCGAAGGCCCACGGCCGGTACGCGCCGAAGTACCGGAACGCCTCGTCGTCTGACGGCGGTGCCGGCAGGTAGCCGGGCGGGATTACCGGCGGCGCCGCGGGCGCAGGGATCACCTGGTCGTTCGCGGTGGTCATGACTCCTCCGCGGGCGTCCAGGCCTCGAATCCTCGGGCGTCCGCCACGATCCGGTAGCCTCCGAGCTTCCGCATGTCCGCGAGGACGGACTCGTCCGTGCTCGTGACCGATGTCCGCTGCGTGGCGATGATGATGAGCGAGAAGTAGTGCGCCCTGATCGCGACCAGGTCGGACGCCGGCCCCGCGGCGGAGCCGGGAAGGCTGAAGTACAGGTCGCTCTGCCACTGCGTCCAGCCGGTGCGCCCTTGCTCGTAATAGCCGAGGACCTGGTACAGGTCGGTGCTCGTCAAGTACCTGCCCGGGTACCTGGCGATGAGCGGCGGCAGAATCGCGGTAATCGGCGACGTGTTCACCCAGTCAGCGAACAGGGCTCCGGCCTGGGGGATGCTGTCGAGCAGCGTGCAGGCGACGATGGGGATCGCCGCGACAGCCGCCCAGCCCTTGGCCGTGTCGATCCTGCTGAGCCGGGCGAACGGGTACCCCGCCGCCATCGAGGCGAACCACGCGCCGAAGACGACGTGCTTGTGCAGGGACACGGTGGTAGCCACGTGGATCTGCTCGGCCGGAACGAGGAACGCCGTCATGGCAAGGACCGCGAGCAGCCACCGGTCAACCGCGCGCTCCCCGCGGCTCGCGATGACGGCAAGCACGGCCATGACGAGGATGAATCCGGTCCACAGGTAAGAGAGCTTGAGAATGGTGAAGGGTGACGCTGTCGCCGCCGGCCGGTTCAGCGTCGTCACCAGGACGCCCTCGAGGTATCCGTGGCCGCCCGCGGCCAGGCCGGCCGCCAGCGTCATCGCCACCCCCGCGGCGGTACCGGCAAGCGCCGCCGCGGCCCGCTGTCGCCCCGCTTCCCGCCAGGCCGCGAGCACCGCCACGATCAGCACGGAGGGGACGAAGAGCGCCGACGCGTACTTGACCGCGCAGGCCACACCGAGAAGCACGCCGGCCAGCAGGCAGGTTCCTGCCAGCCGCGGCATCCCGTACCGGGCCGCCCGCACCGGGCGGCGGCTTGCCCTGACTGCCACCCAGGTCGCACAGCTGAGCAGGAGCAGGGCGAGGGCGTCGTAGGTTGCGAAGGCGCCAAGGAACGCGGTCCCGGCCAGCGTGGCGAACGCGGCCGCGGCCACCAGTGCCGCGCGGCCGCCGACGAGGCTCCGCGCGGTAGCCCACAGAAAGCAGGTGACTCCGGTCATGAAGACCAGGCTCAGCAGCCGTGCCGCGGTGAGCCCGCCGATCGAGTCCGCGACCGCCGCCAGCGGCGGATACAGTTCCGGCGCACCGGAGAACCGGGTCTGGAACGGCTGGACCGGCGCGCCGTGCAGCCAGTGCGCCCATTCCATGTGACCCACCCACAGGTACAGCGCCTCGTCCTCGAACGCGGTGTTGGACCAGATCAGCCGGAGCGACAAAGCGGCCTGAACGGCCAGCACGACGGCCAGCGGCCAGGGAACGCGATGGCGCGCGGCAGCCAGCAGGTCCGCTCCGCGGCTCGCCGCCCGCAGCGAACGGCCGCGCGTCTCCGGCCCGGTCGGCGGCTGCCGCAGGGCGGTGCCGCCGGCGGCTTGAAGCGTGACAAGCTGCCCCTCGGTGTCCGGCACTGCGCCGGGCGTTCCGCGGGACGGCTCGTCGTTCACAAACGGCCCGCTCTCCGGCTGACCGGGGGCCGGCGGTCCGCTGCTGAAATTTCCCAACCTGGACAATTAACGATGGGGCGAACCATCCTGACGAATGTCCTCTCCAACTGGCAAGCCAGAAATACCGGGTTGACCGGCATGATGAATCGCCTCATGGAATTGGAGGGGAAAACCACGAGCCCGGCCCTGGCAGGCAACTGGCCTGCGGGCGGGAACCGGCAAGGTCTACATAAGCGGGATCAAAACGCGCAACCGCGTGCGCCTCCGGTGGTCACCTGCTGTCACCTGCATCAATATAACCTAACGACCGCCCCGCCGTGCCGCGGGATTAGCGGGAGCGGCCCGCGCCGATTTTTTGCTTTGAGAAAGACAGCGAAATCATGCAATCAGCCAGTCCGCGACCAAAAATATGGCAGTGATTACTTGGTGATCTTTGCTCCCGGGCGCGTACGGAACCGGAGGATTTCTGCGGCCTGACACGGTGGCCCTGGCGCCTTGCCGGGTACAGATGCCCTATGCGGGACTTTCGAGGCGGCCGGGTCCGGCGGACGGCGGGTGCCGTGCTGCGCCCGGCCATGCCGGGCGCGCTCGCGGAGCGCCTTGAGCGTGCACAGGTACTCGACCGGCCGGCCGGCGCGCTGGCGGACAGCGTGGTGCGGGCCCTGCCACCGGGGAAATGGACAGACGCACTGCACGGTGTGCCGCTCGGGCAGCCTGCTCACCCCGCCCTGGTCCGGGTTCCTTTCGGCTGCTGGACCTCGTCGGTGCTGCTCGACCTCTACGGCGGCCCGGGTGCGGCACGCGCCTCCAGAGTGCTGACCACGGCGGGACTGCTGGCCTCGCTACCCTCCGCCGCGACCGGACTCGCCGACTGGTCCGCGCTGCACCTCCATCAGCGGCGGGTCGGACTCGCGCACGCGGTCACGCAAGCGGGCGCCTCCGTGCTGTTCTCCGCGTCGCTGCTCGCGCGGCTGGCCGGCCGTCCCGGCGCCGGGCGGCTCCTGTCGGTCGGCGGCCTCACGCTTGCTTCAGCCGGCGCCTACCTGGGCGGGTACCTCGCGCTTCGGCTCGGCGCCGGCGCGAGCCATGCGGAATACGTCGGTTACCTGGCCGCGCTCGGCTGGCAGGACCTGTGCCCGGCTGCGGAACTGCCCGAAGGCCGCCCTGTCCGCCGTCAACTGGGCTACCTGAGCCTCCTCGCGGTCCGCGACGGGGCCGCGGTTTACGTGCTCTCGGATCACTGCTCGCATCTGGGCGGCCCGCTCCACCAAGGGCGCACGGTCAGCATGCAGGGCACCCTCTGCATCACCTGCCCATGGCATGGATCGACGATCCGGCTCAGTGACGGTGCGGTCAGGCACGGTCCGGCCACCGCCACGCAGCCTGCCTTCGAGACCCGGGTCACGGACTCGGGCTGGGTCCAGGTCCGCCCGCTGAATTCGTCGCGCGACCAGGTGGGCCCGAGACCCCGGCCGGGCCTGAGCCGCCCGGCCAGGGCACCACGCTAGCCCGGGAAACTCGCTGAATTACCGTGGCTGGGAACGGTGTCATTCAGCGAGTTCCCTACAGGGGAAGGCGGGTGATGCTGCCGGTGCCGTCCGGCCCGGGCAGCGCTTCCGGCGCGTCGTCGGCGGGACGGGCGCGGACCGCCTCGGCGCCCTCGGTACCCGCCTTCCCGAAGAAGCCGCCAATGCCCTCGAGCGCCTTGCCGAGTTCGCTCGGCACGATCCACAGCTTGTTGGCGCCGCCCTGGGCTATCTCGGGGAGCATCTCGAGGTACTTGTAGGCGAGTAGCCGCTGGTCCGGGTTGCCCTCGTGGATCGCACGGAACACCGTCGCGATCGCCTGCGCCTGGCCCCTGGCCCTGGTGGCCTGGGCCGTCGCCTCGGCGTCCGCGCGGACGACCGCGGCCTCGGCCTCGCCGCGCGCCCGCAGCACCGCCGCCTGCTGCTGGCCCTCCGCGGTCAGGATGGCGGACTGCTTGGCACCCTCAGCGGACAGGATCGCAGCGCGCTTGTCCCGGTCGGCGCGCATCTGCTTTTCCATCGAGTCCTGGATGGACGCGGGCGGCTCGATCGCCTTGAGCTCGACCCGGCTGACCCGCAGGCCCCACCGCCCGGTGGCCTCGTCGAGCTCCTTGCGGAGCTCGCCGTTGATCTTGTCACGTGACGTCAGCGTCGTGTCCAGGTCCATGCCACCGACCACGTTCCGCAGCGTCGTAACGGTGAGCTGCTCGACCGCGGCCACGTAGTTGGCGATCTCGTACGTCGCCGCCTTCGGGTCAGTCACCTGGAAGTAGATGACGGTGTCGATGCCGACCACCAGGTTGTCCTTGGTGATGACCGGCTGCGGCGGGAAGCTCACCACCTGCTCGCGCAGGTCGATGAGCGGGCGCAGCCGGTCGATGAACGGCACCACCAGGTTCAGTCCCGCGTACAGCGTGCGGTGGTACCGGCCGAAGCGCTCGACGATGCCCGCCCGTGCCTGCGGCACGATCCGGACCGACCGGACCACGGCGAATATGGCGAGACCGATAATCAGGACAAGGAGGACTATCACGATTATGGTGCCCATCACCATCATCTCCGCCCATGGGAGCCCATAACCTCACGGTAGCTCTACCGCTCGTAAAGTGCCAAGGGCACTGGGTGACGGTGCGCGTTAACCACCCTGCTCAGCGAGCCACGGCCCGGGAGCGGTCAGCCGCGGGGGGGCGCGAGCGCAGGCCGGAGCCGCGGTGCGGCCCTGGCGCTAACGCGCCCAGGCCCGCCAGCGGTTCTCGTGACGCTCTATCTCGAGCGGGACGCCGAAGCAGCGGGACAGGTTTTTCGCGGTGAAGACCTCTTCGATCGGGCCAGCGGCGAGTGCGGAGCCGCGGCGGA
>Ga0335074_10007867_pt1 | contig 14792 bp, 15 predicted proteins | sample Lox_Sample_23_FD_206715 | JGI IMG/M metagenome (GOLD analysis project Ga0335074, IMG submission 206715) | Soil microbial communities from Loxahatchee National Wildlife Refuge, Florida, United States - Lox_Sample_2.3 | ecosystem: Environmental > Terrestrial > Soil > Wetlands | place: USA...
AAGCGAAGATGGCTAGCTTTCACCAAGATGGAGCAATGCCTCGGCTGCGAGGGGGTGCAAACGACGGCTTCGGTCGATATTGCGGACTTCGAGCCTTAGGCAGCTGACTGACCGGCTTAGAACTGCAGGACTTGGTGAGCGAGCCTATGGCTCGGATACGGCGAGGTCGATCAGGTCGCCGAGTTGCGTCGAGCTGGCGGCGGCAGCGCCGGCGGGGAGTTCGAGGGCCTTGCGGGCCCGGAATACTATGGGAGACAGGCGCCAAGGCCGCAGTTGATGGCAGATGTGGAGCACGCAGCCCTTGCGGTCGAGAAAGACGATATCGATAGGGAAGCGCATGAACAGCATGTGCATCCACATCAGAGGAAGGGAGGAGGCGAAAAGCATCCCGGTGCCGGGGGCGAGACCGTCGCGGCCAAGGAGTCCGCGGCTTTGACCGGCAAGGCCACCGGCCGATTCGAGTCGCTCGCAGAGCACTGTGCCGCGCGTGTGATTGAGCGCGCGCATCGCTTCGATTGTGCTGGCAGCCATCGATGGTCCCCCCTGTTGGCTGTTAGCCGAGTGCTGGCGGCATTAGTTCATGCCAGACTCGAGCGGGCTAATTCGTGCGCACCATGCAGTACGGTGTTCCAGCCGATATCATTGTACTAGACTTTGCCGAGTTGGCGGGATCGAGTTTCGTGTTCTAAAGATGGGATATTTACCGATATTTGTGAATTTGGAGGGTCGCGACTGCCTGGTGATCGGGGGCGGCGAATTGGCCGAACGCCGCGTCAAAGCACTGCGCGAGGCGGGCGCCGCGGTGACCGTAACCGCGCTGGAAATCACGCCGGCGCTCGCGGCGATGGTGGAGGCAGGCACCATTCGCTGGATTGCGCGAGACTACAAGGCGAGCGATATGCGTGGGCGTTTCATGGCGTGGATGGCGACGCCGGATGAAGCTTTCTGCCGCTCGGCGGCATCAGATGCCCGCGAGCTTGGAATCATGATTAATGTGACCGATCGGCCAGCGTTGTGTGACTTCATCACACCTGCGGTGGTGAAACGGGGCGAAGTGCAAATCGCGATCGCGACCGGCGGAGCGAGTCCGGCGTTGGCGCGGCGGCTGCGGGAGCAACTCGAAGAGGTTGTTGGACCAGAATATGGGCGGGTGGCGGAATTGCTGCGAAGCGCGCGGCGCTGGCTCAGTGGCCACGTGGATGATCCGTCGGAACGGGCTCGAATACTCTCGAAGCTAGTGGCGTCGGGCGTGATTGAGGCCTTCGCTCATGACGACCTGGGAGAAGTTCAGAAGATTGTTCGCGCGCTTCTCGGGACCGGTCTAAACGAACTGGATTCCGCAAGTGAGAACGCGTCCTTGTCCATGACGGAAGCGGTAAGCGCGAGCCGGATAGGCCATGCATGATTGGTGGGTAATGCCCGCGCTCGCATGCTACCTGGTGTCGGCTGCGGGATTCGTCAGCGAACGGGCCGGTGGTGCGGGACATGAGAGCTCGCGGCAAAGTCATCTAGCGGTCGTGGCACTCGGGGCGGGCGCCGCATTACAAACGGCGGATCTGGCGATACGCGGGGTTCAGGCTGGCAATATCCCGGTGACAAACCTCGCCCAATCACTGATTTTTTTGGCGTGGCTGATAGCGCTTACGGGGTTGGGAATAATCCTGCGGCTGAAAATGCAGGTGATTGGCACATTTGTGGCGCCGGTGGTCACGGTCGTGCTTGCGATCGCAGCGGTCATGACGCAGCCGGGGCGGCTATCGATGCCGGATAGCCTTCGCAGCGCGTGGCTGCCAGTACATGTGACGCTGGCGTTTTTGGGGGTTGCACTCTTTGTGCTGGCCGCAGGCGTGAGCGTCGTCTATCTCATCTACGAGAAGCGGCTCAAGGCCAAGCGCGTGCTGGGACCAGTGGATAATCGTGCGCCGAGCTTGGAGAAGCTGGACCACATCAACTACCACTTGCTCGGATGGGGCTTTCTGATGCTTAGCCTTGCGATAGCGACCGGGGCGATATGGGCAGACGCGACCTGGGGTCATTTCTGGTCGTGGGAGCCGCAGGAGACATGGTCGCTGGCAATCTGGATTTTGTATGCGGCGCTACTAGAATCGCGGCTTACGGCGGGATGGCGCGGGCGGCGTGTCGCCGCGCTTACTTTAGTGGTCTTTACAATCCTGATAGGCTCATTCTTAGGCATAACCTTGTTAACTCCCGGCAAGCATGGGGGAAATTTCGGCTGATCCAATGCGCGGGAGCTTCTTCATAGTCGGGGTAAACCATCGGACGGCGCCAGTCGCAGTGCGCGAGCGGTTGGCTTATGCCGAGCGTGAAATTCCGCGGGCGCTCGGGCGGCTTCGGCAGGGAATACCTGCGATTAATGAGGTGGCACTACTTTCGACCTGTAATCGAGTCGAGCTGATTGGACTGAGTCAGGAGGGACGAGGCAACGGAATCGAAACTGCGCAATTTCTCGCGCAGGACCGCGCCGTGGAGCATCACGCGTTTGCAACTGCCATCTATCATTATGAGGGGCGCGAGGCGGTGCGCCATCTGTTCCGGGTGGGTGCGAGCCTCGACTCGATGGTGGTCGGCGAACCGCAAATTCTCGGGCAGCTAAAGACGGCATATAGTCAAGCGGTCGAGGCGGATACGGCGGGCCTGGTACTTCATCGCGCGTTTCATAAGGCGTTCGGGGTGGCCAAGCGGGTGCGCAAGGCGACGCTGATTGGCCATGGCGCGGTGTCGGTCAGTTCGGCGGCGGTGAGTCTCGCCGGGAAGATTTTCGATACGCTGGCGAACAAGACGGCGATGCTGATTGGCGCGGGGAAGATGGCGGAATTGACCGCGCGCAGTCTCAAGCGGCAGGGCATCGAAGCGTTACTGATTACCAGCCGGACGTTTGACCATGCGGTGGCGCTGGCGCGGGAATTGGGCGGCACGGCAGTGCCGATCGACAATTTCAAGCCGTACCTGAAGATGGCGGATATCGTGATCGGATCGGTGGCGGCGACCAAACCGGTCCTGACGCCGGCGGAATTCGAGGGCGTAATCAAAGAACGGCGCTACCGTCCGGTGTTTCTGATCGACTTGGGGGTGCCGCGCAACTTCGACGAACGGCTGAATACGCTGGAGAACGTCTACCTTTACGATATTGACGATCTGAGCACGGTGGCGACGGAATCGCTGGAAGAGCGCGAGCGCGAGGCAGTCAAGGCCGAAGCGATCGTGGCGGGCGAAGTCGAGGCTTTCGTCAAATGGCTCGATGGACTGGAATTGGTTCCAGCGATCAAAGATATACGGTCGAGTATCGAGCTGTTACGTGATGCGGAACTGCAACGCCACCGGAGCTGGCTCGCGACGCTGCCGGTGGACGAGCGCACACGCATTGAGGCGCTAACGCGCGGCATGGTCAACAAGCTGCTCCATCGCGTGCTGACAGGGCTGCGCGAGGGTCGCGCAGGTATGCCGGATGGGATCAACACAGCGGAAATAGCACGGCGGCTATTGTGCGGTGATCTGGCGCTGGAGGGGCTGGGGTTGGATCGTAACGGGCATGCGGACGAGTTCGGCGATGACAGCGACGATGAAGACGAGCTTTGAAGCGCGGCCAGCCGAAGGTTGATGGCTTTTCGCCTCAGGATTGGGTCGCGGCCAAGCGCATTGGCGCTGGTCCAAGCGAACGCGATCAAACGTGAAATCGAACGATTGGCGGACGGTATTGCGATTGAAATCGTCGCGATCAGCACCGGCGGCGATCGCATGACGTCGGCGTCGCTCGCGCGGGTCGGCGGCAAGGGACTTTTTGTGCGCGAGCTTGAAGAGGCCTTGGTTGACGCGAGAATCGATATCGCGGTTCATTCACTGAAGGATCTGCCGGCCGTGCTGCCGGAACAATTCAGAATTGTTGCAGTACCGCAACGGGAAGATCCACGTGATGCATTATTGATTCGCGATGACCGTGAGGCGGCTGATGACCGTGAGCCGTGGCAGGCACTCGAGCGTGGTGCGCGAGTCGGGACGTCATCGGCACGGCGGCAATACGAGTTACTGCGAATGCACCCCGACCTTGCGATTGTGCCATTGCGCGGCAACGTTGATACGCGGCTGAAACGGCTGGCGGACGGCGGTTTCGATGCGATCGTGCTCGCAATGGCGGGATTGAAGCGGCTGGGCAAAATCGATGCACTGGAAGGAATCAAGCTGTATCCATTGGACGAAAGTAACTTTGTGCCGTCAGGAGCGCAGGCGGCGCTCGCAATTGAGGCGCTACGCACGGCGACAATCGGTGGGTCGGAGGAATTGGCTACGATAATCGCGTCGTTGAATGATGCAGGGTCGCGGGCTGAAGTCACTGCGGAGCGCAGTTTTCTCGCGACGATCGGTGCGTCTTGCGTGTCGCCGGTGGGCGTTAAGGGAACCATCAGCAGCGAGGAATTAGCGTTGCGGGCATTGTTGTTCAGCGCCGAAGGAACAGCTCAAATGGCGGACAATTGCGTAACGCCGCTCAGTATCGAAGATGGGAAGCTTGAGACAATCGCGCGGGAATGCGGCGAAGCACTCGGCAAGCGGATGCTCGCAGCGGGTGCGCGTGCGCTGATCGAAACACCAAGTAAGTAATCAAATTTATTTTCGTCCCGTGGGTCGCGAATAGCCATTAAGTATTATCAATAGTCAGTGAGTATCCCAAGCAAATCCGGGCGCGTGTTTCTAGTAGGGGCTGGGCCGGGCGCGCCGGACCTGATTACGATTCGCGGAGCTGAGCTTATCCGCAGTGCAGACGTAATCGTTTATGACAACCTGGTGGCCTATGCAACGTTGCGGCTGGCACGCGACGGCGCGGAATTGATCTACGCGGGGAAGAAAGGTGGCGCCAGCGGCAACGTCCCGCAAACCGAAATCAATCGGATACTTATCGAACAGGCGCAGCGAGGGCGGCGCGTCGTGCGGCTCAAAGGCGGCGATCCATTTATTTTCGGACGCGGAGGTGAAGAGGCCGAAGCATTGCGCGCGGCGGGTATCGAATATGAAATCGTGCCCGGAGTGACCTCGGCGATCGCAGTGCCGGCGTTTGCGGGGATTCCGCTGACCCATCGCGAGCATGGGTCGTTCGTGACGATTTTGACGGGTCATTTGGACCGATTCAAAGATGCGAAGGCGGCGATTCCATGGACGGATCTCGCACGGGCAGCAGACGGGCGCGGGACGATCGTGATGCTGATGGGGACGGCGCAGCTGCGCGATAATCTCGATCATCTAGTCAAAGGCGGAATGGCGGAATCGACGCCAGCCTCAGCGATCCAATGGGGAACGACTGCGAGCCAGCGGAGCGTCGTAGGGACGCTTGTGAACCTGGCTGATGAAGTCGAACGGGCGAGACTCGGGGCACCGGCGGTGGTGGTGGTGGGCGAGTGTGCAGCGCTGGGAAATCAGCTCATATGGTATGAACGGATGCCGCTGTTCGGGCGGCGCATCATCGTGACGCGAGCGGCTGAAGACGCATCAGGGTTAATCGAGCGACTGCGCGCAATGGGCGGGGAAGTGATTGGAGTGCCAGTGATCGAAGCCGCGCCTCCGCCGAGTTATGCAGTACTGGATAAGGCGATCGGCGAGGTCGGAGCGTTTGATTGGATCATCTTCACGAGTGCCAAGGGCGTTGACGCATTTATGCAACGTATCAAGACGCTCCGTTGCGATATTCGCGAATTGGGCAAGGCGGCGATCGCGGCGATTGGGCCGGCCACGGCGGCGAGAGTAGAGGATTACGCACTAACGGTGGCGGCAATGCCAAGTGAGTATCGGGCGGAGCGGCTGATCGACGCGCTGACGCCAGAGCGAATCAAAGGTGCACGAATTCTGATTCCACGCGCAAAAGCAGCGCGCGAGGTTTTACAGCAAATGCTGCGCGAGGCAGGCGCGCAGGAGGTTGTGATCGCCCCGGCGTATTCAACGATCAGACCGGAGGCGGTAGCGAGAGAGCATCTACGAGGCATGATTGAGTCAGCCGAGATCGACCTGGTGACATTCACGAGTCCTAGTACCGTCACGAACTGGATCGAATTGGCGGGCGAAGCTGGGAAGAGATTCAAGGCCGCCGTCATCGGGCCGATCACGGCGGAGGCGGCGCGCGCCCAGGGACTCGATGTAGTCGTGGAAGCGGAGACCTATACGGTCGATGGCTTGGTTGCGGCGATTGAGAAGCATTACATTGAGGGCAAGATGAATGCCGCCAGGTCTGAGCCGAGTTCGCCGCAATGAAGTTATCGGTCCTCGATCAGTCGCCAGTGTCGGAAGGCATGACGCCGGCCGAGGCGCTGCAGAATACGATCGAGCTGGCGCGGCTGGCCGATCGGCTGGGATTCGAGCGCTACTGGATCGCGGAGCATCACGCGATTAACGCGCTGGCGAGTCCGGCGCCGGAGATTCTACTGGCGCGAGTCGGAGCGGAGACGCGCGGGATTCGGATCGGGTCGGGCGCGGTGCTGCTACCGCATTATAGTCCGCTCAAAGTAGTCGAGGCCTTTCGGGTGCTCCATGCGCTATATCCGGGGCGGGTCGATCTGGGTGTGGGGCGGGCACCGGGAGGTACGGGGCTGGATGCATATGCGTTGCGGCGTGATCGTGAGCGGCAGCCGCCGGATGATTTTCCACGCCAGTTAATCGAGCTTCTGACGTTCTTGCATGGCGGTTTTCCAGCGGACCATCCGTTTAGCCAGATCAAGATTTCGCCGGCGATGCCAGGTAGTCCCGAGGTGTGGCTGTTGGGCTCGAGTTTGTGGAGCGCGTCCGCGGCGGCACAACTGGGGCTGCCGTATGCATTCGCGCATTTCATCGATCAGAATCCGACGCGGGCAGCAATTGAACATTACCGATCGCATTTTATTGCCCAAGAAAAAGGTGCGAAGCCGCGCGTGATTCTTGCGCTGGGAGCGATCTGTGCAGAAACCGACGAAGAGGCTGACTACTTGTTATCGTCGGCGCGATTGTTTCGCCGACGGATACGGCAAGGGGATTTGCGGCCGATTCCGACGCCTGAAAACGCGATGCGCGAACTTGGACCCGCTCGCGATTCGACGCCAATGGAAGGCGAATGGCCCCGGTATATCGTCGGGAATCCGGAGACGGTGCGCGGAAAGCTGATTGATATGGCGAGCGTGCTGAATCTCGACGAGTTGATGATCGTGACGATCGTGCATAGCCATCGCGCACGGATGCGATCGCATGAGTTGCTGGCAGAAGCGTTCGAGCTGAAAGCGCGTTTAACTGCTCCATTCAATCCCGACGAAGCAATCTTGGAGTGATGCGTCAGAGTCTTGGGCTGCTATAGTCAAATCGAATGCAATTGCTGGGGTAGAACCCGATGGGATTTCCGATAAACCGGCCGCGCCGGCTGCGGCGCAATGAAACGCTTCGGCGAATGATCCGTGAGACGCGGCTCGGGCCCGACGATTTGATCCAGCCGTATTTCGTATGTCCCGGACGCGACGTGAAGAAGCCGATTAGCGCCATGCCGGGCATTGCGCAGATGTCGGTCGATCTAGTTTTGCGTGAGGCGCGCGAGACTCATGCGGCGGGCGTACCGGCGGTAATCCTGTTCGGGATTCCCTCGCGCAAGGATGCGACCGGCAGCGAAGCGTGGAATGAGAATGGCGAAGTGCAGCGCGCGATCCGGGAGATTAAGCAGCATGTTCCGGGGCTCGCGGTAATCACTGATGTCTGCATGTGCGAATACACTGACCACGGGCACTGCGGAGTGATCAAAAACGGCGACGTCGATAATGACGCGACGCTAGAGCTGTTGGTCCGCGAGGCGTTATCGCACGTACGCGCAGGCGCCGATATGGTAGCGCCGTCAGACATGATGGACGGCCGAGTCGGCGCGATTCGCACAGCCTTCGATGAGGAGGGCTTCGCGGATAAGCCGATCATGGCTTACTCGGCGAAGTTCGCATCCGCGTTTTACGGGCCGTTTCGAGAGGCGGCGGAATCGGCGCCGCAGTTCGGTGATCGGCGCTCGTACCAGATGGACCCGCCCAATGGCGACGAAGCGATGCGCGAGATTGCGCTAGATCTGGAGGAAGGCGCAGATATCGTGATGGTCAAGCCGGCGCTGGCGTATCTCGATCTAATCTACCGCGCGAAGCACGAGTTCAACGTGCCGATCGCGGCGTACAACGTGTCGGGTGAGTATTCGATGATACGGGCGGCGGGGATCAATGGATGGCTCGACGAGGAACGCGCGACGCTCGAAGTGCTGACGGCAATCAAGCGGGCGGGCGCTGATATGATTCTGAGCTACTTCGCGACGAAGGTCGCGCAGCACTTGCGCTGAGGGCGAAGCTACTGGCTATCGGGCAGTTTGCGCAAATGAGCGTTGTAGTAGGGGCGCATTGCGGTGAGGGCGCGGCGGTGATGGTAAGCGAGTTCGTCGTCGGGATAGCGATGCTCGGGGCCGATTACGCAAGCGACACGTGAGTGGCATCGGGAGGCGCAATCGGCCTCAACTTCGATTCGATGAGTAAGACACGCCGGGATGTCCCAGCCGGCGGGGAACCGGACGGCTGAAGCGGGGCAGGCGGCGATACAACTGCGCGGGAGGCATCGCGGACAAGGATCGAAATCCGCGGCGTCGCCGGAGTGATCAAGGGGAACGTCGAGCAGAAGCGCGGCGCGGAAGGCAATCCAAGGGCCGTAGACCGGATGAATCAGGACGCCGAGGATGCTCGGTCCGCCGAGTCCGGCGAGCTTACCCAAGCCGATAAAGTTCAGCGTTGCCTCGCCGACAAAAGGAAAGGCGGGAGTGCATGAGACGCCCTGCCCTATCACCTTTGGCACAATTTCGTTCGAGATAAGTTCGCGGGTGAAGTCGTCGAGCGGATGGGGACGATCGCGCCATGCGGGGTGAGCGTCGGCGTGAACTTTGAATCCATCCCAGAAGGCACCGCCACCGTTCCCGATGACGACGATTGATTGAGCGTCGGGGGCGAGGGAACGCGCGCGCATCGTTGGGGGCGCGATGGCGTCATAGCGATCGGCGGGAACGGCGGCGATCAGGTTGAGACCGTAGGGCGCGGCGGCCTGCCGAATCGAAGCGAGCAACGGATGATCGGCGGTCATGCGATTTTGTAGGTGACCAGGGCGTCGGCGATCAGAGCTGACTGGTTGTCGCGAATTTCTACATTGAGGCTGGCGATGCGCCGGCCCTTGCGGCGAACGCGGGCGATCGCGACGAGATCGCTGCCGACGCCGGGACCGGTGTAATTGACGGTTATGGAGATGGTGGCGCTGCGCTGAGTTTCAGGCATCGTCCATACAGCAGCGCAAGCGGCAAAGTCGGCGAGGGAAGCGATTGCGCCGCCGTGGATAGGCATCGACAGACCGCCGAAGTTGAGCAGGCGCAGGTCGAAGGGCATCCGCGCGACCGCCTCGCCGTCGGCGGCGGATTCAATCTTATGACCGAGTAGAATGGAGAACGGCGCTTGCTCGAGCGAACGCAGAGCGGGATAGCGGTCGAAGATGGAAGACATCGCGAGTCACCGGGTTGCGCGTTCGGCAAGCTCGAACGCGATTGAGACGGCGTTTGCGGGCGTGGCGGCGTGGCGGATGCTGTCAATATTCTGCCAAGCGCCCAGCGCGACGACCGGCCGTCCGATTTTAAGCGCGAGGCCGATTTCGGAAAGCGTACCCGCTTCGCCGGGCAGGGCAACGACGGCGGCGGCACTGGCGACGACGATTACATTGCGCGCCTGGCCCATCCCGGTGGCAATGACAAATTCAATGTGAGAATTGGCGGAGCTACGATCGTAAGTAGGCATGATACCGATGGTGTGGCCGCCCGCGGCTTGCGCGCCTTCGGCAGCGGCTTCCATCACACCGGTACGTCCACCGCAAATTAGAACGGCGCCGCGCTCAGCGATGCCGCGGCCGACCTCGCGGGCAAGCGCGAGAGTTTCGGGTGAGGCGTCGCCAGCGCCGATTACGGCGATCGCGAGACGAGAAGCCATCGTCACACCCCGAGCAGGTCGGGCAGCTCCAAAAGATCGCGGACGATGAAATGAGGCGCGGGAATCCCATCGGGTATGGCAATGGCGCCCTTGCTGATCCAGGCGGTGTGCATCCCAGCGAGCAACGGACCCTGCACGTCTTCGCGCGGGGTATCGCCGACAAAGAGGACGTCGGCGGCGTCAAGGTGAAGCATCTCAAGCATCTGCTGGTAGATACGCTGATTCGGCTTACGCAGGCCGACTTCAGCCGAGATGATCACGGCTTCAAAGAGATCGGCGACGCCGCTATCGAGGAGGACCTCGCGGCCGCATTGGGCATCGTCGAAGTTGGAAAGGAGGCCCATCCGATAGTGACCAGCGAGGCGGCGGACCGCTTCGGCGCGCTCGGCGGGCGCCCAAGTGACGGCGCGGACGCCGTCCATGTGAACGCGGGTCAGTTCCTCGGCGAGTTGGCGCAATTCGATAGCGTCGCCAACGTGATGGGTAGCGTGATAGCGCTCAAGAATGCGGGCGAAGCGGTCGGCACAAGTAATCTCGATCCAGTCGGCCTCGCGCTCGGCGTTAATTTCGTCGACGGTCGCGGTGCAAACCTGGACAAAGTGATCTTGAAGGAACCGGTTGCCGAGCCGCTCGGAGAGTTTTGGGAAAACGAACGGCATCGTGGTGCGGACGCTGCGTCCATTAACTTCCATCAGTGGCAGCCGCTCGGGCTCCCATTTAACGAGGGTATCGAAGAGGTCGAGGACGACCGCTTTGTAGGGGTGTTTAGGCATCGTTGGGGAGTTTACTCAGGAATGACGGGTGACGGCGGTCGCAGTCGTCGCGAGTGCTATCAGGTTGAGGATAATCACGGCGCCATTGAGGCGAACAGACAATTGATGGAGGCGGTCGAACTCGGCCTTGCGGGCGGGATCGGGATTCGCCTCCTCGTTAACGGTGCGGATAGCGTCAACGCGTGGGCGGATAATCACACCGGCATAAAGGGTGAGTCCGAGAGCGATCAGCAGAGCGAGACTGGAGAAACCCCACCATAGCCTGGGAGCGAAGGCAATCGTGAAGTAGATCGCGAGCAGGCTGGCGACGATTCCCGCGATATAGCCAAGCAGATAATAACGCGGGAAGAGCGCGGCGAGCACCTTTCCAGCCTCGGGAAGGGGGAGAGTGCCGAAAATAGTCGCGGTCGTAACAACGAAGAAGATCATGCCGCCGAGCCAACTGACGAGCGCGAGCAGGTAGATGAATAGGGTCAAGGCCATAAGGAGCCGAGCGGCAATGCGTCAGTTGAGATAAGGTTTGGAGGCATCTGGAAGGGGGCGGCGTTGGCCGAAGCCGGACTCTACGGAATGCCAGGCGAGGACTTCGCGCTCGCCGTACTGCCAGCAGAGGAAGACCACGTCCTCGCCCATCTCGGAGGCGAAGTCGATGAGGCCGAGGTCGATATCCTTGAGATAGCAACCGAGCTCTTCAATTTCACCGACAATTTCGGCCATGCGGGAAGCCGCGCCTTTGAGATCGGGATGCAATTCGACGATTTCCTGAAGGCGCATCGAGTCAATTTTGTCATCAGCCGTCGCGAGTTCCTGGATGCGTTCGCGGAGGCTGCCGGCGTTGTCCTGCAGGTCCCGGATCAGGACTTCGAGGCGCGGAATGAGTGAATTGGCCTCATCGGCGCTGAAGAGCTTTGGAAAGTGATGGTCCGCCAAAATTGGCCTCGAATAGTGGCACTAATCCCTGTTGATGATTAGCTTCTTGCCCAAGAAGTCTGCCTTGTTCAACCCCTGACCTTTATACTACGTTGAACCCGATACTACGTGAAGCTCAGGCAGCGGGGAAAGCGAGGCAGCGTAAACACGCCGCCTGTCGCGGGGGTGGCCCAGGAGTCTATGCCAGAACAAGACAAAGGGGAAAAGCGTTTCGAAACTGATGAGGACCTGACCAAGGTCGAAATCCCCGAACTGTTGCCGGTGCTGCCACTGCGCGGCATCGTAATTTTTCCCAGCCAGATCCATCCATTTTTGGTCTCGCGTGCAGCGTCGCTCAAGCTGATTGAGGATGTCGGCGGTGCGTCGGCGATGATTGCGCTGGCGGCGCAAAAGAACCCGGAAGAGGAAGTGCCGGAGCCGGAGGGGCTTTATCCGCGCGGGACAGCGGTGCGTATCCTGAAGATGCTCAAGTATCCCGACCAAAGCGTGCGGGTGCTGGTACAGGGACTGGCGCGGATCGAAATCGGGAACTTCCAGCAAAAGGAGCCATACTTCAAGGCGAAGGTAGAGCGGCTCGAGGAAACGTTTGTCCAGGATCGCGAGACCGACGCCTTACAAGCCAATCTTGTCAGTCAATTCTCGAAATTCGTTTCGCTGGTGCCGTATCTGCCCGACGAGCTGCAGGTGATGGCGATGCAGGTGCGGGAACCGGGGCGGCTGACCGATCTGGTGGCGTCGTACCTGAAGATTGCGATCGAAGAGCTGCAGGATATGCTGGCGACGCTCGACGTGCGGCAGCGGCTTGAGAAGCTAATCGTGATCCTGGGGCGTGAGATCGAGCTGCTCGAACTGGGCCATAAGATTCAGTCACAGGTGCAGACCGAGCTTAACAAGAATCAGCGCGAGTACTATCTCCGGCAGCAGCTAAAGGCGATCCAGAAAGAATTAGGCGAAGGCGATCCGAGGTCATCGGAAATCGAAGAGATCGAGAAAAAGATTGAAGCTGCCAAGATGCCGGAAGATGCGCGTAAGGCGGCCGACAAGGAGTTGGAGCGGCTGAAGATGATTCCGCCAGAATCGGCGGAGCATACGGTAGTACGGACCTATCTGGACTGGCTGGTCGCGCTGCCGTGGGGAATCTCGACCGAAGATAATCTCGACATCAAGAACGCGCGCGCGACGCTCGATGAAGACCATTACGACCTCGAGAAGGTGAAGGAGCGCATCCTGGAATTCCTCGCGGTCCGCAAGCTCAAGCAAGATTCCAAGGGGCCGATACTGTGTTTCGTCGGACCACCAGGAACCGGCAAGACTTCGCTTGGACGATCGATAGCCAAGGCGCTTGGGCGGAAGTTCGTAAGGCTGTCACTGGGCGGAATCCGCGACGAAGCGGAAATTCGCGGCCATCGGCGGACCTATATCGGGTCGCTGCCGGGGCGGATCATCCAAGGGCTGCGTAACGCGGGATCGAACAATCCGCTGTTCATCCTCGACGAGGTGGACAAACTCGGAGCGGACTTCCGTGGCGATCCAGCATCGGCGCTGCTCGAAGTGCTCGATCCGGAGCAGAACAACAGCTTCTCCGACCACTATCTCGACGTGCCATTCGATTTGTCGAAGGTATTGTTCCTGACGACGGCGAATGTACTCGATACGATCCCGCACGCGCTGCTGGATCGGATGGAGGTAATCGAACTCCCCGGCTACACCGAGGAAGAGAAGTTGGTGATCGCCGATCGCTACCTGGTGCCCAAGGAGATGAAGGAGAACGGGCTGGGCGACAAGACGATCGAGTTCACGCGCGAGGCGACGGCTGACATCATCCGGCAATACGCGCGAGAAGCCGGGCTGCGGAACTTGCAGCGCGAGATCGCGCGAATCTGCCGGAAGATTGCACGGGCGGTCACTGAGGGTGAGGCGGCGCCAGAGCGGATTACGCCTGACCTGCTCAAGAAGTATCTCGGCGCGCCAAAGTATTTCTCAGAAATGGCGGAGCACGGGAACGTGCCTGGAGTCGCGACTGGTCTCGCGTGGACGCCAAACGGCGGCGATATCATCTTTATTGAAAGCGCGCGGATGAACGGCCAGAAAGGGCTGACGCTGACCGGTTCACTGGGCGATGTGATGAAGGAATCGGCGCAAGCGGCATTGTCGTATATTCGGTCGCGGGCGGATTACCTTGGTATCGAAAAGGATTTCTTCGAGAAATCGGACATCCATCTGCACGTGCCAGCCGGAGCAATCCCAAAGGATGGGCCATCCGCGGGCGTGACAATGGCGGCCTCGCTGGCTTCGCTGTTGAGCGGCAGGCCGACGCGACCGGATGTTGCGATGACGGGCGAAATTACGCTCCGTGGCAAGGTATTGCCGGTCGGTGGAATCAAAGAGAAGGTGCTCGCCGCGCGACGGGCGGGAATCAAGACGGTGATTCTGCCGCGACGCAATGAGAGCGACCTGGAAGACATCGCGCCGGAAGTGCGCGCCGAGATGAAGGCGATTTTCGTCGATACGGTCGATCAGGTGCTGGACCACGTGCTGATGAGCAGTAATGGTGCGGTATCTGCAAATGATGGCAAGGACGCGCCGACAGAGAAGGTAAAGACCCCGGCAGCTGCAGCCGCAAAGCCGCGGGTATCAAGGACGGCGCTGAACTAGCTTCCATCAGCGAATCGCAAAAATCGCAATCGATATACGGGCTGTTGCTTCGGCGGCAGCCCGTTTTCTTTTTGCGCGATTAACATTTGCAGGGAATCGTTGAAGTGTCAGTTGTGCGAGACTGTGAAAATGAGTCGCGCTGGAAATGCGCGCCTTAATGGGAGGAGGAGTACATGGCCGGAGCATCACTCGAGAACTTTATTGCAAACCGTGTCCGTCATCTCCATCTGCACAAGCCGATCGTCAATGTTAATGAACTGGAACAACAACGGCTCGGTTTCGGCGCGCGCACGGCAGATGCGTTCGCTAATGCGATGGGAAGCTGGCGATTTATCATCATCCAGTCGGTGATCCTGACGATATGGGTGGTGCTCAATGTAATTGCGTGGATCAGCCATTGGGACCCCTACCCTTTTATCCTGCTCAACCTGGCGTT
>Ga0335074_10007868_pt1 | contig 14792 bp, 15 predicted proteins | sample Lox_Sample_23_FD_206715 | JGI IMG/M metagenome (GOLD analysis project Ga0335074, IMG submission 206715) | Soil microbial communities from Loxahatchee National Wildlife Refuge, Florida, United States - Lox_Sample_2.3 | ecosystem: Environmental > Terrestrial > Soil > Wetlands | place: USA...
CCCGCGAGGAGACGTTAACCTGTGTTGCGGCGGCCGTAGCGGCGCACACGGAGCTCCGCCTGTTCCTTGTGGGCTGCGAAATTCTCGATCGCGCAGAGTCGCGCGCAGTATTCACCGATCATCGCGGTGGCTTCGGGGCTGACTTCCTGATAGGTCACTGTTTTCAGGAACTTCCCCACCCACAGCCCGCCCGTATAGCGCGCCGCCCGCTTCGTCGGCAGCGTGTGGTTGGTCCCGATCACCTTGTCCCCGTAGGCGACGTTCGTCTCCTTGCCCAGGAACAGCGCCCCGTAGTTGCGCATGCGGTCGAGGAACCAGCGCGGCTCGCGGGTCAGCACCTGCACATGCTCGGACGCGATGCGGTCGGCTTCCTCCAGCATTTCCTCGTCGGTGTCGCACAGGATCACCCTGCCGTAGTCGCGCCACGCCACCTCGGCGACGTCGGCGGTTGGAAGGCGGGCGAGCTGGCGGGCGATCTCGGCCTCGATCCCTTCGGCGAGGCGCGGCGCGGTCGTTAGCAAAATCGCCGGGGAGGTGGGGCCGTGCTCGGCCTGGCCGAGCAGGTCGGTCGCGCACATCTCCACATCCGCGGTGTCGTCGGCGATGATCAGCGTCTCGGTGGGGCCGGCCAGCAGGTCAATGCCGACGCGGCCGAAGAGCTGGCGCTTCGCCTCGGCGACATAGGCGTTGCCGGGGCCGACCAGCATATCGACCGGGGCGATACGCGACGTGCCGAGCGCCATCGCAGCGACGGCCTGCACGCCGCCCAGCACATAGATCTCGTCGGCGCCGCCGAGCGCCATGGCCGCGACAGTCGCCGCCGGTGGTTGGCCGGCCAGTGGAGGCGTGCAAGCGATGATGCGCGCGACGCCGGCGACCTTTGCCGTCACCACGCTCATATGTGCCGAGGCGACCATCGGATAACGCCCGCCAGGGACGTAGCAACCAACGCTACCAACAGGGATATTCTTGTGGCCAAGCCGGACGCCGGGGAGCGTCTCTACCTCGATGTCGTGCAGCGTGGCGCGTTGCCGTTCGGCGAACCGGCGAACCTGGGCTTGGGCAAACTTGATGTCCTCGATGACCTGGGCTGGTAGTGAGACGATCAGCGTGTCGATCTGTTCGCGCGACAGCCGGAAGTCGGGCGGGTCCCATTTGTCGAGCCGCGCTGACAGCTCGCGGATTGCTGTGTCGCCGCGCGCGGCAACGTCTTCCAGAATCGATTCAACGGTCGTGCGCACCTTGCGGTCGGCTTCGAACTTATCAGCGTCGGACAGGCCCTGCTTGAGATGTCGGATCATGGTTCGGCTACTCCGTGGTCCAACCTCCATCCACGCGCAGCGATGCGCCGGTGACCAGCGCCGAGGCATCCGAGGCGAGGAATATCACCGTGCCCATCAGGTCCTCCACCGTGCCCAGGCGGCCGAGCTTGATCTTGCGCAGCGTCTCCCGGTGGAACTCGCCGTCGTTCCAGAACGGGCGGGTGAGCGGCGTTTCGATATAGGTGGGGCAAATGGCGTTCACCCGAATGCCATGCGGGGCAAGCTCGATCGCCTTGGATTTGGTGAGGCCCTCGATAGCGTGCTTGGAGCTGCAATAGACCGTGCGCAGCGCGGCGCCGACATGGCCCATCTGCGAGGACATGTGGATGATCGAGCCGCGTTTGCCCGCTTGCACCATGCGACCGGCGACAGCCTGCGCGACGAAGAAGGCGGCGCGGACGTTAAGCGTCATGATGGTGTCGTAATCGTCGGTCGTGACGTCGAGAAAGGGCCGGGGGCGGTTGGTCCCGGCGTTGTTCACCAGCACATCGAGCGGCGGCAGGGTGGCGATGGCACGAGCCACTGGCGCGAGATCGGTCACGTCGAGGCCCAGCGCTTCCGCACTGCCGCCGGCGGCGCGAATCTCGCCAGCGGCGGCTTCGATCTCGGTTTCGGTGCGCGCAGCGAGTACGACATGCGCGCCGGCCTCGGCAAGCGCTGCCGCGGCGGCGAGCCCAATGCCGCGGCCGGCCCCGGTCACCAGAGCATGGCGTCCGTCGAGGCGGAAGGAGGGAGTGCGGGGGAGCGTCATCACGGCCACTGTGCACCAGTGGAGCCGCGGCGGCGAGCCCGGCCGGTGGCGAGGGGCGGAGACACGCCTCGGGCGAACGGTATCAGACCGCTCGGCTGAGCGAGGGCGGAGCGGTCAAGGGCTGAAGTCGGCTCGCTGTCGCGCCCAAGCACGACCCCGAGGCCGTCGTCCTCACTCACCATCATCGGAAGGCCGTATCTCAGGCGATAGTCGGACGCGACGGAGATCCGCTAGGAATCATACTGCTTCCCGTCGGCAAAATGGAAACAATACGGATTAGGACCGGCCTACCCGGATACATTACTGCCAGGGATCCTCGGTCACCGCTACGGCCAGCCCCGCCGCGCCGCCCCGACCTGAGTGAGACCCTTTCGGGGTCCGATGTCTCCCGCCCGGTGCTAAGCTGCCTGCGAATCAACCCTGCGGAGCACCGTGGATGCACGCCCGCCCATGACCCGTCCCGACATCCTGCTGTACGACTGGGACAACACCCTGGTCGATGCCTGGGTCGGCGTCACCGCCGCGCTCAATGCGACCTTCGACGCATTCGGTCTGCCCCGCTGGACCGTCGCCGACACCATCACGCGCGTCCGCAGTTCGCTTCGCGACAGCTTCCCCGTCCTGTTCGGTCGCGCCTGGACCCGCGCCCGCGACATCTTCTACGCCACCCTCGAGACTCAGCATCTCCGCTACCTCGCCCCGATGCCCGGCGCCCAGCACGTGCTCGCCGCCGGCGACGCCGCGACGCAGGCGGTCGTCTCTAACAAGACGGGCCGCTTCCTCCGCGCCGAGATCGCCCATCTCGGCTGGGCGCACCATTTCGGTGCCGTGGTGGGCGCGGGCGACGCCAGCGCCGACAAGCCCGACCCGGCGCCGCTCCGCCTGGCTCTCGCCCGTCTCGGTGCCGATCCCGGTCCGGGCGTCTGGTACGTCGGGGACACCGCCCTCGACATGCAGGCTGCCCGCGCCGCCGGCCTCACCGCGGTTCTCCTCGGCGGCGCAGCACATGACGGTGGCATTGACCGCGCCGCGCCGGACCTCCATTTTGTTGACGCTTACGCTTTGGCCGATGCCCTGGGACACACGGGTTCGTGCGCTTGCCTGGGGGAAGGCCGCTGATAGAGTACCGTCGCCGCGTCGGCACCGCCACTGCCGGCGTATCACGCCACCAGTCCCAACAAGAAGGATCACGCCGTGGCCAACGAAAAATCGCAGAACGTTCAGGACGTCTTCCTGAACCACGTGCGAAAGAACAAGACGCCGGTGACTGTCTTCCTGGTCAACGGCGTCAAGCTGCAAGGGATCATCACCTGGTTCGACAATTTCTCCGTTCTGCTGCGCCGCGACGGGCACACCCAACTCGTCTATAAGCACGCCATCAGCACGGTGATGCCGGGGGCTCCGATCCAGCTCTTCGACGCCGCCAAGGCCGAAACAGGAGCCTCTGCCGCCATGCCGCAACGGGAGCTCACGCCTGCCGCCGGCGACTGACGCAGCGTCGAGCGAGCTCAGGCAGAACGGCACCGTCCGGCCGACTCGGGCGGCCGTCATCTTGCCGTGGGAAAAGCCGTCGCCCGGCGAGGAGCCCCGCGCCGCCGAGGCACGGCTGGCCGAAGCGGTCGGTCTCGCCGCAGCGATCGGCCTCGTGGTCGTCCACACCGCCATCCTGCCGCTGCGTGCCCGTCGCCCCTCGACGCTACTGGGCGACGGCCAGGTGGCTGCCCAGGGTCAGGCGCTCGCCGGGGCCGGCGTCGCCGTGGCGATCGTCGATGCCGCGCTCTCCCCGGTGCAGCAGCGCAACCTCGAGCGCGCCTGGGCCTGCAAGGTCATCGACCGCACCGGCCTGATCCTCGATATCTTCGGCGAGCGCGCCGTCACCGCCGAAGGCGCGCTGCAGGTCGAATTGGCGCATCTCGACTACCAGCGTTCGCGCCTGGTGCGATCCTGGACCCATCTCGAACGTCAGCGTGGCGGCTTCGGCTTCCTGGGCGGCCCAGGCGAAACGCAGATCGAAGCTGACCGCCGCCTGATCGGCGAACGTATGGTCAAGCTCCGCCGAGAACTCGAACAGGTACGCCGTACCCGCGGTCTGCACCGCACCGCACGGCGCCGGGTGCCGTTCCCGGTCGTCGCGCTGGTGGGCTACACGAATGCGGGGAAATCAACGCTGTTCAACGCGTTGACAGGCGCCGGTGTCGGCGCCCGCGACCAGCTCTTCGCCACGCTAGACCCGACCATGCGCGGGCTGCGCCTTCCCTCCGGCCGACGGGCGATCCTCTCCGATACGGTGGGCTTCATCAGCGAACTGCCAACCGAGCTGGTCGCGGCCTTCCGCGCGACGCTGGAAGAAGTCGCGCAGGCCGACGTGATCCTGCACGTGCGCGACATTGCCCATCCCGACAGCGCCGCCCAGAAAGCCGACGTTGTCGCGGTGCTGGATGGCATGGCACGCGACGGCGCGCTCGACCCCGACTGGCGCGACCGCACCATTGCGGTGCTGAACAAGGCCGACCTGCTCGGCGGGGTTGCCAACGTGCTGCCCAAGCCCAGTGCCGTCCCCGTCTCCGCGATTACCGGCGAGGGCCTGCCGGTGCTGCTCACCGCCATCGATGCCAGGATCGCCGCCGGGATGGAGGTCGCCCGCTATGACATCGCCCCGCAAGACGGAGCCCGCCTCGCCTGGCTCTATCAACACGGCGAGGTGATGGAACGCCAGGACGCCGACAAGGCTATCCACGTCACGGTGCGGCTGTTGCCGTCCGATCGGGCCCGCTTCGAGCATCGCGAATGACGTTTTCCACTGCCGACGCTGTCGCTCTTGCGGCAATCCTCCGCGATGCCGCGCTCGCCGAACTGCAGCCCCGCTTCCGCCGCCTGGAAACCGGAGACGTCCGCACAAAGGCCGGGCCGCTAGACCTCGTGACCGCGGCCGACGAGGCCGCCGAGCGCCGGATCACGGCGTCTCTGGCAGCCGCTTGGCCAGGCTCCGTGATCGTCGGGGAGGAAGCGGCGGCAGCCGACAAGCGGCTGCTCGACCGGCTGGGCGAGGCGGAGCTCGCCTTCGTGGTCGATCCGCTGGACGGCACCTTCAACTATGCCGCCGGTGTGCCGCTGTTCGCCGTCATGGCCGCGGCGGTGGTGCGCGGCGAAGTGGTGATGGCCGCGATCCACGATCCGATGGGCGACGACACCGCGCTCGCGTTGCGCGGGGAGGGTGCATGGATCGAGGAACCATCCGGCCGGCGCCGTGACCTGCGGGTGGCCGCGCCGGCACCGCTGGCGCAGATGACCGCCATCCTATCGTGGCAGTTTCTGCCGGAGCCGGGGCGGGGCCACTTGTGCGCGGCCCTGCCTCACCTCGCGGCGAGTTGGAACTATCGTTGCGCCGGCCACGAGTATCGGGTCGCGGCCGCGGGCCATTGTCACGCCCTGCTGTACCACCGGCTGCTTCCATGGGACCACGCCCCCGGCTGGCTGCTTCACCAGGAGGCGGGTGGGTATTCGGCGCGGTTCGACGGGAGTGGCTACACTCCGCTGGAGATCGCCGGGGGGCTGATCTGCGTGCCCGACCAGGAGACTTGGACGGTGCTGCGCGAGGCGTTGCTCGGCGACCTTTAAGTATCGCCGCTGGTTCAACAACATTGCGGTTTCGAACGCCGAGGGTGCATTCTTGGCGAAACGCCGGGAGGACTTCGCATCATGAGTCGGTTCACCGCTGCCATACTCTCCGCTGCTGTGGCGTTGGCCAGTGCCTCAGCCCTGGCCCAGGGGAATCCCTCTCCTGAGGATATCATCAAGTCACTGACTCCGACCCCCGGCGGCATGATCACCACGCGGGGCATCCGCCTGGCCCATCCCGGTGCGACGTCGTCTGCTTCGACCGCGCCTTCCGGCGCCGCCCAGGCCCCATCGGTCAGCCTGATGGTGCTGTTCGCGACCGGCTCGGCAGATCTGACCCCCGAGGCGCAGCACACCGTCGATCAGCTTGGCCAGGCGCTCTCCAGCCAGCGGCTCGCCGGTTACAAATTCCGGATCGAGGGCCATACCGACACTGTCGGCACGCGGGCCTACAATCTGGCGCTCTCACAGCGCCGGGCAGAGACCGTGGCCTCGTATCTCGAGCAGAAATTCAGTATTCCGGGCTCGCGACTGGAGGCCGTGGGGATGGGTGAGAAGGGATTGCTGGTGCCGACGCCCAACGAGACGGCAGAACCACGCAACCGGCGCGTCCAGGTCGTCAATTTGGGCTCGTAGCTCCAACGGCAGGCGCCGACCGACATCGCCGACGGAAGCGCCATGCGCCCTGAATGACCCAATCGACGCCGAAGGCCTTCATATCCTGGAGCTCCGGCAAGGACAGCGCATTCGCGCTTCTCGAAGCGCGCCGCTTGGGTGTTGCCGAGGTGGTCGGGGGTTTGACGACGGTCAACGAGGTCCACGACCGCGTCTCGATGCATGGCGTGCGCAATGCACTGTTGGATCGGCAGGTCGCGGCGCTCGATCTGCCTTGCCTCAAGGTCTTCCTGCCGAGCCCTTGCTCGAACCACGACTATGAAGTGCGCATGGGCGCGGCAGTCGAACGGATCAAGGCGGATGGTGTGCGCCATATCGTCTTCGGCGACCTTTTCCTCGAAGATGTTCGGGCTTATCGCGAAGAACGGCTTGCGGCCGCCGGAATGGCAGGCATCTTCCCGCTGTGGCGGCGCGACACGCAAAAGCTGGCCGAAGAAATGATCGCTTGCGGCTTCACCGCCCATCTTGTCACGATTGATCCGCGCAAGCTCGACCGCAGCTTTGCCGGGCGGCGCTTCAATTACGACCTGCTGACCGCACTGCCCGCCGGCGTCGACCCCTGCGGCGAGAACGGCGAGTTTCACACGTTTGTCTCGTCCGGTCCGATGTTCTCGGCGCCGATCGCGATTACCGTGGGCGAGGTCGTCGAACGCGACAATTTTGTCTTCGCCGATGTGAGTCCGGCCTGATCTCTGGCCTGATGGCCGCATTTCGACTTCCCCTCGCAAGGCGGAGAAGGATATCAACCATGGCAAAGTCCATTTCTGGCGGATGCTTCTGCGGAGCGGTCCGCTTCCAATGCGGCCAACCCCCAATCGCTATCCGTGCCTGTTGGTGCCGGGATTGCCAATACCTTTCGTCCGGAAATGCTTCCGTCAACGCGATCTTCAGGACCGAGAGCATCGAGATCGCAGGCCAAATCATTGAATACGTCAGCACTGCGGATAGCGGGAACATCATGCGGCGCGGCTTCTGCCCCAAATGTGGAACGCCATTGTTCAGCGCGTCGTCGAACCGGCCCGATTTCATGGTGGTGGGCGTCGGCGCACTGGATGATCCCGAGATAGCCCGCCCGACGAGTTTTATCTGGACGGCATCCGCACCCGGGTGGGGACTGATAGATCGGAATCTGCCCAATAGCGAAGGTCAACCCGCAGCAATCGCCAGCAACTGAAGCTTCATCGCATCAGGCGCGATGCTATGAAGGCTTGGGGAAGAGAGAGGCAACAGGGATTTATGACCGCGGACCACAACGGACCCGACCGCGGTAGCGGCCGGCGTGATTTCCTGCGCCTGGGCATGGGCGCGGCTTCTCTCGCGCTGGTCCCGCCTGCCATCCGGCGCGCGCTCGCGCTGCCGCCGTCCGGCCGCACCGGTACGATCGAGGACGTGGACCACATCGTTGTCTTCATGCAGGAGAACCGGTCCTTCGACCACTATTTCGGGCATCTGAGCGGAGTGCGCGGCTATAACGACCGCCACCCTGTGCTGCGGGCGGACGGCAGGCCTGTGTGGTTCCAGCCGCGGCAGACCGCGCCGGACCAGATCGTGCTGCCGTTCCATTTACGGACGAAAGTGACCAGCGCCGAGTGCGTGCTCGATCTCGACCATAGCTGGTACCCGACACAGAGCGCCCTGGCGGCGGGGCGGAACGACCGCTGGCCCGCCAACAAAACCGATCTGACGATGGGCTATTACCTGCGCGAGGACATCCCGTTCCACTACGCGCTCGCCGATGCCTTCACCATCTGCGACAATTATTTTTGCGCGACGCCGACGCAGACCCATCCCAACCGGATGTACCTGATGACCGGTATGGTCGATCCGACCGGCGCAGGCGGCGGGCCGCTGCTTGACAATATCGATTACGTCGATCGGCAGTTCTATTCCAGCGTTCCTCGGCCGTTCACCTGGACCACTTATCCCGAGCGCCTCCAGACGGCAGGAATCTCGTGGCAGGTTTATCAGCAGGGGCTTACCGGGGGCGACGACTACAATGGGAATTTCGGCACTAATGTGCTGATGAACTTCAAACAGTTCGTAGAGGCGCCTAAGCGTTCCCAGCTATATCAACGAGGGATGACCGTGCGCACGCTCGACGAGCTTGCCGGCGACGTGCGCACCGGACAATTGCCGCGGGTTTCGTGGTTGCTGCCGCCGGGGGCGTTTTCCGAACACCCGCGCTGGACGCCGGGCTACGGCGCTACGTACATCGCGCGCATCCTCGATGCGCTGACAGCCGATCCCGAAGTATGGGGCCGGACCGTGCTTTTCATCATGTACGACGAGAACGACGGGTACTTCGACCACGTCGTGCCGCCGCAGCCACCGACACCGGTGCTGCCAGGCAAAAGCACAATCAGCACCGCGGGCGAGGTCCATGACTATGTGAGCCCGTTCGATCGGGACAAGTTCCACGTTGACAACCTGCCCTACGGGCTTGGTCCGCGGGTCGGCATGATCGTCGTCTCGCCTTGGAGCAAGGGCGGTTTCGTCTGCTCCCAGGTGTTCGACCATACGTCGATCATCCGTTTCATCGAGCGGCGTTTCGGCGTGACGGAGCCGAACATCACGGAGTGGCGACGCGCGGTGAGCGGCGATCTGACCTCGGCCCTCGACTTCGCGACGCCGCGTGAGGCGTGGCCAGAGCTGCCCGACACCAGCGGCTACATTGCCGCGGTGAATGCGTCGTGCAGGTTGCCCGATCCGGTCGTGGCGACACGGAGTGCGGTTGCCGATGTGCATGCGCAGGAGCCGGGAGTGCGGCCATCTCGGCCGCTGCCGTACGACCTTGCGGTGGATGAGATCGCCAGCGGACCCGGCGTGCTTGCGTTACGGTTCGCCAGCTTTGGTGGCGCGGGTGTTTGCTTTACAGTCTATCGCGAGGAGACTGAGGAAACGCCGCGACGCTACACCGTGGGCGCCGGACAATCTGTGGACGACGAATGGAGCCTCAATGAGCCGGGACCGCATGTCGTGACCGTTGCTGGTCCGAATGGATTCGTGCGGCGCTATCGCCGAAGCGGCGGCTCGATCGTGCGAGTCAGCGCGCGGGCGGACGCCGAGGGCAGCGCGATGGTGTTGACGCTCGCCAGTACCAGCAAGCAGGCCGAGACTGTGTTGCTCCGCGATGCGGTGTACGGCGTGGCGGCCCGGACCGTCACCCTTGCTGCGGGCGAGAAGGCGCGCGTCGATTGGAGCGTCGCGGCAAGCGGGCATTGGTATGATGTCATCATCGAAGGGCCTGGAGACGACACGACGCGGCTGGCGGGGCATATCGAGACCGGAAGGTCGAGCATCACCGACCCGGCCGCAACCACTCCCGTGCTCACGCCTTAATCTTGCGACCCTCTCCTACCGAGGTACCATGATGATGTGGCCGATCAACGGCGTGCCCCTGACCGCAATCGAGGCGGCGCGCGAGCGCATCGCCGGTCTGGTTCGCCACACGGAGACAGTACTCTCCGCCGCGCTCACTGAGCGCGTTGGATATCCCGTGTTCCTCAAGTACGAGCACCACCAGCTTACCGGCAGCTTCAAGCTGCGCGGCGCGACCAATGCCCTGCTGAGCCTGTCGCCGGAGGTCCGCCGCCGCGGCGTTGTGACCGTCTCCACCGGCAATCACGGCCGCGCGCTCGCTCATGCCGCGGCGGCTGAGGGCGTGCGCTGCGTCGTCTGCCTCTCGACCCTCGTTCCGGCCAACAAGATCGCGGCGATCAGCGCAGCCGGCGCTGAGCCGCATGTCGGCGGAGCATCGCAGGACGATGCGCAACTCGCGGCCGAGAAGCTGGTCGCCGAACAGGGCCTGGTGCTGATACCGCCGTTCGACGACCCCGACGTGATCGCCGGGCAGGGGACGCTGGGCCTGGAAATCGTGGAGGATGTGCCGGACTTGAAACTGGTCGTCGTGCCGCTCTCAGGCGGTGGTCTCGCCGCGGGAGTGGCGGCGGCGGTGAAAGGACTGCGTCCGCAGGTGCGCGTGGTAGGCGTCAGCATGGAACGTGGCGCGGCGATGCACGCGAGCCTGTTCGCCGGCCATCCTGTACCGGTGGACGAGGTGCCGACGCTGGCCGATGCACTGGGCGGCGGCATCGGGCTCGACAATCGCCATACCTTCGCGATGGTGCGCGGCCTTCTCGACGACGTGGTGCTGCTGACCGAAGCGGAGATCGCCGCCGCTATCCGCCACGGCCATGCCGTCGAGGGCGAGACGCTGGAAGGCGCCGGCGCGGTGGCAATCGGTGCGTTGCTGGGTGGCAAAGTCACTGCACGCGGACCGTCGGTCGCCATCCTGTCCGGCGGCAACATCGATCCCGCCCTGCACCGACGCATCCTGGCGGGAGCCGACACCGTTGAGGAGCGCGCATGACCGCACCCACCCTGCATTTCAGCCGCACCGAATACGCCGAGCGGCTGGCAAAGACCCGTAGTGCCATGGCACAAGCCGGTCTCGAGCTGCTGGTCGTCAGCGATCCGTCGAACATGGCGTGGCTGACCGGCTATGACGGCTGGTCGTTCTATGTGCATCAAGGCGTGCTCGTTCCGCCCGACGGCGAGCCGGTGTGGTTCGGGCGCGGGCAGGATGCCAATGGCGCCAAGCGCACAGCCTGGCTCGCGCACGACAATATCGTCGGCTACCCAGATCATTACGTGCAGTCGCCGGAGCGGCATCCCATGGAGGCGCTCGCCCGGCTGATCTCCGAACGCGGCTGGGATCGCCTGTCGATCGGCGTGGAGATGGACAACTACTGGTTCTCGGCGGCCGCTTACGCGACATTGCAGCAGCGGCTCCCGAACGCGCGCTTCGCCGATGCGACCGCGCTGGTGAATTGGCAGCGGGCCGTGAAGAGCCCGCAGGAGCTTGAATACATGCGCCGGGCGGCACGCATCGTGGAGGCGATGCACCGGCGCATCCTCGACAAGATCGAGCCCGGTATGCGCAAGTGCGATCTGGTTGCAGAAATCTACGATGTCGCTATTCGCGGCGTGGACGGATTCGGCGGTGACTATCCAGCGGTGGTGCCGCTGCTGCCTTCGGGCGAGGAAGCCTCGGCGCCACATCTCACCTGGGATGACCGGCCGCTCCGCACGGGTGAGGGCACCTTCTTCGAAATCGCCGGATGTTACAGGCGGTATCACTGCCCGCTGTCGCGCACCGTGTTCCTCGGCAAGCCGACGCAAGCGTTCCTGGATGCCGAGGCCGCGGTGCTGGAAGGTATGGATGCCGGGCTCGCGGCCGCGCGGCCGGGCAATACCTGCGAGGATATTGCCAACGCCTTCTTCGCGGTGCTGCAGCGCCACGGCATCGTCAAGGACAACCGCACCGGTTATCCGATCGGATTGAGCTATCCGCCCGACTGGGGCGAGCGCACGATGAGCCTGCGGCCCGGCGACCGCACGGTGCTGCAACCCGGCATGACGTTCCATTTCATGACGGGACTCTGGCTCGAGACGATGGGATTGGAGATCACCGAAAGCATCCTGATCACCGAGCGCGGCGTCGAGTGCCTTGCCAACGTGCCGCGTCGGCTGTTCGTGAAGGAGTAGGTGTTACCTTTCACGCAGAGTGGGAGAGGTGAACATAGGAGGCCATGGCCGCCGGATTTATATTACACCGCGTCTGGACATCCTGCGGGAACCGCAACGTCGGCTTTAGAGCACGTTCACTGTGACTGGAATCGGCAGCGCACGGGCACCCTCACCCGCCGCGCTGCCGCGCGGCGACCTCTCCCGCAAAGCGAGAGAGGTGGACGATGGTGCGGCGTTTCCACTCAGGCTGAACTTGCTCTAGGACGAGCCAGGCGCCGTGCCGGCGGAAATTCGAGCTGTGTAACGGCACGGCGATTGCCCTGCATCTTGGGCACCGCATCGCCCTGCCTACCGCATTGGCGGTGGCGGGCGGCACCCTGACCCGGTTCGCTTCGCGAATCGGCCTCTCCCGCGGAGCGGGAGAGATGAACGTGCTACCATGAAGCCGATCCCGCTGAGGGCCGAAACGGAGGCCATTGCCCTCCGGGTTGTCTGGTTCGAGCTACCCATGGCCTCGGCCACGCACGATGACATGCAGGCGCTCCGCGGCTCCGTCTCTGACGACGACTTCCGCGAGGCGCTCGACAAAGCGCTCATCGACGCGCGCTCATGGGCCCACTGGAACTCGAAGATCGGACGCTACCGGGCGCCGCCGCTTCCCAGGCGCACGTTCGGAAGAAGCGCCTCAGCCGTTCACCTTGCGCATCAGCGCCGCCCAACCGTCGATGACCGGCAAGACCGTATCCGCTCTCTCCGACTCCACGCTGAACACCACCCGTGAGACACCGAGATCCTCATAGCGCCGCATAAGGTCAGCCTCCTGCTTCGGCCCCCATACCGTGATCTGGATCGCGTCCGGGTCACGCCCCGCCTCGGAGGCCATCTTCCGGAACTGCGGAAGCATCTCGGCGATCTCGGCGTAGGTGCCGCGTGAGGCATGCGGGATCCACCCCTCGCCGTAGCGTACCGCCCTGCGAGCGGAATAGGGGAACGCCCCGCCCACGATCACCGGCGGATGTGGCTTCTGCACCGGCTTGGGCCACGCCATCATCGGGCCGAAATTGACGAATTCGCCGTGATACTCCGGCTTCGTCTGGGTCCAGATCGCCTTCATCGCCTCGACCCGCTCACGCGCCAGCTTGTGGCGGCTCTCGAAGACGGTGCCGTGGTCCTCCATCTCGTCCTGGTTCCATCCGTTTCCGATGCCAAACAGGAACCGCCCACCAGACACCTGGTCGATCGAGGCCACGAGCTTCGCGGTCTGGATGGGATCGCGCTGCGCCACCAGGCAGACCCCGGTGCCGATCTTCAGCTTCTTCGTCGCCATCGCGGCCGCGGTCAGCGTCACGAAGGGGTCCATGGCGTCGTAGTATTTCTTCGGCACCTCCCCGCCGCCCGGGAACGGCGTCTTGCGGCTGAGCGGGATATGCGAGTGCTCAGGCGCCCAGACCGATTCGAAACCGCGCTCCTCCAGTGCCTGACCGAGCTCCGCCGGGGTCATGGAATAGTCGGTGAAGAACATCGCCGCGCCGAAATCGAGCATCTTTGCCTCCGTTGCTGGGTGTTCGGCGATCATGATGCACAACTCGCCGAGGATGTCTGCACCCCACCCCTCGGTGCGTGAGCTGAAGGGGCGCCACGCAGGGAGCGTAATCAGTGGTTCACACGGATCTCCGCAGGGCTCCGTGTGAACCTTTATCCGGCAAAGAACACAGGCATGGCTTGGGCGACTTATGATCCGCTTAGCGGGTGCGGGCGGGCGCGAGCCGCACCAGGTTCGCTGCTCTCCCGCACGGCGGGAGAGGCGGACGTGCGGCTAGAAAATTCCCTCCAGCCAGCCGCGGGGCTTGGGCTGGATGATCGGGGTCTGACCCAGTTCGGGGCTTTGCCCGAGAGCCGCGTTCTGCCGCAGCCGCTGTGCCTCCTTGGTGGGATCGACGACGATCCCCGGCTGCGGCGTCGGGCGCCAGAACATGAGCTGGTCGGCGAAGCTCTCGCCGGGGTTGTTGAGCGAGTGGTCCTGCGCGATCTCGGCGCGGATATTGGCCGGTGCGGGCGGGCCGGCGGCGGCCAGCAAAGCCTCCTGACCTGGGCTCATCTGGCCGGTCTGAGGGGTGAGTGCGGTCTGCGGGATCAAAGCCTGCTCGGCCTGCTGGCGGTCGGGCACATCCTGCGGCCGTGGGGCTCCGGGCTCCGGCGGACGGATCGAATAATCGGGTGGCATGGTCAGCGGCGCCTGGGTGGTGACGCTGAACTCATCGGGTGGGTCTCGGGTCAGGCCGAAATTGCGCGACAGCGTATCACCCATCCCGCTGCAGCCCGTCAGCGCGATAGCCGCGCAGCCGAACAGCGCGCAGCGGGGCAACGGTCGCGACCGAACGGCGAGGAATCGTAACATGCGCGAACCTCTAGCGCCGTGAGCGCCAGTTTCGCAAGCCTGTTATCCCGCCGTCGGGCGGTCCGCCTGCCTGCCGTCGGCGAGGTCTCCGGTGCCGTTCTGACCGGTACGCCGACCCCATTGGCTGTCGATTACGAGGGCAGCAACCCCGCATACGATGGCAGCGTCGGCGAGGTTGAACACCGGCCAGGACCAAGCGCCGACATGTGCGCGGATGAAATCCACCACGGCCCCGAAGCGCACCCGATCGATCACGTTCCCCACCGCCCCCCCGGCGATGGCACCCAGCGCGATCGCAGTCAGCCACGAGTCGGCCCGGCGGAGCCACCAGCCGAGTGTCACGACAATGCAGAGGGCGAGCACGCCCAGCACCGCGCTGCCCCACGCCCCCAGCCCGGCCAACAGACCGAAGGTGACGCCGCGGTTCCAGACCATAGTGAGGTCGAGCACCGGCAGGAGCCGCACCTGGCTGAGCTCGGGCAGGCGGAGCACATAGAGG